>FTKT01442765.1_pt1 | contig 11531 bp, 12 predicted proteins | sample 1658271 | NCBI WGS metagenome assembly FTKT01 (sample SAMEA3914811, study PRJEB12502) | metagenome | biome: forest; material: soil | place: Canada | collected 2011-08-04 | depth 0.3 m | reverse complement strand
TGATTGTATAACATTACATCGACAAAACACAATCACCGGACGATTAACCTTAGGGCGAAATTTTTACATTGCACACGCATAAATTTTACCAAGCGTTATCTGCTTACCGCTATCAAGGGCGTGTCCGACGGGCCTTCCGGTCTCGGAGCGGCCACCATCGGATACTCTCAAGCCCCAAGGAGAACCCTTTGATGACCCAGTTGCTTACGCGTTTTGTCCATGACGAGTCCGGCGCTACGGCCATCGAGTACGGCCTGATCGCCTCACTGATTGCCGTGGCTATTATTGCCGTCCTCGGCACACTGGGCACGAATATCTCCAGTACCTTCAGCAAGGTGTCGGCACCGATCCAGTAAGGATCGTTTTCCAAACCGTTTCGCGGCGCCCCCGGTCTTCCGGGGGCGCCGTTTTCATATCTAAGTTGCTCAAAAGCCATCGGCGGCCAGGCATCCCTGACCGCCGACGCTGAGACTAGAGCGAGATGCGTTTTGGTAGACTCAAAACGCCGCTCTAGCTTTTTGTGTTGCATCATGTTTTCCCAAAAAGTGGTGTCCACTTTTTGGGATGATGCTCTAACGATAAAAGGGGCAGTTTAGGCCGCCATGCGGTGCCACACCGCCGCGTCGACCTTGCGTGCGTCGAGCATGCCGGCCGTTTGCTGCTGGAGCATCATACCCAGCGCCATTTCGTTGATCGACTGGAAGTCGGTTTCCACGCCCGAAGCGTCGCCGTTCGGGTTGGTGACGTAGAATTGCGCCGCATTGACCCGCGGCAGCTTCAACTGGATCAGGTAGCAGAGGCGGCGGGCGCGCTCGGGATTGGAGCGATGCGCCATGGCGTCCTCGGCGAACATTTCCTTGCCCAGTTGCGCAATGTAGTCGATGCTCAGGGCCGAAAAGCGTTCGGCATCCAGCGGGTGCATCATGTGGCTTTGATCCACATCCAGGACGACATCGTTCAACAAGAAATACAAGGCAACTCCTTTACGCGGTGATCGAGTTCGACCACTCTAGCGCAAAGCCTTTGCCTTTCGGTTGAAGGATAAGGTTTAATCGCCCTCAACTTTCTCGGTTAAGAAAGTCCTGCCTTCGACATCCTCGATCTCGACCACCCACAGATCGGGATCGTAGCGCACCTGGCGTTCTATATAGTCGTCATTGGCGTTGGCGACGCGGCGCCACAGATCGTCGCTGTCCGGACGGTACAGCCGCGTCTCGTAGCTGCGCAGATTCAAGACCTTCAGGATCACCGCGCCGGCGCGCGGATCCCCCTTCCGCGCGATATAGGCAAAGCTGCCCGCCAGTTCGACGCGGCGGATCAGCGCGCTCACCCAGATGTCCGTTGACAGCAACATGTCCTTAACCGTCTTCCTCAACGCGGTTTAAAGCACGACGCGGTATATTCGCCTAATGATAAGGCGCTTCCCGCATCCGTTTCTCAACCTGCTTTTGAGCACAGCCGCCGGCGTGGCCGGCCTCGCCGCGACCTTGGCCCCGGCACCGGCTGGCGCCCAGGACGACGCCCTGGCGGCGCAGATCGAGCGCCGCTACTTCTTCGTCCAGGTCAATGACCGCTGCCATTTGCTGACGGACGCGGCGACCACCGCGTTGAAAGCCGGTTATGTGCAGGCGCGCAACGCCGCCCTGCGCAGCGGCCGCGACATGACGGCCCTGGCGCCGGTCCTCGACAATGCCCGCAACGCCGCCGCCGCAGCGGCTTGCGACGCGCCCCAGGTCACCTCGGAACTCAGCACCGCCCAGAACGCCTTGCGCACCTACCAGGTCCAGATGCGTCTCGACCTGCCGGGTAACCGCGCCCAGTGGACCGGTGTGCGCACCGACCAGGACAAGGTCGAATGGCGTCTGGTGCAATACCAGAACACAACCCAGGCCGACTTCGCCTTCGGCCTCTACGGCACGCTGACGCAAAATGCCTTGAGCGTCACCGCGCACTTCGCCGACGGGTCCAGGCCCTATGCGGCGCGCCTGCTGGTGCGCAATCCCGACGTCTGGACCGCCGGCGTGATCAACCCCGCCGCCTATGCCCTGACGCCGCAACGGCCGACCGGCTTCGGCGACTTCAGCACGCAGAGCTTCGCGGCCTATAACGAGACCGACGTCTCCACCCTGGTCAAGCCGGCGGTAAAGGTCAATTTCGCCGGATTTGCCCTGGGCGGCCGCTATGTCGGCGCCCAGGCGCCGGTCGATGCGCAACGTTTCGATTTCCCCAAGGTCGCCGTCATGACCATGGCCAAACTCGACCCGCGCGAGGACGTCGTCATCGAGTTCGACGGCGACAAGGGACCGGTCTATGCCCGCTTCGAAGTCGGCGACTTCATCCCCGGCCTGGCCTATGTCAGCCTGCCCTCGCCGTATACGCACGGCGGAGTGTAGCTAAGGCTTCACCGTCGGACGCACAGCCCCGGGCCGGGCACGAGCGTACATGTCCCAGGCGATGGTCTTCATCAGGGCCTGGCGATCGGTCCCCACCACGAACAGGTCGAAGTGCGTCTTGTCCGGCACGAAGGTGATGTCTTCGTGGGCGCCCAAGGTCTGGAACGCCGCCTGCAGCCGATGCGCCGCGCCGTCGAGATAGAAGCTGTCCGCCGTGCCGACATAGAGGTGGATCTTGCCGTCCAGGTCAGGCTTCAGGGTCGACCAGTCCCGCGTGACGATATGGGCGACGTCGTAATGATCATGCCAATAGGCGACGACGGCCGGATCGACCTTGCCGCTGGCGCGGTCGAACATGGGGATCGGCCGGCCGTCAGCGCCCTTGGGTGAGAAGACCCAGTCGAACGAAGTGATCTGGCCGCCATAGGCGCCCAGCACCGCTTCCATACGGGCGAACTGTTCGAAGGTGGCGAGCAGTTTGGCGTGATCGCGGTAGAGCGGATAGGCATGTCCTTCGGCGTCGCGATAGGCATTGGCGCCAGGGGCATAGAGGTCGATGCCGGTGAAGTCATGAAAGTCGCTGGGGTCCGGCGAGGTCGGCCACGAGCCACCGAACACCGCCGGATAACGCACCTGCAGCCACAGGGTGGCCCAGCCGCCCGACGAATGGCCGGTCAGAAAGCGCGACGACGGCACCGCGTCCATGGCGTACTGCTTTTCGATCCACGGAATGAACTCGCTGGTCAGCGCCTGGCCCCAGGGACCGTTATTGACCGAGTCGGCGAATTCGTGCGTCCCGGTCGCCGAGCTCTGATCCAGGTATACCCAGATCATCGGCGGCGCGTCGCCCTTGGCCATCATGCCGGCCATGCCGGCGGCGCTGAGTTGCGCGGACATCAGGGTCGAGCCGAAGCCGCCGGTCGAATAGACGGTCGGGTAGCGCGTCCCCGTCTTGCCGCTCACGTCCTGGTAGCCCGGCGGCAAGGCGACCCAGCCGCGGACATGGATCGGCCGTCCCCAGAAGGCGGACAGGGCGGGGCTGACGAAATCGACGGCCCGCAACCCGCTCAGCCCCTGGCGATAGACGGCCGCCCGGTCGGCCGGCAAGGTGGCCAGGATCTGGTCCAGCGTCTTTTCCGGCAGGACCTTGTCCAGCGTCAGGACCGGCGCGGGCCCCGGCAGAGCCGTCTCGACCACCGCGGAGACGATGTCGCCGGCGCCACGGCCGGCGTAATTGTAGTCGTGATTGCGATCCAGCACCGCCTGGAAGCGATAGGTGCCGGCCGGCAGCTTGGAGAAAGCCGCCGGGAAGGTGTCCGTTTCCGCATCCACCGTCGCGGTCGCGCCAGGTTGCAGGGCGGTGACCTCGTGGGCGGCAATGGCGGTGTCGGACGGCTTGAATTCCTCACTGTCGACCGCGTCGGACGGCTTGTCGCCGGGATTGACCTTTTGGGCGAAGACCAGGATACGGCCGGACTGCGCGCCGCCGATCGACGGATCGAGCTTGACCGGCACCGCGACGCCCTGCGCCTGCGTGCCCCAAGCGGCGGCCATCAAGGCGGCCAGCGCCACCGAAGTCAGAATTGCCCGCATGTCCTCAGCCCCTTTGTCCAGCCCGTTACAACGGACACTATCACGGCGGCGGGCGGCGGCAAGGCGACAAATTTAACGCGCCAGGACTTCTAGCCGGGTCAGGACTTCGGCGGACGGATGACGAAGTCGCCGGGGCTGTCATGATGGATGAAATCCAGCGGCATCTCGGCGAAGATCTGGCTGGCCGACAGGCTGAGCGGTTCCGACGACACCGCCGGCGACGCCCCTGCGGGCACGACCTCATTGACCGGGAAGCCCTGGCGCAGCGGCAGGCGCACCGTGACCACCGTGCCTTCGCCCAGCGTCGAGTCGAGTGTCATCGTCCCCTTGTGCAGCGCCGCCATCGCCTTGACGATCGACAGGCCAAGCCCCGTACCCATCGCCTTCTGGTCGGCGGCGCCGGCCTGTTCGTAAGGCTGGCCCAGGCGGCCCAGGTCGTCGGGCGCTATGCCGATGCCCGTGTCGGTGATCATCAGTTCGACCATGTCGCCGTCCTGGCGCAGGTCCAGCGTCACCGCCCCGCCCCGCGGCGTGAACTTGATGGCATTGGACAACAGGTTGAGCGCGATCTGCTTGACGGCGCGCTGGTCGGCGGTGATGTCGACCGGTCCGCTGGGCAGGCGGCTCTTGATGTCGATGCGCTTGTCATGCGCCTGGCCGCGCACCAGGCGCAAGGCCGCCGAGACCGGCTCGCGGATGTCGAATTCCTCGAGCATCAGGTCGTATTTGCGAGCCTCGATCTTCGACATGTCCAGCACGTCGTTGATCATGTCCAGCACGTGCTGGCCCGACTCCCAGATCAGTTGCGAATACTCGGTGTACTTTTCCGACAGCGGCCCGAACAGCTGCTGGCGCATGATGTCGGAGAACCCGATGACCGCATTGAGCGGCGTGCGCAATTCGTGGCTCATCGACGCCAGGAACTGGGTCTTGCCGGCGCTGCTGGCCTCGGCCTCGCTGCGCGCGGCCGCCAGTTCATCCTCATGGGCGTGTTGCAGCGAGGCGTCGAACAGCACGCCATAGACGTGGCCGTCCACGCCGCGGCGCAGGCTGAGACGGACATAGTGGTCGAGCGCGCCGTGCGGCGTGAAGCCGATCTCGGCGCGGCCCGTCGCGAACGCGACCTCGAGCGCCGCGGCGACGGCGTCGTGCTCCGGCGGATGGACCGCGGCGACCAGGCCGATATGCAGGAGGGTATTGACGTCCAGCCCGGCCGGCGCTTCGCCGTAGGCGGCGATCGCCTTGCCTTCCTCGTCGAAGCTGAGGATCAAGGCCGGTTGTTCCGTGAGCAGGTTCTGCAGGCGCGCCCGGGCCTCTTCGCTGCCGGCGGCGCGTTCGACACGCTGGCGCAGGGCCGGCAACAGGGCAATGCCCAGGCCGCAGACCACGGACAGGACGGCGACGGTCGACAGCCAGAAACTTTCCTGCTCGTCCGGCATCATCACGCTGTTCGACAACGAGATGAAGGTGGCCAGCAGGGCCACGCCGACCGATTGGGCCGCGCCCAGCGAGATCAGGCGGCGCTCATTGAGCACCACGGCCGCCAGGGTCGGCAATACGCACCACGCGGCGGCCGGTCCGGCGACACCGCCGGTCAGGGTAACGGCAATGGCGGCGGCCGCGGCCCAGACCCACAACAGGACCTGGCGCATCGGCCATTCGTCGCGCGACAGGAGGATCACGGCCAGCACGCCCGGAATGGCGACGCAGACCAGGGCGCCCAGGATCAGCAAGGACGCCGGCAACAGCAGGAAGCCGATCAGCGCGACCAGGGCAAACGCCGCCCAGCCGAGATGCCAGGCCACCGGCAATAACCGGTCACCGGCGCCGCCCTGGGGCGACGGGAAGCTGAGATAGGCTTTAAGCGGCACGCGTCGTCTTGTCCTGTTGAAACCTCTGGATTGTAGCGGGATTGACACGGCAGACGAGGTCTTGCCCGCCTTAAGCGAGAATTAACCCTATTTTCCCCGTTCCCCCGCCGGCAAAGCCGCTTTGGCGCCATCGACGACCCTGCCTGAGCCGGAATAAGCCATGTTTGCCCGGCTTCGGCAACGGAAAGCCGCAGCCATACCGGGTAACGGAGATTTAAACCCGATTGTGTAGATTGTGACCTGAATTTGTCCGCGTCCCTCGCTCTTCGAAGCATCCCCATGGCCCAAGCCCAGCCTTTTCATACGTCCGCGCCCGAGCGGTCGGCCGAGCCCGCCGTGTGGGCCGTCGACCCGCTGACCGGCGGAATGCAGGGCAAGGACGCCGCCGGCCGCAGCGCCTTTTTGCGCATGGTCAGCCATGAACTGCGCACCCCGCTCAACAGCATCATCGGCTTCTCCGAGCTGATGCGCAGCGAAATGTACGGCCCCTTGGGCGCGCCGGCCTATGTCGAATACGCCGGCATCATCCACGACAGTGGCGCAAAGCTGCTCAGCCTGTTCAACAGCGTCATCGAAATCATGCGCCTGGAAGGCGGCAGCCATGGTTACGAGCCGATGCTGGAACCCGTCATGCCGGCGCTGGAAGAGGCCGTGGCCAAGCTGCGCAGCCAGGCGCGGGCGCGCGGCATCACCATCGACATCCGCACCTTCGACGATCGCATGTGCGCCGTCTACGATCCGCGCGGCCTGGCCGCCTGCCTCGACCACCTGCTGCGCAACGCGCTCGATTTCACGGCCGACGGCGAAGCCGTCGAGATCGACGCCATGGCCTCGGGCCCCCAGGTCGAGATCAGCGTCTTCAACCGCGGCGACGCGCCCGACCCGGCCGACATCGCCCGCCTGATGCAGCCGTTCGAACAAGGTGACGCCACACTGGCGCGTACACGCGAAGGCGCTGGCCTCGGCTGGGCCATCGTGCGGCTCAACGCCCAGGCCATGGGCGGCACCTTCCAGGTCGCCTCGCGCAAGGGCGAATGCCTGCGCGCCAGTGTTTGCCTGCAACGAATGTAATAACCTCCGAACACGAAGGGTGAGGCGAGCGCGACTGCGCGCCCGAGCTTATGCGAGGCGCCATGCGGCGCTTGAGCTAAAAAATGTACGCATTGAAAATGCGGACAGCGTTCCGTATATCCGCGGCATGTCCCCCGAATATCAAACCCGCCTCAACGACCTGACCGACGAATTCGACCTGTTCGACGACTGGGAAGAGCGCTACCGCTACATCATCGACCTGGGCAAGGACATGGCGCCCCTTTCGCCGGAAGAGCGCAACGACGCCACGCGCGTGCTGGGCTGCGCCTCGCAGGTCTGGCTGGTCATCGATTCCACGGAAACCACGCTGCAGTTTCGCGGCGAGTCGGACGCCTTCATCGTCAAGGGCCTGATCGCCATTCTGGTGCGCCTGCTGAATGGCCTGCCGATCGGCGATATCCGTGAATTTTCAGTGCGCGAACTGCTCGATCGCCTCGGCCTCAACGAAGCCCTGTCGTCGCAACGCACCAACGGCCTGATGTCGATGGTCGAACGCCTGAAGAAGGCGGCCGCCTGAAAGCCGGGAAAGTGAGGCCACAAATGTCTCGGTCTTGCCCGAACCGTGCGCAGAGCTTTCCAATCTTTCGCAAGAAATTTAACCACGGATGACACGGATGATGGCCTTCGGCCATCTACACGGATATTCGCGTGTCGGAGCCACCTGCACAAACATGAAAGCAAGGTTGGAGGCATCGCGCGATTGACGAGATCATCCACAAAGCATCCGTGTCGCCGCGTAGCGGCGATCGGTGTCATCCGTGGTTAAAAATCTTTACTTTCGGCAACGTTACGCCGCCTTGATGCCGCTTTCGACCGCGCTTTTGCCGATGATGACGTCGTGACCCAGGATCATGTCGACGTGCACGCCGTCGCTCGACAAGGGCAGGCGGATCCAGAACAGCGCCATGTCCTTGCTGCCGCGCCAGGCCAGCGAGTGCATGCCGACGCCGGGCTTCTTCGTTTCGACGATGCAGGACAGTTCCTGCGCCCAATATAACGCCTGATCCGGTGTATAGATGTCGTTGATCGTCTTGCCGGTGATCTCTTCGCCGTAGGCCGTGAACAACTCGGTGCCGGCCAGGCGCTGGCGGAAGGCGTCGGGATCATTGACCGGATGCGGATTGGTGACGTCGATCAGGCTGATCAACGGCAGGTTCTTCTTCATTGCCAACGGATCGATGTCACGGCGCGCCGGCAGCCGGCCGCTGCGGCGCTGCGCCCTCCAGTACCGGAAGACCTCCTCATGGGCGCGCAAACCAGCCAGCATTTCGGACGCTAATCCAGCCATAAGTAACAATGTGCAGGGTCAAAGAGAACAGACGACGAACATTTGTCTGACGAATCGTCCATTTTCACCTTCTCTTAACAGGCGACTCCGTGGCAAGCAAAAAAGGGTTAACGGGACCTTATAGAGTCAAATAGATCACAGGAAAAAATTGCCTACCAAGTCCTTTATAACAACGCAAAACTGTAGATTTGACATAGAAAAAGGCCCCGATGTTCGCACCGGGGCCTTTTCTAGATAATCCGTAGAAGCGATTAAGCCTTGGCGCGGCCCTTGCGCGCGACCTGGCGGCCACCCTGGCCCAGGCCCATCTGCTTGGCCAGGTCCGAACGGGCCTTGGCGTAAGCAGGGGCAACCATCGGGTAATCCTTCGGCAGGTTCCACTTGGCGCGGTATTCTTCGGGGCTCATGCCGTACTTGGTGCGCAGGTGGCGCTTCAAAGACTTGAACTTGCGGCCGTCTTCAAGGCAGACAATATAATCGGCCGAAATAGACTTCTTGACAGAAACAGCCGGTTCCTTGGGAGCTTCGATCTTCGTTTCTTCGCCACTCGAAATGGAGTTCAGCGCTTGATATACGCTTTGGATCAGCGACGGAAGTTCGCTGGCGGGCACCGAATTATTGCCGACGAAGGCAGAAACGATATCTGCCGTCATATCCAAGGTATCGGTCTTGTTTTCCATTAAATCTATCCTTTAAACAGCACGGGCTTTACCTAAGCTAAGCCGTCCGCCTATTCAAGCGCAAACACCAAAAAAAAGACGCGCCGAGCAAGTCCCGGCGCGATTTACTTTGATAATCGCTTTAACGATGTCCCTGACGATTGAATTTTAGCGATCTATACCGGGTTATCGTCCCTTGAAAGGTTCCAGAAAGGATCGCCCCGCTGCCCCCAGTATAACAGTATAGATGGTGCGGCCACTCACCCCGTCTTCATGTCGGCCGAGAAGGCCAGCATGGCCGCACGCTGCGGCACGCTCAGGCCATCCATGTCCAGCTCCTCGCCCCGCGACAGCGCACGCAGCATGACGTGGGTCAGGGCGGAGGACAGCGACCAGTTCCAGTAACGCAGGACGGTCTGCGCGCGGTCGACCGCCAGCATGTCATAGGCGATCAGCACATTGGCGAGATCCGGATGGACCTTGCCTGTCTCGTCGCGCATAGGCCGGCGCAGGGCCCGCCACAGGGCGCGCAGCGCCTTCTTCGACAGGCCCGTCGCCTTGCACAGCACGGCCAGGCCCTCGCCGCCGGCATCGCGCAGCAGCTTGGCGCCGGTCGACGGCTTGAGCCCGGACATATAGGCGATTTCTTCGGCCATCTTGCGCGTCATGCCGCGCTCGGCGGCATCGGCAATCGCGGCCTCGAGGCTGACATAGGGGCTCTTTTCGATCGCCGCCCGGTTTCTCTGGCGCCGTTCGATGAATTGCAGGGCCTTGCGCGACAACGGGTCCTGCCACTTTTCGGCGGCAGCCATGGCAAAGACGTCGGACGCCATGTCCTGCATGATTTCGCGGTTGACGCCGAAGCGGCTCAGGATGGTACGGCGCACCTCGCTGTCGGCCCACCAGAACATGACATAGGCCGAGGACGGCCGCAGTTCCGGCCGGCGCAGGATCCACGGGATCAGCACCGGATGGGCCTGGCTCAGCGCCACGGCGCTTTCCAGGGCCGGCTGGGAAATCGCCGCCTTCAGGTTTTTCAGCAGGGCTTCGACCACCGGAATGTCGATGCCGTCGACCAGTTCTTCCGACAGGATGGCCGGCAGGCCTTTGCGGGCCGCCAGGGCCATGCGATGGGCCGAACGGCCGTGGCGCGCACAATACAGGAGGTCAGTATCGTTCAGCGATTCGCAGTCTTCGATCAGCGGCCGCGCCACTTCGATTTCGTCGATGATCAGCAAGCGGACCAGGGAATTGGGCACTTCGGCCAGGATGCTGAGGCGGCGGGCGACACGCGTGCGGTCGGCGGGCTCGGCTTCACGCAACATTTCGACCAGAAGGTCGGCGGTGACGGCGCGCTCGAAAGCATTGATGCGCGATTCCGGCAGGCAAACGACATCGGCCAGGCGGCGCATCAGGACGTGGCGGGCGCGAAACTTCGGCGCGTCAGCTTCAACGATATTTGCTGCATCGAACGCCGGATCCGCCGCGGGGGCGGACGGAATGGCGGCCTGAGCCTGGTCTAACGGGTCTTCGGACGCGGCGGGATGAAGCATGCCGCCATTGTCGCTGTCAGGCGTTAAGCATTTGTTTAACGCGCGTCGCTGCGCGCGATGACGAAGATTACAAAAGCCATGATCAGGGCGATCACGATCCCCATGGCGACCAAAAGCGTGGCAAAGGGCGGCACATGCAGGTAGATGGGCGCATTGACGGCCGCAATGGCGATGGCCGTAACGAGACCGACAAACACGATCGTGGCGATCAGCCCCTTGGCATTCTTGATACCGTAGCCGATACCTTCGTGCGGCTCGCGCTTATGAAACCAGGCGTCGCTCATAATCACCTCGAAATGGAAAAGGGCAGGCCTCCCGGCCTGCCCCAAGTGCATCAAAGCCCGTCGAACAGGGCGGTGGAAAGATACCGTTCCGCGAAGGAAGGAATAATCGCCACGATCGTCTTGCCGGCATACGCATCCTGCGCGGCCAGACGGAAGGCGACTTCCAGCGCCGCGCCCGACGAGATCCCGACCGGCAGGCCTTCGACCTGGGCCGACTTGCGCGCCATGGCGAAGGCCGCGTCGTTGGACACGGTCTCGATCTTGTCGATCACGGCGCGGTCGAGGATACCCGGCACGAAACCGGCGCCGATGCCCTGGATCTTGTGCGGTCCGGGCTCGCCTCCCGACAAGATCGGCGAGGCTTCCGGCTCGATGGCGACCATCTCGACCGAGGGCTTCTTCGCCTTCAGCGCTTCGCCGATACCGCTGATCGAACCACCGGTGCCGACGCCCGAAACGACCACGTCGACCGCGCCGTCGGTGTCGTTCCAGATTTCCTCGGCCGTCGAAATGCGGTGGATCAACGGGTTGGCGCCATTCTCGAACTGCTGCGGGATCACGCCGCCCGGCGTTTCAGCCAGCAGCTCCTGAGCCCGGTTGACGGCGCCGCGCATGCCCTTTTCGGCCGGCGTCAGCTCCAGCTTGGCGCCCAGCAGCACCAGCATCTTGCGGCGCTCCAGCGACATCGATTCCGGCATGACCAGGATGCACTTGTAGCCCTTGGCCGCGGCGACGAAAGCCAGGGCGATGCCGGTATTGCCAGAAGTCGGCTCGATAATCGTGCCGCCGGGCTTCAGC
>FTKT01004646.1_pt1 | contig 11560 bp, 13 predicted proteins | sample 1658271 | NCBI WGS metagenome assembly FTKT01 (sample SAMEA3914811, study PRJEB12502) | metagenome | biome: forest; material: soil | place: Canada | collected 2011-08-04 | depth 0.3 m | reverse complement strand
CGCTGGAGACGGCCGGGCGATTGGGACAAATACGTTGTGTCAACTTTCTGAAGGGAGTTTGGCATTGGCGGGCCATCGAGGCCGCGCCAATGCCCGCGGCCAGCAGTCCGGCGGGGCGCCGTGCTTGACGCGAACGGACGTGGCGGCCAGCCACCAGTTGAAGCAGCCATTCGTGGATGACCGTTTACCAGAACATCGTCGTCCATGCCGCCCTGCTTTCGGCTGGCCGCTTTCGCTACGTTGCGGAGATTGACGCGATTCTGACTATCGGCGGCTCACGACCCATAGCGGGCGTAGACGTTTCAAGATTGGGCGCCCGGAAGCTGACCTTCGCCCTGTCGAGAAGCCGATGTCGGCTTCCGCCTCCCTGAACCGACATGCGCTGCGCCAGATTGGACGCCTGAAACCCGACGTTCGAGCCTTTGCTGCAAACCGCGAGTATGACGACCACGAACATGGCGTCTTGGCCTATGAAATGACACGTCCGCGATCTCGCCGAAACGGCGTCCACGATGGGATGAAATACGCAACAGAGGACAGCAGCCCCGCAATCTGCCGCCGACTTCACTCAGAACACGACTTTGCCTTATGCAGAGAGTCTTTCTGCTTGGCGGACGCGGCGCGCGGTCTGGCATCAACCTGGACGATCTGCGCTTCACCGCCCAGCTCTACGCCAACGTTTTCGACGACGCGAACGGCGACACCTTCGCGCTGATCTGGTCCCGCCCCAACGGGAGGAGCAGTAACTGGGACCATAAGCGCCCCGCCGGGACTACCGCGCGGGGCTTTCGCCAACCCAAATTGCGCCGGCGACCATCTCGCCCGGTTGTCGGCGAGCCCTGAATACAGCACAGGCGAGGCGCCGTGCGCCTTCAGTCACCTAACGCCGCCTCGGCCAGAAACTCCACGAAGTCCAAGACGAGACCGGAGCTTTCCTGCTCGCGCCAAAAGATATGCACATTCAAATCCGGGAGTCCTTCGATCGGGACATAGACGATGCCATCGTGCCTCTCTCGCAACACGTAGTCAGCGCCGAGCATCAGCCCGCCACCATCCTTGACGATGCGCAGACCGATTTGCGCTTGCGTGGTCTCGTAAACGAAGTTTGGCTCAACCTTGGCACGTTGAAAGCTCGCCAGAACAGCATCGTAGAGCGGCTCGTTGACATTGCGAGAAAAGATGATCATGTTTTCGTCCACGAGATCTGTCAGATGAATAACCTTGGCCTGAGCCAGCCGGTGAATGCTTGGCGCGGCCAATAGCCATTGTCCATCGATGACAAATCGAGTCGAAATCTTCGCCGCCTGATCTTCATTCGCCAACAGCACGCCCATGCCAATATCTATCTGGTGGGTGATAAGGGCTTTAATCTGCTGCGTTGATACCATTTCCTTGCGGCTAATCTTGACGTTTGGATACAGCTGCTGCAGTTTGGTCAATGCCGGCACGATAAAGGGCAGATCGGTGTATTCGACCATGGCGATCGTGATCCGCTGTTCGTTTTGGAACGCCGTGCGGCGCGTGATCTCCACCATCGTTTGCATTTGGGCCAAGACCTCGACCGCCTGTCCCCGAAAGACCTCCCCCGCGGCCGTCAGTACGACGCCCCTGCGATCACGGACCAGAAGCTGCACACCCAGAATCGCCTCGAGCGCCGCGATCTGCTGGCTCAAAGCTGGCTGCGTTACCGCAAGCTTTGCCGCCGCGCGTCCGAAATGCAATTCGTCGGCGACGCCGACAAAATAGCGCAGATGCTTGACATCGATCGGGCTCATAAGTTTTCCTAATCACAGAGCCGGTAATAGGTAATTGGACGGTGAGCGCGGACAACCGTAGGATTGTCGCATTAGATAACTCCGAGGAACTAGAGCATGTCCAATTGGATGATTACCGGAATTTCCAGAGGCTTCGGGAAGCAATTTGCCGAAGAACTTCTGAAGAATAGACATCGTGTAGCCGGCACGACACGCAACGGCCTCAGCGATCTTCGCCACGCAAATCTGACAGTATTCAAGCTCGACGTGACAAACCCGGAGGATGTGCACGCAGTCGTCCTCAATATCATCGAGACCGTCGGATCAATCGATGTAGTAGTCAACAATGCCGGCTTCGGCATGGTCGGAGCGGTCGAGGAGGTTTCACCGGATGAAGCGCAGCATGTGTTCGCAACAAATGTGTTTGGAACGCTGAACGTCATCCAGGCAGTTCTACCCTCCTTCCGTGAACAGCGTTCCGGTCTGATCATCAACTTCTCGTCGGTTGGCGGCATGGCGGGTTCGGCCGGGTTCGGCCGGGTTCGGAATCTACAACGCGACCAAATTTGCCGTGGAAGGCATGTCCGAAGCGCTTGCCCTGGAGGTGAACCCTTTCGGCATTCGCGTGATGATCGTCGAGCCCGGCTACTTCCGTACCGAATTTCTGTCGTCGCAATCCATGTCCAAAGCCAAGCGCGTGATCGAGGACTACGCGCAGACCGCCGGCGCGACACGCGCAAACGTCGGAAGCCGCGATGGTAGCCAGCCCGGCGATCCGGCGAAGGCTGTGCAAGTGATCATCCAGGCGGCGGAATCCGAGACCCCGCCATTGCGGCTGCCGCTGGGCGCCGATGCGTTTGCCAGGATTGATCAAAAGATTGCGAAAGTAAAAGCCGACATGGCGGCGTGGCGCGAGTTGGCCACCGCAACTTCGTTCGAGCCCTGAGGCTTTCCTGAGTTCTACCTCCAATTGTCCACTTGAGTAGTCAACGTGGCAGGTGCAATCCCGCGCCCGCCACACGTCGCTGCGCTTCAATTTCCTGAAAGGAAAAATCATGCCCTTCGTAAACGTGAAACTGGTTGATGGCGTCTTCACCAGCACCCAGAAACATGCGCTGGCAAAGGCCCTGACGGACGTCATGGTCAAGTTCGAGGGCTCCGAGGCGTTTCGCCAGGTGACCTGGGTCTTGATCGAGGAGCTTCACACCGACGGCTGGCACATCGGCGGGGAGCCGTTCAGCGGGCCGCCCTCCCTGATGGGCACGCTGGGTCGCTCCAAGGAGGTCTTCGAAATGATCGATGGGACACCGACGTCCAGAGACGAGTTCGCCGCCGTCCTGCCGCCTGTCAATGCTTCCGAGCTGGCGGCCAAGCTTCACGCCCATAAGTAGAGCCCGTCACGTCCGAAGCTCGACTTGGCTTCGAGGCAACCCACCAGGAGCAATCAAATGCAGTACATCGTGATCACCCGCCGGCGCACCGAAATGTTTCCGGAATCCGAATACAGCCCCGAAAGACTCGCAGCCGAAACTGCCGCCGTTCGCAAGCTCTATGGCGAAGGCATCGTGCGCCACATCTGGCATCGTGGTGATGTGGGGGGTGCATGCCTCCTGCTCGAAGTCGAATCCGAAGACGGCGTAACGACTGCCCTCGGCACGCTGCCGTTGTTCGGTTTGGGCATGCAAGAGGCGGTCTCCATTGTGCCGTTGGCGCCCTACCGCGGCTTCGCGGCCGGATAGCACCTCTTCGGACACCTGAACGGGATGATCCCGCCCCTCCCGAAGACTTCGCACATCGAAGCCGAGCGTTGGCCTGGTTTCGCCAACCCAAGAAAGATCATGCCCGTGTCCACCTCTACTCCCTCCGCGCCCTCTCCCTATGTCTTTAGCGAACTCCTGATAGATGGGCGCTGGCGTGCCGGCGCCGCAGGAACGATTTTCAAGGATCTCGATCCCTACACCGGCCGGACGCTCGTCGAAGTACCACAGGCAAATGTCGCGGATATTGACGCTGCCTATGCGAGCGCCAAACGGGCTCAGCGCCAATGGGCTAATACCATGCCGGGACAGCGGGCCGAGGTTCTGCGTAGAGCCGCCGCGATCATGGACGCTCGTCACGCCGAGATCGTCGACTGGTTGATCCGGGAATCCGGCAGCGTTCGCATCAAGGCCGAGCTCGAATGGTCGGCAGTTCGCGCAATCATTCTTGAGGCGTCGACCCTGCCAACCCGCGAGTGGGGTCGCATCATGCCCGGCGATATTCCGGGTAAAGAGCACCGGATCTACCGCGTCCCGGTGGGCGTCATCTCTGTCATCAGTCCGTGGAATTGGCCGATGCATCTGAGCAGCCGAGCCACGGCGCCCGCGCTGGCTCTCGGAAATGCCGTCGTCTTGAAGCCGGCCTCCGAGACCGTCGTCACCGGCGGGCTGCTTCTTGGGAAGATCTTCGAGGAGGCTGGTCTCCCGCCGGGTGTCCTGAATGTCGTCAGCGGTGACAATCGTCTGATCGGCGATCCTTTCGTCCTGCATCCCGCATCCCGGGTGATCTCATTCACTGGCTCAACGCCGGTCGGACGACGCATCGCCGGATTGGCTGCCACCGGAAAGACACTCAAGAAGGCGCAGCTCGAATTGGGCGGCAACAATCCGCTTGTCATCCTCGATGATGCCGATCTTGAGCAGGCCGTGAACATCGCCACCTTCGGACGTTTTCTGCACCAAGGTGAGCTGTGTGTCAGCGTCAATCGGGTGATCGTCGAGGATGCCCTTCACGATCGGTTCGTGGAGGCATTCGTCGAGCGGGTGAAGGGCCTGAAATATGGTGATCCGAACCTCGCCGATACGGCTGTGGGGCCGATCATCAACCAACGTCAGCTGGATGGGCTGAACACGATGATCGCCAATGCGCGCGCGGACGGCGCGACGGAGCGCGTTGGCGGCAAACCCGAGGGGCTCGTTCTTCCGCCACACGTCTTCACCAACGTGACGGAGCATGTGCGTCTCGGGCAGGACGAGATTTTCGGGCCCGTCTTGCCGATCTCGCGCGCCAAAGATGAATCGGACGCGCTGCGAATGGCGAACGATACCGAATTCGGTCTATCGAGCGCTGTGTTGACACGCAACATCGATCGCGGCGTGCGGTTCGCCCATCAGGTCGAGGCCGGTATGACCCACGTCAATGACGTTCCAGCGGTGGACCTCGCAAACATGCCATTTGGCGGCGAGAAGAACTCGGGTCTTGGCCGGTTTGGCGCCAATGGAATGTTCGAGGACTTCACGACCGAGCACTGGATCTCGGTGCAACACGGAGCGCGTCAGTTTCCTTTCTGATCTCGGCCATTCTCGAAAGGCGTCACCGCCAATCGACAGGTACCAGTGTCGTGAACTACTGGCGGCATCCTGCTTGAGAGATCGCAAACGCTCAAAGATTCTGCATCCACTCGACTGTCCGCAGCGACGCACCGAGCGCATGAATGCGTCGACCTTTCTGGCGTGACGACTCACACCACTCCGCGGAACGTTCCTGCGGCCTTTTCATCGATGACATAACTGGAGGCTCCGACATGTCAGACGGTTACTCATACGGCTTGGCGTCGATTTCGCGGCGTCAGATCCTGATAGCCGGCGCAAGCGGCGCTGCCGCAATCGCTTTCCCCACCACGGCCTTGGCCGCCACCGTGCCTGATGGCGCGGATTCTCACCTCTCAATCAAGACTGGAAATCACACAATGAACTCGATCACGACCAAGGACGGAAACGAGATCTTCTACAAGGACTGGGGCGACAAGGCGGCCCAGCCGATCGTCTTCTCGCACGGCTGGCCGCTGAGCGCAGACGATTGGGACGGACAGATGCTGTTCTTCCTCCAGCAGGGATACCGCGTGATCGCGCATGACCGCCGCGGCCACGGTCGTTCCAGCCAGATTTCCACCGGCCACGACATGGACCACTACGCCGACGATTTGGCAGCGGTGACCGAGCATTTGGATCTTCACCGCGCGATCCACGTGGGCCACTCCACCGGGGGCGGCGAAGTGGCGCACTACATCGCCCGGCACGGCAGCAAGCGCGTCGCCAAGGCCGTGTTGATCAGCTCAGTCCCCCCGCTGATGCTGAAGACCGCGGCCAATCCCGGTGGCCTGCCGCTCGACGTTTTCGACGGCATCCGTGCCGGCGTGGCATCCAACCGTCCGCAGTTCTACAAGGACCTCACGATACCCTTCTACGGCTTCAACCGGCCCAACGCCAAGGTCTCAGAAGGCATTCGCGAGCACTGGTGGCTGCAGGGCATGATGGGCTCGATCCAGGCGCACTACCTGGGCGTCAAGGCGTTCTCCGAAACGGACTTCACCGAAGACCTGAAGAAGATCGACGTGCCAACCCTCGTGATGCATGGCACCGACGACCAGATCGTGCCGTACCAGGACGCTGGCGTGCTGTCCGCAAAGCTGGTCAAGAACTCCACGTTGAAGCTCTACGAGGGCTATCCGCATGGCATGTGCGCCACGAACCCGGACGTCATCAACGCGGATCTGCTGGCCTTCTTCAAGGCGTAGTCCGCGCGGGGTCGGATGACGGATGCGTTCGATGCGGCGCTCCGAGCGCCGGCGTCCATCATGACGACTATGAAAATCGACCTTGATCCGGCCAAGAGGTCTTTCAGATGCATGGTGTCGATGAACACGATCGGTCGGTCTTGAAGAGCAATAGTCCGACGAGCACCGTTGTTGGCGGCCTCTTGGGTCGGACGTCAACGAAGTGCTGGAGTAGTTCGAAGGCGACGTGCCACTTCTGGCCGTCGCAGTCCAAGGTGGCGGTAAGTTGACAAGACCTGCAACGCCGGGTCGTTGTGTAGGCCATCGTCATCCATTCAAAAGGAGATTCAATCATGTTCAGCCGTCGTACCTTTTCCACTGCCCTCACTGCGCTGATCGCGACAGTGGCGTTTTGCGCCAGCGTTCATTCGCAGGCTCAGACACCCACTCCGCCACCTGTGCCGCTGCCCGTGCGAAACGTCGTGCTCGTGCACGGCCTGTTCGCCGACGGGTCGAGCTGGGGCAAGGTCATCCCGCTGCTGCAGAAGGCGGGCCTGAAGGTCACTGCGGTGCAGAACCCGCTCACGTCGTTAAGCGACGATGTCGAGGCGACCCGCCGAGCGATCGCGTTGCAGGACGGGCCGACCTTGCTGGTCGCGCACTCGTACGGCGGCATGGTCATCACCGAAGCCGGCGCGGATACTAAGGTCAAAGGGCTCGTGTACGTGGCTGCGCGAGCACCCGATGCCGGCGAGGACTATTCGGCGTTGGCCAAAAAGTTCGCCACGCCACCGGCCAGCGCCGGCATCGTCTGGGCGGCCGACGGCTTCGGCCAGTTGAGCGAGCCGGCCTTCCTGCGGGACTTCGCCGGCGACCTCGACCCCGTCGAGGCGCGTGGCTACTACGCCGTGCAGGGCCGCGTCGCGAAGGACACTCCGACGTCGAAGACGACGGTCGCGGCCTGGCACACCAAGCCGAGCTGGTATGCCGTCTCGACGCAAGACCGCACCATCGATACGGAGTTGCAGCGCTTCATGGCCAAGCGCATGAAGGCGACGACCGTCGAGCTCCAGGCGAGCCACGTGTCGCTCTTGTCGCACCCCCAGGAAGTGGCCGATCTCATCATCGCAGCGGCCAAGGCCGCGGGCGGCTGACCCGAAGCCTGCTCGGGAGGGGACTTCAAATGACGCCGATTCCCAACGCGCTGCGATGGCTCGTGGCCCTGGGCCGATGTTTCACTGCGAGTCCCTCACGCCATCGCTGCAAGCTGGCCACACGCCAAATCAACGAATGCTCGGAGTCTGGCCAAACTCCGGAAATCTCGGTGGTACGCGCACCAGACATCCCGACCCGGAGGCGCAAGATCCGTGTGATGCCGGACCAATCCTGGAAATGCGTCGCCGAGCAGCGTCGGCAAGACCGCAAAGCCGGTTCCCAACGCACACATTCGCGCCTGGGCCTCGCGATTGTTGGAGCCGTAAACCAGGCGCGCCTTTGGGTAGGTTTGACGCAACCATACGGCGTCGGGCATGTCCTCGAAGGACTGGTTCAAGCCCACGATCTTCACGTCGCTCTCTTGGTACGCCCTCGGAGGCATGCTGCCGACTTGGCCATAAAGCGCATAGGTCATGTGCATGACCTTTCGGCGCACGACCTCGGGCTCGTCGGGCGTGCTGATGCGAAAGACCAGATCCGCTTCGCGTCGGCTGAGGTCGAAGATGCGGGGATCCGTCAGGAGCTCCACGCGCATGCCTGTGTTGCGCTCGAGGAAGTCCGCGATGATGGGACTCAGCACGTATGTCCCAAACCAATCCGAAGAGGAGATGCGCAACAGCCCCTCCAGCTCGGAGCCGCGGCCGGCGAGCTGGCGCTCGATACCGAGTGCATCCTCTTCCATGCGTTGAGCGAAACCCAGGATCGCCAGCCCTTCGTCCGTGAGCCGAAAGCCCTCCTTGCCGCGTTGAAACAGCCGTTGACCTGTTGCCTGCTCGAAGGCAGCTAGGCGGCGCCCTGTTGTTGGTTGAGACAGCCCGAGCGCTTGCGCCGCGGCCGTCAAGGAGCCGGCGCGTGCGACAGCGAGAAAGATCTTGACGTCGCTCCAGTCCATGTCATCCATTCATTTATGCATGTCAAGAATGCGCAGGTGACAGTTTACATTCAGTTTGGCATGAACCAAACTGACCTTCTCGTCAAGCCAACTTTCAAGGAAACACCATGTCCGCCGCCCATACGCTGCCCCACAGCATGAAAGCCGCCGTCGTTGCCGAAGCGAACGGACCGTTCCGAATCGTCGACAAGCCTGTGCCCGCAGTCGAAGCAGGTCAGGTGTTGGTTCGTGTGATCGCCAGCGGCGTCAACCCCCTCGACACCAAGATTCGTACTGGTGCTGCTGGCCACGCCAAGCATCCGTTTCCGGCGATCTTGGGCATGGATCTCGCCGGCGTCGTCGAGAAGGTGGGCGATGGCGTGCACACGTTCAAGGTTGGCGATCAAGTCTATGGATTCGTCGGTGGCATCGGCGGGCACCAAGGCACGCTCGCGCAATACGTGGCTGCGGATGCGCGGCTGCTCGGTCACAAGCCCAAGAACCTCTCGTTCAGAGAAGCCTCGGTGCTTCCGCTGGTGGTCATCACCGCGTGGGAAGGGCTTGTCGACCGCGCAAGGACGGGCAAGGACAGCACTGTGCTCATTCACGGCGGCGCCGGCGGTGTCGGCAGCGTGGCAATTCAGATCGCCAAGGCCCGCGGCGCAAAGGTCTTTGCCACTGGAACCCGTTCCCAGTTCGAAACCATTCGCTCGCTCGGCGCGACCCCGATCGACTACACGACGACGGACGCGCCGGAATATGTGGAACAACACACTGGCGGCGACGGGTTCGACGTCGTCTACGACACCGTCGGCGGCGCGACGCTCGACGCCTCTTTCATTGCAGCCAAGCGCTACACAGGACACGTCGTCAGTGCATTGGGATGGGGAACGCACGCTTTGGCGCCCCTCTCGTTCCGTGGCGCGACCTATTCCGGCGTCTTCACCCTGATGCCGTTGCTACTCGACTTTGGTCGAGAGAACCATGGCCGAATACTCCAGTCCGTACGAGAGATGGTCGAGGCCGGCCAGGTCCGCCCGCTGATCGATCCAACGGAGTTCACCCTGACAGACGTTGGCAGCGCCCATGCACTGGTGACAACCGGCGATGCCAAAGGAAAGGTCGCGGTCACGATCGATTGACCAGACTCGCAGCCGCGCGCCCTTGGAGAGTCCTGCGGAGCTTTCAAGTTAGCGGAACGCTGCCAGCGGCGAAAGGCGGCTTCTGGGCCGCGTGCAGCCTGGGAACGGCCAAACCAAACGTAACCCTGCCGACCCGGCGCTGGACGAGCGGCACCGGCTCGAACCCTTTTAGAAAATTGTTGACTTCATCCTCGGTAAACGCGATTTCATCCAGCTCCACGCTTGCTTGAAGAGCGCCGAGCGCGCTCGTCGGTTGACGGCCAACCAGGCCGCGCGACGCGCATCACCCTACACATCACCCTAGAAAGCGAAACCCTCATGCAAACCCATCATCTCCTCTCCTCCGCCGTCCTGGCAGTCGCATTCTGTGCCTCTGGCGCCTTCGCGGCCGACGGCTGCCGCACGGTCGTCAACGGTATCCAGAAATGCGACGTGGCCAGCGGTCAGGAGCGCGCCCGCGCCGACGTGGTCGCCGAGATCCGCGCCAAGGCCGACACGTCCACTGGCTGCCGCACCGTCGCCGACGGCGTCCAGAAGTGCGACGTGCCGCCCGGCCGCGAGCGCAGCCGCGAAGACGTCGTCGCGGAGCTCCATGGCGGCCAGGGCTATACGATCGAAGGTTGCTGGACGGTCGCCAACGACGTGCAGAAATGCGGCCTGCCCTCCAACCACCAGCGCGGTAGCGACACCGCGGTTGCCAAGCTGCACTGATGCCCGCATGGGCCTGGTATGCGTCAGGCTAGAACATCCAGCACGCGCCCAGCCCGTCACACTCAAGCCTCGGCCTGAGTGGACTTCGTTGACTCAGTACACGGTGTTGCCGTCAAGCTGCTTGGTCCACGCACCTTCGCGGACACGGTAGCCTGTTGACACGATTGGGCGCCCCGATAGCTGACACCGACGACTGGCCGCTTCTGGCCGACAAGCGACGCTGCCGCAGCGGGGAACCGCGAGGGCGCGCTGTTAGTGACCCATGGCTGCGGCTGCGGTGAAACCTTCAACAGCGGCCTTCGCCTCTTTCAGGCCGTGACCCGTTTCCTGACGGTAGAGCTTGATTGCTTCGATCTTGCGCCCGGCGGCAACGAGCGCCGCCACTTGGGGCGAAAGCGCGCCGGGACGGCTTGCGAGTGGCTCTGGCAATCCGAGATGCTTCATGATCGCATCGAGTTGGCGCTGCATTCGCAGTTGCTCGGAAGTCGGACCTGCGAAGTAGGCCTGGGAACCGCGCACGAAGATCACGACGATCGCTGCGATCGCAAGAAAGTCGCCGAGAGTCAACGTGATATTCATGGAAGCAACTCTTTTGTCGGGTGGTCAGCGTTCAGAAAATCATAGGCGGATGGCCGACCAGGACGTCTCCCCCAAGAGAGGGATTTTCGACCGGAGGCAGCGGATACGCGTCTCATCGGACGACCGGAAACCGGTCAGTCACGAACGGCAGCAAATGGCCGATCGCGCTCTCCCGGATCAGTGGATGGCCTCGTCCGGGCCCCTCGCGATGAAAGCGTCGATACCGTCCTCGTTCAGTTCCTGCAAAGCGACGGCAAGAGCCTCCTCGTCGGTTTCGAACAGGTCGTCCCACACGGTGGAGTTGTTGTGCTCGTCGACGACTTCGAGTGACCATCCGGTGTCGGGCATCCGGTAGATGTGAATCTCCACCTGGTGCCCGCCCGCGCTGTAGGTTTGCTGCAGCGGTGAATAGATGAGGTCGTGTTCGTCAGGCATGGTGCTTCTGCGCAGAGGAGCGGATGAGGCTGGAACTGTACACAGGTCGGTGACCACCAGGCCTCAGGGAACCCGGAAGCAGTCGCCGACGAGCGCCTGCTGATGGCCGTCATGCGCCTTTGCGGTCGGTGACCAGGCCGCTCGTTTGGTCGCCGACTGGTATTCGCGGGCGAATGGGCACTTCGCGAGATCTGAGTCAATCGGGTCGCATCAGCAGGTCTTGTAGCGCAGCCCCGATTTTGGGGCCTTTGACGCCACGCGAATAGGCGGCCTTGTCGACCGACCAGTCGAATGCAATGGCGCTCGATATGCTCAAGGT
>FTKT01001402.1_pt5 | contig 11560 bp, 14 predicted proteins | sample 1658271 | NCBI WGS metagenome assembly FTKT01 (sample SAMEA3914811, study PRJEB12502) | metagenome | biome: forest; material: soil | place: Canada | collected 2011-08-04 | depth 0.3 m | reverse complement strand
GAGCGCGTCGAGCGGCTCGGCCGTCGCCCAGGCGAGTTCGTCCCAGCCGGCGGCGGCAGAGCGGTGCACCAGGTCGAAGAGCGCGAACCGCTCGCTCTCCAGCCAGGAGATCGCCTGCCGGGCACCGGCGAAGGCCAGTTCGGGCCCGGGGGCCTCCTGCGCCGAGAGCGGTTCGGCGATCCGCAGCCGGTCGCCCTCGGCCGCGCGATCGGCCCGCTCGGCCTGGCGGCGGAACCAGCGGGCGATCCGGAGCTGCGCCGCCGCGTGGTCGGTGGCGTCCGGCCCCGTCCGGGCGAACCGCTGGGCGTGCCGGCGCAGCGGGTCGGGCAGTTGGAAGCGGCCGTCCCGGCCCTCGCCGAGCAGGCCGATCCGGACGAGTTCGCGCAGGTCCTCGTCCGCGGCCGCCCGGCCGACTCCCGCCATCGCGGCCGCCGACTCGACGGTGCTGTCGGGGCCCGGGTGGTCGGCGAGCAGCCGGTAGATCCGCGCCGCGGATTCGGGAAGCCGGTGGTACTCCGCGTCCCAGAGCGCCTCCATCACCGCTCGACCTCCACTCGGGCACTCCAGGCGCCCGTTCTCGTCGGCGAGTTCTTCCACCGGTCGGCCGAGCGGCCGGCGCGGCCGGCGGTGCGCTCGGGAGCCGGCTGCCCGCAGGGCCGTCGGCGGTAGGACCTGTTCAATGTCGCCCCCCGTGATCGGCCAGGCCGGTCAGAGTGATCGTACTGCGCCCGGTCGCCACGGGTGGCGGAACACGGGCAACGTCCCGCGCGCACACCGCGCCGTCCGGCGTGGCAGGGTGGGCGGATGACCCCGGATCAGGACCACGAGGGCTGGCCGGCCCGCGCGCACGAGGCTTTCGTCGACGCCCTGTGGAGCCTGCTGGTGGACGAGGACGGCTACACGGCGGGCCAACCCTCGTGGATCGAGAGCCGGTTCAGAGGAGTGCCGCCGGGTGCCGCGCCGACGGACCCGACCGCGGCCGCGCTGCGGCGGATCCTTGACCGCGGCGCGGATCCTGACGATCTGACGGACCTGGTGCGCGCGATGCAGCACGAGGTCCTCTACAACGTCTGCCAACTGATCGATGACCCTGGCCTGTTGGGACTCGATCCGGAGGACGGGGACAGCTCGGCCGACGGGTCCGCCGACGGGCCGGGAGCGCCGGAGCCGGGCTGGGAGCTGCTGGCCGTCCGCACCGCGGGCCCGGCCGGACGGGCCTCGATCGGCGAGTTGCACTCCTCGCTCGACAGCCGCGATCCCAGCGGCCGTGGCGGCGAGCCGCGCGGCCGGCCGCTGCCGGCGGCCCTGCCGGGCCTGGCGCCGTACGCCCGGCTCGCCGTGGCCCACGCACTCGCGGGCGATCGCGTGCTGGCTCTGAAGACCTGGCGCCAGGCGACCGGCGCGCCGCTCGGCGAGGCGAAGGCGGCCATCGACCACCTGCTCGACCAACTGCGCGGCGGGCCGCAGGGCACGGCCTGATCCCGCGAGTCACCCCGGCTGCGCCCCGGCGGGCTGGTGGTCGGGGCAGTCCAGGCGCAGCTCGCCGTCGCCGAACGGCGCGTCCACGAAGGCGCAGTGGTGCGGGCGGTCGGGATCGTCCGGGTGCGCGTCCGGGCGGTAGAAGCAGCAGGTGACGCAGGTGCGGGAGACCGGGATCGCCTGATGCTGCTGGAGGACCCGGATCATCGTGGTCACCCCGCGCAGCATCGCCGCCACGTCCGGCTCGTCGAGCGCGTCCAGCGCGGCCCGCAGCGGTTCGGGGATCACGGCGAGGCGCTCGGCCTCGGCGCGGCCGGCGCCGGTCAGCGCCAGGGTCACCGCCCGTGAGTCGGCGGGGTCGCGCCGGCGGTCCACCAGCTCCTTGGCCGCCAGGGTCCGCACCGCGTCGCTGACGGTGGGCGCGGTGGAGGCGAGTGCGGTGACGATCTCCCCTTGCCTGCGCGGCCGTTGATCGCCCGCCAGGAAGCTGAGAATGTCGGCCTGCAGGGGCGTGAGCTTGGTGGGCCCGGCGTTGTGCCAGGCGCTCAGGCGCGCCGCCTGACCGAGCCGGGTGAGCCCGATCAGCAGCTGCTCACTGGCCGAGAGTCCTGGCAGCTCGGTCATGGCCGCACCTCTTTCGCCCTGTTCACCCCGCCCGCCCCGTCCGCGCGGTTTCCTCTTGCATTCTAGGCAGAGCCAACTATATTTGGCACTGCCAAGCATCGTTGGCAGTGCCAAACACTGAGGAGTGTGCTCATGTCCCGCCTGTCCACCGTCGATCCCGCCACCGCCACCCCCGCGGCCAAGTCCCTGCTCGACCAGGTCGACCGCGCCCTGGGCCTGACGCCCAACATGATGCGCGCGATGGCGGTCTCGCCCGCCGTCCTGGACGGCTACCTGTCGTTCAGCGCGGCCCTGGCCAAGGGCCGCCTGTCCGGCGCGCTCCGCGAGCAGATCGCGCTGGTCAGCGCCGCCGAGAACGCCTGCGAGTACTGCTTCGCCGCGCACCACGTGCTCGGCGCCCGGGCCGGGGTCAGCGCCGCCGACCTGGCCGCCGGCGGCCACGCCGAGGCCGCGAACCCGAAGACGGCGGCCGCACTGCGCTTCGCCCGCGCCGTCATCCTGCGGAAGGGCTTCGTCTCCGACGCCGAGCTCGACGCCGTCCGCGCGGCCGGCTACGGGGACGGCGAGATCGGCGAGATCATCGGCGCGGTCGCCCTGAACATCTTCACCAACTACTTCAACTCCGTGGGCCGGACCGACCTCGACTTCCCGCCCGTCCCGCTCCCCAGCTGACACCCCGCCACCTCCGCCGGGCCGCGCGCCGACCAGCGCGGCCCGGCGGAGGTGGCACCAGACGGACGGACCCATGTGACGCCGAGTCGCGCTCCGGCTCCAAGCAGACGGACCCGCGTCACGCCGAGCCGCGCTCCAGCTCCGGCTCCGACTCCGACTCCGACTCCGGCCCCGGCCCCGGCCCCGGCTCCACCAGGAAGCACCCCAACGCCAGTGCCAGCAGCGGGATCCCACAGAGCACCAGCAGCACGCCGCGCGGCCCGTGCGCCTCGGCCACCAGCCCGAGGACCGGGGCGATCAGCCCGCCGATGCTGACCGCCAGGCCGAGCGTGACGCCGGCCGCCGTGCCGGGGCGGCTGGGCAGGTAGTCCTGACCCAGCTTCACCAGCACCGCGAACGGCAGGTTGAGCGCGGCCCCGGCCGCCAGGGCGAAGAGCAGCGGCACGAACTGACCAGGCGTCAGCACCAGTCCCAGCAGCATCGGCACGGTCAGCGCCGTGCCCAGCTGGACGGTGCGCACCAGGCCGATCCGGTCCGCCAGCCGCCCGCCGCCGAGGGTGCCGGCCACGCCGCCCGCCAGGAAGCAGGCCAGCGCGGCTCCCCCGACCAGGTGCGAGGCGTGCAGCCGGCGCAGCCAGTACAGCTCGATGAAGGTGTTGACGCCGAAGAAGACCATCGAGCGGACCACCTCCACCCCGGTCAGCACCAGGAACGGCGCCCAGCGGTCCCGGCCCGCCCGGACCGCGCCGCGCGCGTCCGCCAGCGCCCGCTGCCGGTGCCGGCCGCGCAACAGCACGTACGCCATGAGCAGTGCGGGCGGCACGAAGAGCACGGTGGCGCCGACGCCCCAGGCGACCAGCGCGGGCGTGGCCAGCACCGGGGCCAGGAAGAAGCCGACGCTGCCGCCGGCCGCGAAGACGCTCATGGCCGCGGTGCTCTCCCCGGCCGCCTCCCGGGCGGCCTTGCCCGCCGCCGGGTGGAACATCGCCACCCCGAGCCCGGAGAGCAGCACCAGCAGCCAGACCGCCGAATAGGAACCGACCAGTCCCGACAGGCCGAGCCCGAGCCCGGCCAGCGCCACCCCCGCGGGCGCCGGCCAGCCCAGCCGGAACCGGTCCACGGCCATCCCGATGGCCGGCTGCGGCACCGAACTCCCCAGCGTGGCGGCCAGCGTGAGCCCGCCCGCGGCCACGTAGCCGTAGCCGCGGTCCAGCACGAAGTAGGGCACCACGGCCGGTACCAGGCCCTGATAGAGGTCGTCCACCGCGTGTGCCACGCCCCACATCCGCATCCGCCGCCAGACGCCCTCCTCGGGTGCCGGACGCGCGCCGATCTCCTGCCGCACCGTGTCGCTGCTCATGCGGACCACCCTGCCGGGCACGGCAGGGTATCGGCTGCCGCTACTCTGACAACTTATGTCGACAACCCGCCACGATCTCGACGGCCCGACCCGGCGGACGCTGGCCGACCGCGAGCGGGTCGACTGGCACTTCCACAGCGTCAACCAGCTGATCTGCCCCGGCCGCGGCGTCCTCGCCGTCTCCACCCCGGACGGCCTCTGGGTGGTCCCGCCGCACCGCGCGGTCTGGCTCCCGGCCGGTGTCGCGCACTCCCACCAGGCCCACGGGCCAAGCGAGTTGCGCTGCCTCACGTTCGCCGCCGGGGTGAACCCGCTGCGCCTGGAGCGGCCCGCCGTACTCGCCGTCACACCGCTGCTGCGCGAGGTGATCGCGGCCCTCACCGGCCCGCAGCCCCCCACCGGCGGGCCGGCCCGCGCCCTGGAACAGGTCGCCCTGGACCAGCTCCAGCACGCACCGGCCCTGCCGCTCTGCCTGCCCACCCCGAGCGACCCGCGCCTGCGCGACCTGGCCGACCTGCTCGCCGCCGACCCCGCCGATCCACGCACCCTGGCCCAGCTCGGCACCGCGGTCGGCGCCGGCGAGCGGACCCTCAGCCGGCTCTTCCGCCGCGAGACCGGCCTGAGCTTCCCCCAGTGGCGCGCCCAACTGCGCCTCCAGCACGCCCTGAAACTGCTGGCCGAGGGCCGCTCGGTGACCTCGGTCGCCGCGGCCGCCGGCTACCGCTCCCCCAGCGCCTTCATCGAGGCCTTCCGCCTCGCCTTCGGCACCACCCCGGGCCGCTACCAGCGCATCCCCTGACCCACCGACCGAGGCCCGGGCCGCGTCCGACCGCTCCCGCCGTCCCAACAGCCCTAGGCTGACCCCGTGAACGTGATCCTCTTCGGCGCCACCGGAATGATCGGCCAGGGCGTCCTGCGCCAGTGTCTGCGCGACGACTCCGTCGACCGCGTCCTGGCGATCGGGCGCAGCCCGCTCGGCGTCGAGCACCCGAAACTGCGCGAGCTCGTCCAGCCGGACCCCTCGGACCTGTCCGCGCTGGAGCCGGAACTGGCCGGCTACGACGCGTGCTTCTTCTGCCTCGGCGTCTCCTCGGTCGGCATGAAGGAGGACGCGTACCGGCGCGTCACCTACGACCTGACCCTCGCGGTCGCCCGGCCGCTCGCCGCCGCCAACCCGGCGCTGACCTTCGTCTACGTCTCCGGGGAGGGCACGGACAGCACCGAGCAGGGGCGGTCGATGTGGGCCAGGGTGAAGGGCCGGACCGAGAACGCACTGCTCCAACTGCCCTTCCAGGCTTATATGTTCCGCCCCGGCATCGTCCTGCCGGAGCGCGGCGTGACCTCGAAGACCCGGCTCTACCGCGCCGCCTACGCCGCGACCCGGCCGCTCTTCCCGCTGCTGCGGAGGCTGGCGCCGAACCTGGTGACCACCACCGGCCAGATCGGCCGCGCCATGATCACCCTCGCCACCACCGGCACCACCGGCACCACCGCCACCGACAGCACCACCCGAATCCTGCGCCCGCACGACATCAACCGCCTGGCGGAGCCCGCGCCTCAGCGGTGACGGACCCGGCCACCAGCCAGGGCGAGTACACCTCAGGGGGCGGCGGCCAACACCAGCGTGGCGGCGGACGAATCCGCGTAGCCGGTCTCCGAGACGGTGACCGTGCCCGCCGCGACCGAGGAGGCGGCGACGTAAGTGCCCGCGGTCGGATCCGCGGCTCCGCTCGGCAGGACGGTCGGGAGCACGGTGGAGTCCTGCCGGGTCCCGGTGGCGGCGTCATAGCTCAGCAGGAGCAGCCGGTGCGGAACCTGGCCGGTGTCGATGACCGTGGCGTAGAGGGTGCCGCCCAGCGCGGAGACCCGCGTGACGGTCTGGCCCGCCGGGAGTGCGGTGGTCCACCGGACCGCGCCGGTCGTCAGGTCGACTGCTCCGAGCGTGGTCGCCCGGGCGTCGGTCCCGGCCGAGAACCCGTAGCCGGCGCCGCCGGAGGTCGACTCCACATCCATTCCCTTGGCGTCCAGTTGAGTGAGATCGCGCCCGGACCCGGCGTCCACCACGACGGACGGCCGCCCGGCTCCCGCGAGCACCAGCCGGTCGGGGCCGTCGGGCAGCGGCCACTGGTAGCCGGCGCCGTCGCGCTGCCAGAGCCGGTTGCCCGAACGGAGGTCGTAGCCGAGGAACTGGCTGCTGCCCCCGGACAGGAGGTCCCACACCGTCAGGGTGCGGGCGCCGATGGCGGGCCACCCGGCGGTCAGACTGTCGCCGTCGGGCAGCACCGCGCTCCAGCCGGGCACACCGGCGTTCACGCCGACCACGTCGATCCGGTGGGCGGAGAGCAGCACCACCCGGCCGGCCTGCGGGTCCCACCACAGGCGGGGCCAGGGGGCCGCCACCGCGTGGCCGAGTTCGCGGTGCCAGAGCACTCGGCCGCCCCGGGCGTCGATCCGCTCCAGCAGCCCGTCGTCCCACAGGACCGCCAGGGTGTCGGTGTCCGCGTCCGCGACCGAGGTCTCCACCGCGTGCCCGTCCCGGCGCTCGGTCCAGTAGACGCTGCCGTCCCGCAGCCCCACCGCGGTCAGTCGACCCGCCCCGCCGTCCACCGTGCGGCCGGCGACGGTGGCCGGTCCGCCGCTCAGCACCGCCAGGCCGCCCGAAACGGTCAGCCGGCCGGTCGAGGAGGCCGCGACCCGCAGCGGCCCGGCCGGCGTACCGGTCCCCAGCGGCGCCGGATAGGCGGCCGTCGGCCGGGTGAACCGCTCCCCGAAGGCGGGACCGCTCGGCCACACCGTCCACGCGACCGCCGCGACCACGGCCAGCACGACAGCGCCGACCACCACTCTTCTTCCGCGCACCACAACACCCTCCCCCGAAGCCACTGGGCCCACTCTCGGCCCAGAGCGGGGGCTGCGGCAAGGGGCGCGGTCAGCTCCGGCCGGCGCCGCTACCGGCTCAGCGCGTCGACCTCCGCGTAGCCCGGGATCCCGGCGGGCAGCGGCTCGCCGTCGCGGACGGCAAGCGCCGTGGTGACCGCCGCGTGCAGCGCGGCGCGGAAGAGCAGGGAGCCGGTACTGACCCGGCGGACGCCCAACTCGGCCAGCCGGGGCAGGCCGAGGGCGGGCAGGTGCAGCACGTTGACGGGTGCGGGCAGGGCCTCGGTGACGGCGGCGATCTCCGCCTCCCGGGCCAGGGCGGGCACGAAGATCCCGTCGGCGCCCGCGTCCAGGTACCGGCGCGCGCGATCGAGGGTGGCGGGGACGGCGGCGTCCACACCGAGCCAGTAGGTGTCCACCCGGGCGTTGACGAAGACCTCGGGCGCCGCCCGTTTCACCTCACGGATCAGCGCGGCCTGCGCGGCCGGGTCCGCCAGCCCCGCACCACGGCCGTCCTCCAGGTTGATCCCGGCCACTCCCAGTGAGGCTAACTCGGCCACCAGATCGCCGACTTCACTCGCATTGGTACTGAATCCGGCCTCCACGTCGACGGTGACCGGGCAGGGCAGCCGGGCGAGCCGCCGGGCCAGCGCGACGGTCTCCTCGCGCGCCGTCCCGGTGGCGTCCGGCAGGCCGTTGGCGGCGGCGACGCCCAGGCTGGTGGTGCCGACCGCGGCGAACCCGGCGGCGGCCAGCGCGGCGGCCGAGGCGAAGTCCCAGGCGTTCGGCAGCAGCAGCAACGGCCGCCCGGCCTCGTGCAGTTCACGGAACCGGTGGAACGCGGGGCTCATCGCTCTCCCCCGCACCACGCGGCTCCGGCGGACCAGGCGTCGGACACCGTCGACAGGCACTCGCTCGTCAAGAACATGACGCCAGGTTAGATGGTCCACCAGGAGAGGGACGGACGCCGCTCCTTCATCGACGAGCAGGACCAGAACGGGGACCGGCATGAACCGCACCGAGGACTTTCCGCACATCTCCACACCCCGCCCACGGCGGTTCGCCGCCGCCGCTCTCGCAGCCGGCCTGCTCCTGCTGACGACCGCCTGCGCCTCGACCCCGACGGCCCGCGCGGGCACACCACTGCCCGACCTGGTCGGCACGCGCCTGGACCTCGCCAAGAGCCAGGCGCAGAAGGCCGGCTTCCCCTCCGTCGACTCGGTGGACGCCCGCGACCGGGCGCGCAAGCGGCAGCAGTTCAAGGACCGGAACTGGGTGGTCTGCACACAGACTCCGGCCGCCGGCACGCCGCAGGACGGCAGGGTGCGGATCGTCCTGGGCGTCGTCAAGGGCGGTGAGAGCTGCCCCGCGCAGTCGGGCGACGCACTGGTGCCGGTCGCCCCGACCCCCTGACGCCGCTCAGCCCTCGGCCAGCCGGGCGAGGGCGGCCACCGTCTCGGGGAAGTCGGCGGTGATGGCCGGGCCGAGCTGCGGTCCGAGCTCGTCCGCGCCCTCGCCGGTGATCTCCATCCGGTAGACCACCCGCACCCGGCCGCCGTCGAGGCGGTCGAGGCGGTGCGTGGTGCGCAGCAGCAGGCCCTCGATCCGGGCCTCGTCCACGAACAGCTCGCCCTCGACCAGTTCGGCGATGCGCAGCAACACGGTCTCCTCGCCGGGCGGGGTCATCGCGATCTCGGTCCCGGTCGCGAAGGGTCCGCGCAGTTCGATCTTCTCGATGCCGGGGTTCCAGCTGCCCCAGTTCTCGACCTCGGCCCAGCAGCGCCAGAGCGCCTCGGGGGCGGCGGCGGTCTCGATGCTGTGCTCACGTACCCACATGATGTCTCCTCGGAAGGCGAAGTACCTAGAGATTATCTCTGCGGAGACTATCTGTCCAGAGATACGCCGCTGGCACTCATCGAGGGCTCGGGCCTTGTCAATCGCGCACAGAGTGAGCTATGACCGGTATATACCGATTCCCCACCGTCAAGACCGCCGAGAGGAGCGCCGACCGACCGAACTCGGAGAACCCGGAGGGCAGGCGTGATGATCACCGAACTGACCATGGAACGAGTCGAGTTCACCTGCGGTCACTGCTGGCACCGGTGGACCGCGGACTACTGCGTGCGGCACTACCAGGACGAGGACGGCACCGACCGGGAGGACTTCTCCCAGCACGGCCTCCCCGCCCCCTCCCCCTACTCGGCCGACGGCGCGCCCGCCTGCCCCGAGTGCCACCGCCACTGGGTCGGCCACCTCGTCGGCCGCCGGCTGGAGGCGCCCCCGCCGGAGCCGCACGCGTGGAGCTGACGGCCGGCCCCGCGGCCCCTACGGCACCACCGTCACCGGCCAGCGCCCCGCCCGGACCAGCCGGACCGCCAGCGAGCCGATCAGCCGGTGCCCGCGCTGCTCGGAGGCGCCGACCACCAGCGCGTCGGCCCGCACCTCCTCGGCGAGCCGGGTGATCTCGGTGAACGGATCGCCGGTCCGGACGGTGAAGGTGAGGTCCAGGCCGCGCTCGTGGACCGCCTGCTCGGCCAGCTCACGCAGCTCGCGGGCGGTCTGCTCGTTGCCCTCGCGCACCGCGGCCACCGCCTGCGCACTGGTCCCCGCCAGCGCCCCGAGGCTGTTGACGTAGACGGCGAGCAGCCGACTGCCCTGCCGCCGGGCCAGCCCGGCGGCATAGGCGACGGCCCGCAGCGAGGTGACCGATCCGTCCACGGCGGCCACGATCGTCGCCGGGCCGTCCGTACCGAGTTCGAAGGGGTTCCTAGGTGCCGACATGGGGCCAAGTATCGCCGCCCGCGCACCGATCGCGGGCGACCGGCACGGCGTGATCCGCGTCCGCGTCCGGGCCCCGCCGCCACCTTCCACACGAGATCCGCCACCGCGCCGCCGGCACCGTCACGGCCGCCTCCGCCTCCGCCCCGGCGCCGTTCCCGGTCCGATCTGCCGCCCGCGCGGTGCGAGTTGGCCAACCGGAACTGATGATCCATAAGATGCGGGCCGTGATCATCAACCAACGAACGGCAACGAGGCTGTCCAGCCTGCTTGCCGCCCTGGCGATAACCGGCGCCTCGCTGCTCTGCGGGTATCCGGCCGTCGCCGACGAACCCTCAGGCAACTCCCCCTCCCCCGCCGCCGGCAGCTCCGAGGCGCCCAAGGTCGACCTGATCCTGGACGTCAGCGGCTCCATGCGGACCCCCGACATCCAGGGCCGCAGCCGGCTCTCGGTGGCCCAGCAGTCGCTGGACGAGGTGGTGGACGCGCTCCCCGACGAGACCCAGTTCGGCATCCGGGTGCTCGGCGCCACCTACCCGGGCACCGACAAGACGGTCGCCTGCCAGGACACCCAGTCGCTCTACCCCGTCGGCCACACCGACAAGGTGCAGGCCAAGACCGCCGTCGCCACCCTGCGGCCGACCGGCTGGACGCCGATCGGCCTGGCGCTGCGCGGTGCGGCGCAGGACCTGGGCAGCGGCCAGACCACCCGCCGGATCGTGCTCATCACCGACGGCGAGGACGACTGCGCGCCGCCCGCCCCCTGCGACGTGGCCCGTGAGCTGGCCGCCCAGGGCATCCACCTGGTGATCGACACGCTGGGCCTGGCGCACGACGACAAGGTCCGCGACCAGCTGCTCTGCATCGCGGCGGCGACCGGTGGCACCTACACCGACGTCCGCACCGAGGAGCAGCTCAGCAAGAAGCTGAAGCAGATCGTCGGCCAGGCCACCGACACCTACCGCCAGACCCCCGCCGCGGCCGCCGGTACCGACACCTGCGCCACCGCGCCGCTGCTGGCCCCCGGGGTCTACAGCGACCGGGAGAAGTTCTCCGAGCACCGCTACTACCGGGTGCCGGTCAAGTCCGGCCAGGAGCTGCGGGCCTCGGTCAGCGTCTCGCTGGACCGGGCCGTGGCCCGGGACTACGGCGTGCTGCTCCAGGCCACCGACCCCGGCGGCCAGGAGCTGGTGCGCGGCGCGGACGCGGGCAGCGGGCGGACCGACGTGGTCTCCACCGGCCTGCGCTGGGCCGCGACCGGCAGCAGCGCCAGCCCCACGAGCACTACCGGCAGCGCCACCGGCAACACGGCCACCGGCGGCGGCATCTGCCTGGTCGTCAGCAACTCGCTCGCCCCGCAGCCGGGCGTGGCGGCCGACCCCGGCCTGCCGCTGGAGCTGACGGTGGACGTCACCGCGGCCTCCCCCGCACCCGAGGGCCCCGTGCTGGGCCTGGGCCGCGGCTGGGTGCTGCTGCTGGTGCTGACCGGCGCCGGACTGCTCAGCGGGCTGATCTTCGGCTGGCTGGCACGCTGGCGGATCTCTGTCTGGCGGGAGAACTGACGATGCGCAGGACCACCACACTCGCCCTGGCCGCCGGGCTGCTGGCCCTCGGCCCGGCCACCGTCGCCGCCGCGGCCTCACCGGCCGCCTCACCGACCCCCGTCCCCACCTCCGTCCCCACGCCCAGGGCGAGCGGCAGCAGCGGCACCGGCAACGCGCCCGCCGCCTCCCCCGCCGCGAGCGGCAGCAGCGCCCCGGCCACCACCGC
>FTKT01447317.1_pt1 | contig 11570 bp, 7 predicted proteins | sample 1658271 | NCBI WGS metagenome assembly FTKT01 (sample SAMEA3914811, study PRJEB12502) | metagenome | biome: forest; material: soil | place: Canada | collected 2011-08-04 | depth 0.3 m | reverse complement strand
TGGTCGAACAGGCCGTCATTCTCGTCGAAATTGACGATCAGGACCGTCTTCGACCACACGGCCGGATTGTTCGTCAAGGCATCCAGGACCTGGGCAGTATATTCGGCGCCCTGATACGGTGACGACGGATCGGGATGCTCGGAATAGGCGGCCGGCGCGACAATCCACGACACTTGCGGCAGCTTGCCCGCCGCGACGTCGGCCTTCAGCTTGTCGAGCCCGCGCGTCGTCATCGTGCGCTCGACCAGGGCCGTCTGGGCGGTCGTGCGTGTCTTGCTGGCCATGGCGTCGCGGAACACCTTGAAGCCGACGACCGAGTTATCGGTGAAATTGTCTTCCATCAGCTGGTAGATCTGGAAGCTGATGCCCGCGGCCAGCAGACGCTCGGGATAGGTCGTCCAGGTATAGCCGCCATGGTGATAACCGTCGGCGCCCAGGCTGTCATAGGCATTGTCGATCGCCGGGCCGTGGTTGCGCCCCAGCGGATCGTGCGTTCCCGTCCAGATATAGAGCCGGTTGGGATTGGTGCACAGGTGCATGGCGCTGTGATAGGCGTCACAGATCGTAAAGGCTTCGGCTAGCGCGTACTGGAACGGGATGTCCTCGCGCGTGAAATGGCCCATGGCGTGATTGTGCTTGCTGCGCGTCCACGCGCCCAACCGGCCATTGTCCCAGGCGGCCTGGCCGCTGATGAAGCTGTGCGGCGTGCCGTCGTGGCGGCCAACGGCAAAGTTCTGCTTCGTGTTCAGTCGGAACGGCGCGATCAGGTGCGGTTCGGCGTCGTGCTCATTGGGCTGGACGAACACCGTGCGCCCTTCGCGCGCGCCTTGGTCAGGGGCCGGAATGACGAAGCGGTCGCCGAAGCCGCGGACCCCATTCAAGGCGCCGAAATAGTGGTCGAAGGCGCGGTTTTCCTGGGTCAGGATGACGACGTGCTCGACGTCCTGGATCGTGCCGGTGCGGCTATGGGCGGGGATTTCGAAGGCCCGGGCCAGGGACGGATACAGGGCCGCCGCAGCGCCGCCAGCCAGCAAGGTCTTGATGAATTCGCGGCGGTCACGTCCTGGCATCACGATATCCTTATGAGGGTTAAGCCCCAGACGGGAGGGTTAAACACGGTTTGTGACAAGTATGTATTTCACAGGCACGAATGTGAGAATTTGTGACGTTTCTCGCGTTTGCCGCCGCATTTTTGTGGATCGCCCCCGGCCGTCAGGTCAGCGTTCGCAGCCTTTGCCAGACAGGCTCAAGATCGGACATCACGCGCAGGATTTCCTCTTCGTTGCGACGCCATTTGCCCGGCGCCGGCGCCGTATGGGTGTGACGAGACGACGGCAATTGGCCGGCCGTACGCGACTGCAATGCCGCGTCAAACGGCACGCCGGCGAAATCGCACAGACGGCGTACGGCCGCTTCGGGATCTTCGAGGACGTCCTGGTAGTTGATATGCGTCCAATCCTGCGGTGACAGTTGCTGCAGGTCGTCGAGGGCAATCTGATTGGTCCGGCGCCACTGCCAGGCTGCGACCGCTTCCAGCGCCGCGCCGCGCAGGAACTGCCAGCCGGGCGGTAGCAACAGCGACCAAGGCCCCTCCCACCCGGGCAGGGCACGATAGGTGATCCACCTGCCGGCACGCCATGCTTCCATGATGGAGCTGACGTTTTCGCGCGGATCGCGCCACAGGAAGATGAAGCGCGCGTCGGGAAAGACCTGCTTTAGGAACGGGATACGCAGGGCGTTTTTCGGCGTCTTTTCCAGCAACGGCGCGTCCTCGGCCGGCGGTGCCCCGTCCGGTCCCCGCAACCGCTCCAGCGCCGACCGGCGAATGGCGGCGATCAGGGTGGCCGTCGCGTCGTTGGAGGTCAACCGGTTGCTGCTGACGCCCGGCGCGCCAGGGCGAAGCTCGGCATGGCCTTCGATAAGCCAGTGCGCCTCTTCGCCGAAGGAATTGAAGCCAGGCGTGCAGGCCAGGGTCTCGAACAACAGGGTACTGCCCGAGCGCGGCGCTGCGATGATGAAAACCGGCTTCTCCAGCGCCGGTTCGCCTCCCCCCACGACATGGGCGTGGGCTGGGGCGGGGGCCGGGGCCTGGGGTATGAGCTTTTTGTCGACAAGGTGCTCCAGCAGGCGCTTTTCAAGCACATGCAAGGCGGACACCTTGTTGGCGCGCATGACGAGCCCGTCGGCAAGCGGCTTCGCCGCCTTTTTCACGGTGCCGGCCAGGCCCAGGAACTCCACGGCGCCCTCCCCTGCGGTACCGTTCAGCGCGCAGAGTTGCCGCCAATCATAGACGAAGTTTTCCAACAGCTTGTCGAACTGTGCGGCGCGGGCACGGACGTCCGCGGCATCGTCCATCGCCACCACTTCCGCACGCAGGTCCTCGACCAGCATCTGCACCTCGGCGGCCGGCATGACCGGCGACCGCAGATTGGCCTCGGTCAGCAGGCGCGGATTGACGCCAGGCTTCCACGTCAGGTTTGGCCATTTGTCGCGCGCCGGTGCGGCGCCACAGGCGAATTGCCAAAAGGCCGCCGTACCGGTTGTGTCGGCGACCAGGTGGACTCGGGACGCGTCCGATCTGTTCTCGACATGGTGCTGGCGCCAGTTGTCGAAGATCCAGGCTTCGCCCGCCGCCATGTGCACGGCCTCCCCGTCGCAATGAAAGATGACTTCCGGCCGGGTGAAAACCGGGACATGCATGCGCACCCGCGTATGCCAGTTGTAGTTGACGTCGGCATGGACCGGCACGATGGCGCCCGGCGCGAGCCGCATCAGCCGTGACCGGCCCCAGACGACGCTGAAACTCGCCAGGACCTGACGGATATAGGGCAGGGTCTCAAGCCAACGTGTCGGCAGCATCTGACCGTGAACGGCGTCCGTCTCCTTGCCGTCAGCGGTGATCAGTCGCGCCGCGCTGTTGCCGGGCACCTGATCGGGGTGAGCGACCCACGCCTCGTCCGGCAAGTCCGAAACCTCGGCCTGCAGGCGTGCCACATCGAACTGGACGGGTAACTGAAAAAAGGGCTTCGCAAGCTTCATAACTCAATCTTCGTACCTGGCTTCGTACCTGGCTTTGTACCTGGTCAGGGCATCGCCCAAGGCATCACGTAGAGGTATAAGCCACGGTTCGTAGTTTTGCCAATGATCGAGCCCTTCACGACCGATCGGCTGGCGCACCTGTTCGGAACTGGGCGTCCGCACACTGCGCCGCGTTTCGTGAAAGGCGAGGCACGCCGGTTCGAACGAAAGGCCGCAGTGGTCCAGCATGCGCCGCACGTTGCCCTCCAGATCCCCGACGAGGTCCTCGTAATGCACCCGCAGCACCCGGTTCGGCAGCACGTCGTCCCAGTGCCCCATCAGCTGAAGATAGGTGCGGTAATAACGGGCGATATCGTCGGCACCGTAGGTGAAGGCGTGGTTGGTCGTGCCGAACAGTTGCTTCAGGTTGCTGAAGCCGCAGGCCATCGGTTCACGCCGGACGTCGATGATCGTCGCCCGTGGCAAGATCAAGTGAATGAGACCGATGTGCCATACATTGTTCGGCATCTTGTCGATGAAGAATGGCCGGCCCAACCGGCGATAGGTCTGCGTCTCCTCAAGAAAACGCGCGCCCAGGGCGCGTGCTGCCTCGTTCGTCAGGCCCAGCACGGCCTGCGGATCCAGCGGCAGCCCGCAATCCGCGTCGAGACCGCACAATTCGCCGGCGTAGCGGCCGATTTCGGTCAGTTCCTGCGTGCCCTCCACCTGGACATGGGAAGCCAGAATCTGTTCGACCAGGGTCGAACCCGATCGCGGCAGCCCCAGGATGAAGATCGGCGCCGCATCGTCCGCGCCCCATCCGGCGCGCGCGGCGAAAAATTCGGCGGTAAACAGCGACGTCAGCCGCGCGGCGCAGGCCTCCGCCACATCGGACCTATATCGGCCGAGGCCTTTCCGCAAAGCATTGCCGCGGGCATAAAAAGCCCACGAATCTGCGTACTCAGCGCGGTCTTCCAGCGCCTTGCCAAGCGCGAAAGCGAGATAAACGCGGTCCATGTCCTGAAGGTCCGGCCGGGCCTCCGCGGCGCGCATGCGCGCCAGATCGTCGTCGCTGAATCGATAGGTCTTGAGGTTGGCCAAGCTGAACCAGGCGACGCCGTAATCCGCCCGGGCCGCCAGGGCGGCGCGGTAATCGGCGATGGCCTCCGCCTGCCTTCCCGTCACCTTCAACGCATTTGCCCGAAACAGGCGCAACTCGGCGACCTCCGTGCCCGATGAGGACTGGTCGGCCAGCAGCTTTTCATAGAGATCGATCACCGGCGCGTGGTCGCCCAGGCCGACGCAGGCCGCGGCATAGACCTTCAGATAGTCGCGATGGTCCGGATCCGTCTTGAGCAGGCGTTCGGCTTCCTGCCGCGCCGCCAGGTGTTTTTGTCCTTGCAGCAGCCCCATGGCGTAATCGAAGCGCGCCGCATGATAGTCCGGCGCGCGCGCCAGCACGGAGACAAGCAAGGCTTCGGCTTCGGCGGGCGCTCCTCTTTCCATGCGGATACGCGCCAGCAGGCGCAGGGCGCCGACATTGCCCGTATCCGAGCCCAGGAAGTCTCGCAAGACCGCCTCGGCCGGCGCGAGATCGCCGTCGGCGTAGAGGCTGTTGGCCACCACGATTTGCGGCGGCAATTGTTTCAGCGCGGCCAGTTGCTGTGCGGCGAACCCCGCCGTCGCCGTCTCGCCCCGCATCCGGTAAAGCTGCTCCAGCATGTCCCAACTCGCCGGCAAGGTCGGGTTGAGGCCCACCGCCTCGTGCAGAGCCTCAAGCGCCGCTGACGCGTCACGCCGTTGAATGTAACAGTGACCGCGCTCCTGATAGAGGCGGCTGAAACCCGGATACGATGCCGCCAGGCGCTCTAGCGCCGCCAAGGCATCCGTCGTACGACCCCGGGCGCGCAGGGCCATGGCCTCGCGCAACAAGGCGTCGCGATCGGACGTCATCGCACCTGATCCGCCAAAAGAAGCGGCGCCAGCCAGTCCGGCTCGGGCTGGTCGGCGTCATAATACTCGAAAATCAAATGGATGCGGGCGGTCGCACCGGTATTGCACACCCAGTGCGGGCCCAGGTTATTGACCTCCACCGCCTCGCCCACCGGGAAACGATGTTCCTGGTCGCCGAAAAAGGACACGACGCCTGGATTGGTCGTCAGCGGAACGTGGATCTTGTGCGGCCATTTCGCCGCCGGCGTCGCGTCGATGTGCGGATGGATCACCCCGCCGGGCGCCATGCTGGCCAGCATGACGCGGGGAAAGACGCCGCGCGCATAGCCATAGTCGCGCACGGCGCGGTCCAGCACCGGTTGCAGGATGCGTCGCCAATGCGGCCAGGCCGGGCGATCGTACGACCGGCGCCAGTCGGTAGGATTGTCGAGGAAGCGGAAGACGATGTGACGCGTCTCGTCCAGCACCCCGAACTTGTTCGGCTTGGCGGCATTCTCCGCCGCCCAGATGTCTTCGGGAATAGCCAGAACCGCGTCCCGCAAGGCCGTGATATCGACCGGACCCAACGGGCGGATGGTCGTGGTCTTGCGCGGATTGCCCGCTGGAATGTGAGGAACGGCGCTCATCGCAAGCCTTCGAAGGTGTAGCCGAACAGGTCGAGGTCCCGGGCGTATCGCGCGGCGACGCCGTCGATCAGGGTTTGGTCGTAGTATTGACGATAATCGCCGCGTGGGCTTTCGTTGACCCGGTCGAGTGGGCGGGAAGGTATGCCGATATGCGCGCAGATCGCATCATATGAGGCTTGCATATCCTCGACGCGGCCAATGACGTCTGTCAACAGGGTTTTGCCGTCCTCGCCCACCAGCAGCGAGGCCTGCGGCTGGAACAGGATGTGCTGTTCCGGCGGCGCGGCAAACAGGAAATGGTGCATGACTTCGCGCGGCCGCTGTAGGAAATCGTCCCCGCCACGCAGCATGAAGGCGCAGTACGAGACGAAACGGTCGAAGGGGTTGCGCACAAAGGCGAACTTGAAATAGCCGGCGAAAGCCTCGTCGCCGAGATAGGGACGCACCTGGTGCAAGGCCAGGTGACCGTGGCGAAGCGCCGCCAGGTCGTCCCAGGGAAAGCGCTTGTTGACGAACAGGCCGACCTGTTCGACGTCCTCATCACCCAATTGCTCGCGCAGGGCCTGGCGCACAGCGTGGGTGCCGGTCTTGGGCACGGCGGCGAAGATGAAACGGTGACGGTGGGAAACGATCAAGCGTAGATATCCGGAAAAGCGCTCCCACCCTGTGAGGTGAGAGCGCCCAGTTTGTCGGTTTTAGCCAGTTTAGAACTTGTAGCTCAGGCCGACCATATAGGTCGTGCCGCTTTGAGTCTGGTTGTAGAGGTAGTGCGCCTGGCCCCAGAACTGCGTTTCCTTCTGGTTGGTCAGGTTGATCGCGTCGAAGGTCAGTTGGAGATTGGCGCGGATATTGTAGAAGGCCGCTGCGTCGATATAGGTCGTGCCTTCGAAGCCGCGAGTCGATGTGCTCATGACGTTGGAGCCGTCATAGCCCGTATAATAACGGCTGCGATGGTTGAGCGACACGCGGCCGCCCCACTGGTTGGTTTCGTAATAGAGCGTCGCGTTGTAGCTGGTCGGCGAAATGCCGGTCAGCGCCTGGTCGGCGTCGACATAAGTGTAGTTCAGCACCCCGCCCAGATTGTTGAACGGCGCCGGCAGGAAGGTGAACTGGCTTTGCGCGGCCAGCTCCACACCCGTCAGGTGATGCATGTGCGGATCGTTGACCGGCATCGAGAAGTCGTAGACCTGGGTTGTGGCCGTTGCACCCGCGACAACGCTGGCCGGAACGCCCGTTTCGCTGAACGGGATGGGTTGGCCGCCTGGACCGTCGACGCCCAGGGTTTCCGAAGTGATGTAGTTCTTGATGTCTTTGCGGAAAACACCGGCCGACAGCATACCGACCTTGCCGAAATAGTACTCGACGGCGAAGTCCAACGTGTTGTCCATGAAGGGCTTCAGGTTCGGATTGCCGCGCGATGCTTCGATCTTGCAGTCGTTGGCGCCATTGGTGACGACGCAGCCCTCGTTGCCTTCGGAGGCGCTGCCTTCGGCGGCCATCGAGCCGAGCGTCGGACGGTTGACGTTTTGCGTGGCGGCAAAACGCACCAGCACGTCCGGCGTCATTTCCAGCACCGCGTTCAGGGCCGGCAGGACGCCGGAATAGTGACCCTTCACGTCCGTCGTGCCGAGATAGGCGTAGCTGTCGCCCTGGATCCAGCCCTGGCTTTCGGTATGCGTATCATAGCCGCGCAGACCGATATTGCCGCGGAAGCGCTTGCCCAGCAGCTGGGTGTCCCAATCCGCCTGGACGTATTCGGACAGAGTGCCTTCAGTGACGTTGTAGACCTGTTCGATGTCCTGGATCGTGCCACCGGTACCGTCGGCCTTCGGCGCCAAACGATGATATTCGTTAAACTTGGCGAAGGTGGCCGCATAATCGCCGATCAGCCAGGAGCCGATGCTGTTGGTGAAGACGTCGGTCAGGCCGGTCACCGGCAAGCCGCGCATCTCGCCGTTGGTGCCGTTGACGTTGCCGTCATAGTAGTAGTTGGCGCCATTGTTCTGGAAGCGGTGATAGGCCACACCCGCCTTCAGCGTCCACATGTCGTTCAGCGCGTAGTTGGCGTTCAGCGTGCCTTCCTGCAGCTGCGAACCGTTGTTGAAAGAGCGGTAATAGAAGTCGTCCAGCGCATAATTGGCCGGGTTAGTCAGGTCCGAGCCCGGATAGGAGAACGAAGCCGATTGACCGTCGGTGCCGTAGTTGGCGACGATATTGCCCTTGGCGCGCAGGTACAGCTTGTCGTCATACGGGGTGTCGTAGGTCGACTTTTCGTAGCCGATATGGCCGTCGATCGTCAGCTTGTCGGTGACGCTCCACTTGCCCGTCAGCGCGATTTGGTTGAAGCGGTTCTTGTTAAGTTCGCGGCGGTGTTCGGTGCCGAAGGTCGAGTTGGTAACGGCGATGTCGGTGACATAGTTGTTCTTGTCGACCACCAGGTTGGTGATGCTGGACGCCGTCTGGAAGGCGGCCGGCCAGACGCCGCCGGCCGGCGTATCAAAGGCCCAGGATTCCGTGCCGGAACCGAGCGGCCGCGACGCCAGGTGAAGCTCGTCGCGGTGGGTGGTGAATTCGCCGTGCAACGCGTCAAGCGTGAACAGCATGTTGTCTTCGGGGCGCCACTGCAGGGCGGCGGTCAGGCCCAGGCGTTCCATCTTCGAATTGAAGGACGAGATGCGGTTGCCGTCGGGGATATACAGGCCGCCCCCCAGGAACGTGGCCTGCTGCGCGGCGCTCAGGTGGCTGATGTCCAGGCCGTTCTTGACCAGTTGCTGGGCGCCCGAAGCGCTCAGGACGTCGTAGTTGTAGTTGTCGTGACCCTGCTCGGTGGTGTCGCGCTTTTGGTAGGCGACCGAGAACAGGGCGCCGAACTTGTTGTCCCAGTTGTAGCTGTACATGCCGACGATGCGCGGCTGGGTATCCTTGGTATATTGGTTGGTGCCGACCTTGACGCCGAAGGCGCCTTTGGCGCCGGGCTTGTAGTCGAACGGCTTGCCGGTAAACAGGCCGACCGTGCCGGCCATGCCGCCTTCGTTCTGCGAAGCTTGGTAGGTCTTTTCGACTTCGACTTTGGAGAACAGTTCTGAGGCGAAGATGTTGAAGTCGAAGGCGCGGTCGCGCGAACGCTGGCCGCGGCTGTCCATCGCCGAGTCATCATTGCCCAGCACTTCCATGCCGTTCAGCTGGACGCGGGCGAAATCGGGGCCGAGGCCACGCAGGGCGATTTCACGGCCTTCGCCGGCTTCGCGGGTGATTTCCACGCCCGGCAGGCGCTGCAGCGATTCCGCCAGGTTCAATTCCGGGAACTTGGCCATGTCTTCGGCGACGATGGCGTCCTTCTCGATCGTCGAATCCTTCTTGATCTTGCGGGCATCGCTCAGCGACTTGCGATAGCCGGTGACGACGACCTCGGTCGGCGCCACGTCCTTGGCGGCCTGGCCGTTCGGGTTATCCTGAGGCGTGGTTGCCGTGGTTTGCGCGAAAGAGGGCGCGGCGAGAAAGAACAGCGCGCCGGCGGCGGCGCCCGTCATGAGCATTTTCATAAAATCTCTCCGTGGAAGAATAGCGTGCGAGGGCGATCGCGATGCACGGAAGATGCCCCCCGCGGCCGGCCACGGATGGGACGGTTAGCGTCTGTTTGTGACAGATGTGCAATTCGAAAGCACAAATGTGAGAATTTGTGAGATTGTTTTGGCTTTGTGTTGCATTTTTGTGGACAAGACCGCTCAGGCCGTCGTCAACGCGGTCCGGTAAAGACCGGCGCCGGTATAGTCGCGAAATTCCAGACGCACCTGGTCGCGGCTTACCGTCACGATCGAGAAGCCCGACCGGGCGGCGCAGAACCGCGTCCCGGTGACGGAGGACACCGGACGGACCTCGGAGCCCGCGCCGGTACAGACAAAATCCATTCCGTCGCGAACGATATGCTGCAGGTCATGGTCATGGCCGTTGATGTACGCCGTTGCACGATGCTTTTGCAGGACCGGCAGCAGACGGGCGATCAGGTCGGGCGTATCGCCGTGCGTGCTGCCGCCGGAAAACAGCGTGTGATGGCCGAAGACGAGCTTGAAGCGCGCCCGGGAGGCTGCCAGTTCCCGATCGAGCCAGGCGAGTTGCGCCTCGCCGTCCTGGGTCTTGACGTTGCGCGCCATGGCGTTCCCGCCAGTGGCGTTTTCATCGATCATCGGACAGGTGTCGACGATGAAAAGATCGACCGGCGGACAACCGAGGACCGAACCCGCCACCTTGAAATAGCGCGCCGGCATCTTCCAGCGCGGACTGCGCGCCGTGTAATCGACCTGGGCCTGCGGCACGCCGCCGTAGTCATGATTGCCCAGGGCGACATACCACGGTGTTTGTTGCAGATGCTGACCGTCATAGACGTCTTCGAACGACGATCGCCACTTCGGATCGTCGACCGACCGGACGCCGTCCTCATAGAAATTATCGCCGACCGACACGACGCAGGCGCAGCCGAATTCCCGCGCGGCGATATCCATCTGGGCGGCAACATCCCGTTGATGACTGGCGCCGTCGCGGCCCCAGTCGCCGACGACCAGGAAAGACATCGAGACATCCAGGGGCGCGCCCGGGCGCGCTGCGGCCACGCCGGCGATGCCGGTCCCGACCGTGACCAAGCCGCCCAGAACGTGTCTACGGTTGGTGCGCATGGCCCTTCGTCCTGATCCGAGGCGGCGGCGGGCGAACGGATCGGCCGCACGGCATTTTGGTATAGACCAGATAGCGCTTAATTGTTGCAGTTTCTTGATTGGCCGGATTCGACGCGCTGCGGCGCCGATGGCCGCCCAAAATATGGGACAAGTTTCGCTTGTGCTCCACATTTAAGACCAATATGCTACCTGCCTGTCTGAAACCTTGTGCGCTCAACCCGGGGGCGTTGGAACCGTTCACGGCCATATGCAATCGATCAATCTTGCTTCGGATGAAGCCGAAAAGTCTCCCACCTTATATTTAAAGCTCCAGGAGTGGCTGAGAGACGGCATGAGCAGCAGCCGCCTGGCCTCCGGCACCGCCATACCGACCGAGCGCGAGCTGGCGGAACAGTTCGGCGTGTCGCGCATTACGGTACGTAAGGCTGTGGACGGCCTGGTCTATGAAGGCCTGCTGACGCGCCGCCGCGGCGCCGGCACCTTCGTCGCCGCGCGTGTCGAAAAGAGCTATTCGAAAATGACCTCTTTCACAGAGGACATGATGTCACGCGGGCGCATCCCCAGCAGCAAATGGTTGTCCAAGACGATCGGCACGGTCAATCCCGAGGAAGCCCTGTCCATGGGACTGTCCCCCGGCACGATGGTCTATCGTTATAATCGCATGCGCTTTGCGGACGGCTCGTCCATGGGGCTCGACTACTCGACCGTCCCCGCCGACTGCCTGCCCTCGCTCGAAGCCGTCGACGGCTCCTTGTACGCCGCCCTGGAGGCCAGTGGCACGCGACCGGTGCGCGCGCTCCAACGTCTGCGCGCCGTTGCCTTCAACGAACAGCAGGCGCGCCTGCTGGAGGTGCCCGTGGGTTCACCGGGCCTTCTGATCGAACGGCGCGGCTTCCTCGCTGACGGCCGACCGGCCGAATTCACGCAGTCCTATTATCGTGGCGACGCCTACGATCTGATGTCGGAACTAAGCCACATCGGCTAACGTCAGGGCTACAGCCAAGACGCATTAAATCCCTTCCCAGCCCGAGTCTTTCGGGCTGTGATCGCATGCGAATCGTTCGACGCGCCATGCGGTACGGCAGAATCGTGCCCCGCTCGCCACACGTCCGCGCCCTGTCTCGGGAACAAAGCGCTTGGGCGGCCCATTTATACGACCTGTTCATATACCCTTTCGTGCGTGTCGCTCCATGGCGGCAATGTAGAAAACTGTAATATCCAATCCTTACATAGGTTTATTTACCCAGACACGGCTCGAAAATAGCCGTGATAAAGGCGATGAAATTTCAGCATAGCTCAAATG
>FTKT01003061.1_pt2 | contig 11579 bp, 6 predicted proteins | sample 1658271 | NCBI WGS metagenome assembly FTKT01 (sample SAMEA3914811, study PRJEB12502) | metagenome | biome: forest; material: soil | place: Canada | collected 2011-08-04 | depth 0.3 m | reverse complement strand
CGACCAGATGATCTTCCTGGATCTTCTGCGTGGCAAATACATCGGCGTGGGCGGCCCGCAGATCCCGGCCTTGTCCGACATGATTCTGGGCACGGCGGCGGCCGATGACCTCCAGATGCAAACCCAGGACACAGCCTTGCTCGGGAAGACCGTCCGGCGCCTGCGCCAGCAGCAATTGCTCTCGAACGAGCCCGTGCCGGAGCCGATGAGGAGGTCGCCGGCCCTGGACACGCCCGCTGCCACCTGGGCGGTCGATGTGCAGGATCGCCCCGGGCCTCTCGAATGGTGCCAACTGCTGCGCCTGTGGCGATCGACCTTCGTCGCGAGCGCGTGGTTGCGCCGGCGAAGCCTGGCCGACATCGCGGAGCGACTCGTCGCGCTGCGGGCGTGCCAGCCCGACCGACCCCATCGGGCGTCGATCGACGCGACGCGCGCGACGGTCGAGTCCTACACGCGGCTGCGCCCTTTCGCGCTGAGCGCCCACGATCGTTGCCTCAACGACTCGCTGACGCTCGTCCATTTCCTGGCCACGCAAGGACTGTTTGCTCGCTGGGTCATCGGCGTACGCGTCGATCCGTTTGGCGCCCACGCCTGGGCGCAGGTCGGCGACGTCGTGCTCAACGACTACCCGGAGCGAGTCCGGCATTTCCAACCCATCCTGATCGTGTGAGCGAGGGCTGGCACCATGTTCCGATATGTCGGCTTCAGCTGGGATCCCGCCGCGGCGACGCAAGCGGCGGTCGCCTCGCGACTCGAAGAATCCGTCTCGTGCGCGCCGGAGTGGCAGCAGGCATTCGGCGGCCCGGGTGTTCGGGTCTTCACCATCGGGCGCGCTCCAGGCGTGAACGACGTCCATTTGTTGCCCGCCGCGCGCGGGGTCATCCTGGGTCGGCTGTTCCGCCGGCCAGATCACCCGTCCCGTCCTGCGACAGCGCAGGTCACGGACCGGGAAGGCGAGCAGATCCGGCAGACACGGGGTCGCGTGTTGGTCGACGAGTACTGGGGTCGCTATGTCGCCGTTCTCCTGGCCGAGTCGGGACGCGCGCTCCTCCTGCGCGACCCCAGCGGCGCGCTTCCCTGCTACCGGCAAGCGATCGACGGGGTCACGGTCTTCTTTTCGTGGCTGGAAGACCTGATCGCGTTCGCGCCTGAGGCGTCACGACCGCGTGTCGACTGGAATGCGATCGCGGCGCGACTCGTGCTGCGCCAGCTTGGCGGACGCCAGACGGCGCTGGAAGGCGTGGAGCAGGTGTTGCCCGGCCAGCTCACGGCATTGGGGCCGGACGCCCCACCGCCCGAGCCACTGTGGAGCGCGTACGCCTTCGCCAAGCGCTCCACGCATCACGAAGTCGATGCCGCCGGACGCGAATTGCGTCGACTCGTCGTCGCCTGCGCCCAGGACTGGGCATCGTGCTACGGATCCATCCTGTTGAGGCTGTCGGGCGGCGTGGACTCCGCCGTCCTGCTGGGCGGCCTGGTCTCGACGCCCCTGGCAACGAAGATCACCTGCCTCAACTACCACTCGGCGGGCTCGGACAGCGACGAGCGCAGCTTCGCTCGACTCGCTGCGAGCAACGCGGGCGTGGCGCTCGTCGAACGCGAGAGGAATTCCACCTTCCTCCTCGACGATCTCCTCGCCGCGAGCCGCGTGCCGACACCCGAGAACTATCTCGGTCGCCTGGGATCGGGTCGCATCGATGCCGAGGTCGCGGATGCGCACGGCGCGCGGGCGATGTTCACGGGCGTTGGCGGCGATGCCCTGTTTTTCCAGATCCCTGGCACCTGGCCCGCGGCCGACTACCTGAGCGTCAAGGGATTCGATCGCGGATTCCTCCGTGCGTGCCTGGCCGCGGCGCGCCTCGGCCGGGTATCGCTACTCGAGTCGATCCGGCGCGCGCTGGCGGACCAGGGACACGGCACCGGCCCGCTGCAGGGATGGGGTCAATACACAAAGCTGATGCGCCGCGACGCCCTCGACGGCGTCCGCCAGCCTGAACGATACGTGCACCCGGCGCTTCTCGACGCGGCCGACCTGCCCATTGGCAAATACAACCAGTTCCGGGCGTTGATCGATGCCGGCGGCTACTACGACCTCTACCTTCGCGAGGCTGCGCCCGAACTCGTCAGTCCACTGTTGTCGCAACCGGTCATCGAGTTCTGCCTGGCGACACCCACCTGGGTACTCACGCAAGGCGGCAGGGGCCGAGGACTCGTGCGACGGGCCTTCGCCGGAGACATCCCGCGCGAGATCGCGCTGCGCCAGTCCAAGGGCGGCATGGAAGAACACGTGGCGGCCGTCCTGGCCCGGAACCTCGCGTTCGCCCGGTCGCTGCTGCTCGACGGACAACTCGTTCGACGCGGCCTCCTCGATCGAGACAAGGTGGAGGGCGCCCTGGCCGGCCGGCTTTGCGCGCGGGGCGGCTATCCCGCCGAGATCCACGAGTGCATCGCGGTCGAGGCCTGGCTTCGACGGATGTCGGTCGAGCGTCATTGAACATCGCCTGGAACATGCGCCGTGGCCACCTTCGAATCGCGGTATCGGGACGCGCTGCGGGTCGTGCGATTGATCCATTCCGAGGCCGATAGGGTCGTGGCGTGGCATGCGCTGGCGGCGATCCTGGTCGTGATCGCCGGCGGCGCGACGGCCGCGCTCTCGCCCCTGGTGTTGAAGGCGCTCGTCGACGCGCTCGATCAGGCCCAGGGGCTGCCTTCATCCAAGCAAGCCGGGGCCCTGCTCCGTGATGCCTTCGGCTATCTGCTCCTGCTGCTCGCCGGCCGCGCGCTGGCGGATGTCCGGCCGTTCCTGACCGGGGCGATCAACCAGCGCCTCCACAGCCGGCTGACGAAGCGCTTCTTCGATCACGTGCTGCGCCTGCCGATGGGCTACCTGACAAGATGTCGAGGCGGCGAGCTCCAGCACCGCCTCGATCTCGGATGCGCGGGCGCCCAGCTGGCCACCAGCCACCTGACCGGGAGCCTGCTTCCGGTCCTGGTCGAGCTCCTGACGATGACGGGGGTTCTCATCCACCTGGGCCAGCCCGCCCTGGTGGCCACGTTCGCCGTCGCCGCGTTCATCTACCTGGCCATCTTCTCGGCCGGCGCGCAGCGGCTGACCGCCAGCGCGCACGCCGTCTCGGCGGCCAGCCTCGAGGCCTACGCGCATCTGGGAGATGGACTCGCCAACCTGGAGACACTGCGCAACTTCACCGCCGAAGACCAGGTGCGTCGCCGCCTGCTCGCGTCGTGCGAAAGCCTTGAGAGCCAGTGGAGGAAGCTGAATCGCTTGAACCTCACGGTCGGCCTGGCGGCGTCGGCCACCTTCGCCGCCTCGATGGCCGCCAGCCTGTTCATCGGCGTGGAGGCGGTGCAGCGGCACGCGATGAGCCTCGGGGGATTCGTGCTGACCACGGTCTACACCCTTCAGATGGTTCGGCCGATCGAATCGATGGGGGCCGCGGCGCGAGACCTCGCGCGAGCGCTCGGCTACCTGCGCCCGCTGCTCGACTTGCTCGCCCAGCCTTTGACCGCAGGGTCGGCACACGCGGCGCCCGATGAAGCGCCAAGTGCCGGACGAGCGTCGCCTCCCGTGGCCGTTCGCCTGGAGAATCTCCACTTCGGATACGACCCCGGGCGGCCGGTTCTCCGGGGCGTGGACCTCGTCGTTCCCGCGGGCAGCACGACGGCCATCGTGGGCCGCAGCGGCTCCGGAAAATCGTCGCTCGCGCGGTTGCTGATGCGGCTGTATGCCCCGCAGGAAGGCCGCATCCTGCTGGACGGGCGCGCCATCGAATCGATCGACAGTGCGTCGCTGCGCGGCGAGTTGATCGCGCTCGTCCCTCAGGAGACCGCACTTCTTCACGACACCATTGCCGGAAACATCGCGCTCGGGAGACCGGACGCGCCGCGCGACGACATTGCCAACGCCGCACGCGGTGCACAGCTGGACGCGCTCCTCGCCACGCTGCCCGCCGGGCTGGACACCCCGGTGGGGGAGCGAGGCATGCAGCTGTCCGGCGGCGAGCGCCAGCGCGTCGGCATCGCCAGGGCCATGTTGCGGCGCCCGGGCCTGTACATCCTGGACGAGCCCACCTCCATGCTGGACAGCCGGACCGAACTCGAGATCCAGAAGACCCTGCGGTCGCTGGGCTCTGCCACCACCATCTTGATTGCCCATCGACTGTCCACCGTCGTGGACGCGGACGAGATCGTCGTCCTGGACGAAGGCCGCATCCACGAACGTGGCAGCCATCGTTCGCTGATCGCCCGGGATGGGCTCTACGCCCAGATGTGGCGGCAGCAGGCGGCCGGCGCCACCCGGTAGTCGATCAGCGCGCGCAGTGCGGCCGCGCGTCGTCGGCGACCTTCAAGGTCTCCATCTGCCGCCAACTCGCGAATTGCTCGGCCAGCGATTCCTGCGTCTCCCAGGACGCCACCGGGTCGCGCCGGGTCTGCCCCGCCAGCCAGAAGCTGAACCAATCGACATTGCCTTGCAACGACGTCATGCGATCGCCGGGGCCTCCGAGGGAATGGGCGCCGGTCGGAATCACGATCATCTCCACCGGCTTGTATTGACGGCGCAGCAAGGCCTGCAGATCCCAGTTGTTGCCGACCGTGCGACCGTAGCTCTCGATCCTCAACGGTGTCCGGATGCAATCGGTGTGCAGGGACGGATCTTCGCGAACCCAGGACGCCAGTTGATCGCCGAAGGGCACGCCTTCATTGGACTTCTCCTTGCGCGCCCAGGTGGTGTCCATCCGTCCATAGGTGATGGTGTAGGAGAACAGGGTGTTGGCATCCGAGTCGACCATCGTGGCCGCCCGCAGGGGCACGTCGCCGAAGGTGAGGAGATTGAGGACGCGCTCGCCCGTGGCGCTCCATCCGATGATCCCGACCTTCGACGGATCGACCCGGCCCTCCTTGACCAGGGCGTCGATGGCGCCGCGAACGCCCGCGTTGAAATCATTGAACGTCTGCCGCGTCTGGTCCTGGCTCGGATCGTTCGTCGCCCGGAAGGGCATGGCGAGCACAAGAATTCCGTGCCTGAGGAACGCACGCCCGGCGAACCCGCTGCTGGCGCCGTCACTCATGTTGTTCCCGTCCAGGTAGAACCGTTCAGGGGAAAAGCCATAGGTCTGGATGACAAGCGGGTAGCGAGCATGTTCATCCATGCCGGCGCCGTACATCAGGCCCCCATCCCACTGCTGCCCCTGGGCGTCTCGCCATGAGAAGCGCTTCATGGTGCCCCAGGTGTCGGGGTCGAATTGCGGATTCAGGCGCGTCAGCCGCCTGGTTTCGCCCGCCGGCCCGGCGGCATAGACGTCTGCGGGGCGATTCGGATCCTGGATCGTGCGCAGCGTCCATGACGAATCCTCTTGAGCCTTCGTCGCCGTATCGCCGGTCGACTCGTGCCATCCGCCGGACGGCAGCCGTTGGAACGCCCGGCGCTTCCCGCCGTCGATCACGAAGAATCCGTCCCGGGTCGCGTGGGCGCCATCCGCGCGGCCTTCCAGGGTGGCAATATCGGTCCACCGCCGCCGCTGCGGCCAATACTCGACGATGTGCGAGGCCTGCGGGGTCTTGCCATCCGCCTCGGTCGGAAGCAGGGTGCCCACGAGCACCACCGACGCGCCCGTGCCTTGCCACAGGCGAATCTGCGAGAACTGCGTCGTGCCGGGCAAGGCATCGTCCGGCGCGTCGACGACCACCTGTTCCGTTCCGTCATTCAGGTCCCAGGCCGTCATTCGACGCGGCACGTAGTTGGAGGTCTTCAGGAAGTAACCAAGCGGGTCGATCTTGCGCGTCAGCGCGAACGTGGAAGCGGTCTCAGCCACCCATTCATACTGGCGCGTCCAGGCCTCGAGGCGTTCCGGTTCGTAACGGGGCAGCACGGCCCACCGCCCATCCGGCGACATGCTCACGGTGGGATAGGAGAGGTTGCTCTCATCGACGGGCGCACCGAGCGGCCGCGGATCTTGGGCGCTGCCACGATCGGCCACGAAATACTGGTACTTGCGCTGCTGGGCATCCACGTCGCCTTGACCGAACTTCACGCTCCAGAACGACTGGTTGCCGACGACCACGCCATGGGTGCCCGCGCGCTGAGGCGGATTCTGCACAATGGCCGCATAGACGATGCGCCGCAGATCCTGCGACACGGCGTACGAGACGATCCGGTTCGTCTCCGAGGTCAAGCGCGTCAGCTTTCGCGTGAGGATGTCCAGGCTGTAGACCTGCAGCGGCGAGCTCGCCAATCGCGCCAGGAAGACCAGGGTTCGATCATCGAGCCAGCGAACCTGCTTCACCCCGGGGTCGGTGAAGGTGAAGTCTTTCTCGACATTCGCCGAAAAGGCGGCGACGGGGCTCGGAACGGTTTGAGCGGACAGTCGGTCGGGCCGCAGGTCGAGCAGCTGGATCTCGTAGTGGTTGGTGTCGCTGGCGACGTCGGCCTTCCGGGTCACGATGAATGCGCGGGTGCCATCGGGCGATACCTGCTCGTGCAGCGCATCGTCGTTCTGATTGAGCGGCTGCAGGATCTGCGTGAATTCGATGACATCGCGCACCTCGGGCCCTGCGAGCGAGGGCGCGGCCGCGGCATCCATGGCGAAGCTGGCAAGGGAGAGAAGCAGGCTGAATGAAAATTGTCTCAAGGCTGAAAATTCCAGGTGAAGGCGCGGCCCGGCCGGCGGCAAACGGCGGCGGGTGTTTCCGAAATTGGGGTGTTTCTGGTCGTCGACCGCGCCATCCCTGGCGCGCAGCCGTTACCAGTCGATCGAGAGCTTCGTGCTGACGTAGCGGCCGCGCCAGTCGGCCTGCGTCACGTCGTAGTAAGGCAGGGTCTCGACGAACTGGGGTTGACGGTCGGCGAGGTTGGCAATGGCCAGTGAGAGCGAGGCGCCTTTCACGGCCGTGGCCAGGTTGGGAAACGACCTCTTCAGGTCCAGGCTGGCGGCCACGTCTTCCATCCAGTACGCACCCAGGCGACGCTCGCTGGTGCCCTCGTCCTTGTATTGGCCGAGGTAACGTCCGGTCAGGCCCAGGGTCCAAGCGCCGGCGTCGAAACTGATCGACGCGCGGCTCTTCCAGCGCGGCGCCCAATAGTCGTCGAAGCGGCGACCCAGCCGATTCTGCGGCGCCGCTCCCGGCGCGAGCACCACGCGGTACTCATTGGTCAGCGTAGCGCCCGCGGTTGCCACCCAGCGCCCGAGGGCGGTACGCCAGGCGTAAGCCGCGTCCATGTCGGTCCCCGCGACATCGACGCTCCCGAAGTTGGCGTAGCTCTCCAGCACGCTGGTGACGGCGCCGGGCTGGCCGCCGACGGCGGGTCCGCGCGTGACGAATCCCGGAAATTCCGCTTCGTTGTCCAGCGCCGTCTGCGGCGTCAGGATCGCGATGAGTTTGTCGATGTGCACTTGCCAATGCGTGGCCGACAGTCGCGTGCCGAGGCTGTCTTCCTGCTCCCAGACAGCTCCGAAGCTGTTGGCGCGTCCGTGTTCCGGCTTCAAGGCATCGTTCGAGGTGATCAGGACGTTGCCAGAGGTGATGGCCTCGCCGCCTCGCGACGGGTCGGTCAGGCCGAAGAGGTTCGCCGGAAACTCGTACGGACCCAGGTGCATTTCAAGCAGCGTCGGAGGCTTGAAGGACGTGGCAGTCGAAGCGCGCAGCAACAGGCTGCGCGATGGACGCAGTTCGAGGCCGGTCTGGTAGGTATTGGCCGAACCGAAGTCGCTGTATCGATCTCGCCGCGCGGCCAGCGTCAGGGCCGCCAGGTTCCAGTCCTTGCCGACCGCGCCCGCGTTGAGCAGGGGCGCGCGGAGTTCACCATAGACCGCGGAATCGTGCCGGCCGTCGTGCACCGCGGGCTGGTTGGTGACCGCCGCGTCGAAACGGTCATGGGCCATTTCGGTCCCGACGACGGCGTCGAGTTCGCCCGCGGGAAGTTGCAGGACGCTGCCACGGGCCAGCGCGGTCACCTGATCCTTGCGGCCACGCCCCTGTCGGTCGGAATCCGACCAGATGCCGCGAAGCACGTCGTCGCTGGCGGCTCGCCCCGTCATGAACGGGTTGAGCGCCGTCGCCGGCGACGAGGAAGCGAGGGCGGCGGAAAGGGCGGCGTAATCGACGTTCTCGGCAAACGTCTGGGAATTGGCAGTATCGCGCGCGGTCGACACGGTGACCTCCGCATCCCAGTCGGCTGTCAGGGTGCCCCGCGCGCCCACCAACGCACGCATGAACCTCGTCTGGCGCGCGAAGCCGCTCAGCCCGTTGGCAGATCCGAGCGCGGTCGTGACCTGCACGTCCTGGCCGAAGGGGTTGTAGGCGTTGCTCGCGGGGACGGTGACATCCTCCAGGTCGAGGCCGAGATCCCTGGCCTCCAGCCTGTCCCTGGCGAGCGTGAATTCGCCGAAGGCGGACCAGGACCCGAGGATCTTGTAGTCGCCCGTCGCATGCAGTGCGAAGCTGTCTTCGCCGTAGATGAGCGGCGAGCCCTTCCCGTCCGCGAATCGATTGCACAGATTCTCGGTGCCCGAGGTTGCCGCGTAGTCGGAGAGCTGGGGGGTTTGCCCGGCAGGCAATGTGGGAATGGCCGCGAAGCTCGAACTCAGGCCCGGCAGATTGGCTCCGGAAACGCTGCTGACGGTGCCCGGCGTGCAGTCGGGCTCGCGTGCATCCGGGCCTCCGAACCGTCGGTAGTCCGCGTCGCGAAAGAACGCACGATCCGCCATGCCCAGCGGGGTGGCGCGGGTGTAGGAGCCCAGCACGAGGTAGTTGCCGCCCGCGGTGTGCCCTCCGGCCGCCAGCGACAAGCCGCCGCCGCCGTAGCCGCGCCCGGCGCCCAGGTTCGCCGAGAGGGAAACGCCGTCCATCGACTTCTTCAGGATCACGTTGACGACGCCAGCCAACGCATCGCCGCCATAGACGGCGGACGAGCCGACCGGCACGATCTCGACGCGCTCGATGGCGGCCGTCGGGATGATGTTCAGGTTGAAGTAGTTGTCGGCCGTCGAGCCCATCGCCTGGATCCGGCGGCCGTTGATCAGCACCAGCGTGCTGCCCAACGGAAGCCCGCGCAGTTGCACGGTGCCTTGCCCCAGCGTGGCGCCGAAGCCGCCCTCCCCGGAGGACGCGGACACCTCGTTGAGCCCCGCCAGGAACCGCTCCAGCGTCGGCTGCCCGCTCTGCTCGATATCCTTGGCGGTATAGACGTTCACGGGGGCCGGACCCTCCGCGTTGATCCGCTTCAAGCGCGTGCCCGTGATCTCCACTCTCGTGAGCGTCACCGTGTCGGCCTGCTTCGGGTCGGCCGTCGCAACGACGTCTGCCTCGGCAAGCGCGGCTTCCGCGGACGGCGTCGATGCGCGGGCACCGTTTGCCGGCTCCGCGTTCGGAGTTGCCCGCGGCCTCACCACGAAAGACCCATCCCCCGTTTTCTCCGCCGCCAGGCCCGTGCCCTCCAGGGCCGCCGTGATCGCTTCGAACGCCGTCAGGTTCCCGGACACGGCGTGCGCCATGTGACCGCGAACGACGGCGGGATCGAACAGTACCGACGTGCTCGTCTCGTGCGCGATCGCCCGGAGAGCGTCGGCCAGCGACTGGGCCGGCTGCTGGATAAGGTAGTGCGCGGCTGGAGTGGGTTCCGCCGCGACGCTGGCGCCGAGGTGTACCAGCAGGGAGATCAGGACGGCGGGCATCAGGCCCGCACGGTAGGTGCCGGGGATCGTCTTCTTGCGAATCATCTCTTGTCCTTGTTCATTTTCGATGAGTGACAAAGAGATGACGTGTTGGTCAAGGAATCGACTCGCGGTGGATTCCCTGATGAGTCTTCGGGAGCTTCGATCGTCCAGGCCTATTCCCCAGGTGTCTTCGCGCAGCAAAGCAGACGCATGCCCGAATCCCGCAAGCTGCCGTCGACTGGCCGACGATGCAAACGTTCGGTTCATGCGATCGCCGCCAGGCTTGGTCGCGGTCGGTCCGACCCTCAGGGATACCAGCCCGCCATGCCTTCGCTGAGCAGCAAGACAGCCTTGGCCACGTGCTTTTCCACGCTGCTGATGCTCAGCCCGTGATCCAGTGCAATCCGTCGATAGCTGATGCCGTCGATGCGATGCGCCAGGAAGATGGCGCGCGTCTTTTCAGGCAACTGGTTGAGGCATTCGAGCAGGCGATCGAGTCGCTGGCGCGCGAACAGGGTGTCCTCGAGCGAGGGCGCCGTGTCGACGACCACCACGTCCTCCAGCAACACCTCGCTCCCATGGTGCGCGTGCGCGCGCCAGGCATCCTTCGACAGGTTGAGCGCGGTCTTCATCAAGAACGCGGCAGGCTCGCTCACGGCGTGGTCGCTACCGTAGCGGATGAGCCTGACGTAAGCCTCCTGCACGATGTCTTCGGCATCGTGCCTGGAGCGCCCGCGCTTGCGCAGCGCGCATTTCACGCGCAGAAAGACGCTCGTCCACTCGTCGACCATGTTGACCCCATGAAGGGGGCGTCATCGACGTTCTCAGCCGGCCAGCGTGGCCGCCTGCGCGCCCGAGTCGAGTCGGGGCCTTCCCTTCGTCATCTGACGCTCCCGGTCCAGGCGGCTCTCCGCCCGGCGCAATGCGAGTGCGAAGAAGTCTAGGGCCGCGGCCTCGTTTTCGAAATGCCCATGACGACGAACGGCGCGCAGCAGGCCATCACGCACCTCCTTCGCGACGGTCATCGCGCTCGCGATCATGGCGGGCCGCGACGAGGCCAGCGCACCTGGAAATGAACGGCCGATGGCGAGCGTCGCCACTTCGGCTTCCTGCGCGCCTCCGTCGCCGAGCGGCTCCACGTGCCAGATGCGTTCGAGGCCCCGGCGCCTGAAGCCGTCCAGCATCGGCGTGAGCGCATGCGCCCCGAGACACAGGCCCAGCGGTTCGCACTCGCCGTCCGCGAGCCAGCCGAATACCCAGAAAAGGGGATGCTTCTGGATGCCTCGCGCGTCACGCACGCGCACGGACGTGACGTCAGCGATCGCCAGCGCGTAACGCCGGCAGAGCGGGCGGCTCGAAACGGAGGTTAGGTCGTGTTCGGGATCGGTCACGGTGCAGGTCCTCCATGGTTCGATGGTGGCGCCTCGCGGAAGCGGACGTCCCGGAGATGGCAGTGCAGAAATCAAGTGCCACTTGATTCGATTATCAAGCACGACTTTACTCCCTGGCGAAAGTGCTCGCTAGCGTTCGCGGATGACGGTAAAGGATGATTTCCGCAAGCGCCTGCGTGCGGCCGCGAAGGCGAGGGGAATGAAGCCGAGCGGCCCGGAACTGGAACGCGCCTTCAACCTCGAGTGGCGCGGCCGGCCTGTCAGCAAGCAGACGGCCTCGAGCTGGCTCAGCGGCAAGCACCTGCCCATGCCGGACAAGCTGCCGGCGCTCGCGCGCGCGCTGAAGACCGACCCGCAGGCACTCATGTACGGAACGGCCGCGTCGATGGCCGTTGCCGAGACGCAGGGGGCGTGGGATGCCCGCGCCACCCCGGTCGACCGCCAGGCCATCGACGTCTTCCTTGGCCTGTCGGAACAGCGTCGGGTCGCCGTCCGGGACGTCATCAACGCGTTCGCG
>FTKT01002017.1_pt2 | contig 11593 bp, 12 predicted proteins | sample 1658271 | NCBI WGS metagenome assembly FTKT01 (sample SAMEA3914811, study PRJEB12502) | metagenome | biome: forest; material: soil | place: Canada | collected 2011-08-04 | depth 0.3 m | reverse complement strand
TTCTTGGTCGAACTCGGCGCGGAAATGATGGTGGCGTCAACCACGGTGCCGGTCTTGAGCATCAGCCCCTGGCGAGCCAAACCGTGGTTGATGATGGCCATCACCTGAGGGGCCAACTCGTGCTTCTCCAGCAGATGCCGAAAGCGCAGGATCGTGGTCTCGTCGGGCACGCGCGGAGCGCCGTCCAGCCCGGCAAACCGGCGATACAGCGGACGTTCGTGCAACTCCTCCTCCATGGCCGGATCGCTCAAGTTCCACCACAGTTGTAGGCAGTGAATACGAAGCATCGTCTCGACGGGAAACGGCGGGCGACCACCCAGCGCCTGATGCGCCCCGCGTGCATGCGGCTGGATCAGCGCCACCAGCTCGGCCCAAGGTACGACCTGGTTCATCTCGTCGAGGAAGACTTCTTTGCGAGTCTTCTTGGGCAGCGGGTCAAGGCCGAGTGTGATCTGATCCATGCCCGATATCTTCTCCGACCGTCAGCGCTCGCGCCATTCGTAGCCGCCCGGGTTTTGCAGATCTTCCCTAGCGGCTCGGCAGCGCGCTCGATTGCCTACCTGGCAAGCCGACGTTCGCGACCGGCCGGTAGTGGCCGGCACCGAGCCTTCGGCTACACACGTTGAGGATTGCGCTTGGTGAACAGCTTGAATCTGATTCCCAGGTACAGAGCGGCCGCGGCAAGCGGATAGAAGGTAAAAATCGCCACGGCGATCTCCGACTTGATCCGGCCCGGAACCTCTTCGGGATCCACGAACGATGCGTAGGCAGGATCGTTCGCCGAATACCAAACCTGGACGTCCTGGCCGATGCTGAGTTGTCTGCAGTCCCGCTTCAGCTGCAGGCCACCCGCTCCGCCGGTGATCGTTTGAGTGTTGGCAACGTACCTGACGAGATACGAGCCGTGGTTTCCACAGTCCAGCGCAGTCACGCGGCCTTCAGTGCCAACGAATGGTTGCCTTCCTCTGAATGACTTGAGATCGAACCAGCCGGATATCGCCAGCGCCGAAACCAGGACGGCAGGCAGAACAAATGCGAGTCTTGTACCTTGGGCTGTCATGAATGCGATGGTGTCATACAGCTGTGCATTCTTGCAACGAGGTCGCCCCTCGCCGCACTGCCTTACAGCGGTCGTTCGCGACCGACTGGTTTTGGCCGACAAGCGCCACAGCGCGCTCATTGCGAATCAGCCGCTGACACAGCTCGACGTCGACGTCGCCGTAGCCAGGCCGACGCAGCTAGCGCTGCCGAATTCTCGGACGAGACTGGCATATGACCGATGATTGTTTCGCCAACGTGGCCGCGCAGGTTCAACCGCCGGTACTCAAGAAAGCCCAGACGATGCCAGAACTGCGAGGCGCGATTGTTCGGTACGTCGGCAACGCCAGAGATGCGCGTGCATCCCCATGCCAGTGCTTGCTGCTCAATCCATCTCATACAGCGGATCCCAAGGACTCCTCGTTGATACCCCTCGATTAGCAGGAGTAGCACGAGGTTCACTTCACCGTGCGACGGGTAATTTCGCGCGAGGTAAACGCAGCCGACGAGGCTCGCACCTTTGTAAACAGCGTGGATGAATACGTCCTCGCTGGTACGTTCGTCGGGCACGACGTCCATCAACCGATCTGCGTCCGCATCCGTTGGCGTTCGGCCCTCCGTAGCGAACACGAACGACGGTGCTCCTCGGAACACCTGGCGCCAAATTTGGCGATCGTTGTAGTTCGTTGGATCGAGGCGCTCGAAGGTGAGACTAGACATAGCGCCTCCTTACCTGAAACCAGCACTTCGTGACTGGCAGCTGACGGCCGAAAATCGCAGGCGATCGAACTCGAACGAGCGTCAAGGCCTGCGGCGGAAAACGATCGTCTTCCAAAGGGTGCCTGCTGTAACGAACGCGGCGTCGCTGTCGATCGACCGCTCCAACGACAAACCAAATGTGGCGAGATGATCACGCAGCTGGTCGGCATCATGGTTGTGGAACCGCCGGCCGTCTTCATCCCTCTGCGCGATCAACCTGCACGGATCTAGGAACGGAAGCGAGATGAGCAAGGCGGGCGATGTCGCCTCGACATCGTCACTCATTACAGCCCTCAATTGCTCCACCATCGCTTCAAGGGCCTGAGGAATTTCGGCAGGCTCGAGGTGCATCAGCACCGCACTGCAAACGACGGCATCGAAGCCACCCGGCAGGCGCTCAGAGAATGGACGCCCAAGACCGGGAAGCATCGCCTGCTCGAGTCGACCTTCCAAAGCCGGGTGAAAGTGCAAGGCCGTCGCCAGCATGTCCGCGCTGGGCTCTACGCCGAAGGCGTCGAACCCGCCACGGAGCATCGCCGCAACGTCTCGGCCCGAGCCCGCTCCCACATCGAGCACGCTCGCTCCGGGCGACAACGCACGTTCGATGTGAGGCAGCATCGCACTTCGGCTGGACTCGGAGGAGTCCGTGAGGCTTTGCGCGTAGCGCCTGTAGTAGTCAGCGGTACCAGTATCCATTGGCAGCAGGTAGGTGTCGTCGGTACGGAAGGCGTTCGATTCGCAAGCGATCAGATTCTACGTTTCCCAGAAGCGGACGCTGGCGAATGACTGCGCCTGGCCGTCTGCTGCTTGGTGCAGGCACGCCGGCCGCCCCTCCCCCTCAGCCGACCCGCGGCAGGTCAGAATCGGCACCTGCTCCGGCGTTGTCGTCCACCCGACGCGCGATCTGTGCGCAACCACGACCAGTCCAATATGCCGCCGCTGCCGATTCTTGTGTCAAGGTTGCGCCTCCGGCCCGCTCGCCGCCACAGCCGAAATCACGGCACCCTTTGCCGCTGCGGGTGACGCGGGTCCGATGTTCCGATCAAGGAAGTCGAGCAGCGCGGCGTCGAAGTCGCGAATATCAGCAACCTTCACCAAACCATGCCCTTCGTCGTCATACCAGTGGGTCTCTACACTGCCGCGTGCCGCCTTCAGTGCCGACGCCATGCGCTTCGAATGGCCGATCGGCACGCGTTCGTCATCGGTACCGTGTGCCAGCAGCACCGGCACGTGAATCTGCTCGGCGTGTTTCTCGGGCGAGACGGCGTCGAACTGCGCGGCCATTGTGCCGATGTCGCCTACCGCGAATCGCAGCCACTCCCGGCCGACCTCGCTCGAATTGGTGTCCGACCAATCGGAGAAGCGCTCGCCGATGTCGGTTACGCCGGCCAAGCTGATGCCGCACCTGTACAACTGTGGCGTCTTGATCAAGCCCCACAGCGCGGCGTAGCCACCGTAGCTGGCACCGTAGATGCAGATGCGAGCCGGGTCGGCAATACCCCGGTCGACCATTGCCTTCACGCCGGCAGTTACGTCGTCCTGCATCGCCAAGCCCCACTGTCGGTAGCCCGCCTGCTCGAACTTGCGGCCGAACCCGGCTGAGCCGCGGAACTCCGGCTGGAACACGACGTAGCCGGCGGCCGCGAGCAACTGCACGTCAAGATTCCAACCCCACTCGTCGCGGGCCACCGGCCCGCCGTGAATGTAGACGATCATCGGGCGCGGCCTCGCTGGACCGTCGGGCAAGGTGAGGTAGGCGGGGATCGTCAAGCCGTCGGTCGCCGCATAGGTGAGCGTCTGCATCGGCTGCATGGCGCTGGTATCGATGCCTTGCTTGCTCCGGGCGATCTCGTGCAGCGTCATTTTGTTGGTATCGAAGAGCATCCAGCGCCCGGGGTCGCGATCCGAATAGGAGAGCACCAGAATCTTGCCACGCGGGTCGCCACGCAGGATGTTGACCGCATCCGGCAGCACCTTGTCTATGGAGCGCTGCAACTGATCCCAGCGCGGGTCGAACCAGTAGGTGGTGGGCTTCAGCCCATGCGTCGTTGCGCGAATGATGTTCTGTGTGGCGTCCTCGTCGGTGCCGATCAGATCCTCAGTCGGATGACCGATGCGCATTTCGGTCATCCGCCGCACAGCGACGTCGTAGTTGAACATCGCCCAGGTGTCGCGCCCGTCACGCGACAGCACGACGAGGGTGTCGGAGTCGTCTGGCACACCGAGCGGCGTCCAGAGGTCTTCGGTCACCGACGCCTGCGCGAGTTGCTGCCACGGCGAAGCTTCGTTGTGTCGGTACCAGTTGGTGATCTTGGCCCCGGGTGTGAGCCACTTCGTCTCGCGCGTCCTGGCTGCGCGCAAGTGGCCGCTGCGGTCGAACACCGCGCTCACCAAGTCGCCCGGCAGACCGATCGGCACATTGATCGATTCGCCCGTGACGACGTTGACGCGGTGGATGTTGGTGCCGTGGAAGAAACCCTCCACCCCCACGATCGCCCACTGGGCGGGCTCGTTGGGGTTTTCGGGGGAGATCATGCGCACAAAGCGATCGCCCAGAACGCGCCCCCTGTGGCCATCGAAGCCGACGACCGCGCAGTCGCCGTCGTTGAAGTCCACGGCCAGCGATTCGTTGGAGATCCAGTGCACACGTAGCGGTTGTATGAGCCCAGTCCAACCGGACCGGAACTGGGGTGGGATGAGAACACGCGCAACCTCTGTGTCGGTATCGATCAGCATCAGCGCGTTGGCGAGGCCCGTCCACGCGATTGCCGCGAGGTGCTTTCCGTCCGGCGCCAGCGTCATCATCCTGATGCCTTTCGGATCGGTCATCTGCGCGATGATGGTTCGCGTCTTCTCCATGCGGGGCGTCAGCGCCGGCGTTGCGTCATCCGCCCGGCTCGCGCCGCTCGCCAATGCTGCGGCCAGCATGCACGCGCCCATCAGTATGCGGCGCCATGTCGTTGCGCTCATGTCTTCACCTCCTCTACGCCTGTTCTTGCGGCGCTCCTGGCTTCATAGTAGCGGCGCTTCGGCCCTGGTCGGCTTGGCGGTTTCACCAGTTCCCGCTGTCGTGCTTGGGATGGCCGGGCTTTTCCCAATCGAAAAGGCCACAACTGGACATGCGCGTTGACATCCCCGGGTTTATCCGAGAACAGCACATCGGGGAGTCCGAGCCCGGGTTGAACTTCGGTCCACTGCCAGTTCCCCACCGACTAGGACGCCGTAGGGCAAGCCCTCGAAACGATCTACGCTCGATCCGGCACCCCCTGTCTGGAAGCAATGCTTCTAAGTGGCGCTCAGCGTGACATCGAGAACCCGGAGCTTGCACTTGCTGGCGGCTCTACTCTTTCCGGCACCGGTTTCCCGCTGCTCCGAAGCAGACATCGGCGAAGGTCTGGTCATGGCCGCCTTCGGCCATGTTCAGCGCGCCGGCCGTTCGCTGAATTCCTCTTCAACGATACCCGGCACGAATTCGTGCAGCGACGAGCCGCCGCCCCTGTCGGACAGAAGCAGTCGATCGCGCATGCGTCCCTGCGCGAAGCCGAGAATGGGCACTAGATGTCCGTCGTCGTCCTCGGTCGCGACTAGCGACGAACCGTCGATGAGGCCGCCAACATCAGAGGCAATCTCAGCAACTAGGTCGCGCAGGCGCTGCCCGGCAACACCTGCCCGCTCTAGCGTGCCTCGCAGCGAGCGCACGAGCTCTTCGATCATCAAGGCCTGATATTCCTCATAATCGATGTCGCTATCGTCGAACACCACTTTCATGCTTGCCTCCCATTGACAGGCGCTCTGCGTAGATTCGGCAGCATGATAGGTCAACCGACCTTCACCAAAGCGGTCGTCGATGAACTACTGCTTATGGCCGACAAGAGCCCAAGGAGGCCGGCGACCACTCCGCACCTGAACTCAGCATCGCTCATCGCAGGTCGGCCGATCGTTGCGCGCTGTGACCTGCCGCTCGACGTCGACCGCTGGGCAGCAGGGCCGACCCAACCCTGACATTCGCCGCGCCGAATTGGACGGCCGAAACCTGTCCTTCGTACCGTCGAGACTCAAGCTAAGGCCAAGATTGCTCTCGCAAATTGTCGAGAAGCCAACGCGCGCCCTTTCCCAGCGGTCGTGCGCGAGCGTGGACGACATAAAGAGGAACAGGGCCTGGAAGGATGCCTGAATCGTCGATAGCAAGGCGTTTCAAACGACCATCTGCCAAATGTCGTTCTACGAGATGGAGCGGCATGGTCCCCCAGCCGAAGCCCGCCAGCAGGAATTCCAGTCGCCGAGAAAGGTCGACGAAGCGCCATACGCGAGGACTGACGACGCTATGACTCGGCCCTGAGGGATCGTGCGGATTCGTGAGTACCAGTTGAACGTGTTGCGAGAGGGTTTCGCGGCTGAGCGGTCGATTTTCTAGTGCCAGCGGATGCTGGGGCCCCGCTACGGGCACGAGCGTCATTGACATGACGGGATAGGCTTGCAAATCCTGAGCACTTGTCGGATCGAGCAGGCACAGCGAAATCATTGCTGAACCATCGCGGGCGCGACGCTCCCCACCCCAGGCCGCTTCGGTGTAAGCAGTCAAGGCGAGGTCAGGGAACGCTAGTTGTAGACCAGCAAGGCTACGCATCACCGGTTCGATGGGGATGATGGTATCGACGGCTATGGTGAGTTCGGGTTCAAGCCCGCCTGCGATGGCGCTCGATGTCCGTTCGAACAGCTCGGCCTGCATGATGACCTGGCGTGCCTGCGCAACGAGCGCGCGCCCTGCATCGGTCAATTTCGGCGCGCGTCCGATTCGGTCGAATAGCGCCAGTCCCTGCGTTTCCTCGAGTGACTGGATCGCATGGCTAACCGCTGACTGCACGCGTCGCAACTTTCGGCCAGCAGCCGAAAAACTCCCGGTCTCATCAATCGCGACGAGCATCCTCAGTTGATCCAAGGTCACAGCGCTCAGCATCACCTATCTCCCGCATCGATGAATGACATCGAAATTTTATCTCTTCCGCGATAGGGTCGTGCTGCCTAGAGTCCGTGTCAGACCACGGCGTTGCTGCGCGGTCGACAAGGACGGGATGCTTTCCGCCCCAGCGGCACGCGGCAGATTCTGGTTGGCGCCGCGCTGACCTCGCGCATCAGACGGGCCCATACCCACCTCTTTCAACTAAAGGATTTCACAATGCTCGACCATATCGGACTCCGCACCCATCAATTCGACGCACTCGCGCGCTTCTACGAGGCGACCTTGGCACCTCTTGGCTACACAAAGCTCTTTGCGTGGGAAGGCGGCGCGGGATTCGGCCGCAATGGCGCCGCCGCACTCTGGATCCATGCTTCGACGATCAAGCCGACCGGCATTCATCTCGCCCTTTCCGGAGCGGATCACGCAGCCGTCGATGCCTTTTACAGGGCGGCTCTCGACGCCGGTGCGACTGACAACGGCAAGCCTGGTCTGAGAACGGACTATCACGCGAACTATTACGCGGCGTTCGTGACGGATCCCGATGGCAACAACCTCGAAGCAGTCTGCCACGTCGCATCGTAAGCGCGGCACCCGCCTACGTGGCCTGAAGGCCATGGACGCGGTTCGCCGCCACACCGAAACAAGGCAATGACATGTCAAACTGTGGATCCATGCTTCGAAGACCGAGCCAACCGGCATGAATCGCCCCGAATTGCGCAGAGGCCCGGCGCGCGCCAAGGTACTCGCCGCCTTACCCATGCAGCCATTGCCGACGGCCGGCGGCTCGGGAACTTGATCAGCCTACCCGAACCGGCCGCTTGCGGGCGGCAGCTCCTGGGCCGTCTTCGGCCCTTCGGCCCCGCGGAACCGTACTTCGTCGCGTGCCTGCACACGATCATGAGGGGGCCTATATTCTTGGCTCGGAGTCGACGGGCCGCTTCGCGCTCCGGGAGGGACTTCACTCGCTCAGAGGCAAGTGCTCGATCAACCGCAAGACTGCCATAGCTCAGGACCAGCGATGAATCACTTCAGGATCATGTTTGCGGCGCTCCTCATCGCCGTGATGCCGCTCTGCCAGGCGCAAAACTCGGTGGCTCCCACATCCTCGAATTTCGAGAGCACGGGTGAAGATCGCAAGGCGATAGAAACGCTGTTGGACACGTATACACGGGCCGTTTCGACGAAAAACCAGGCACTGTTCGAGACGATCCTCCTCAACACGAACATCCCCTTTTCCGATGTCAATTCGGCCATCAAAGGCAAGGGGGCTGCGGGCAGCACCAGTCACTACGACAGCTTCCGGCGCGGTGTCTTCGATGGACCGCCATTCATGCAGAAGTTCCAGAACGTGCGCATTGCACAAGACGGCCCGCTTGCGGATGTCTCGGTCGTCTTCGTCAACACGACCGCAGATGAAACCAACTGGGGCTGGAAGACGCTGCAACTGCTGAAAGTGGACGGGCAGTGGAAGATCGCCAGCGAGTTCTACACGGGACATGACTGAATCGCGGAGACGGTCTGCGTTGCCAAAACTCCGTCGCTGAATGCTTCCAGTCTGTTCGTGCGCAAAGGACCTCCTCGAACGATGACGACAGCTCGGTTCTGCCCGCCCTCGGAGAGGTTTGAGGCTCCACCGGCGGCACTGCCCAGAGCAGCCATGCGCCAGTGACGGCTCTTGGCGGATCTGAGGCGCCGGGCAATCGACCCAACGGCTATTCCGCAGGGTTCCGGAATGCCGGCACGCGTCGCGACGCGTACGCTCCGTCCGTCACGCTGCCGGCAGGCTGGCCGCGAAACGCCGAATCGAGCGAATGACCAGTACCAGCGGCATCAGCGACACGATCAGGACAAGCGGCGACCACGCGCTCGTAGGTGGCGGCACGCTGTCTCTCAACAGGAAGCTCACCGCAAGCAGGAACACGCCGAACAGCGCCAAGCGGCGCCCTCCGAAGGCGTTGATCCTGCGCCAGTTGCCGTCGGATACCAGGGCCTCGGTGACCCGGATGCCGACGTAGCGGTTCATGCCAACGTACCCGAGCATCATGGGAACCGCGATGACGACGCAAACCAGGCCGATGGCCGCCTGCACGTACGGGATGGGAACTGGCATATGTCTTGATCACGTTGAAGCGCACGACGCCTGCGGAACTCGGCGTCAAGATCGGCGCTGCTTGCGCCGCCGCGGCACGGCGAACTGCGCGCCGCCCGGTGCTCAAGGCCGCTGATGGCTCATCGTACGTCGCAGAGGGCCTCGCGCACAACGGACGTGGCCGCTCCTCCGGGCTGACCGTAGCCCCGTACGGGTGCTCGAAACGTGGCGCCGTCGATTGATGACTGGTTGCGGCCGACTGCGGAAGGCCAGGGGCCCCGTCGGGTCAGCTCTGCGGCAGTTCGCGGACGAAATTCCTCTTCGCCTTGTACTGGAGGCGCAACTGATCGAGCCAGGATGCGCGCCGCGCCGGTTCGAGCAGGCGGGCGATCTCGGCCACCAGTGCGAGTTCCCGTCGATACGGCGTCTTCGAATCCCGCATGTCGTCCTCGAAGACGCGAAACAGCAGCTCGATGCGCTGCGCGGTTCGTTCCGGCCCCAGCCGACGCGCCAACTTCGTGAGAACGCCGTTGGCGCAGTACGCGGGAGAGCGCACCAGCGCCAGGGCCTCGTCCAGGAGACCTTCCGAGCAAAGGATGCCGACACGCAAGGTCACGTCGCGCTGGCCGGCCCGCGGGCCTCGAGCGCCCCACTGGAACGAGGTCCCCGCGCCGGTTCCCGCGAGTTCCCGCTCCTCGATGTCGACCAGCTCCGCGTGCAGCGCGGCACGCGTGTCGTCGATGTCGCGCGCCGCCATGCGGGCTGCCTCCAGTGTTTCGTGATACCGCTCGACCGACGGGCCCAGGCTGAAGCGCCGGCGCCGCAACCCGAATGCCTCGGCCACCCCGCCATCCCGGTCATAGCAGCGCAACAGGTCGTCCTGCAGGCGTTCGTCGTCCGCAAACGCCTTGCAGCCCTGTTCGGCGTTCGCGAAAGCCTCGCGCAGCCGTCCGTGACGCTCGAAGAGCGCCGTGATCTTCCGGTACGCGTCGGGTGCGGAGAGGTCCTCGCGCATGATGGCCAGGGCGCCCTCCAGATCGCCCTCGGCTTCGAGCTGGCGAAGATGCATGTGCTCGAGCGTCCAAAGCCGCGCGGAGAGTTCGAGGTCGGGCTCGAAGCGGGCCGCCCTGCGCTTGTTCGCCGGTGCCCGCGCCAGCCGTGCCGCTTGTTCTGCGTGCGCCGCCGCCATGCTGTCCCGGGCCTCGCGCCAGCGGGCGGCCAACGTCTTGCGAAACCGGGCGAGCGCGGCCGCACCCAGCACGGCCTCCGCGGCGTCCGCATCGAAGCATCCGAATGGGTCGTCCAACAGGAGTTGCAGGTAGGTATCGCCGAACGCGGCCGGCTGCGGCCCCGCCTCCTTCAGCGAGGCGATCCATTCGTCGCCGATGGACTGCACCAGGCCGCCGATGTTGCCGTCGGAGTCGTCCGACTGCATCAGGACCGCCCAGCCTCTTCGCATTGCATGCATGCACAGAGACGCCGCGAGCGCGGGATCTCGCGCTCGCGCCTGACGCAGCACGTCCAGGACGGCCAAGGCGCGGTGAACGTAGCCATGACTCTCGTGCAGGAGACGAAGTCGCTGCCGGCCGACATGATCTCGGTGACCAGGGCCTTCAGCTCGGACGATGCCTGGGGCGCCCCGCCGAGCTTGCGCCATTGCTGCAGCTCGCGACGGATGTCGGCATCGCGCCCGGCCAGTTCCAGCAGCCTGTCGGCCAGGGTCGACGCGGGTTGTGCGTGAAGGAACTCCTTGAGCGCCTGGCGACGGTTCTTGATGGTTTGCGCGCGGCTGGCGCTGGCTTGGACCTCCCGCGGTTCCTCGCCGTCGACAGCCGGCGCCTCTGCGCGCAGGCGCTCGCGCCAGACCAGGGCAAGCGCCACCTGGTGCTTGCAGAACCAGCCGTCTGCGGCATTCATGCAGTCGCAGGAGCCGCCCGTCTCGCCCTCATGGATCCAGACTTCGGTTTCGTAGGGCTCGCTTCCCTGGACCGTCGCATGCAGTGTGGGCGCCTGCCCGGAGGCTTCCCGGGTGACCGCGACCGCACCGGAACGCGCATAGGCCTGTCCCCGCTGGAAGATGGCCTTGCTGGTCTTGAGAAGCAAGGCGGCGTCGCTCAGCGCGGGCAGCAAGGCCGTGGCGATGGTGTCGGACGAAGTCGCGGCGTGGCCGTTCATGGCTCGGGGTGTGACAGCTTGACGGGCGCGGATCGGGAAACTCGGCGAGCCACGCTTCGTGGCCATCCTATCCTGGGCAGGTCTGCCGGAGGACGACAGGACAGGCTAGGAACTCACGCCGGCCATTGCGGCTCCTCGCCGCTGTCGTCGAAGCGCGGGAAGATGGTGAGGTTGACCACCTTGCCCTTGGCCACCCACAGCATCAGGCCGTGCTGCTCGCTCTGCCAGCACTGGCCTGAGTCGGCGAAGTCGTCGGTGAGCTCGAGGTCGTGGATGTCGGCGTCGCGCGCGAGGCGCTTCAGGTCGGCCAGCTCGCAGCCGATGAGCGCCACGCCGTTGACGGTGATGTCGGCCGACCACGCGGTGATGGACTCGAGCTTGGACTCGGGCACGGCCTCGAACTCGAGTTCGATGTCGCCGCCTTGGTAGAACCAGGTCTCCACGGCGCTGCCCTCGTCGTCCGCGGACGTTTCCACGGAGTCGGGCTTGCCGGCGGTGGCGCGCACGAGTTCGCGGCTCATGCCCAGCACGAAGGGAGCGATTCCGAAGTAGGGGGTAGCGTCGGCCATGGG
>FTKT01000482.1_pt2 | contig 11621 bp, 18 predicted proteins | sample 1658271 | NCBI WGS metagenome assembly FTKT01 (sample SAMEA3914811, study PRJEB12502) | metagenome | biome: forest; material: soil | place: Canada | collected 2011-08-04 | depth 0.3 m | reverse complement strand
GCGGGCTCACCGATCACGGAACCGTCGTCCGGCCAGCGAGCGACGTACTCGGCCGTGATCACCTCCCACACCAGGCCGCAGTGCGAGCACTCCTCGCGGGAGTCGCACACCACCTCGGCCTGGACGTCGGGGTACTGGCCGGCCAGCGCGGAGACGATCTCCCGGCAGCGCTCCTCGTAGCGGCCCTGGATGTCGCCGCCGGTGAGGCTGTCCGACATCACGACCCATCCGAAGTCGCCGAGGCGCTGCGGGTGGATGACGCCGGACATGTCCAGGCGCAGGCGCGGCCCGATCGGGGCCGGGAGGTCGACGGTGCCGCTGACCTGCACGCGGTAGTTGTCGCGGATGGTGCGCTTCATCAGGCGGCCCGCCTGTTCTGCTGGCGCGGGATCGCCGGGCCGACAGCCGCGGTGAGCCGATCGGCCAGCAGCTGGGCGGCCGACGCGGGCAGGCGCTGACTCGCGCCGCCCAGCTCGCCGATCAGCTCCTCCAGCAGCGCGTCACGCTCCGGCCCGGACGACGCGGCGATGCTGGCCAGCTGATCGCCGACCGCCTCCGGGTCCTCGGTGAACTGCGAGGCCAACTCGACGATCAGCGCGGCCACCAGGGCGTGCACGTCCAGCACGGCACCGAGGCCGGTCCGGCGGACGTAGATCGGGTACGGGCCGGGCACGCTCTCGCTCGGGCGGATCAGCATGCCGGCCTGGTCGAGCAGATCGGCCGCGGCGCGGGCGCCGGTCTCGCCGAACTGCTCGGTCAGGAGGATCGCCGCGCGGCGGCGAACCGGGTCGATGTCAGTCATCAGGGCTTCTCCCTACGGATGTTGGCGAGTTCGACGATCACGTCAGCCAGCGCGCCGATCAGCCAGACCACGAAGTAGCCGGCGGCGATCAGCAGCAGCCCGGCCAGCACGGACAGGGCGAAGGCGGTGATCACGACGACCTCCGCACGGTGCGACGGCGGGCGACCCTGGCGCGGTGGCAGGACCAGAAGTCCGTGATCTCCTCGCGGCCGACCCAGGCGAAGAACACGCCCCAGAACGCGGCGACGATCACGACGACCAGCAGGGTGGTGATCACTCGTCACCATCCGGGTAGTACCCGGTCAGGAGCGGTACGGGGACGACCGTGTAGCCGGTGCTCGTCTCGGCGCCGGTCACCGTGACGCACAGCTCGTGCGGCTCCTCGGGGTCGTCAGCGCCGATCCAGTCGAAGGCCAGCGCGGTGGCGGGGTGCTCGCGACGGGCGAGTGCCTCGCAGTGCTCCCGCGCCGGCCGCTCGGTCATGTAGGTCCCGAGCGGCACGCGGTCGTACTCCGCACGCCAGCCCGTCATCGACTCACCATCGCCGAGGGTCTTGGCATGCGCGGCCTGCTCGTCCGCCAGGGCCGCGGCGAGCCAGCCGATCTCGGCGAGCAGCGCCGGCACGTCCCGCTCGGCGATCCGCAGACCCCACTCCGCGAGCACCGCCGGGGCGGCCGCCAGGTCTCGGATCAGGCCGAAGGCGGCCACCAGGGCCTGTGCGGTCGCGCCGATGCGCTCCAGGCGAGCCGGCGTCAGGGGCTCGGGGGCGCTCACTCGGCACCGTCCGCAACCGGCGCATCCAGCAGCGTCCACAGCTCAACCCGGATGCCGTCTACGATCGTGGTCAGGCTCCAGTAGATCTGGCCAGACTTGCGCACCGTCCTGGCCAGCTCGCCGCCGATGATGCCCTGCCAGGCGTGCAGCGCGGCCCGGTCCTTGTGGGCGTACGCCCGCACCGAGGACACCGGGCCGTCGTCGGGGCACCTGGTCTCGAACAGGGTCGGCAGCGGGGTGAGGACGCTGATCAGGTGGCCGGTCACGTCGTGCGCGGCCTGGAACGGGCCGCGGCGCGGGTCGTCCTGCGTCGGGGCACTCACGCTGCCACCGCCGTCAGCTCGCGCCGGGCAGTCTCACCAGCGAGCAGGCGGAGCGTCTGCGTGACGTGCTCGCGGGAGTTGCTGTCGGACCAGCGCTCCACGTGCCGCTCGCAGTCCTCGATGCTGCCCGACCGCGCGGGCTCCCCGTTCACCACGACGACCTTCGCGAGCAGCTGCAACGCCTGCCAGGCGAGGTTCGACGGGGTCCGCGGGTCCTGCGTGACCGCGCACTGGATCGCGCCGACCGCGGACATCGGCCGCAGGTAGTGCGGCCGGTCGCTGCGGCGGTTGAACGGGTCCACGACGAAGTCGCCGTGGTACAGCCCGTGCAGGCTGAGGGTCTGGGCCGCTCGGGCGAGGACGCCGTGCGGGTCGGTAGGCTGTGTGATCACGGCCTGCCTCCTCTATCTCGTGTTGGGGTGCGTGGTGGGCCGGGGCCGTCCCGGTTAGCGCCGAGGGGCGGCCCGCCCCATGTCAGGGGTGAATCAGGCGCTACGGCGGCGGAGTGCGCGGCCGGGCTTGAGGTCGAGCAGCGCGAGCGGGACTGCGGCGGGAGCTGCGGTAGCCGCCGGCCGGACCGCGCACATCTCGGAGATCTCGGCGATGTCCGCCTCGCTGAACCGAACGAACTTCCCGAACCTGCGATGGGGAAGCTCGTGCTTGTGCTCCTCCAGCCAGTTCGTGGAGTCGAGGCCGAGCTGTTCGGCGGCGCCGGCGTAGTCGAAATGCATCACGCGGACACCGCCAACGCGGCGAGCTCGGCGGCCGGCGCGGGGACGCTGCGGCCGGTTGGCGTGAAAAGGACCAGCAGGTCGACGCCGATGCAGTCCGAAATCCCTTCGGCAATTGCCTGTGGCACGTACGGCGAGACGCCATCGAGCAGGTTGCCGATCTTTCCGTGGGAGCATCCGGCGGCCTGGGCGAGGCCTCGGACCGTCACCTTGGATCCGGTTCCTGTGCACTCCATGAGGAGTTTCAGCAGCTCGTGATTGCGGAGCTTGTACAGCCGGCCAGGGGATCTCATGCCCACCTCCTTGGTGGTTTTGCCCATCTGCTTGGACATGAGAAGCATGGCACGCGCATGGACAGCTTGTCCATCTACTTGGGCAAGAACTTCATGCGGGTGGGATCCCGCCAATGTGCAGGATCCCTCTGGCACCCGGTGTCAGTTGAGCTGGACACTTTGTCTAAGCTTCCGGACGCGTGTCGGAGGTGAGGTTGTGCGAAGTTGCAAACCATCGGCCAGACGGACACATGACCTTTGCGATTACGGGGTGGAGCGGCAGGATGATCCTCATGGCTGAGCAGGAGCGATCCCGAACACCGTTCTCCGACATCGTGCGCGATCGGCGCGCCGCGCTCGGCCTCAGCCTGCGCACGCTCGGCGAGCGCTGCATTGACCCGGAGACGGGAGAGCAGCCGATCAAGCGCGGGTGGCTTGAGCGCGTCGAGAAGGGCCTCCCGATCATCACCCCCAAGCTGGCCGAGCTTCGCGCGATGGCTGCAGGTCTGGAACTGCCTCTGCAGCGGCTCCAGGATGAAGCAGCTACCCAGTTCCTCGGCATCGACAGGCCGGCCGAGTGGAGCAAGGACAGCTCAGTCCGCGCGGTGGTCGCCCAAATGAGCGAACTCACCGAGACCGAGCGCGCGGAACTTGCGGCCATGGCCGAGTTCTACGCCCGCCAGCAGCTCGCCAAGCGCGGCCGGAACGACGACACCTGAGCAAAGCGGTGCGTGATCTTCCCATCGTCAGTGGGACGGGGCATGATGGCTGGTGCGCCTGGGGAGCAGCAATACGAGTTCACCGAGCTGTCTGATGCGCCATCGGACAGCAAGGGGGGCCGCCAACCCGCAAGGGGGACGCCGGATGCTGCAAGTGCGCGAAAAGCCCACGGTCACCGGGCACCGACCGGTGATCATCGACCGCGTTGACCGGCTGCCGGGGGGCAGGATCGTGGCGAGGTTCGACCTCGTCGACCGAACGATCCTCGCAGTGCAGAAGGGTCACCTTACGGAGCGAGGCTCTGCCGAACTCCAAGCCCTGCTCCAGGACTCCCTCGTCCTGGGCGATGCGGGACAGTGCTGGGACTGCCTCATTGGCGTCCCCCAGCACTGCCACAGCATCTGATCAGTTCATCACCAGGCGGAGTTCGCCGTTGTTGTCACCGGCCATCGCGGCATCGACAGCAACGGCGATTTCTGCGTCCAGGTGCCGCGAGAGGTGACCGTACCGGTCGATCGTCGTCTTGATGCTCTCGTGTCCGAGACGTGCCTGGATGGCGGGCAACGGGATTCGGTCTGCAATCAGCCAAGCCACGTGGGTGTGACGCAGGTCGTGAATACGTGGGGACCGCGGCAGGCCAGCGGCCCGGGCAGCCTTGATGGCGGGCTGCCACTTACGGTGGCGGAAGTTCGAGTTGTTCCAGACGTTGCCCTCACTGGTAGTCAGGACGAAGGCGTCCGAGTCCAGGCCGGTGACCCGTCGACGCAGAATCGCTACGAGCCGGGGGGACAGCCCGATCATGCGCCGGCCCTTGCGGGTCTTGGGCGGCCCAAGCTTGTACCACCCGCCTTTCTGCCTGGACCAGCCGCGGTTCACGGTGAGGGTAGGCTCACGGCCCGTCAACTTCAGGTCTTTCACCTTCAGCGCGGTTGCCTCATGCCAGCGCAGCCCGGTTCCGACCAACAGATCTACAAGGTCCACGGCGTGCTGATCACCTAGCTTGGCCAGCTCGAAGCGGAGCCGCTGGTACTCGTCGTGCTCCAGGAAGCACATCTCTTCATCGGTGGCGGTGTCCTGACGCGGCAGGTTCGTCTTGGCGCACGGATTGTTGGCACGGAGAGGCGGTTCCGCAGTCAGGGCTTCGTCGAAGATTCCGGAGAGCAGCCCGTGGTGGCCGGCCAGGGTGGTCGCGGCTTGTGGCCGGACAAGCCAGCGGTCCTTCCGATCCGGATCTGGGAGTCCAGCCTCCATCGCCCGAATCCAGTCGCTGATGTCGTCGGCCGTGACGTTCGCAACGGTGGCTGGCATCTCCCCACGGGCAGTGGTGTGCACAACCCGCGTCAGGTGGATGTCGATCGCCCGCTCGTACTTCCAGCGGGTCCGCCCTTCCAGGCCGTTGCGCTTGCTGACGACGTGGTGTGCCCATTCGGTCAGGGGCATGTCCGCACCCTTGGCGGGCTCTTGCTGAACGAAGCCCTGGCCGCGGACCCAACCCGGCGGCCAGTTCTGCTTCTGCATGTTGACCAGCCCGCGGAATGTCTCCGCGTGCGTGGGGTCGGTGAAAATCTCGGACTCCTGCTTACCCGTGCGCTTCCCGGCGGCCCGCCACAGGACGGTGTAGGTGATGCTGCCGTCCTTCTGGGGGCGCTCTCGAATGGTCGCCATGGGAGCACCGTAGGGCCAAACAGCGTAGGCGTGCTGACGCCGTGTTGACATCGTTATGCGCAACTGCATAAACACAAAGGTCAGGAGAGGGGGAACGGCCTCGGGGGGACGGGCCGTTCCCCCGGCGGAGCCCCCACAACCGGTGCCGCGTCGGGGGGAAGCCGCGGCGCCCGGTCCCACAGCGGGGAGCTCCGGATCCACGTACCGGAGATTCCTGCCAGATCCTCGGTACAACAACCATCCTGCCGCGCGGAACGGGCCCGGGCACCCGGAGAAGGACCCCACTCGCGGGGACCTTCGTCCCGTCGGGTGAACGCGTCACTCACCTGTTGCGCCATCCGGTGGATAAGCTGCCGTCGACAACTGCGGGAGGAAGCGGGCGGTTCGATGGCACAGGCGAGGAAGATCGGCATGTATCTGCTGCTGATTTTCGTGGGCTACACGATCATCCACTCCCCCGCGCGGGCGGCGGAGCTGGTCCAGTCGGGCTTCGTCGGCATCTCGGACGCGGCCAAGTCGGTGGGTGCCTTCATGACCGGACTGATCAAGTAGCGGGCTGATCAAGTGGCGGACCGATCAAGTGGCGGGCTGATCAAGTGGCGGACCGTCCGGCTCACGTGGCGGACGGGTCGGCCGGACCGTCGTGGCGGCGGTTACCGTGACGGGGTCCACCACCCTCACCACCGCTAGGAGTGCCACCGTGATCCGGCACCTGGTCCTGTTCAAGCTCAACGAAGGCATCGGCAAGGACGACGAGCGCGCCGTCGCCGCCGCCAAGGGCTTCGAGGGGCTCGACCTGCTGATCCCCGAACTGCTGGAGTGGCAGCACGGCTGGAACGTCAGCCCGCGCGAGGTCGCCTACGACTTCGCGATCAACAGCCTGGTCGCCGACCAGGACGCCCTCGCGGTCTACGCCACCCATCCGGCCCATGTCGAGGTGGCGCTCCAGTGGCGGGAGATCGCCACGTTGGTGGTGGCCGACTTCGAGGTCTGATCCGGCCCCGGAGCATCGATCGCACCCGCACGACCCTTCGGCCCCCCGCCTTCCGGCGGCTCCCCGCGAGCCGCCCGTGAAGCCGGGGGGCCGCCGCGTTCCCGCCGGCGCTCACCCGACCGGCCGTCAACCCGTCACCCCGCGGATCAACACGCCTCAGTGTGGTGCTTGAAGGAACTACGCCCGGCTTGTGATGCTATGACCGATTTCGCCGGGCAGTTCAAGGTGGTGAACCTAGGGAGGGGTGAAGCGTCCGTGCGGATCCAGGACGGTACGCCGGACATCGGTACCAGCGGCACGGACAGGCAGCGGGAGGAGCCGCGGGAGGAGCCGAAGACCCCGGAGGCCGGGCCGGAGGACGGCGGCGGCCCCACCCGCCCGCTGGACGTGCGGACCCTCACCCGGGTGCTCTTCGAACGGCTCGGCGAGCTGCCGCCCGACGCCCCCGAGCGCGAGCGGGTCCGGGCGGCGCTGATCGAGGTGAACATCCCGCTGGTGCGCTACGCGGCCACCCGCTTCCGCAGCCGCAACGAGCCGATGGAGGACGTGGTCCAGGTCGGCACCATCGGCCTGATCAACGCGATCGACCGCTTCGACCCGACCCGCGGCGTGCAGTTCCCGACCTACGCGCTGCCGACCATCCTCGGCGAGATCAAGCGCTACTTCCGCGACAACGTCCGCACCATGCACGTGCCGCGCCGGCTCCAGGAGCTCTGGGTGCAGGTCAGCGGCGCGATGGAGGAGTTGACGGTGACTCACGGACGCACCCCCAAGGTGCCCGAGATCGCCGCCAACCTGCGGATCCCCGAGGAGGACGTCCGGGCCTGCCTGGACGCCGGCCGGGCCTACAACGCCGCCTCGCTGGAGGCCGCCCAGGAGCACGAGGGCGGCCTGGCCCTGCTCGACCGGCTCGGCTACGAGGACTCCGCGCTCACCGACGTCGAGCACCGCGACATGGTGCGCCACCTGCTGGTGCAGCTGCCCGAGCGGGAGCGACGGATCGTCATGCTGCGCTTCTTCGCCAACCTGACGCAGTCCCAGATCAGCAACGAGCTGGGGATGTCCCAGATGCACGTCTCACGGCTGCTCTCGCGCATCCTGACCCGGCTGCGGACCGGCAACTCCTGGGACGAGTAGGACCCGTCCCCGGGCACCGGGCAGGTCCGGGAAACCGGTCGGCCGCATTGCTACGCGTTACCGCCGAGTGACATCTTGCGACGTTCGGGTTTGCCGGGGTCCGTGATCCGGTAATCAAGCGGTGGGGGGCGTCGGGCAACGGCGCGCGACCCGGGGAACCGCCGGACGGCGGCTCCCGTTGAATCAGTGACGAGGGGGTGGGTGCATGTCCGCAGAGCTGGGCAGCGCAGAGATCCACGGCAGCACGGCGGTCGCCGTGCAGGTTCCGCAGGGCCACGCGCCCGGCGCGCCCGCCACGCCCGCGGTGCCGCGCCAGCAGCCCGCTCCGGCGGCCGCGACCGGCCCCGGGCTGGACACCCGCACCCTCTCCCGTTCGCTCTTCCGGCGCCTGGCCACGCTCACCGCCGGCACCGCCGAGCACACCTACGTCCGCGACACCCTGATCGAGCTCAACCTGCCGCTGGTCCGGTACGCCTCCGCGCGCTTCCGCAGCCGCAACGAGCCGATGGAGGACATCGTCCAGGTCGGCACGATCGGCCTGATCAAGGCGATCGACCGCTTCGACCCGGAGCGCGGGGTGGAGTTCCCGACCTTCGCGATGCCCACCGTGGTCGGCGAGATCAAGCGCTTCTTCCGCGACACCAGCTGGTCGGTGCGGGTGCCGCGCCGCCTGCAGGAGCTGCGGCTGGCCCTGACCAAGGCCGGTGACGAGCTGTCACAGCGCCTCGACCGCTCGCCCACCGTCGCCGAGCTGGCCGTCTGCCTGGGCGTCAGCGAGGAGGACGTGGTCGAGGGCCTGGCCGTCGGCAACGCCTACACGGCAAGCTCGCTGGACTCCAGCCCCGGCGAGGAGGACGGCGACGGCCCGCTCGCCGAGCGCCTGGGCTACGAGGACCTCGCGCTGGAGGGCGTGGAGTACCGCGAGTCGCTCAAGCCGCTGCTCGCCAAGCTGCCGCCGCGCGAGCGGCGGATCATCATGCTGCGCTTCTTCGGCAACCTGACGCAGTCCCAGATCGGCGAGGAGATCGGCATCTCCCAGATGCACGTCTCCCGGCTGCTGACCAAGACCCTCACCCAGCTGCGCGAGGGCCTGATCAGCGAGGTCTGAGCCGGCGCCCTACTCCTCCTCCAGCAGGTTCTTGCGCAGGCCGGCCAGCACGGTGTCGTCCAGGCCCAGGCCGGTCTGCCAGAACTCGTCGAAGGACTCCCAGCCGGCCGCCACCTCGGCGAAGGCCGCCTCCAGGTAGCCCGCGTCGGCGCGGAAGAGCGGCAGCAGCAGCGAGGGGTCCCGCATCAGGCCGCGGGTGCCGAAGCTGTCCACGATCTGCTCGATGAGCGCGCCCGAGCGGACGTTGGTCAGCAGGTAGTCCTCGAAGACCGTCTCCCGCCGCACCCCGAGCGCGGTCAGCAGCAGCGCCGCCGTCCAGCCGGTGCGGTCCTTGCCCGCGGTGCAGTGGAAGAGCAGCGGCGCGCCGTCCGGCGCGGCCAGCAGGCGCAGCACGGTGGCGAACCGCTCGCGGGCCACCGCGTCGGTGACGAACCAGCGGTAGAGCCCGGTCATCATCGCGGCGGCCCGGCCGTCGCCGAGCAGCTCCTGCTGCTTGACCGGGTCGCGGTCGGCGAGCGCGTCGCGCAGCGCCACGTAGATGTCGAAGTCGGCCGCGAAGACCGGCAGGTGATGGAGGGTGATGCCGTCCGGGGTGGTGCGCTCCACACTGACCGGGGTGGCGGACAGCTCCGCGGCGGAGATCTCGGCCACCGGCAGTCCGGGCACCCGGTCGGGACCGGCCTCGCGGACCTCGTCCAGGCTGCGCAGGTCGACGATGTTGCGCAGGCCGAGGCCGGCCAGCAGCTCCAGGTCCGGGCCGTCCAGCCGGTTCAGTCCGTCGCTGCGCAGCGCGACGCCCGCGCGCAGCGCCCGTCCGTCCGCCGTGCGGTAGCCGCCGAGGTCACGGGCGTTGACGGCGCCCCGCAGACCGAGGCTGCGGGCGGCGAGCTCGGCGGCGGCCGTGGTGGGCTGCTCGGTCACGGTGGTTCCTCCTGGATGGTCGGTCGTCGACCAGACAAGAGTACGAACCCACCGGCCGAACCGGCCCACCACGGCCGCTTCGCTCGCGGACGCGCTCTCTCGGACGCTCCCGGAGGGTCTTGGACGCTCCTGAAGGTCCGCCTCTTTACTTGACCGCGAGCCAGACCACCGCGGCGACGACCACGACCGCGACGATCGCCACCACGGCGATCAGACCGGTCTTGTTGCCACTGCGGTGCACGGACACGTTGCCCGGGGCGGCCTGCGGCGCCGGGGTCTCCACGAACGCCCGGAACATCTGGGTGCTGCCGGCGGGGTCTTCATAGTTCTCAGCCATGGCACGGGACTCTAACGAACTTCGGGGCCCACCCGACAGCCCGGACCCTCGCCGGGGTGACCCGGTCTGCGTCAACCGCGTGAAGATCATGCTCTGTCGGGCCCGACCCGGAATGGTTGCCGGGCCCGGTCCGTTGGTCCCCGACATGACCGATAACCACCGTGACGCCCCGCGCCGTGTGACGCTCGGCGCCAGCGATCTCGCCGTCTTCCCGCTCTCCCTGGGTGGGAACGTCTTCGGCTGGACGGCGGACGAAGCGCAGTCCTTCGCCGTCCTGGACGCCTACGCCGCCGCCGGCGGCAACTTCCTCGACACCGCCGACTCCTACTCGGCCTGGGTGCCGGGCAACAGCGGCGGCGAGTCCGAGACGATCATCGGGGACTGGCTGCGGGCCCGCGGCAACCGCGACGAGATCGTGGTGGCCACCAAGATCGGCGCGCACCCGGAGGCCAAGGGGCTGAAGGCCGACAACATCAAGGCCACCGCCGAGCAGTCGCTGCGCCGCCTGGGCGTGGAGCGGATCGACCTGCTCTACACCCACTTCGACGACCTCTCGACCCCGGTCGAGGAGATCATCGCCACCCTGGACGCGCTGGTGAAGGAGGGCAAGATCCGCGAGATCGCGGCCTCCAACATCACCGCCGAGCGGCTGCGCGCCTCGCTGGACTTCTCCGACCGGGAGGGCCTGGCCAAGTACGTCGCCGTCCAGCCGCACTACAACCTGGTCTCCCGCGACACCTACGAGGGCGAACTCGCCGCGGTCGCCGCCGAGCACCGGCTCTCCGCGGTGCCCTACTACGCGCTGGCCTCCGGCTTCCTGACCGGCAAGTACCGACCGGGCGGCCCGGCGGTGGAGAGCGCCCGGGCCCAGGGCGCCGGCCGCTACCTGGCGGACCCGCGCGGCCCGCGGGTGCTCGCCGCGCTGGACACCGTCGCGGCGGCCCACGGCGCCGAGCTCGCGAGCGTGGCGCTGGCCTGGCTGACGGCACGCCCGACGGTCGCCGCGCCGATCGCCAGCGCCCGCACCGTCGAACAGCTGCCCCCGCTGCTGGCCGGCGCCGCACTGGAACTGACGGCGGACCAGCTGGCCCTGCTGGACACGGCCTCGGCCTGACGCCGACAGCGCCCCTGCCTGAGGCGGACAGCGCCTCGGCTTGAGGCCGACAGTACCCCGGCCTGACGCCGACAGCGCCTCGGTTTGAGACCGACAGCGCCTCGGCCTGAGACCGACAGCGCCCCGGCCTGAGACCGACAGTGCCCCGCCTCCGTCCACAGCCTGTGGACGGAGGCGGGGCACTGGGCCGAGTGGCTAGGGACGGCCCATGTGGGTCGGGTAGTAGCCGCTGTTCAGGGTGGAGAGCCGGACGTTCGTACCGGGGCGCGGGGCCTCCACGTACTGGTTGTTGCCCAGGTAGATGGCCACATGGTGGATCCCCGAGGCGCGGCTGCTGTCGGACCAGAAGATCAGATCACCGCGGCGCAGCTGGCTCGGGGTGATCGGGGTGGTGGCCGCGTACTGGTCGTTGGCGACCCGCGGCAGCTCGACCCCGGAGCGCCGGTACGCCTGCTGGACCAGCCCCGAGCAGTCGTAGCCGGTGGGGCCGTTGCCACCCCAGATGTACGGCTTGCCGAGCTGGGCGAGCGCGTAGTTGATGGCCGCCTCGTAGTTGCCGCTCTGCTGGGGCGGCGCGGGCTGGGTGGGCTGGCTCGGCTGGGCCGGGCGGCCGGAGGTGCGGCTGACGTAAGTGTCGTAGTAGGCGGTGTACCGCCACTCACCGGCCTCGTTCTGGAACCAGTACCTCGAACCGTCCCAGCCCTGCTTCATCCCGCCGCTGTC
>FTKT01000370.1_pt2 | contig 11624 bp, 10 predicted proteins | sample 1658271 | NCBI WGS metagenome assembly FTKT01 (sample SAMEA3914811, study PRJEB12502) | metagenome | biome: forest; material: soil | place: Canada | collected 2011-08-04 | depth 0.3 m | reverse complement strand
GCCCGCCGCTCGCCGCTAGCCGCCCGCCGTGGCGCGCTAGCGAGGGCGGGCCCGGGACGTGACGATGGGAGGTGGCGGGCTCCGAGGGCTCCGCGACGCGCACTCACCGGGAGGCAAGCGATGACGGGCGAGGGTTTCACCACGTGCCTGTGGTTCGACGGGCAGGCCGAGGAGGCGGCGAACCACTATGTCTCGATCTTCAAGAACTCCAGGATCGGCAGGGTCGGCCGCTACACCGAGGCCGGGCCGGGGCCGGCCGGCTCGGTGCTGGCCGTCGAGTTCGAGGCCAACGGCCAGAAGTTCACCGCGCTGAACGGCGGCCCGGAGTTCGCCTTCAACGAGGCCGTCTCGTTCCAGATCTACTGCGCGGACCAGGAGGAGCTGGACTACTACTGGTCCCGGCTCTCCGAGGGCGGCCAGGAGGTCGCCTGCGGCTGGCTGAAGGACCGGTACGGCCTCTCCTGGCAGGTCATTCCCGACCAGCTGATCGACATGATCAGCGATCCCGACCCGGCGAGGGCGAGCCGGACCACCGCGGCGATGCTCGGGATGGTCAAGCTCGACATCGCCGCACTTCGGCGGGCCTACGCAGGGGAGTAGCGGGAACGCTCCTCCGGTGGGCCGGGTCAGGCGCCGGTGGTGCGCTGGGCCTCGTGGGCCAGGAGGGCGACGTAGAGGGAGGTCAGCTGCTCCCAGTCGTCGAGGTCGACGCCGAGCAGGGCTTCGATCCGCTGCAGGCGGCGGTAGAGGGCGGGGCGGCTGACGTGCTGGGACTGGGCGGTCAGGGACTTGTTGCGGCCGGTGGCCAGGTAGCCGCGTAGGACGTCCAGCAGCTGGGGGTGGTCCAGCAGGGGGCCGAGTTCGCGTTCGATGAAGGCCTGGAGTTCGGGCTCGTCGCGCAGCAGGCGGACCAGGCCGCGCAGGCGCACGTCGCGCAGGCGGGCGACCGGGCCGGTGGGCGGGGCGGCGAGGGCGGCGTCGGCGACGTGGACGGCTTCGACGAAGGAGCCGGGGAGTTGAGCGAGGTCGGTGCAGCCGTGGCCGGCGCCGACGACGGCGCTGCGGCCGAGGTCGGCGAGGTGCTGGTGGACCCGGACGGCGACCCGGTGGACGGTGGGGTCGGGGTCCTGGTCGTGCGGGAGGCTGAGCAGGACGGCGGTGCCGTCGGCGGCCAGGCCGGAGACCAGGCCGGGGACGTTCTCGCTGGTCAGCGCGCGGTCGATCAGCTCGGGCAGGCCGCTGTCGTGGCCCGCGGCGCGGACCATCAGGGGGACGAAGACCCGCCGGTTGACCGGCAGGCCGGCGGCCCGGGCGCGGGGGAGCAGCTGTTCGGGGCGGGCCGCGCCGGTGGCCAGGTCCGTCAGCAGGGCGGTGGCGGCCTGGTTCTCCCAGGTCCAGGGCTGCTCGCGGGTGCCGCCGTTGAGCAGGCGGTGCATCGCCAGCGCCTCGGCGCCGCGCCGGGCGATCACCTGGCCGCATTCGGGGGCGCCCTGGTAGCCGAGCAGGACCAGCCGTCCGCAGAGTTGGCCGCGGACCTCCAGCGGGACGGCGAGGTGGCCGTCCGGGCCGGCGGTCGGACCGCCGGCCGGCCCGGACGCCGGGCCGATCTGCCGCGAGATCCGGTCCCAGTCGCGCAGCAGCTCGTTCAGCGGACCGCGCTCCCCGGCCGCGCCGAGCACCCGGTGCGCCAGGTTGGTGAGCACCGCCGGGCAGCCGCCGTACGAGGCGATCTCGTCGAGCAGTTGCTGGAGCGAGGCGCCGGAGAGGTTGAGCGAGGTGAGGGAGGAGCGGATCCGGTCGGAGAGGCTGAGGGTGGTGAACCGGCCGTGGATCAGCCGGGAGTGCACCTCCTCGGTGAGCCGGGCGAACGGGGCCGGGCGGTGCAGCACGATCAGCGGCACCCCGCACCGCTCGGCGGCCCGGCGCATCGGCTCGGGTGTGCTGCGGAAGGCCCGGCCCAGGCCCAGCACCACGGCGGCGGCGTCGGCGCCCCGCATGGACTCGATGTACTGCCGCTGGGCCGGTTCGTCCCCGGCCAGCAGCAGCCCGGTGGTCAGCACCATCTCGCCGCCGGCCAGCATCACCGCGACGTCCGCCGCCTCGGCCACGTGCAGCCAGCGGACCGGCCGGTCCAGCCGGCCGGCGCCGGCCACCACCTCGGCGCCCCAGGCGCTCACCAGGTCAAGGCCCAGGATGTCACGTACCGTCAGGCGGACGACGGTGCCTGCTGACTCGTCGATCAAGGGGCGACCTCGCCGGGTGTGAGGGGAGCCGGACCACGGTGGTGGCGTCCAGTGTGCCCCGTCGGCAGGCGACGGAACCCCTTGCCCGTCGGTGGCGGAGCCCGGTCGCGCTACTCGCCGATGTCCTCGTACCAGAGTTCGGGCCGGGCGGCGATGAACTCGCTCATCAGCGCCGCGCATTCGGGGTCGTCCAGCACGGTGACCCGGACCCCGTGCCCGGCCAGCCAGTCGTGGCCGCCCCGGAAGGTCCGGGCCTCGCCGACCAGCACCCGGCCGATGCCGAACTGCCGCACCAGGCCGCTGCAGTACCAGCAGGGCGAGAGGGTGGTGACCATGGTGGTCCGGCCGTAGCCGCGCAGCCGGCCGGCCGCGCGGAAGGCGGCCGTCTCCGCGTGGGTGGACGGATCGCCGTCCTGGACCCGGCGGTTGTGGCCGCGGCCGAGCAGTTCGCCGTCCGGTCCGAAGAGCGCCGCGCCGATCGGGATGCCGCCCTCGGCGAGCCCGAGCCGGGCTTCGGCGAGCGCCACCGCGAGCATCGTCCTGTCGTCCGTCATGCCGTCCACTCTCGGGGCGCCGGGGTGCCGGTGTCGTGCGCGACACGGTTCGGGCGGGGGCGGGCGGGACGGTGCTCACCCGGACAGTATCGGGGTGTGTCGTTTCCCCCGGATTACCCCGACGTTTCCTCTCCTTGGTGTTGGAGGTGATACGAACGGCCGTTGCGCAAGATACCCGTAAAGGTGCTCTGATGTGGCCTTGTTGAGGCATCGTCAGGATGATCCGCAAAACCGGCTATGCTACTTCCGGCTCAGCGCGGTTCCGTGCAAGACACGCAGGTCAGATTCGTGGCGTTCGGTCCCCCGGCCGACGTCGCACCACCTGCCCGCTCCCTCGCGGAGGGCGGAACTCCGCTTGTTGTTCCATATTCCCCGACGCTTGAGGAAGCCGATGCTTCGTGCCGGATCATCACCCGGAGGTCAGCGCCCAGCTTCTGCCGTGGGCTGGCTGCTGCCGACCGCGCTGGTAGCGCTGGGCGCGGCCGTCGCCGTCGCCGCAGTAACCCCCACGGCCCGGGTGGTGGCCGGCTGGTGCGGCGCCGGAGCGACCGTGCTGGTGCTCGCCGTCGAGGCGATCCGGCGCGGCCGCTCGCTCGCGAAGCTGGCCGACCAGTACGCGCGCCGCGAGGAGGAGTTGCGCCGCAGACTCGGCGAGCAGGAGGCCGAGCTGACCCAGCGGCTCGCCCAGCAGGAGGCGCAGACCGTCCGGCTGGCCGAGGTGCTGCTGCCGCAGGCGGTGGCCCGGCTCCAGCAGGGCGCGTTCGTGGAGGACGTCCTCAAGGAGGCGGGCTCCTCGGACGGTTCGGTCAACGCCGGCTTCCAGGCCGCGCAACTGACGGTGCTGCGCTCGGTGCTGGAGGCCGTCGACGCGGAGGAAGGGCTGCGCGAGTCCGCTCAGCGCGCCTTCGTGAACATCGCCCGCCGGGTGCAGGCGATCGTCCACCGCCAGGCCCAGGACCTGCGGGAGATGGAGGACCGGCACGGCAACGACCCGGCCGTCTTCGACGACCTGCTGCGCCTGGACCACGGAAACGCCCTGGTCGGCCGCCTGGCGGACAGCATCGCCGTACTCGGTGGCGCGCGCCCGGGGCGGCAGTGGAGCAGGTCGGTTCCGCTCTACAGCGTGTTGCGCGGGGCGGTCTCGCGCATCCTGGACTACCAGCGGGTCGAGCTGCACCCGGTCTCCGAGGTCGCCGTGGTGGGGCCGGCCGTCGAGCCGCTGATCCACGCGCTCGCCGAACTGCTGGACAACGCCACCCGCTACTCGCCGCCGCAGACCCGGGTCCACCTGACCGCGGTCGAGGTGCAGACCGGCATCGCCGTCGAGATCGAGGACGGCGGCCTGAGCCTGAGCGAGGAGGGTCGGGCCCGCGCCGAGCGGATGCTCAAGGAGGCGCAGGCCGGCATCGACCTGAACGACCTCGGTGAGACCCCGCGCCTGGGCCTGGCGGTGGTCGGGCGGCTCGCGCAGGCGTACGGCCTGCAGGTCTCGCTGCGCCCCTCCGCCTACGGCGGCGTGCGCGCGGTGCTGATCGTGCCTCAGGAGTTGATCACCACCGCGCCGGCCACCGGTCGCGCGCACGGTATCGGTGTGGCGTCCGGCCCTCGGACGGCCGCCGCCACCGCGATGGAGCCGGCGGCCGTCCGTCCGGGCTCCGGGCCCCGGTTGTCGACGGCGGAGGATGAGGCCCCGGTGGTCAGCGAACGGACCCCGACCGGGCTGCCGCAGCGCCGCCGCCGCAACGTCGGGGCGGCCCCCGGACCGGCGGCCCCCGCCGCGTCCGCACGTACCCAGGAGCCGGCCGAGGCGCCGGTACAGCCCGGCATGTGGCTGGCCGCTTTCCAGAGCGGTGTGAACGGCCAGACGCCGGACAACGCTCAAGTCGGCCACGGCAGTGGCGAGTCGTCAGGTAAGGGTGAGTCGTGATGATTCAGCAGCGGGCCAACATGGACTGGATGCTCAAGGATCTGGCGGACAGTGTCCCGCAGACCCGCCACGTGGTGGTGCTCTCCTCCGACGGCCTGCGGATGGCCCAGTACGGGACGGACACCGACACCGCCGACCGGCTGGCCGCCGCCTGCGCCGGACTGCAGAGTCTGGCGGCCGCGGTGGGTGCCGAGTTCCCGCACGGGGACGGGCGGATGCGGCTGGTGGTGATCGAGATGTCCGGCGGCTTCTTCTACCTGATGGCGGCCGGCGCCCGCGCCTACCTCGCGGTACTCGCCGACGAAGGCGTGGACGCCGGGTTGATGGGCCAGCGGATGCGGGACCTGGTGGCCCGGATCGGCGAGCACCTCAGCACTCCGCCGCGCGCCGGCGAGGCCAGGTGAGTGGTACCGGCCAGGAGTGGGACGAGGGCAACCCCGAGCGGCTCTACGTGATCACTCGCGGGCGGAGCGGCTTAGCCGAGCGCACCTCCCTCGACCTGGTCACGCTGATCGTCTCCCACTCGGAGCCGCAGCCGACGATGCAGCCGGAGCACGCGGCGATCCTGCGGCTGTGCCACTCCCCGCTCTCGGTCGCCGAGATCTCCGCGTACCTGGGCCTGCCGGTGAGCGTGATCACCGTGCTGCTCGCGGAACTGCTGGCGGACAAAAGGGTGCAGGCGCGCGCCCCCGTCCCGCAGGCCCTTCTTCCCGACCGTGCCCTGATTGAGGCGGTGATGCATGGACTTCAAAAGCTCTGAGACGGTGATGGGCCCGCAGAGCGCGGACCGGCTGCCGTCCTCGGCCGCCGCCGCGGTCAAGGTGGTGATCGTCGGTGGATTCGGGGTCGGCAAGACGACCCTGGTCGGATCCGTCAGCGAGATCCGACCGCTGACCACCGAGGAGACGATGACGCAGGCGAGCGCCGGCGTGGACGACCTCGCGGGGGTGGAGCGCAAGACCGCGACCACCGTGGCGATGGACTTCGGCCGGATCAGCGTCAACGACGAACTGGTGCTCTACCTGTTCGGCACGCCCGGCCAGCAGCGCTTCTGGTTCCTCTGGAACGGCCTCTTCGAGGGCGCGCTGGGCGCGGTGGTGCTGGTCGACACCCGCCGCCTGGAGGTCAGCTTCGACGTGATCGGACGGCTGGAGGAGCGCGGCGTGCCCTTCGTGGTCGCCGTCAACTCCTTCCCGCACGCCCCCGAGCACCCGATCGAGGAACTGCGGGCCGCGCTGGACCTGCCGGACGACGTGCCGCTGGTGCGGTGCGACGCGCGCAGCCGCGAGTCCAGCCGGGACGTCCTGCTGGCCCTGATGCGCTACCTGCACGGCCTCAGTTCGGCCGGCTGACACTCTTCCGTCCGCTTTTCTCCGCCTTCGGCCTTCCGCCTTCCGCCTTCGGCCTTCCGCCTTCGGCCTTCCGCCTTCGGCCTTCCGCTTTTCGCCATCGGCTTTTCGCCATCCGCCTTCCGTCGAACTCCTGACACCCGATCACCCGGAGCGACCGTGACCACCCCGCCCGCCCAGACGCACGCCGACCCCGCCGCCACCCCGCCGCCGGGCTGTCCGGCCCATGGGCTGGGCCCCGAGGGCATCCGCCGCCTGTACGGGCCGGAGGCCGAGAGCGACCCGAAGGGCCTGTACGAGAAGCTGCGCGCCGAGCACGGCGCGGTCGCGCCGGTCCTGCTGCACGGCGACCTGCCGGCCTGGCTGGTGCTGGGCCACCGGGAGAACCTGGACGCCACCCGCACCCCGTCCCGGTTCTCCAAGGACTCCCGCCGTTGGACGGCGTTCCAGCAGGGCCAGGTCGCGGCGGACTCCCCGCTGCTGCCGGTGATCGGCTGGCAGCCGCTGTGCGCGTTCGCGGACGGCGAGGAGCACAAGCGGCTGCGCGGGGCCGTCACCGACGGCCTGCAGTCCTTCGACCGGCGCGGGGTGCGGCGCCATGTCGCCCGGTTCGCCGACCAGTTGGTCGACAGCTTCGCCGCCGACGGCTCGGCCGACCTGGTGAGCCAGTTCGCGGAACACCTGCCCATGCTCGTCATGACGCAGCTGTTCGGCATGCCCGAGGAGTACGGGCCCCGGCTGGTGGAGGCCGCCCGGGACCTGCTCAAGGGCACCGAGACCGCGATGGCCAGCAACGAGTACGTCGTCGCGCTGCTCAGCCAGCTCGTCGAGCGCAAGCGGCTCGCGCCCGGCGCCGATCTCCCGTCGTGGCTGTTGCAGCACGCGGCCGGCCTCAGCGACCACGAGACGATGGAGCACCTGCGGCTCATCCTCCTGACGGCGAACGAGACCACCGTCAACCTGATCGCGGACACCCTGCGGATGGTGCTCACCGACCGCCGCTTCCGCGCGAACCTGTCCGGTGGTCACATGACCCTGCTCGACGCCCTCGACCAGGTGCTCTGGGACTCGCCGCCGATAGCTGCGGCCCCGGGTCGCTGGGCCACCGGTGACACCGAACTCGGCGGCCAGCAGATCAGGGAGGGCGACATGCTGGTGCTCGGCCTGGCGGCCGCCAACGTCGACCCGCAGATCCGCCCGGATCTCGCCGATCCCCTGTACGGCAACCGCTCGCACCTCGCCTTCAGCAGCGGCCCGCACGAGTGCCCTGGCCAGGACGTCGGGCGGGCCATCGCGGAGGTGGGCATCGACATGCTGCTCGCCCGACTTCCTGACCTTCAACTGGGCGTCGAAGAAGACCAGTTGACCTGGAACTCATCCTGGATGTCGCGTCACCTCGCCGAACTTCCGGTGGAGTTCGCGTCGCGCCGGCCGAAGGCGGGTCCGGCGGACACGCTCTCCACCCCCGTGCCGGTGGTGGCGGCGGTCCAGGAGCAGCAGGCCCGGCCGGCGCCCGTCGGCGCCCCGGCGCAGACCGCCGCCGTGTCCGTGGCCGCTGTTGACGTCCCCTCTGTCGTTCCCGCTGCCGCCGCTTCGCCGGTCGAGTCGGGGGCGCCGCGGCGCGGCTGGTGGGGCGCGCTGCTGGCGCGACTGCGCGGGCGGTAGCCGGCGGGCGGCGGCTGCGGGCAGTCGCGGGTAGCCGCGGGTGGGTCGCCGCCGTCGAGGGAAGACCACAGGTCCCGTACCGACAGCCCCGCTGTCGGTACGGGACCTGTTCACGTACTGATACGAGAGGGGATGGATTTCAGCCACGCGGCCGATGGGAGCACCGTTGCTGCGTCCGCTATCCACCTGCCGGGGGCGCGGGCGAGTACACGTCAGAGGGAACTATAGTTCGAATTGGTGGCGCATTCGAACTCTTGACGAATTCACCAAATCCCGGTGTATTGGCGCGTGATCCACTTCGGCGGGGTGGGCGGGGGCCGCCCGGAGAGCCGAGCGACAGTGGGAAGGCCGCTAGTTGACAAGGTGAAACCCGTGAACGAGCTCACGAAGGTCCCGCCGATATTCTCCCCCTTTCTTCCGGCCATTCACCGTCGCCATGAGGCCATCGACCGTCAGACGGCGATGTGGGCCGACATGTTCGACATCGGCTCCCCCGAACTGCGCGGAAAGCTCGTCACCCACCACATCGGCATCTTCGCCGCGCGGATCCTCCCCGACGGGCGCGAGGAGGTCGTCGGGATCCTGGCCGACTTCGTCCTGTGGCTCTTCGGCGTCGACGACGGCTACTGCGAGGAGGGCGAGCTGAGCAGGCGCCCGGGCGAACTCCTCGGCGTGCTCCTGCGACTGCTCCGGGTGGCCCAGAACCCGGAAGCCCCGATGCTGCTGGACGATCCGCTGGCGGACGGCCTGCGTGACCTGCGGCGCCGGATCTCCCGGTACGGCACCCCCGGACAGGTCGCGCGCTGGGTGGACGCGCTGCGCGAGTACTTCGCCGCGGTGGTCTGGGAGGCGGAGCACCGCAGCCAGGAAACGGTTCCGGACCTCAACGACTATGTCCTGATCCGCACCTACGACGGCGCCACCTCGGTCGTCCTGCCGCTGCTGGAGATGGGGCACGGATATGAACTCCAGCCGCACGAACGGGATCACACGGCGGTCCGCGCGGCCGGCGAGATGGCGCACTTCATCATCGGCTGGGACAACGACCTCTTCTCGCACCACAAGGAGAGCCGGGCCGGCGGCTACTACTTGAATGTGATCCGGGTCCTCGAACGGGCCCACGGGGTCACCTCCGAGCGGGCCTTCGACATGGCCATCGCGCAGCGCGACCGCGTCCTGTGCCTCTTCATCCGGCTCTGCGACCAACTTCGGGCGGACGGCAGCCCGCAGTTGCGGCAGTACCTGGACAGCCTGGAGGCGTTCATCCGCGCGGCCCAGGACTGGGAGATCAGCTCGCCGCGCTACACGACCCCCGACGACCCGGCGGACCTCCCGGTGACCTTCCGGGACACGCCCACCGACGACAGCCAGGAGCCCCTGGCCATTCCCGCGATCTCCTGGTGGTGGGACCTCGTGCCGCGCGATGCCGCCACGGACGAGGACGGGAACGAGGACGGGAACACGGACGCGGACGAGGACGACCGCTCCAGGCTCTACGCGCTTCCCCAGCACGCAGTTCTTCGTACCGCGTAGCAGCGACAGACAAGGAGCCTTGGGATGTCCACCGCATTGAAACCGATCCCACGCGCGCCTGGGGGGTTCCCGCTCGTCGGCCACGCCTGGCCCCTGTGGCGCGACCCGCTGGGGTTCGTGAAGTCCCTCCAGCAGACCGGTGACCTGGTCCGCCTGGACATCGGCACGCTGCCCGTCGTCTTCGTCACCAGCGCCGAACTGGCCCACGCGGTGATGGTCACGCACGGAACCGTCTTCGAGAAGGGCCGGCTCTTCGACCGGATGCGCTCGATGGTCGGCAACGGCCTGGCCACCGCCACCGCCCAGGTGCACCGCCCGCGCCGGCGGCTGATGCAGCCGGCCTTCCACCAGGCGCGGATCGCCGGCTACTGCGACATCATGAGCCGCCACGCCGGGGAGCTGGCCGGATCCTGGAAGCCGGGTCAGCGATTGGACGTGGACCAGGTGTTGGCCGATTTCTCGATCGGCACCCTGGCGGCCACGATGTTCTCGGCCGAGATCAGCCGGCCGGCCGTCGACGTGGTCCGCGAGACCGTTCCGGTCCTGCTGAAGTACATGCTGCTGCGGGCCGTCTCGCCGCAGCTCCTGGACCGGCTGCCGATTCCGTCCAACCGGCGGTTCGACGTCGCCTCCGAGCGCCTGCGCGGGGTCATCGACGAAGTGGTGGCCGCCACCCGTCGCGACGGCGACGCCGACCAGCCCGACCTGCTGACCATGCTGCTGGCCGCCCGCGACGCGGACACCGGCGAGGGCATGACGGACGCCGAGGTCCGCGACGAACTGGTCACGATCCTCTTCGCCGGCACCGAGACCATCGGCTCCACGCTGAGTTGGGCCTTCCACGAAATCGCCCGCCACCCGGAGGTCGAGGCAAGGCTGCACGCCGAGGTCGACGCCGTGGTCGGCGACCGGCCGGTCCGTTTCGAGGACGTACCCCGGCTCGCCTACACCCGCCAGGTGCTGGAGGAGACCCTGCGGCTGCACAGCGTGACGCTGCTGATGCGCCGGGCCACCGAGACCGTGGAGCTCGGCGGCGTCACCATCCCGCGGGGCACCGAGGTCGCGTTCAGCCCCTACGCCGTGCACCGGCACCCGGACGTGTACCTGGACCCGGACCGCTTCGACCCGGACCGCTGGCTCCCCGCACGGCGGGCGGCCCTGCCCAGGGAGGCGTACATCCCGTTCGGCGGCGGGGCCCGCAAGTGCATCGGCGACGCCTTCGCCTGGTCGGAGATGACCATCACATTGGCCACTCTGGCGGCCCGCTGGCGCCTGGAGTCCACCCCCGGTCACGTCACCAAGGAGGCGGTCTCCGGCATGCCGCACCCCGTCCAGCTGCCGATGACGGTGGTGGCGCGCGACCCGCGCCCGCTCGCCGACCGGGCGGGCGCGCAGCAGCGGGTGGGGTGAGCGCGGCGGGCTTGGGCGCGGGCTGGTGCGGGGCTGGGCTTGGGCTTGGGTGTGGGCCGGGTCTGGGTTTGGGCTCGGCCGGCCGTTTCTCCCGGTCCTCCTCCTGCCTCGCCTCCAGCCCCTCCTCCGGCCTCGCCTCCGGCCCTTCTTCCGACTCTTCTGACGAACAGTCAACTTCCGTGTCGTCAGCCTCTCGGGTCTCGACGCCACGGAAGCGGTGCGCCACACTCTGGGCATGGCACCGGCGACCCGGACACCCCCACGCCGCCGGGTCGCCGCCGGCCACCGGAACCGGCGTCGGACGCCCACCCCCACCCGCCTGACACAGCCCGCGCGCCGTCCCGCGCCCGCACCGCGTGAGGACGGCGGACCGGAGAGGTAGACCGTGAGCACGAGTCGAAGTGTGGAGATCAGTTTCTCGTCCGGCAGATCCGGCAGCGCCCTCGCCACCTGGGGCCAGCAGGCAATCTGGGACGCCGTACAGCAACTCGGGGACGACGCGCCGCGGTACAACGTGTCCCTCGGATTCCCCCTGCGGCCGAGCCCGCCGACGGACCGGATGCTGGACTCGATAGCGCGACTGCTCCACCTGCACGACTCCCTGCACACCAGGCTGAGCCCGAACGACGCCGGGCAGCTGGAACAGACCGTCGACGCCGCCGGCCGCCTGCCGGTCGCCGTCCGGCAGGGCCCGGCCGCCGCCGACGCCACCGAGGAGGTGGAACGGGAGGGACGCGAACTGCTCGCCGAACTCACCGGCCGCGCCTTCGACTGCGCGCACGAGTGGCCGCTGCGGATCGGCCTGGTGGAGACCGAGGGCACCGTCGGCTACCTCGCGTTCGTGCTCTCCCACACCGCGGTCGACGGCGGGGGCCTGCGCCGGGTGGTGACCGACCTGCTGGCGCTGCTGGACGGCGAGTCCCCGGCCGCGCTGCAGACCCGC
>FTKT01001402.1_pt3 | contig 11627 bp, 6 predicted proteins | sample 1658271 | NCBI WGS metagenome assembly FTKT01 (sample SAMEA3914811, study PRJEB12502) | metagenome | biome: forest; material: soil | place: Canada | collected 2011-08-04 | depth 0.3 m | reverse complement strand
GACAACGCCCGGCTCTACCGCCGCGAGCGCGACACCGCGGTCACCCTGCAGCGCAGCCTGCTGCCGCAGGAGGTGCACCGCACCCTCGGCCTGGAGATCGCCTACCGCTACCTGCCGGCCGGGGTGCTGAGCGAGGTCGGCGGCGACTGGTTCGACGTCGTGCCGCTCTCCTGCGGCCGGGTGGCGCTGGTGGTCGGCGACGTCACCGGGCACGGCCTGCGGGCGGCCGCCACGATGGGCCAACTGCGCACCGTGGCAAGGACGCTGATCACCCTGGACATGGACCCGGCGCGGGTGATGCGGCGGCTGGACGAGGTGGCCGGCAGCGCGGCGGTCGGCGACGGGCAGTTCGCCACCTGCGTCTGCGTGGTCTTCGACCCGGTGGACCGCACCTGTACGGCGGCCAGCGCCGGCCACGTGCCGCCGGTGGTGACCTCGCCGGACGGCACCGGCGAGGTGCTCGACCTGCCCTCGGGGGCGCCGCTGGGCGTGGGCGGCGTCCCGTTCGAGACGGTGGAGTTCACCCTGCCCGAGGGCGGCCTGCTGGTGCTCTGCACGGACGGCCTGATCGAGCGCCGCAACCGCGACCTGGACGCCGGGCTGGAGCTGCTGTGCCGCACGGTGGCCGGGCAGCACGGCACGCTGGAGGAAACCTGCGACGCGGTGCTGGCCACCCTGGTCACCGGCACCACCGAGGACGACATCGCGGTGATCATGGCGCAGGCCCACCCGGTCGGCCCGGACCGGCTGGCCACCCTGGCGCTGACCGGCGACCGCGCCCTGGTCGGCCACGCCCGCCGGTTCGCCCGCCGCACGCTGGCCGGCTGGGGCCTCGGCGCCTTGACCGACCAGACCGAGCTGCTCACCAGCGAACTGATCACCAACGCCCTGGTGCACGCCGGCGCCCCCACCCAGCTGCGGCTCTTCCGCGACCGCGCGCTGACCGTCGAGGTCGCCGACGTCGACAGCCACGCCCCCCGGATGCGGCGCGCCCTGGAGGACGACGAGGGCGGCCGCGGGATGCACCTGGTCAACGAGCTCGCCCACCGCTGGGGCAGCCGCAGCACCCGGCACGGCAAGGTGGTCTGGTTCGAACTCGAACTGCCGCTGGGCGCCGGCGGCTAGCGCCTGTGCCTCACTGCCAGCGGGCGTCCGAGCCGGTGAAGCGCTCGCGCAGTTCGCGCTTGAGCAGCTTGCCCGAGGCGTTCTTCGGCAGCGCCTGGGTGAAGCGGACCGTCTTGGGGGTCTTGAAGGCCGGCAGTCGCTCGCGCGCCCAGGCGATCAACTCGGCCTCGGTGACCGGCCGGCGGCAGACCACCACGGCGGTCACCGCCTCGATCCAGTGCGGGTCGGGCAGGCCGATCACCGCCGCCTCGGCGACCGCCGGATGCCCGTAGAGCACGTCCTCCACCTCGCGGGAGGCGACCAGCACGCCGCCGGTGTTGATCACGTCCTTGAGCCGGTCCACCACGTACAGGTAGCCCTCGGCGTCCTGCCGCACCAGGTCGCCGGAGTGGAACCAGCCGCCCGCGAAGGCCGCCTCGGTCTCGGCGGGCTTCTCCCAGTAGCCGGTGCAGAGTTGGGGTGAGCGGTAGCAGATCTCCCCCGGCTCGCCGGGCGCCGTCGGCAGGCCGTCCTCGCCGAGCACCGCGACCTCGACGAAGAGCACCGGCCGGCCCGCCGAGTCGGGCCGCAGCTCGTGGTCCTCCGGGCGCAGCACGCTGACCAGCGGGCCGATCTCGGACTGGCCGAAGGCGTTGTAGAAGCCCGCCCCCGGCAGCGCGGCGCGCAGCCGGGCGAGCACCGGGGCGGGCATCACCGAGGCCCCGTAGTAGGCCTTGCGCAGCGCGCTCAGGTCGGCCGTCCGCAGGTCCGGGTGCGCCTCCAGCGCCGTCCAGACGGTGGGCGGGGCGAAGAAGCTGTCCACCCCCTCGCGCTCGATCAGCCGCAGCACCTCGGCCGGCTCCGGCGCCCGGACGAGCCGGTTCTCCGCGCCGAGCAGCAGGTAGGGCATCAGGAAGACGTGCAACTGGCCGGAGTGGTAGAGCGGCAGCGCGTGCAGCGGGCGGTCCGACTCGCGCAGGTCCAGCGCCAGCACGCAGGAGAGGTACTCGTGCAGCAGCGCCCGGTGCGTCATCATCGCGCCCTTGGGGGCCGCGGTGGTGCCCGAGGTGTAGAGCAGCTGGACCAGGTCCTCGTCGCGGACCGTGACGTCCAGCGCCGGGACCGGCCCGGCCTCGGCCCGGACCAGCAGCCGCTCCAGTGTCTCGCGGTGGAGCGCCGCCGAGGAGGCCGCAAGCTCCGCCGCCCGCTCGGTGAACTCCGCGTCGTGGAAGAGCGCCGCGCTGCCGGACTGCTCGACGAAGTAGCGCAGTTCGCCGGCCGTGGCGTTGTAGTTGACGGGGACGTGGACCAGCCCGGCCCGGCCGCAGGCCAGGAAGAGGATCAGGAAGGCGTCGGAGTTGCGGCCGAAGGCGGCGACCCGGTCGCCCTTGCGCAGCCCGAGGCCGAGCAGGTGGCCGGCCGCGCGGGTGACGGCCTCGTCCAGCTGACGGTACGTCCACTGCCGTCCGGCGAAGTGCAGTGCGACGCGGTCCGGGGTCCGGCCGGCCGAGCGGCGGACGGCGTCCGGGATCGTGCTGGCGTGGTGGAGGTCCATACCGGTGGATATATCCCCGATCGCCCGGCGCCATGCCCGAGGGCGCCCGAACGGCCGGTCCGCGGGTGTCGGCTCCGCGACTCCCCCCGGCGGTTCCCCGTGGCGACCCTTGGTGGTCCAGACCCTTGGGCGGATCATGCCAGTCCAACGGCGGCCCGGCAATCGGATTACCAAAGGTTTACCAAGCAGCCTGGCTGTGAACCCGTATGTCATTCAAATCAATTCACACCGCGTCAACCCCACCCACGCACCCTCGCTGACCTGCGGGTGACCGATTATCGGACACCGAGCCCGCACTTCGGAGCGCAAACCCCGCCTTCCGACCCCTTGTCGGGAGCATGGTCCATGCGCTGGAATGCGTGAGCTTGTCGGGACGGGCGTTCCAGAAGCGTGCACGCGGCCGACCCCGGATCCACGCGTGCTCTGGGGCACGCCCCCTGACGTCTTATCAGACGAAGGGATGTTCATGATCGGCTGGCGTAAAGCTCAGCTAGCTACCGCCGTCACCGCCACCGCCGCTTCCGTGGTCCTCGCATTCGGGACCAGCGCGAGCGGCGCTCCGCTGCCCACTCCGAGCGCCCAGTCGCTCGCGCAGAGCGGCGCACCGGCACCGGTGATCGTGATTCTGAAGGACCAGATTCCGAGCGTTCCGGCCGACGCCGGGCACATCGGCGCACGTAAGCAGCAGACCGCCTCTGCACAGGCACCGCTGCTGGCCCGGGTGAAGGCCAACGGCGGCACCAATGTGAAGAGCTTCGTGGTCGGCAACGCCTTCTCCGCGACCGTCAGCCCCGCGCTGCGCGCCTCGCTGGAGGCCGATCCGGCCGTCGCCTCGGTGGTCGCGGACGAGACCGTCAAGGTCACCCCGCCGACCGCCCCGGCCGGGGCCAAGGGCTCGAAGCCCGCGGCCGCCGCCCAGGCGCCCTCGGCTGCGGCCGCCGCCCCGGCCGCGCCCGTCGCCGCCGGTGGCGAGAACGCCACCAACACGGTCTGCCCCAGCGACCCGGCCAAGCCGCTGCTGGAGCCCGAGGCGCTCTACACCACCCATGTGGAGAGCACCCCCGGCTCCCCCGGCGCGGCCGAGCTGGCCGACGGCACCGGCGTCAAGGTCGCCTATATCGCGGACGGCCTGGACCCGAACAACCCGGACTTCATCCGGGCCGACGGCTCGCACGCCGTGGTCGACTACCAGGACTTCTCCGGTGACGGCTGGGACAAGGCGAGCGGCGCGGCCGAGGCCTTCGGCGACGCCTCCGCGATGATCGCGCAGGGCCGCCAGGTCTACGACGTCTCGAAGTTCGTCAATCCGACCCACGCGCTGCCGGCCGGCTGCAACATCCGGATTAAGGGCATCTCCCCCGGCGCCTCGCTGGTGGCCCTGAAGGCCGGCGCCGACCTGTTCCCGAACTCGGCGATCCTGCAGTCCATCGACTACGCGGTCTCGGTCGCGCACGTCGACGTGCTGAACGAGTCCTTCGGCAGCAACGTGGTGCCGGACAGCGGCGCGCACGACACCATCTCGCTCTTCAACGACGCGGCCGTCGCCGCGGGCGTGACGGTCACCGTCTCCAGCGGCGACGCGGGCATCAACGGCACCATCGGGACCCCGTCGACCGACCCGAAGGTGATCTCCACCGGGGCCTCGACGGACAACCAGAACTACCAGCAGACCGGCTACGCGGGCGCCCAGTTCTCCAACGGGACCTGGACCAACAGCCGGATCTCCGCGCTCTCCTCCGGCGGCATCACGCAGGCCGGGCGGACCGTGGACCTGGTCGCCCCCGGTGAGTCGGACTGGGCGCTCTGCACCCCGGACGTGAGCAAGTACACCGAGTGCTCCGGCTTCGCCGGCACCCCGAGCCCGATCCAGTCCTTCGGTGGCACCAGCCAGTCGGCGCCGCTGACGGCCGGCGCGGCCGCGGTGGTCATCCAGGCCTACCGGATCGGGCACCACGGCGTCTCGCCGACCCCCGCGGTCGTCAAGTCGCTGCTCACCGGCACCGCCTCGGACCTCGGCCTGCCGGCCCAGGAGCAGGGCGCGGGTCTGCTGAACGTCCGCGCGGCGGCCGAGGCCGCCGAGGGCTACCAGGGCGGCACGGCGGTGAGCGGCAGCCAGACCGTCGCCGTCACCTCCGGCCAGGTCGACCTGACCGGCAACCCGGGCTCGACCCACACCGCGGACGTCACCGTGGTCAACACCAGCGGCACCCCGCAGACGGTCAGCGGAGCGACCCGCACGTTCACCGCGCTGGGCGACGCCCAGCAGACCGTGCAGATCAACTCCAGCACCGACCCGACGTTCAAGTACGCCACCAACGGCGCCACCTGGGTGCAGCACCAGGTGAAGTTCACCGTCCCGGCCGGCGCCGACCGGCTGGCCGCCTCGATCGCCTGGCAGGGCGCGCCGCAGGCCAACGGCAGCCACACGGTGACCCCGGTGGTCCGCCTCACCCTGCTCAACCCGTCCGGCGGGTTCGAGACCAACACCCGTCCGCAGGGCGGCGCGGTCTCGCCGAACTTCGGCATCGTGGACGTCCCGCACCCGGCCGCCGGTGAGTGGACCGCGGTCCTCTACACCCCGGCCGGCGCGGCCGGCTTCACCGGCCCGGTCCTGCTGGACACGGCTACCCAGCGCGCCGTCCCCGCGGGCGCTGTCAGCCCGCAGGTCACCACCCTGGCGCCCGGCGCCAGCAAGACCCTGCACGTCCCGCTGACCATCCCGGCCGACAGCGGTGACACCACCGAGTCGATCACCGTGGCCGGCTCGAACGGCCACACCACCAGCGTGCCGGTCATCCTGCGCAGCCTGGTCAAGGTGCAGGACAACTGGGGCGGCTTCACCGGGACGATCACCGGCGGCAACGCCCGCGCCGCCTCGCCCGCGCAGAGCTTCGCCTACGCCTTCGACGTCCCCAAGGGCAAGCACGACCTGCGGGTCGGCGTCACCGTCGCCAAGGACCCGAACCTGCTCCTGCAGGGTGTGCTGATCAGCCCGAACGGCACTCCGATCGACACGGAGACCAACGCGCTGACCGACGTGCACGGCAACCTCACCGGCACCGGCGCGGGCGTCTCGGCGACCGCGGTCAACCCGACCGAGGGCCGCTGGCGCTTCGTCCTGGTGGTCCTCAACCCGGTCAGCGGCGCCGAGCTCGGCCAGTCGTTCGCCGGCACCGTCGGCTTCGACCAGGACCAGGCCACCGCGCCCGGCCTGCCGAACGACACCAAGACCAAGCTGGCGGCCGGCAAGCCGGTCTCCGTGGTGGTCAACTACACCAACAACACCGCGGCCACCCAGTCGGTGCAGGCGGACGGCCGACTGCTGAACCGGGTCGACCTGCCGCTGGTGCCGGTCGGCTCCTCGGCGACCGTCGCGCTGCCGCTGACCACCAGCTCCACGGTCCCGGGCTTCCTGGTCCCGCCGGGCACCGACAAGCTGACGGGCGTGGCGGCCTCCACCACCCCCGCGCAGCTGGAGCTCTCCGGCACCACCGGCTCGCCCGACCTGTTCGGCGACCTGTGGACCGCGCAGAACGGCTCGACCATCTCCGTGGTCAAGGACACCGGCCGCCCCGGGCAGCCGATCGTCTCCGGCTACTGGTCGAGCTACGTCCAGCAGATCGGCCCGTTCCCGACCGCGGGCGCGCCGGCCGGCAGCACCACGATCACCGCGACGGCGCACACCCAGGCGTTCGACGCGGCGCTCAGCTCCAGCACCGGTGACCCGTTCGCGGGTTCCTGGAACGCCTCGGCCCCGCAGCCCACCCCCGTGATCGTCCAGCCGGGCGCCACGGGCAGCCTGCAGGTCACCATCACCCCGACCGGCGCGAAGGGCAGCACCGTTCGCGGCGTGCTGTACCTGGTCTCCGGTCCGGGCGGGGTCGTCACCGCGAACAGCCAGGCCGGCAGCACCGGTTCGGTTCTCGCGCAGATCCCGTACAGCTACACCGTCAACTGACGCACCGTCAGCGAGCACGCCGAGGCCGTCCCCGTTCGGGGGCGGCCTCGGCCGTTTCCGCGCCCGTGACATCCTTCTCGCTATGAACGCCGCAGCTCGGACCCGCTCCGCCCGCGCCCGCAACCCGATCGGGGCGCACGTGCCGGTGGCCGGCCGCGGCCTGGTCGGCACCGGGCTGGCGTACGCGGAGCAGATCGGCGGCGAGGCGGTGCAGGTCTTCGTGGCCAACCCGCGCGGCTGGGCCACCCCGGCGGGCGACCCGGCCCGCGACGAGGCGTTCCGCACCGCCTGCGCCGAGCGGTCGATCCCGGCCTACGTGCACGCGCCCTATCTGATCAACTTCGGCTCGGACAGCGCCGCCACCCGCGAACGGTCCACCGACTCGCTGCGCCACTCGCTGCTGCGCGGGCACGCGATCGGCGCGCTGGGCGTGGTGGTGCACACCGGCTCGGCCGTCGGCACCGCACCGGACGGCGGCTCCCGGTACGCCGAGGCGATCCGCCAGGTCCGCGCGGACGTCCGCCCGCTGCTGGACGAGCTGGACCGGCTCGGCGAGGACGCCCCCTGGCTGCTGCTGGAACCCACCGCCGGGCAGGGCCGCTCGCTCTGCTCGCGGATGGAGGACCTCGCCGAGTACGCCGAGGCGCTGGACCACCACCCCCGGGTCGGCGTCTGCCTGGACACCTGCCACGCCTTCGCCGCCGGGCACGACCTGGCCGCACCCGGCGGCGTCGCGGCGGCCCTGGACGCGCTGGCGGCCGCGATCGGACCCGGCCGGCTGCGGCTGATCCACGCCAACGACTCCAAGGACGTGGTCGGCGCCCGCAAGGACCGGCACGCCAACATCGGCGACGGCCACATCGGCGCCGACCCGTTCCGCGAACTCTTCGCCCACCCCGCCACCGCCGGCGTCCCGTTGATCCTGGAGACGCCCGACCGCAGCGCCGCCGAGGGCTTCGGCCACGCCGCCGACGTGATCCGGTTGAAGCAACTGCGCGCGCAGGCCGCCGGCGGTTGACGCTGCCGCGCGCAGGCGGCCAGCCGTTGACGTGCCGCGCGCAGGACGGCGCCGGACGGCGGTGGGATGCTGGAACGAGGTGCATGCCGGCGGTCGCAGACCGGAGGCCGCCGATCCCGGGCCCGTGAGAGGGGCACCCGAATGAGCCCGACCCGAAGACTCGCCGCGCTGCCCTGCGGCCGGCGCGGCAAGTGGATCGTCCTGCTGCTCTGGGTCCTGCTGCTCGCGGCGGCCGGTCCGCTGGCCGGCAAGCTGATGGGCGCCGAGGACAACCAGGCGTCCAGCTGGCTGCCCGGCAGCGCCGAGTCCACCCAGGTGCTGAACGCCCAGCGGACCTTCCAACCCGTCGACACCGCCCAGGCGGTGGTGGTCTACGAGCGGCCGGCCGGCATCACGGCGGCCGACTACGGCAAGGCCGTCCAGGACGCCGCCGCCTTCGCGCACGCCCCGCACGTCACCGGTCCGGTGATCGGACCGCAGCGCTCCGCCGACGGCAAGGCGCTGCAGACCGTGGCGGCCGTGGACATCAGCGTCAACGGCTGGAACAACCTGCGCCCCGCCGTGGACAGCATGCGCGCCACCGCCACCGCCGACAGCCACGGCATGGCCGTGCACATCACCGGCCCGGGCGGCATCGGCGCCGACCAGGCGGCCGCGTTCGCCGGGATCGACGGCACCCTGCTCTTCGCCACCATCGGCGTGGTGGTGGTCCTGCTGCTGCTCACCTACCGCAGCCCGGTGCTCTGGCTGCTGCCGCTGCTGTCGGCCGGCGTGGCGCTGACCACCGCCGAGGCGCTGATCTACCTGTTGGCCGAACACGCCGGACTGACCGTCAACGCGCAGAGCGCGGGCATCCTGATCGTCCTGGTGCTGGGCGCCGGAACCGACTACGCGCTGCTGCTGACCGCCCGCTACCGCGAGGAGCTGCGCCGTCACCAGGACCGGCACGAGGCGATGGCCTTCGCCCTGCACCGCGCCGGGCCCGCGATCCTGGCCAGCTCCGCGACCGTGGTCGCCTCCATGCTCTGCCTGCTGATCGCGCAGATGAACTCCACCCGCGGCCTCGGCCCGGTCTGCGCGATCGGCGTGCTGGTCGCGCTGCTGGCCATGCTGACGCTGCTGCCGGCGCTGCTGGTGATCGCCGGCCGCTGGGTCTTCTGGCCGGTCAGGCCCGCCTACGGGACGGCCGAGCCGACCCGCACCGGACGCTGGGCCCACGTCGGCGCCTGGATCAGCCGCCGCCCGCGCAAGGTCTGGGTCGGCACCGGCCTGGCGCTGGCCGCCTGCAGCGTGGGCCTGGTCTCGCTCAACGCGAACGGCCTGACCACCGCCGGCAGCTTCACCGGCAAGCCGGACTCGGTGGTCGGCCAGCAGGTCCTCCAGGCGCACTTCCCCGGCGGCACCGGAGCCCCGCTGATCGTGATCAGCACGGCGGACGGCGCATCCGCCGTCCAGCAGGCCGCCGCGGGCACCGCCGGCATCGCGGCCACCAGCACGCCGCTGACCAAGGACGGGCAGTCCTACCTCCAGGCCACCCTGACCGATCCACCGGACAGCCACGCCGCCAAGCAGACCGTCGACCGGGTGCGCACCGCCGTGCACGCCGTCCCCGGGGCCGACGCCAAGGTCGGCGGCAGCACCGCCGTGGTGCTGGACGCCGGACGGGCCGCGGCGGCCGACAACCGGGCGATCATCCCGCTGGTGCTCGGCGTGGTGCTGCTGATCCTGGGCCTGCTGCTGCGCGCGGTGGTCGCGCCGCTGGTGCTGATCGCCACCGTGGTCCTCTCCTACGCGGCGGCGCTGGGCATCAGCGCCTTCGCCTTCGCGCACCTCTTCCACTTCCAGGGCCAGGACCAGGCGTTCCCGCTCTTCGTCTTCGTCTTCCTGGTCGCCCTCGGGATCGACTACAACATCTTCCTGATGACCCGGGTCCGCGAGGAGGCCCAGCATCTCGGCACCAGGGCCGGCGCGATCGCCGGCCTGGCGGCCACCGGCGGGGTGATCACCTCGGCCGGCCTGATCCTGGCCAGCACCTTCGCCGTGCTGGGCACCCTGCCGGTGGTCGGCTTCGCCGAGATCGGCTTCGCGGTGGCGCTCGGCGTCCTGCTGGACACCCTGGTGGTCCGCTCGGTGCTGGTCACCGCGCTGACCATGGACCTGGGCCGGCACCTGTGGTGGCCGAGCCCGCTCTCCCGGCGGACGCACGAGCAGCCGCCGACGGAGCGTCAGCCCTCCCGCAGCTGACGCCCCGCCGGGCGCGGCCTTCTCCGACGCCTCGTCACATCCGACGCCTCGTCACATCCGGCGGTCCAGCAGCGGCGCGGGCCGCAGCACGGATTGAGCCGCCGTCACCCCCGCCGGCGCCGGGGCCGCGGGGCGCGGCCGCAGCAGGGCGATCAGCGCCGTCGCCCCGACCACCAGCAGCAGGTCCAGCAGCAGCGCCCACTGCGCCGCGCGGACGAACTCGGCCCGCCCCGGGTGCCCGCCGAGCACCGCGAAGAAGACCGAACCCAGCACCGCCACCCCGGCCGCGCCGGCGAACTGCTGCGCGGTACTCAGCACTCCGGACGCGGCCCCCGCCTGGTCCGGCCGCACGCCCGAGAGCACCGAGCCGACCAGCGCCGGCACCGTCAGTCCGCAGCCGAGACCGACCAGGCCCAGCGGCGCCAGCAGCCACGACTGGGTCATCGCCGCACCACGCAGGTGCAACTCGGCGGCCAGCAGCAGCATCCCGGTGATGGTCAGCAGATTGCCCGCCACCAGCACCCGCAGCCCGTACCGCGCCACCAGCCGGCGTCCCGCCAGCGAGGAGGCCATGGTCAGCAGTCCCAGCGGCAGGAAGGCGAGCCCGGTGCGCAGCGCGTCCAGCCCGAGCCCGCCCTGGGCGAGCAGCGTCAGCACGAACATGAAGCTGCCGAACCCGGCCATGAACGCCACCGTCACCACCAGCCCCGCCGAGAAGGAGCGGGCCGCGAAGAGCGCGGGATCCAGCAGCGGTTCGGCGCCGCGCGCCGCCAGCCGCCGCTCCCACCGCAGGGTCGCCGCGCCCACCGGCACGGCCGCCGCGAGCAGCAGCCAGATCCACGGCGCCCAGCCCGCCTGCCGCCCGAGCGCCAGCGGGACCAGCACCAGGGCCAGCGCCGCCGAGAGCCCCAGCGAGCCCAGCGGGTCGAGCCGGGGCTGGCGGTCGGCCCGGGTCACCGGCAGCCAGCGGCCCGCCAGCACCACCGTGACCAGGCCGATCGGCAGGTTCACCAGGAAGATCACCCGCCAGCCCAGCCCCCACAGGTCCGCCTGCAACAGCAGCCCGCCGAGCACCTGCCCGGCGGTACCGCCCACCCCCAGCGCCACCCCGAACCAGGAGATCGCCCGGGCCCGCTCCCCGGCCGGGAACACCCGGCTGATCAGCGCCAGCACCTGCGGCACCATCGCCGCCGCCGTCAGCCCCTGCACCATCCGGGCCCCGACCAGCTCCCCCGCCGTCCCGGCCAGACCGCAACCGAGCGAGGCGAGCGTGAAGCCGCTCATCCCCAGCAGGAAGAGCCGGCGGTGGCCGAACAGGTCGCCGAGCCGCCCGCCGGTCACCATGGCGGCCGCATAGGTGAATCCGTAGCCCGCCACCACCAGTTCCAGCGCCGCCGAACCGGCATGCAGATCGCGCTGGAGGGAGGGGGCCGCGACGTTGACGACCATGTAGTCGAAGGAGGCCATCAGGCTGGCCACCAGGATCACCGGCAGCATCAGCCACCGGCGTGGATCAGGTGCGGACATCGTCTTCTCGTCTCTCGGGGCTGGTCGTCCGGGGCAGTGGGCTCGGGACGGGGGGTGTCGGTTGGGGAACTCCCGGCCGATCGGTCCGAGCCGGGAATCTCCGGGCCCGGCACCGACTCCAAGAGGATCGCCCTCTGAAGAGGGCCCGGGGATGGGGAGAAATCCCTACTCCGCTCTTCAGATCCCCGGAGCCCCGGGCCCTGGGTCCGGCCTGCTGCTCC
>FTKT01000566.1_pt2 | contig 11658 bp, 10 predicted proteins | sample 1658271 | NCBI WGS metagenome assembly FTKT01 (sample SAMEA3914811, study PRJEB12502) | metagenome | biome: forest; material: soil | place: Canada | collected 2011-08-04 | depth 0.3 m | reverse complement strand
TCCGGGCCGCCGGTGTCCCGCCGCACCTGGCCCTTGTACCCGTGTGGTCCTGGGGCGCGACGGCCGCCGCCGAGACGGGGAACTGGGCCTTGGTGCTCACCGCGTCGGTCGCCCTGATGCTGCTCGTTGTCCCGGTGCTGACGGCCGTTCAGCGGTACCGCCACCAGGTGCTCCTCGGAGTGGACATCCCTCGGCCGACGCCCGCGCCGGAGCGGTGGTCGCGGGCGGCAGTCGCCCGACGGCTTTCCTCGACGCGTATCTGGCGCCAGCTCGGATACCACCTTGTCCTGGGCCCGCTGATGGCCGCATTGGAGCTGTCGGTGCTCGCGATGGCGGCCGCGGGCCTGGTGGGTGCCAGCACCAGCGGCTGGGTGTGGGTGCTGCCGGTGGGGGTCCGCCAGGACTGGTTCGGTTACGCGACGCAGGTGCCGTGCTACACGGTGGCCGGCGTCGCCCTCCTGTATGCCGTGCCCTGGACGGCGGGGGCGGTGGCCCGGACGGAGTCGCGATTCGCGTTGGCGCTGCTCGGGCCCAGCCGGGCCCAGCGGCTCCAGGAGCGGGTCGAGTACCTGGCCGGGAGTCGCACCGACCTGATCGAGGCAGTCGACGCCGAGCGCCGCCGGATCGAGCGTGACCTGCACGACGGCACCCAGCAGCGGCTGGTCTCCCTCGCGGTCAACCTGGGCCTGGCCATGGCCACGCGCCCCGACCTGCCGGGTGAGGCCCGCGAGGTGCTCGCGGAGGCGCACGTCGAGGCGAAGGAGGCGATCGCCGAACTCAACGATCTGGTACGCGGGTTGCACCCGGCCGTCCTCGAGGACCGAGGGCTGGACGCGGCGTTGTCCGGGTTGGCCGCCCGGGTACCATTGCCGGTGCGCCTGCGGGTCGATCTTGAGGAGCGGGTGGTCCCCGCTGTGGAGTCGGTCGCGTATTTCGTGATCTCCGAGGCGCTGGCCAACGTGACCAAGCATGCTTGCGCGACACGTGCCGAGGTGACCGTCAGGCGGGTTGGGAAGGTGTTGCGGGTGAATGTCACCGATGACGGACTGGGTGGTGCCGACGCCTCCGCGGGTACGGGGCTGAGCGGGCTGGCCAAGCGGGTCGGCTCCGTCGACGGGACCTTCCGCGTCAGCAGCCCCGTCGGGGGACCGACGACCATCGCGGCGGAGTTGCCGTGCGAGCGGTGATCGCCGAGGACTCGGTGCTGTTGCGGATCGGTCTGGTCAAGGTGCTGGAGATGGGTGGTTTCCAGGTCGCCGCGGAAGTCGGTGACGGGGAAGCGCTGCTGGCGGCAGTGGAGGAGCACCGGCCCGAACTCGCCCTGGTCGACGTCCGGATGCCGCCCGGCTTCACCGACGAAGGGGTGCGCGCCGCGATGGAGATCCGTCGGCGGTGGCCGCGGACGGCGGTGGTGCTGCTCTCGCAGTACGTGGAGGAGCGGTACGCGGCCGACCTACTGGCGTCCAACACCGGCGGCGTGGGCTACCTGCTCAAGCAACGTGTCGCCGATGTGGGGGAGTTCGTGGAGGCGGTGCGGCGGGTCGCGGCAGGGGGAACGGCGCTGGATCCGCAGGTCGTCGCCCAGCTGCTGCTGCGACGGGACAGCGACCCGCTGCACCGGCTGACCGCTCGTGAACGGGACGTACTGGGCCTCATGGCCGAGGGGTGCTCCAACGCCGGCATCGCCGGGGCGCTGACGGTCAGTGAGAGTGCGGTGGCCAAGCACATCAACAACATCTTCGCCAAGCTCGACCTGCCGGTGATCGACACGGACCACCGCCGCGTGCTCGCCGTTCTGCGCTTCCTCGGAGCGTCCCAGACCTGACCGGCCTCTGGCGTCGGCACGGGTGACGTCGGCACGGGCGGACAGCACGGTGCTTCTGGGGAGGATCGACCGGTGCCGCGCACGGTGACCGAGAGCGGCCACGGTGACCGGGAGCGGCCGGCCGGGTGGTGTCCGGGGGCGCGGGAACCGCACGATCGGCCCGCTTGAGGAGGACAGGCAGGTCGTACGGTTCCCCGCACCCGAACGCAGCGCAGGGCTGCCACCGGCACTCGCCGTTGCCGCGTGGCAGGGTCGCCACCCTGCCACGCGTCGCCGGACTCGACCGGCAGGTGCGGATCCACACACCGGATCCGCCGCCGCCGGTGCGGTGGGGGAGTGGTCCGATTCAAGCAGTCGCGCAACTGTGCGGACCACTGGTGCCGGGCACCAGCCGGAAGGCCGCTTTCTGGCTGATCGAACAAGAGGGCATCAGGGCTGATGTCCTTGCATAGGCAAGGCTTCAAGGCGCTTTTCCATGGTGTGAGCAAGGGGGAGGGGGTGGTGGCGGTTCCGTGGAGTCACGCCGTGAGCTGATACTTCGTCATGACTGACTGCCGTCCGTGCGGTTCGGCCCGTAGGGACCGCCCCCGGCTGCTAGCGTTCTTCGGGGGTGGTCCGCGTGCTTCACGCTCTTCGATCCCGTCCCGTACGGCGGGGCCTGCTGCAGCTGGCGCTCTGGTGGCTCTGGATGCCGCTGGGCGCGGTGCTGGTCTGGCTGGTCAAGCACTACGTCTTCGGCGGCTTCGGTCAGCAGGATCAGAGCTACCTGCTCTTCCTTCAGTCCCAACTCTTCCCGCACAGTGGTCCGTTGGACGCGACACCGCTGTTCTGGATCTGGGTCTGCGTCGGGCTGGTCGGTAGTATCGCCATCGTCTTCCGGACGGATTATCCCGGGCCCGGCAGCGCCGATCCGGCGCGCGGCCAATGGATCATCTGTGCCGTCCTGTTGGCCGCCCTGGTGGCCGGCGGCGTGCGGGTGGGCGCGGGCCTGTGGGACAACGACAAGGACGTCGGGCGCTACTACGCGCAGGCCACCGTGCTGCACATCCCCGGTGGCGGTGAGGCCGTGCCCTCGTCCGTCCGGCCGCTCACCGACCACTCCCGCAAGGCCGACGGCGCCCGCTGCGATCTCGTCGGCACCGCCGACGTCCCGTCCTGCGTGAAGGCCGACGGCATGCCGGACTTTGCCTTCGACCCGCGCACCGCCTCCTACGCGGCCGCCACCACCGCGCTCAGCATCAGCTCCGGGCTGGCCTCGCGGGTCCAACTCATGCACCACACGGTGCACTACCTGCCGGGCTCGGCCTCCTCCGGGGCCGGGAGCGGGGTGTGGACGGCAGTGCTGGACGGTTCGGGACTGCAGCCCGCCGAGGGGGTCGCGGTCTGGGACGGGCGGTCCAACACCGACGGCATGTGCCAGTTCCGCGGCGACCACTCGTTCGGCCGGGCCTTCGGCGGCGAGGGCGCGAACAGCCTGCGCAACCTCCTCGCCGAGCGGTTTCCCGACTTCGTCTACGACGACGGGGACATCTGGGGCTACTGCGACGGGCCCGACCTCACCACGGCCGCGCCGGTGGTCGTCGTCCCGGTGGAGCGTCAGATCGCCTGGCGGGACCGGACGGTGCTCCAGCCGGCCGGCGTCCTGGTGCTCCGGGGCTCGCCCGACGGCAAACCCGCCGTGACCCGTCTCGCCGTCGTCCACGCCGGCGAGCTGCCGGGGCAGGTCTACCCGATCTCACTGGTCCGCCGGCAGATCGAGGCCGTCCAGTGGCTGGCCGGCCGGGACGCCAAGAACCGCAGCAGCTTCGGCTACGCGCACACGTCGGGTGACACCAATGTCGCCAACCCCGGCGAGTACCTGCTGCGTTCGAACACCGACGGGCACTTCTACTTCGTCACCCCGCTGGTGCCGCGCAGCAGCACCTCGCAGGCGCTGGTGGCCTACGCGGTGGTCCGCGCCGACGAGGTCGGCAGCGGCCTCAACGACCTGCGGGTCTACGTGCGCGGCGACAACTCCAACCCGACCAACCTCAGTGTGCTGGCGAGCCGGATGGTCTCGTACTTCTCCGACCGGACGTCGATGGTGATCACCGCGGGCGGCAACGGGCAGTTGCAGGAGATCATCCCCTTCGGGTACGACCAGTGGCGTGGGTTCGTCGACTACCAGGGGCAGACGCAGGACTACGTCGACCTCTCGGCGGACGCCACCGTGACGCCGAACCTGGTCTCGCTGCACACCGCCATCCCGGCTCCGGGAGGCCAGCCGTCACCGGCGCCGGCCCCCGCGGCGTCCTCGCCCGCCGCTTCCTCGCCCTCCTCGTCCGCCACCTGCGGCGCCGACCCCGCCACCCTCACCGACGCCCAACTCGCCTCCTGCCTGGCCGCCTTCTCCAACGCCCTCGACCACCACCTCCACCCGCCGGCATCACCCTCGCCGTGAGGCGAGGGGTGGGGGCTGACGGCTGATCAGCCCGAGTCGGGCCGCCCCCGGCTCGGCCCGGGGCGCGGCACGGCGCGGCTCGCCTACTTGCTCTGCAGCGTCCCCAGCGGGTCGGGGTCCGCCGTCAGTGCGGTGGCCGCCGCCTGCCAGCCGGCGTCCTCGGTGGTGAGGGCACTGTGCAGGAAGGCCGTGCTGAGCTGCTGGATCAGCGCGACCCGGGCGGGGTTCTCGTCCGTCGTCTCGGCGGCCTCGTATCCGGGGATCCCGCCGAGCGAGTGCTCGGCGCCGAAGAGCGTGAGCAGGCTCTTGCTTCCCGGGCTGTGGGTGTAGGGGTCGGTGAACCAGTCCGGTCCGCGGGTGGACAGTTGGGACCGGTCGTGGTCCCCGGCGACGATGAGGGCCGGCGCGGTCATGGTGGCGAAGGACGGCTTCATGAAGGGCAGGTGCTCGACGGCGAACGGGGTCAGGCTGTCGCCCAGGCCGGTCAGCGCGAGCAGCACGCCCGCCTTGACGCGGGGGTCGGACAGGTCCTCGCCGGGCACGCCGTCGGGGCCGAGGACGCGTGCGCCCAGCAGCGCGCTCGCCGTCTGGGCTCCCCAGGAGTGGCCGGCCACGGCGATCCGGCCACGGTCCACCCGTCCGGACAGGCCCGGTACGGCGGCCTCCAGTACGTCCAGTTCGTCCAGCACGCGCGTCAGGTCCTCGATGCGGTGGCGCCAGATCCGCGGCGTACGGGGGTCCTCGGCGGGGAGGCCGAGTGTGCGGGAATCGAGGTGGGTGGGCTGCAGGACCACGAAGCCGTGAGCGGCCCAGTGGTCCGCCAGTGGGGCGTAGCCGTTCATCGACCAGCCGAAGCCGTGCGAGAAGGCGATGACGGGCAGGCCGCTGCCGGTCGCGGGGGCGGAGACGCGGACCTGGAGGTCCTCGCCTCGGTCCGGGGCGGAGAGGACGACCGGCTTCGCGGACAGCACCGTGCTGGGCGCGGCTGCGGTCCGCGGTGCGTTCGGGGTGCTCGAATCGGACATGGAGGTGCCTTCCGTCGGGTCGCTCGTGGATCCCTGCCTCGGCGCGCCAGAGGGCGGGCCGGGCGGGCATGGTGGCGACGGCGGCTTGGCCGCCGGCCCCCGGTTCTGCCATCATGGGCGAATCGGAACCTTGTTCCACTTACGATACGGAACGAGGTTCCGCTTTGCAAGGTCGACATGGAAGAGGAGTGCGACGGTGAGCGAGAGCGGCGTGGACGCGGGAGCCGGGGCCGGGGCCAAGCGCAAGGACGCCCGGCGCAATCAGCAGGCCCTGCTAGACGCGGCCGCCGCGGTCTTCGTCACCTCGGGCGTGGAGGCGCCGGTGCGCGACATCGCGGCACGGGCCGGCGTCGGCGTGGGCACGATCTACCGTCACTTCCCCACCAGGGCGGACCTCGTCATCGCCGTCTACCGCCACCAGATCGACGGCTGCGCCGAAGCGGGCCCGGCCCTGCTGGCGGAGGGCCCGACAGCGCACGCCGCCCTCGCGCGGTGGGCCGATCTCTTCGTCGACTTCCTGGTCACCAAGCACGGCCTGGCGGCCGCGATGCAGGCGGACAACACCGGCTTCGAGGCGCTGCACAGCTACTTCCTCGACCGCCTTCTGCCGGTCTGCGCCCAACTCCTCGACGCTGCCGCCGCCTCCGGCGAGATCCGCGCCGACCTCAACGCCTACCAGCTCATGCGCGGCATCGGAAACCTCTGCATCGGCGCCGCCGGCGACCCGCGCTACGACGCACGCCAACTGGTCGCCCTCCTCGTCGAAGGACTGCGGCAGCCGCGCCGCCCGTGACGCTCCCGGAGCGGGCGCGACCGTCGGAGTCTCAGGCGCGGGCCAGCTCGGCGTTCGCCCGCTCCGTCAGCAGGGCCAGCACGCGGCCCGCGACCGCCAGGTCCTCGGCCGGAATGCCGGCGTACAGGCGGGCGGCGATCCCGGCGGTCTCGGCGGTGGTGGTCGCGTACAGCGCCCGTCCGGCGTCGGTGGGTCGTATCCGGGACTCCTGCGCCGGGTCCTGCTCCAGCAGCTTCGCGGCCGTCAGTTCCTCGATCACGTCGAGTACGACCGAATCCTCGGCCTTCAGCGAGCCGGTGACCTCGGTGACCAGCTCGTCGCGGCCGATGGACTCGCCCGCGACCACGACGGCCCGGAGCGTCACACTCTGGTGGAACGTGGCGCCGTGGCCGGCCAGGACGCGCTCCAGGAGGGCGCGCCCGGCGTAGTGCGACAGGGCGATGACCCGGGCGTTGAGCGGGGGTGCGGTGGTGGTCATGACTATTCCTTCTCGTTCGCGATAGATGGACCGTTCTCGGTGGGTGGATCAAGAGGTGCGTCGAGCAGGGTCGCCAGCTCACGGGTGAACTGGTCGGTGCGCGGGCTGTGCTGTCCGCCGAGCGGCTCCAGCAGCTGGTCCAGCAGGCCCTGGACCACCTTGATCGCGCGGCGGGTGACGTCGTGCCCCTGCTCCGTGAGTGACAGCCGCATGGCGCGCGGGTCGTTCGGGTCCCGGGTGCGGGCGAGGAGGCCGGCGGCCTCCAGGGCCCGGGCGAGCTTGGAGACGTACAGCGGCTCCAGCCCCGTCCGGTCGGCGAGTTGACGCTGGCTGGGTTGCAGCCCGGAGCGTTGCATGCTGTACAGCGAGGCCATCAACGAGTACTGGGCATGGGTCAGGCCCAGCGGTGCGACCGCCCGGTCGACGGCCACGCGCCACTTCATGGACAGGCGCCAGACCAGGGATCCCGCTGTCGCGCCCTCAGTTGGTGAACTCACACGACATACAGTACATGGATACTATGTACATGGCTACTATCCACCGGGTGCGTGCCGACCGTCCTCGCTCTGGTGGAACCACCGGCCGCGCCCCGATGATGTGGAAATGTTCGAGCGACTGAAGAAGAGACTCAACGGTGCGGTCGAGAGCTACCGGGAGCTGGCGGCCATGGCGCCGCCGCCCGACCTGTCGGCGGTCCCGCCGCTGCGGCCCGGTCTGCCCGGCGGCCTGGCCGCCGTCGACCCCGCGGTGGTCGGCGCGTACGCGGGGCTGGCCGTCACCTCGATCGAGCCGATCGGCGCGCTGGGTCCCGAGGCCACCGGGTTCCTCGGGATGAAGCTCCAGGAGCGGCTGCGCGCCGCCGGGGCGAACGCCGGCAACGCCGCCCCCGGCGAGTTCTTCCCCGGGCAGAACGCCCGCCGAGAGGAGCTGATGCGGGCCCGGGGCGCGTCCGAGGAGCAGATCGAGCAACTGCGCGCAGAGATCGCCGCGAGGCCGGCCGTGCACGGTGCGAACGCCTGGACCGTGGTCTTCGCCAACGGGACGCGTGCCTCCGTGCAGGTGTTCGCCGCGGGGGACCGGGAGTGCGTGTTCGCCGGTATGCGCGATCACTTCGCCTTCCAGCACACCCAGCAGGGCGCGGAACGACTGCACGACAGCTTCAGCGAAGCCCGGATCCAGCAGATCGTGGGGACTCCGTACGAGAGCTACTACGCGGGCGGTGAACTCGCGGCGTGCGGTCCCCGCCACGAGGCCCTCGTCAAGACGTCCCATCTCAGCACGCCGCACCAGCCCGAGGTGATGGCGGCGCTGGCCGCGCTCGCCCTGCGGGTGGTCGCGGACTGACCCGGAAGGCGGGACCGTCGGCGCCGGCCGGCGGCGCGTCGGCCCGCGAGGCCGGCGAGGTCGAGCCGCTGCGCGTGTACGAGGCGCTGCTGCTCGCCCAGGCAGGGCTGACAGATAGTCAGAGGTCCGCGCGCACCTCCCCGCGCGGCCGGCTGACGGTGGGTCAGTACTGGCGGACCGAGGGCCAGAGCAGGGACCACGGCTGGTGTGCGCCTTCGCACAGGACGAGTGCGGCGTGCTGCTCCTGGTTGGCGATGCCGTGGCCGTTGTCGATCCGTGCGACGGTGCGGCAGTCGGTGAAGTGCTGCTCCAGTCCTCGGCCGTCGGCCTGCTCGACGAGCAGCACGGGGCCGTCGTAGGCGTCCGGGGGCGGGCCCCAGTCGTAGAGGCTCATGTGGCCGGAGTAGGCGGTGGGGAGTCCGTAGCCGGGCCCGTAGTGGTCCAGGGCGCCGGCCTCGCCGTAGTTCGAGGTGAGCAGGACGGCGCGGGCGCGCGCCGCGGTGGGGATCGTGGTCCAGACGGCCGCGGTGTCCCGGGCGAACCCGGGCCAGCCGACCTGCTCGCCCTGGTCGACGTCGACGGCGTTGGTCACGGCCACCGCCGGGAGCGGCAGCACCGGCAGGGCAGCCAGGGCGCTGGTGGCCGCCGCCAGGAGCAGCAGGGAGCTGAGGCTCCGCCAGGTCCGCCGGGCCCGGCGGACCACGGGTTCGCAGCCGGCCGCCGTCACGGCGAGCAGCAGCGGGAGCGGGTAGTACGGCTTGCCGCCGCCGACGAGCACCAGGAGGCAGAGCACCGGGTAGGCGAGCCCGAGCGGCCGGGCCCAGCGCAGCTCCTCGTCGCGCAGCAGCCGTCGCAGGCCCAGAGCCGCCACCGGCACCAGGACCGGGGAGAACTGGAGCAGTTGGAGCGGCAGGAACAGCAGCCGTCCTGACACGCCGTCGACGTGGCTGAGCACCCGGGCCACCTTCAGCTCGGGCCAGCCGTGCGCGGCCTGCCACCAGAGCGTGGGTGCGCAGACGAGCAGCGCGAGGAGCAGGGCGAGCAGTGGCCCGACCATGGGGCCGCGCAGCGGCCGTGCGCTGCCGGGCCGACGGCGCCGCGTGCTCGCGTGCCAAGGGCGCGTCGCCAGCAGGCCCACCAGCAGGGCGAGGAGCAGGGACAGGACGAGCTGCTTGTTCAGCAGCGTCACCCCGACCACCACGCCCAGCGCCGGCCACCAGCGGCCGTCGCGGGTCCGCAGCAGACGCAGCGTCAGGAGCAGCACGCCCAGCTCGGCGGTGAGGTCGAAGGTGCTGGTCGACAGCAGGTGGCCGACGGCGAGCACGTAGCCCGAGCAGGCACAGCACCCGGCCGCGAAGAGCTGTCCGCCGCGGCCGGCGCCCAACTCCCGCGCGAGCAGGGCGGTCAGCAGTACGGAGCAGGCGGAGAGCAGCGCGGGCAGCACCCGCAGGCCGGTCAGGCTCGCGCCGAAGACGGCGGCGCCGGCCCGGGCGAGCAGGGGGGTCAGCGGCGGCTGGTCGACGTAACCCCAGGCCGGGTGCCGGCCGGCGAGCAGGAAGTAGAGCTCGTCGCGGTGGAAGCCGTACCGCCCGGACAGTGCGATCAGCACGGCGGCGAGGACAGCCGCGACCGACGCGACCGGCCGTACCGCGAACGGTTGCAACGCGAGCGTCCGCCACGCGACCGGCTGTACGGCGAGCGGCTCCACGGTGACCGGCTGTGCCGCGGCCGGTCGCGGACCGGTTCGCCCATTCCCCCGAATGTTCACCGTCGCAGTGTGGCAGCCACGACCGGTGCGGCCAAGTGGCTACCGGCGGCCACCTGACGGGCGATCAGCACCGGCGGCTCGGCAGGGGATCGCCGTCCAGCCCTGGCAGGCCCCGGAGCGACCCGACCGGGATGCCCTCTCCCGGTGACTCGAATAGCTGAGCCCCCACGGGAAGCGCTTTCGGCCCGGCGCAAATTACCCCAGAACGAATCGCAAACATTCCGCAAGGAAAGATCACCCTATTGAATTAACATCAACGGCTTGCCGGAACCGGGCCGTCATGCCGACCGCTAGCGTGCTTCTGGATCCGGGGGGATTCACGGACACTCGTCCTCCCTTTTTCCTCATTCATCGGTAACGCGCATGCCCGATCACTGATTATGAAGGAGGGCCCGCCAGATGACCGTGGACAACAGCCCGCAGGTGCAGTCGGAGTCGGAGTCGGTCCGGCAGAACAGCCTGAGTACGGCGGCTGCCCGTAATCTCGCCACCACGACCAAGTCCGCACCGCAGATGCAGGAGATCACCTCCCGCTGGCTGCTGAAGGTGCTTCCCTGGGTGGAGACCAAGGGCGGTACCTACCGGGTGAACCGCCGGCTGACCTACACCGTCGGCGACGGCCGCATCGAGTTCGTCGCCGAGGGTGCCCGGGTCCGGGTGATTCCCCGTGAACTCGGTGAACTCGCCATGCTGCGGGACTTCGAGGACGTCGAGGTACTGACCGCGCTCGCCGACCGCTGCGTCCAGCGTGACTTCCGGGCCGGCGAGGTACTCGTCGAGCGCGGCGCGCCCGCCGAGCTGATCCACCTGATCGCGCACGGGCGGATCGGTCAGACCTCCGTCGGCAAGTACGGCGACGAGGTCGCCGTATCCGTTCTCGCCGACGGTGACCGGTTCGGCGAGAACGCCCTGCTGGACGCCGACGCGAGGTGGGACTACACCGCCACCGCCCATACCGCCGGCACCCTGCTGACCCTCTCCCGCGCCGACTTCACCGCCGTGCTCGCCGCGGCGCCGAACCTGCGGGCGCACATCCAGCGGTTCGGCTCGCTGCCGCTGCAGCGGCAGAACCGGCACGGCGAGGCCGAGATCGCGGTGGCGGCCGGCCACACCGGCGAGCCCGAGCTGCCCGGCACCTTCGTCGACTACGAGCTCAAGCCCCGCGAGTACGAACTCTCCATCGCCCAGACCGTCCTGCGGGTCCACACCAGGGTCGCCGACCTCTACAACGACCCGATGAACCAGACCGAGGAACAGCTCAGGCTCACCGTCCAGGTGCTGCGCGAGCGCCAGGAGTTCGAGCTCATCAACAACCGCGAGTTCGGTCTGCTCCACAACGCCGACTTCAAGCAGCGGATCCAGACCCATTCCGGCCCGCCGACCCCGGACGACCTCGACGAGCTGCTCTGCCGCCGCCGCGGCTCCAAGTTCTTCCTGGCCCATCCCAAGGCGATCGCGGCGATCGGGCGTGAGTTCAACGCCCGGGGGCTCTACCCGAGCCATGTCGACCTGGGCGGACAGCAGGTCCCGGCCTGGCGCGGGGTCCCGATCCTGCCCTGCAGCAAGATCCCGATCAGCAAGGAGAACACCAGCTCGATCCTGGTGATGCGAACCGGCGAGGACAACCAGGGCGTCGTCGGCCTGCGCCAGACCGGTCTGCCGGACGAGTACGAGCCGGGTCTGTCGGTGCGCTTCATGGGCATCAACGAGAAGTCGATCATCTCCTACCTGGTCAGCACCTACTACTCCGCCGCGGTCCTGGTGCCCGACGCCCTCGGGGTGTTGGAGAACGTGCAGATCGCCCGCCGGCCGAACTAGGGCCGCCCTCGCCCCGCCCGTGCAGGTCCGGTCCCGGACCTGCGACCACCTCACCAAGGAGCTACGGATGCCCGATCCCGGGCCTTCCTCCCGGCTGCCCAGCCCGGCAGCCTCCGCGACCCGCTTCGGCGCCCCCGCACTCGGTCTCGGTACCCGAGCCGTCGGCG
>FTKT01003472.1_pt1 | contig 11659 bp, 9 predicted proteins | sample 1658271 | NCBI WGS metagenome assembly FTKT01 (sample SAMEA3914811, study PRJEB12502) | metagenome | biome: forest; material: soil | place: Canada | collected 2011-08-04 | depth 0.3 m | reverse complement strand
CGTCCGCCCCGCGCTCGCGGGGATCTGTCAGCAGTTCGGCAGGCCCAGTTGGACCTCACGGCGTCCGCCCCGCGCTCGCGGGGATCTGTCCGGCGTGCCGGCCTCCAGCGTCCGCACCGCGGCGTCCGCCCCGCGCTCGCGGGGATCTGTCCTGGCCGCCAGCGGTCGCGACCCCGACGATCCAGTCCGCCCCGCGCTCGCGGGGATCTGTCTCCGGTCCAGCGCTCGGCCATGGCCAGGCCGAGGTCCGCCCCGCGCTCACGGGGATCTGTCCGCGATCCGGGCGGTGGTGTAGGTCTGGCCAGAGTCCGCCCCGCGCTCGCGGAGGTCTCTCCACGAGCAGCAAGGATCCGACTGGCCGGACCCATCATGCACTCGCGGGGATTCCGCCCTGGCCTCCCAATGTCGTAGCACTTGCGAGCACCCCTACCACGAGCACCCCTACCAACGGGGGACTCATCAATACGGTGACAACACCTCACCTTCATCTTCGACCATAGGGAAAATAACTCCCTTTCATCACATTGCCAAAGTAGACACAATTGCATTAGCCGATCGAATGGATATTCGCATTCTCGGAAAATAATAACCGCGAGCACGGCCATCATCGAGACGGCCATAAAAGCAACTCCGATGGCGATATATTCGACTAGCCCTTGCAGGATGCACAGTGCAGCGATCGCAGAAATAGGCAAGGCGAAACGGATTGGACGCCCAATAAAATGCACCATCACGGAAGACCTTCAGTCAGGTGGCAAGCATTTACCGATCCACTTTCTACTTTCAAATATCATCGCCCAGCCAATTAAAACGCCAATCCAGCCGAACAGTGAGAGAGTACCAGAGGACTCATCAATTATGTGCCTCCAAGAGCACTGCGTGGCGGGCCAAAACAATCCCACCCGCCTCATTTTGCGATTAGTTCATATTCCCCTGAACCGATAACTGATAACTGATAACTAGCCCAGCAGGGCGACGCACCGATCCCACCACCGGCGGGTGAATTCGGCTATATTGATCGCAGCACGTCCCTCGTACCTGGACGATGCTTGGCCCCGCGGCGCGGGGGTAATTCCTATGTCCCTCCGACGGACCAGTTGGCCCCGCGCTCGCGGGGATGTCTTTACCTAGCCGCACGCGGCCTCGCGCATGGACATATCGGCCCCATGTTCTCCATCGCCCCTGACCGCCGTCAGCAGCACGCTGTCTGCCCTGCGCTTGCAGGGCGCTCCCGGTCCGCATCAGACTCTTGACCGACGGGGCGGCCGACACTCGCTCGCGGGGAATTGCATCCAGTGGCACCTCCGTACGACTGATGCCAGGCTGCGGGGTTCGCGCCACGTGTCCAGCCACTCCTCACCCTCGTTGGCCAGTGCTTTCGGCGAGTCAACGGGCTCCGATATCCAGCGCCGCCCACACCCGACCGCCGTGGCGGCGACGAACGGTGTCCTCCCTCGGACACCGACTGATATCCCACGGGGATCAGCAAAGTGCTGGTTGAGATTCATCTCAACCAGCACTTTTTGCATTCCGGAATCGAACGTGAGCACCACATCCAACTTCTGTTAGAGGTCAGCCCGTTCCGCCAGCTCGGTACGGGTGAGGACCGTGACGAGGTCGCTGTTGGCTCGGACGAGTGAAGCGATGTCGTCGCCAGTGGGCTGGGCACGGCGTGCGGATTGCGCGGTGCGGAGTTCGGCTCGGGCGCTGGTTGCCTGGGTTTCGGCGATCCAGCCGGTGACCAGTACCGGGTCGGCGCCTGCCTCGAGGGCGGCGCGGTGGGTGGTGAGCTTCGCGTCGCACTGCTTGATCGTCTTCTTGGCGTGCTCAGTGCTGAGCACGCGTTCGGCGGTCGGGGCGAGACCGCCGATGATGGTGAGGAGGTCGATCGTGTCGTCGATCCGGTGCGGGGCGAAGATCTTGGCGAGCCGATGGTCGAGCGGGCCGAGGATGTCTCGCTCGCGCAAGCAGACGTTGCAGGAGTGCTCGATGCGGTTGGCGAGGGTGTACTGCTCGGGGAAGCGGCAGTGGTAGTAGGCCTCGTCGTGGGCCCGGTGGCTCTCCATCTTCCGGTCACAGCTGGAGTGGACGAAGGCCCCGCGCAGCAGGTAGCGCTGGGTGGTGCGCTTCACCCCGGTGGCGGGGCCGGTTCGGGTTCCGTCGTAACTCGGACGGCGGAGGTTGTCCAGCGATCTCGTCGGCCCGTTCGGGCGGCTGACCTGCGCTTTCGTACTCCGTGCGAGACGCGTGGCGGCGGCGCAGGATCATCAGGAGAAGTGCCGCCGCACCTGGAGACAGCACCGGCTTGTCGAGCGCGAAGACAATCTCCAACTCGGCCGGCTCTGCAGGCCGCGCATGCCGGGCCGTTGGGGTGAGGCCCGCTGGGCCGGGGTTGCCCAGCCCGGTGGCAGTGCCGATGCCCGTCACGCCGACCGCCCGTGAGCGGTGTCCGTCCGGTTCTCACGGTCCGTCATCTGCGGTTTCGGACGCCGGAACACCAGCACGTCCTCGTGGACGATCAGGTGCATCGGCCCACCCGCGGCCCTGGCGGTGCGGACGTTCTTGAGTTGGAAGAAGGACGGCCGGGCGACCAGCCGGTCGTCGCGCAGGCCGGCGAGGACCGCGACGCAGCGCTCGACGGGGGTGAGTCCCGCTGCCTGGCCAGCGGCGATGACGGCTGCGGGCAGGTCGCCGTGGCCCCGGCCGTGGACGGCGGCGCCGTGGGGCGGGGAGGTGAGCAGGAGCTGGGCGCGGCCATGGTGTTCGGCGCCGATGATGCCGTCTTTGTTCGGCAGCGGCCGAAGACGGGTGACTTTCCGAGTCGAATCCGAACGGGTGTCACGAGACCGCGTCAACTGGCTCGAGATGGTTCGACTTGATCCTCTCGTTGTCCTAGGTGTCTGAGAAGGTTGCCGTGCGGCACAGGCAGATGGATGACCATGAGAGCTGGCGAGATGGGTTTCGAGGGTGAGGTCTGGCGGCTGGTTCGCCAGGGCGAACTGGTCGGCGAGATCGTGATCGACGAGGCCGATTTCCCCTGGCTGAACGGGCGGTTCGTTCCAGGGCCGGCGTTCGGGGACGTGAAGCCTTGGTTCGACGAATCGCTCGCTCTGATGGATGCGGAGGAGTACGAGCAGTTCGACGACTCGTACGACCGGATCGTGCGGGCGGGCCTGGCGTTGGTGGCTCCGTCTGGTCCGGTCGCGGAGTTCCTGCTGCACATCCAGGAGGGCCGTGCTTGGTTCCGCTGGAGTGACGAACCGTTCGGTCACTCGTAGACGGTGGCAGCGCCCACGGCTCGGGCGATGAAGGTCCACTCGCCCTGGGGCGGCAGTTCCCGGCCGAACTTCCGGTACCAGCTGTATGAATCCTCGATCCATGACGCCAGAGCCCCAGGAAACGATCGAGCGTCGAGTTCTCCCGCTCGTGCCCGCGTTCCAGGAAGTCCTGGTGCAGGTCACGGAGGAGCACGACCAGGTCCTCACATCAGGGGGAAGGCCCGACCTCGTCCTCAGGCGAACTCGGTAGCCGACCCAGCGCTGTCGAGATCGAATCAGACGGCGCCTGATCAGGCGCCCCGTCCTGGGGACCTCACTGGGTGGGAGGAAGCATCCTCACACGGTGGGCAGACCGTCGCGACGGAGGACACGCTGGAGCACCTGGTGGACGTCCTCGGCAATCGCGTCCAGGAGCTCGGCGCCAAAGACGCAGAGAGAGTGCTCCCAGGGGTGTCCGAAGGTGCCGAAGCGGAGGTCGTCAGCGAGGAAGATGAAGTAGTCGCCGTCCGGGTAGGGGCTGAGCGGCCAGCCCTCACGAGAACGCCCTTCGAGGATCTGGGGAAGGAACATGTCGGTCGCCGGAAGATCCGGGCGGAGCCGGTAGCAGTCGTGCTGCCAGTCCAGGATCCAGAGCGGCTCCCCCGGGTTGCTGCACTTCGCCAGCCCCTCCTGCACCAAGTCGACCAGGCGGTCGAGTTTCCGACCCCCGGGGTCCCGGTCGTTCAGTGCGTCAAGGCTCCACGTGATCGAGGGCACGGGCTCCGTGATGCCAGGGAAGTCGTGCATGCTGGCTCGGAAGTCGAACTTCGCGTAGAAACGGTCCCAGATGTCGGTGTGCTCGGCGTCGTTCAATCGGTGCAGGGCTTCGGCCGTCATTGAGCGAACCTATCGTCAGGACTGGATGACGCGCGCCCAGGCGGTGGTTCGCGTCGGTTCGGCGTGTGGCCCGGCTCACCGTGTACTTGTCCCACGTCAAACCAACCACGCGCGCCCCGCCCGCATGCACGCGGGCCCTGATGATCCGTCTGATCCGCTGCTCGGTGCGACGTGGGGTGTGGGACGGCCGACCGGCCCGGCCCTGGTCGTCCCCCGACGACGGAACGCTCGGAACGGCGGCGCACGGCACCGGGTCAGCCGATCAGGCCGAGTCGTGGTCCGCCCCGTTCGTGCAGGCGTCGGAGGAATCCGAGCACGCCGGCGGAGCCGGTGGCCCAACTGGTGCTCGCGGTGGTCAGGTTCGCGTCGGGGAAGAGCGGGCGGGTCCGGGTGCCGCCGCTGCGGCTCAGGATGATCGCGGCGACGGTGCTGGCTGCCTCCCAGAACTCCTCGGAGCCGGTCGCCAGTGCCACGTCCACCATCAGGTCGCCGACACCGGAGAGTCCGCAGCACTGCGTGACCAATGGCATCCGGGGCGCCAGCACGGCGCAGGTCCGCGCGGCCCGCTGGGCGAGGAGGAGGTGTTCGGGCTCGCCGAGGCGGTCGGCGGTCCGGACCAGTACCGCTCCGATGCCGGCCAGTCCGCGGCACCAGGATCCGTAACGTCGTGTCGCGGCCGGCGCGGTTGCCGCCGCGACGATGTCCGGGGTGACGGCCGCCAGGCGCGCGCACGCCAATCCGGCCCTGTCGGCCGCGTCGGGGTCTCCGGTCGCGTCGGCGTACTCCGCCAGGAAGTACGTGACGCCCGCCGTTCCGTGGGCCAGGCCCTCGCGCAGCGCGGCGTCACCGGCCCGGTTGACGCCTGCGGGCGTCAACCGGGCCCGGCCGTCGGCCAGCATCCGGTCGCACTCGGCGGCGACGGCGAGGTGCCGGTCTGCGAGGCCGGGATTGCCGGCCTCGCGTGCCTGCCGGGCAAGCAGCAGGCGGCCGACGCCGATGCCGGCGACGCCCTCGATCAGGTCCGCTTCCGGTGGTCCGCCGTCCGGACCCCGGGCGGGCAGCGCACTGTCCTCGGGTGCGCCGACGCGCAGGGCATCCGCTCTGCCCACTGCGCCCGCTTCGGCGAGGAACAGCTCGACGCCGGTGCGGCCCGAGTAGAAGCCCGTGGACAGGCTCCGGGTCTGCCGGGCCGTCCACTGCGCCAGCTCGTCCACGGCTTCGCGCACCGCGGGCCGGTCGGCGTGGCGCAGCAGTTCGAGTCCGAGCCCGGAGCTGCCGCCGTATACGTCGATCGGTGTCGGGATGTGCGCGCGGGCGGCGAGCACCGGATCGGCGATCCGGCGCGCCTCGTCGACGCAGAACGCCCTCGTGTGCTCGATGATCTCCGCGAGCAGTCCGTCGTCCAGGCCCAGGCCTCGCGGCCGCCGAGTGGCGGGCCCGACGGGCACGATGGGGGTTGCCACTCCAGGGGATTCGGTCCCCGAGGTGCGGAGCCGGTCGGCGCCGATCCGGCGCACAGCGGGGTCGAGGCTCATCAACTCCCCTGTCACCGAACGGATCCACCGGTGCCGGTCGCCGGGGAGCGCCCAGGCCAGGCCCTCCAGAGTGCGGTCCCGGTTGACCCCGGCGTCCGTGTCGACGATCACCGGGTCCAGACCGGTGGCGGCGAAGTACAGGGTCGCGCCCAGGGCATAGTAGTCGTCGGCAGCCTTCGCCGGTCCGGTTGCACACCGAACCGGCTTGCTGTAGCCGGGAGTTGCACCGTCCGGACCGACGCCGTGCAGTTCGGCGATCCCGAAGTCGATGATCCGGCAGCGGCCGGCGGCGTCAAGCACCACATTGTCGGGCTTCAGATCGCGGACGATCACACCCCGTTCGTGGATGTCGTCGAGGGCGGACAGCAGCCCGACGGCCAGCTCGCGCAGGCCGCGCCGGGGCCGGGCCTCCCCGTCGCGCCGGGGCCGGTTCGAATCGGGCCCGTTGCCCGGGCCCAGGTCCAGGTCCAGCCCGAGGCCATCGTCAGGCCCGAGGTCCACGTAGGGCCCGCGGTCCTGCACGTCCCGCCGCAGGTTCCGGTCACCGCAGTCGATCAGCACCAGGTACTCGTCCGGCTCGTGCCCGAAGTAGTCCAGCGCCCGCGGCACCCCGGTGACGCCGTCGAGCGCGGCGAGGACGGTGCGCTCGTGACGCAGCCGGTCGCGGGTGTCGGCACCCGACTCGTCCTCGGCCACGAACGCCCGGGCCTGCTTGACCACCACCGAAGCCCCGGTGACCCGGTCGAGGGCCCGGTAGACGTTGCCCTCGGGCTTGCGCACGATGCCGCCGGTGACCCGGTAGCGCCCGCCGGCCATCCCGGACGCAGACGGCCCGGACGCGGCCGGCCCGGACGCGGCCGTCCCGGACGCGGACGTCCCGGACGCGGACGGCCAGGAGGCAGACGGCTCAGACCCAAACAGCTCGGGCCCGGCCGCAGTCGCGCGCCGCAGCCGGTCGGCGAAGGGGTCCTCGGCCCACGGGGGGCACCGGTAGGAACCGCCGGCGAGTCCGTCGAAGACCCGGCCGTCCGGCCCGACCATGACCGACTCCAACCGCCCGCTGCGGCCTGTGCGGTAGTCGCCCGTGAAGGGCCCGTAACGGTAGTAGACGGGGGCCCGCGGGTCGACCCGCCGGTCGCTGACGATCTGCGGGCCCGCCAAGTCGCCCAGGACGGCGACGAGTTCATCGGCGAGTTCCACCACGGCGCCCGTCACCGGGTAGACCGTGATCGCCTTGCCGACCACCGCCGCGCTCGCCGTGCCGGAGTTGATCTCACGCAGGACCTGCGGACTCCGGGCGAACTTCGCGTGGCAGACGAACCGCTCCAGCACCGGAAGGACGAGAGCGGTCACGGCCTCCAGTCCGTCGGGGCGGGCCGAGATGTGAAGCTTCCAGCCGTGGTCCATCGCCGGCATGCGCGAATCGTTCAGATACGACCACTTGTCGTCCGACCATCCGCTCCGGCCGGCGATGGACTGGAGCACCCTTAGCTGTCGCAGGCGAAGCGGGTGGTGGCGGTCACCCACGGGTCGGCCAGACAGGCCGTGGCGCCGTGGTCGCTGCGGTCGTCGTCCTCGAACACGATGGCCTCGTCGTCGACCACCAGCGGGCCGGCGTTGCGGAATTCGTCGACCTTCGGCAGTTCCATCATGGCTACGGGCATGTGACGCCTCCAGAGTCCTGCTGTGCGTGAGTGCGGGCGCGGGTCGCGACCGCTGCGGACCGACAGCCTGTTGGGCCGTGGTCCTGATCCACGAAGATAGGGAGAAGGCGTGTCTCTGACAAGGGGTCAGGTTTGTCAACTTCACAGTGCAGTCACAAACTTGGAACTCCGCGCCTGCCGAACAGCTGACCCCGAACAGCTCACTCCGGCCAGGTCAGGCCGCGTGCCCGTACTCGTGGATCACCCCGCCGAGCCCGGTCATGTCGGCGTATGTCCGGACGGGCGATTCGCCGGAGATCGGTGATCGGACCGGAAACCCGCGCGCAGTGCCGTCGCGCTCGGCGCGAGGGGCTCGGTCAGGGTCGCGAAGGCCTTGCCGGCGAACTCGGTGAGGTCCAGCGCGCTGCGGGTCGGAGCGGGCAGTCGCAGGTAGGTGAGTCGGATGGCGCGCAGCGCTCCCACGCCGGCCCGGGCCAGGACGGACGCGCGGAGCAGGGCGTCGGGATCCGCTGGATCGGCGCCGGTGGCGGCCAGGCGTTCCAGGAAGGCCTGTGCCACGGATTCCTCCAGGTCGAAGAGGAGCAGGCGCTCCCCGCGGCTGGCCGGGTCGGCGACCAGCGGCTGCGGTCCGGCCAGCAGGATCGTCGCGATGTCGCCGCGGGAGACCTCCAGGACGGCGTTGCGCAGCGCGGTGAGCGGCGGCTCGGTCGGCGGACGGGTGCGGATCTCGTCCCGGATGAGCGGGATGAGGTCCCGGGCCTGCTGCAGGATCAGGCTCTCCTTGGACGGGAAGTAGCGGAAGAACGTCCGCTCCCCCACGCCTGCGGCCGCGGCGATGTCGCGCACCGTGGTCGTCTCGTAGCCGTTCTCCTGGAACAGGCGGGCTGCCGCCCGGATCAGCGCCTGGTGGGTGCGCTGCCTGTTCTGTTCTCTGCGCCCTGACTCTTCTCTGCGCCCTGACTCCGATGCGGTCTCCACCGTCCGAGTATCTCACCCGCGGGGATGATCTGGCAGTCCTGCCACTTTGTTAATGTGGCAGGACTGCCAACTTCTCCGGTTGACGGACCCGCACGGATCACGGAGCCCCCATGCCCACCTTCCTCCACCGCCTCGGGAGCCTCGCCTTCCGCCACCGGCGACGCGTACTGGCGCTCTGGCTGGCGATGATCGCGGGTGTCGTGGCCTGCATGGTGGCCTTCGGCGGCGCCGGCAAGCTCGACAACACCTTCACCATCCCGGGCTCGGAGTCGCAGCAGGCGATGGACCGGCTGAAGACCGACTTCCCCGCCTCCTCCGGCACCAACGCGCAGCTCGTGTTCACCGCGCCGGCCGGGCAGAAGGTGACCGACCCCGCGGACGGCGCCGCCATCGCCGCGACCCTCGCGGCCGCCCAGTCCGCGCCGCAGGTGGTCAAGGTCGTCAGTCCGTTCACCACGCACACCGTCTCCGCCGACGGCAGCACCGCCGTGGCGCAGGTCCAGTACGAGGTGCCGCAGAGCGGCCTGCGGCCCGGCTCGCTCGATGCGCTGAAGTCCGCCGTCGCCGGCGCCGACCACCACGGGATGCAGGTGCAGGTCGGCGGGGCCGCGTTCGGCAACGCACCGTCCAAGTCCAACAGCGACCTCATCGGGGTCGGCGTCGCCCTGCTCATCCTCGCGCTGACGTTCGGCTCACTGCTCACCGCCGGAATGCCGATGATCACCGCTATCGCCGGTGTCGCCACGGCCGTCTTCGGCGTGCTGTCGCTGACCGGGGTGGCGACGATCTCCTCGACCGCGCAGAGCCTGGCGCTGATGATCGGTCTCGCGGTCGGCATCGACTACGCGCTGTTCATCGTCAGCCGGCACCGCTCCCAACTCGCGCACGGCATGGACCCGCAGGAGTCAGCCGCACTGGCGGTCGGCACCGCGGGCAGCGCCGTGGTGTTCGCCGGGCTGACCGTCGTCATCGCCATGGCCGGCCTCACCGTCATCGGCATACCCTTCCTGACCGCGATGGGACTGAGCGCCGCCGGTGCGGTCCTGACCGGCGTGCTGGTCGCGATCACCCTGCTGCCCGCAATCCTCGGCTTTGCCGGCAAGCGGTTGACCCCCAAGCCCGGCTCACGGGCGATGCGTCGTGAGCAGGCGGTCGGCGCGGGCGGGCACGGCGCCGACGGCGACGACGACGACGGCCATGGCGACGACGGCGACACCGACGGCGGCGCCCGACGCAAGCCCGCGAACGCCGCGGAGCGGTGGTTCCGGCTGGTCACCCGCCGACCGCTGCTGACCGTGGTCGTGGTGGTCGCCGCCGTCGGCGCTCTCGCCTGGCCCGCGCACAGCCTGCGCCTGGCGCTGCCCGACAACGCCACCGCGCCCGCCGCCTCCTCCCAGCGGCTCGCCTACGACCGGATCAGCCAGGAGTTCGGCCCCGGCTTCAACGGACCCCTGCTCGTCCTGGCCGACACCGGCGGCAGCACCGACCCCACCGCCGCCGCCCAGCAGCTCGCCACCACCCTGCGGGGCCTGCCCGATGTCGCGACCGTCGGCAAGCCGGTCGTCAACCCGGCCACCCACACCGCGCTGATCCAGGTCGTCCCGGACAGCGCCCCCAGCGACGAGGCGACCAAGACGCTGGTCAACACCATCCGCGCCGACCGGGACACCCTGCACCAGCAGACCGGCGCCACCGTCCAGGTCACCGGCAGCACGGCCGTGAGCATCGACGTCGCGGCGAAGCTCAACTCCGCACTGCTGCCCTTCGCCGCGGTCGTGGTCGGCCTCTCGCTGCTCCTGCTGCTGCTGGTCTTCCGCTCGATCGTCGTCCCGCTCAAGGCCGCCGCGGGTTTCCTGCTCTCGATCGCCGCCACGCTGGGCACGGTGGTCAGCGTGTTCCAACTGGGCCACTTCTCAACGCTCATCGGCGTCGACAAGGCCGGGCCGGTCAGCAGCTTCCTGCCGATCCTGCTGCTCGCGGTGCTGTTCGGGCTCGCGATGGACTACGAGGTGTTCCTGGTCTCCCGGATGCGCGAGGCGTACGTCCGCACCAGGAGGCCGCTCGACGCCGTGCACAGCGGCGCGCGGCACAGCGGACGCGTGGTCACCGCCGCAGCGCTGATCATGATCGCGGTCTTCGCCTCGTTCCTCGGCTCCGACAGTCTGATCCTCAAGCAGATCGCGTTCGCCTTGGCCGTCGGCGTCCTGATCGACGCGTTCGTGATCCGGATGACCTTCGTCCCGGCCGTACTGGCGCTCACCCGGCACGCGGCCTGGTGGCTGCCGAAGTGGCTGGCCCGGCTGCTGCCGAACCTCGACATCGAGGGCGAACGACTGGAGCACGCGCACGCGCACGCACACGCGGCGCGGCCGACCGAGGCCGACAGCGGCGCCACCGTGAGCCGGCTCGACGAGCGCCGGGCGACGTCGACGTCCAGCTGACCGGTCCAGGACCGGTACCCCGAGCAAGCTCCCCATCGGCGACTGGTGCGCCGGGAACCCGTAGGAGGACGGGTGCCGGGACAGGTCCGCCTGATGGTCATCGAACCTGGTCGGTGGCAGGGCGGATGAGGAGCAGGCCCGCGCTGTAGGAGCGGGCTCGTCCTACCGCTGTCGCCTGCGGTGATGGCGTTCGAGCAGCAGCTCGTCGACGGAGGCGAACCTGACGGTGTCCCGGATGCGGGCGACGAGGACCACCTCGCCCGCGGTCCGGACCAGCAGCTCCGGCAGGTCGGTGACCGAGAGTGCGGCGTTGGCGCCCGGGTTGACCACGATGGTGTTCTCGCCCGCCCGGTCGACCACCACCGAGGCGATCCCGGTGGTGGTCTCCGGCGCCGGTCGTACGGCCTCGATGTCCGCTCCTTCGGCGGCGAGCGCCCGCAGGATGGCGCCGGCGTCCGCACCGACCCTGGCGACCAGGCGCACCGGCGCACCGAGCCGGGCCGCCGCGACGCCCTGATTGGCCCCCTTGCCGCCGACGCCCTCCACGAAGCCCCGCGCGAGCACGGGGTCAGGCCCGCCCCCGGGCCTGACCGAGGGGCGGACTGGCGGGGTGTCAGGTGGTGGAGAGGATCTTCAGCTCGGGGTGCGCGGTGCCGCCCTCGATCGCGGTGGAGGCGATGTGCGAGGCGACCCGGGCGTCCACCGGGTCGTTCGCCGGGTCGTCCAGGACCCGCAGGTGCTGGTAGGTGGTGGAGCGCTGGGCGGGGGTGCGGCCGGCGGTGCGGATCAGGTGGATCAGCTCGGTGAGGTTGGAGCGGTGCTTGGCGCCGGCGGCCGAGACGACGTTCTCCTCCAGCATGACCGAGCCCAGGTCGTCGGCGCCGTAG
>FTKT01001156.1_pt1 | contig 11670 bp, 10 predicted proteins | sample 1658271 | NCBI WGS metagenome assembly FTKT01 (sample SAMEA3914811, study PRJEB12502) | metagenome | biome: forest; material: soil | place: Canada | collected 2011-08-04 | depth 0.3 m | reverse complement strand
TCGGCGATCTCCTCGGCGCCCAGCCCCGGCGCGCCGAGCCGCTCGTCCAGCCGCCGCGCGTCGGCGGTCGGCAGCGCGCGCATCGCGTGGGCGATCAGCAGGGTCCGCTTGCCCTCGCGCAGGTCGTCCCCGGCGGGCTTGCCGGTGACGGCCGGGTCGCCGAAGACGCCGAGCAGGTCGTCGCGGAGCTGGAAGGCCTCGCCGAGCGGCAGCCCGAAGGCCGAGTAGGCGGCCACCAGCTGGTCGCTGGCCCCGGCGAGGCGGGCGCCGACCTGGAGCGGGCGCTCGATGGTGTACTTCGCCGACTTGTAGTGCAGGACGGTCTGCGCGCGCTGCAGGGCCTGCTCGTCCGTCGAGTCGCCGGCCACCGGCTCCAGCACGTCCAGATACTGGCCGGCCATCACCTCGGTGCGCATCAGGTCGAAGACCGGCTTGGCGGCCAGCACCGCATCGGACGGCAGGCCGCAGCGGACGAAGAGCTCGTCGCACCAGATCAGCAGCAGGTCGCCGAGCAGCACCGCGGCCGCCGCGCCGTACTGCTCGCGGTCGCCGCGCCAGCCGCTGTCGCGGTGCAGCGCCTCGAAGCGGCGGTGGATCGAGGGCAGGCCGCGCCGGGTGTCGCTGCGGTCCATCAGGTCGTCGTGCACCAGGGCGCTGGCCTGGAGCAGTTCCAGGGCGGCGGCCGCGTGCGCGATGCCCGCGCTCTCGGCGGCGCCGCCCGCGCCGCGCCAGCCCCAGTAGCAGAAGGCGGGGCGCAGCCGCTTGCCGCCGTCCAGCAGGAAGTCGCGCAGCGCCTCGGCGGCCGGCAGCAGGCCCGGGGAGATCGTGCCGAGCAGGGTGCTCTGTTCGTCCATGAACCCCGCCAGGGCGGCGTTGACGCGCGTCCGCACCGCCTCCACGTCGAGCGGCAGGACGGGTGACTGGCTGGGCGAGGTCACGACGGTCTCCGGAATCACTGGGGTGACTATCAGACTAACCGGGCTCCCAGGGCCCGCCCGCCCGGTCCCTCCCCGGCTCGTGGACAACCCGTCTCAGCCACTGGACATGGTTTGTCCGGTCCGCGGCCGTGACGGCTAACCTGCCAGCATGGCACTCGGTATCCCCTCCACCAGAACCGACCGTGCGCTGACGGTGCGCGAACTGCTGGCGGCCGGGAAGCGCTCGTTCTCCTTCGAGTTCATGCCCCCGCGCAGCGAGAGCGCCGAGCAGAAGCTCTGGGACGCGATCCGCCGCCTGGAGACGCTCAACCCGAACTTCGTCTGCATGACGTACGGCGCGGGCGGCTCCTCGCGCGGGCGCACCGTCGACCTGGTCGGCCGGATCGCCACCGAGACCACGCTGACCCCCGTCGCGCACCTGACCGCCGTCGACCACTCGGTGGCGGAGCTGCGCAACATCATCGGCCAGTACGCCGACCAGGGGGTGCGCAACGTGCTGGCGGTGCGCGGCGACCCGCCCGGCGACCCGATGGGCGAGTGGGTCCGCCACCCGCAGGGCGTCAGCTACGCCTACGAGCTGGTCGAGCTGATCAAGGGGATCGGCGACTTCTGCGTGGGCGTGGCCGCCTTCCCGCAGATGCACCCGCGCTCGGCGAACTGGGACGAGGACATCCGGCACTTCGTCACCAAGGTGCGGGCCGGCGCGGACTACGCGATCACCCAGATGTTCTTCGAGGTCGAGGACTACCTGCGGCTGCGCGACAAGGTCGCGGCGGCCGGCTGCGCGGTGCCGATCATCCCGGAGATCATGCCGGTGACCAACGTGCGGCAGCTGGACCGGTTCCCGCAGCTCAGCGGCTCGGCATTCCCCGCCGACTTCGACGCGCGGCTGCGCGCCGTCTGCGACGACCCGGTGGCGCTGCGCGAGGTCGGCATGGAGCACGCCACCGCGATGTCCGAGCGGCTGCTCGCCGAGGGCGCGCCGGGCCTGCACTTCATCACCCTGAACGGCTCGCTGGCGACCCTGCAGATCTACCAGAACCTCGGTCTGCACCAGGCCTGATCCCCTGGTCAGGCGAAGAACCGGTACAGTCGCGGCACGCGCGCGGCCAACGCGCCTGGCTCTCGTGGAGGTCGCAGATGGGCATCGGGTTGCTGGCGTTGTACGCGGCCCTGGCGGTGGTCGCGCTCTGGCTGGTCGCCGAGCTGCTGCTGCAGAACCGGGCGCCGCTGCACTGGCGGGGCACAGTGCTCGGCGGATTCCTGCTGGTGGTGGCCGGGATGGCGGTCAAGTCCGTGCCGCTGATCGGCGTGGGCGCGGCGACCTTCGCCGTCGGCCAGGTCTTCGTGACCCTCTCGCTCAAGCGCGGCTACGCGGCCGGCTGGTCGCTGCGCGCCGCCGACGGCTCGCTGCCCGGCCCGCTGGCCAGGATCCCGCTGCTCAGCGCGGCCACCGGCGGCGCCGCGGTGGTGGCGGTGGCCGCGGCCGTCCCGCTGGTCGGCGAGGTCGGGCCGATCGAGGTGCCCGAGCAGGAGCTGCTGCCGGAGCCGGCGGTCGAGGAGCCGGCGGCGGAGGACTACGGGATCTACGACGCGGTATACCAGGAGCAGCAGCAGCCGTACGTCCCGTACGAGCAGCAGCAGTGGCAGCAGCAGCCCGAGTACGGCTACCAGGAGTACCAGCAGCAACAGCCGTACCAGGACCCCTACTGGGACCAGCAGCAGCAACAGCAGCAGTACCAGCAGTACGGCATCCCGCAGCAGCAGGGCTACGAGTACTACCAGCAGCCCGAGCACCAGCCGCAGCCCGAGGCCTGGCAGCAGTAGAGCCGGCCGCTCAGGCCGGGCCGATCAGCCCCGCCGTCACGCAGGCGGACATCCCCGCGCGGGCCAGCCCGCCGCCCGGGTGGGCCGCGCCGCCGATCCGGTAGCCCGCGCCGTCGGCGTTGGCGGCCAGGAGGAAGGCCCCGCCCGCGCCCGCCAGCGCCGGCCGCGGCACCGCTCCGCCGGGGGTGGAGGTCTCCCGCTCGGTGTCCGCCGGGGTCCGCACCACCCGCCAGAGCACCCGCTCGCCGAGGCCCAGCCCGGCCGCGTCCACATGCGCGAGCAGCCGGTCGGCGAAGGCCTCGGCCACCCCGGGGGCGGTCCAGTCCAGCCGGGCCTGCGAGGGCACGGTGACGGTCAGGGTGACCGTCTCGTGCTCCTCGTCCGGGAGCAGTGACGAGTCGTCAGGGCGCAGTACCTGCACGGTCGGACGCTCGCAGAGCCGGGGGGTGGGGCCGAACAGGGCGGCCAGCTCCTCGGCGCGGTCGGCGGCGTGCACCACGGTACGGACCGGGGTGCCGGCCGGCCGGGCGCCGCGCAGCGCGAGCAGCACGCTGACCCGGCCCGGCAGCGTCGGGTCGCCGGGCGCCGGGCGCAGCGCCAGGGTCTCGGAGGGATCCCGCTTCACCCGGGTGTTGAAGCGGAAGGTCACCCCGCGCTGCTCGCACCGCCGGTAGACCGCCTCGGCCAGCGCCCGGATGCCGCCGCGCACGTACCAGACCCCGAAGGACTGCTCCATGTACGGGATCACGGTGGCCCCGGCCGGGACGGTGCGCGGGTCGAAGCCGAAGCGCAGCGCGTACTCCTCCAGCAGCGCGGTGAGCGCCGGGTGGCCGCCCAGCTCGCGGGTGGCGACCTGCGCCAGGGTGGGCGGCGCGCCGCCCAGCAGCCGGCCCAGGCCCCGGCGTGGGGCGGCCGGGTAGGGATCGGTGCGCAGCGCCCTGGTGTCGGCGGGCAGCGGCTCCTCCAGCAGCGGGCGCCGGGTGGCCTCCCAGACCGCGCGGCCGCGGTTCATCACCTCGCCCCAGCGCTCGCCCGCGCCCGCCCCGAAGGCGCCGTCCAGCGCCTGGCCGACCCGGCCGCGCGAGGCGTTCGGCAGCAGCACCCGCGAGCCGTCGGCGAACAGGTGCAGGCTCTCCGGGTCCACGGGGGAGAGGTCGACCAGCTGTTCCAGCGGCTCCCGGCCGGTCTTCAGGGCCAGGTCGCGGTAGACGGCGGGCAGCGTGAGCAGGGCCGGGCCGGTGTCGAAGGCGAAGCCGTCCCGCTGGTAGCGGCCGAGCATCCCGCCGTAGGTCGCGGCCGCCTCGCAGACCGTCACCCGGTGCCCGATGGTGGCGAGCCTGGCGGCCGAGGCCAGTCCGCTGATGCCCGCTCCGACGACGACGATCTCTGCCATGGCACACGATCCTAGTGCCGCGCCGGGCGGCGTCCGTGCAGGTACTCAGACGCGCTCTGAGTACCTGTACGGATGCCCGCTGACCTGCGCGGACGGCAGAGTGGGGCACGCACCGCCGGCACGGGGCGGCGGAGCACGGGGGTGACGTGGGGGGAGTACCGGGAAGTCGGTCTGGCCGACTTCCCGGTACTCGCTGTTCGGGGCCGGTGGATTGTCAGTGCCGGGCGCGAGCATGGCTGTGCACGGGTCGACCGGCCCGTGCGGCCCGCTCCGGACCGGGGGAGACCATGACCGTCACCGACCTCCCGAACCTCCCGAACCAGATCCCGCTGCGCTCCGTCGACGTCCATCCGGTGCTGCTCAAGGCCGGAGCCCCGCCCGCCGCCCGCGACCTGTTGACCGACGCCCACCGCACCCTGGTGCGGGCCGGCGCCGCCGAGGACCCCCTGGAGCGGTACGCCACCGCACATCTGGCCGCGCTGCGCACCACGGCGGCGGTGCTCGCCGTCCGCGGCCGGCCGGAGAAGAACCCGCGCCGCCGCAAGGCCATCCGCAGCGCCTGGGAGGTGCTGCCCGAGGTCGCGCCGGAGCTGGCGGAGTGGGCCCTCTACTTCGCGGCCGGCGCCCGAAAACGGGCCGCCGCCGAGGCCGGCCTGCCCGGCGCGGCCACCGCGCGCGACGCCGACGACCTGATCCGCAACACCGCCCTCTACCTCCGGCTGGTCGAGCGCCTCCTCAACCTGGCGAGCGGCTGACGCGGACCGCGACGGGCGGGCCGGGCGTCGTGATGCCGGCCTTGGCGGGCGAGCGTCGCGGTGCTGGGCGTTGCGGGTGGGCGTCGCGTCGGTGGGCCATACGGGTGGGCGTCGTGATGCTGGGGCTCGGGGTGGACCCTCTAAGGTGGAGCCGACTGGTCCGCCGTCCATCCGAGGAGTCCTCACCGTGTACCCGACGCGTCCCCGCAGCTCCCTGCGTACCGCCGTGGTGTGGGAGGTGGTGCGAGCCGCGCTGGAACGCCGGGCGGCCGAGCTGGACCAGCCGGTGCTCGACGTCCTGGACACCGGGGGCGGCACCGGCAACTTCGCCGTGCCGGTGGCCCGGCTCGGCCACCGGGTCACCGTGGTCGACCCCAGCCCGGACGCCCTCTTCGCGCTGGAGCGCCGGGCCGCCGAGGCCGGGGTGACCGAGCTGGTGCGCGCCGTGCAGGGCGACACCCAGACGCTGCCGCAGCTGATCGCCCCCTCCTCGGTCGACGCGGTGCTCTGCCACGGCGTCCTGGAGGTGGTCGACGACCCGGCCGAGGCGCTCGGCCAGCTCACCGGCACGCTGCACAAGGGCGGGCTGGTCAGCCTGCTGGCCGCCAACCGCAACGGCGCCGTGCTGGCCCGGGCCCTGGCCGGCCACTTCGACGAGGCCCGTACCGCGCTCGACGCCCCGGACGGCCGCTGGGGCGCCGGCGACCCGATGCCGCGCCGCTTCACCGCCGACGAGCTGGCCCGGCTGGCCGACGCGGCCGGCCTGCAGGTCGAGTCGGTGCACGGCGTGCGGGTCTTCGCCGACCTGGTGCCCGGCGTCCTGGTGGACACCGAGCCGGGCGCCCAGGAGGCGCTGCTCCGGCTGGAGGAGGCGGCCTCCCAGCAGCCCGCCTTCCACGCCGTCGCCACCCAGCTCCACCTGCTGGCCGCACTGCGCTGACCCGTCCGGGCACTCGGCCGCCGTCCGGCGCGTTGGCACGGTGCGGGGTGGCGCCAGATGTGGCGGACACGACGGATCGTCGCCAACCCCGAACCGGACCGATGGACCGTATGATCTGGGTAAAGCCAGAACGCATGACGGCCTGACGCTTGGGGCATATGGACCACAACAAGGCCAGGTGGCGGACCGGTCGCGCGCGACCGACGAGTAGGAGGACTCTGTGCCGCTTTCGGAGCACGAGCAGCGACTGCTCGACCAGATGGAGCGAGCGCTGTACGCCGAAGATCCCAAGTTCGCGACAGCGCTTGAGGGAACCGGCCTGCGCACATTCACCCGCCGACGGGTCTACCTGGCCGTGGCGGGCTTTGTCGCGGGCGTAGCCCTTCTGATGGGGGGCATGATCCAACAGGTCATCTGGGTGGGTGTCATCGGGTTCCTGGTGATGCTCGGGTGCGCGGTTCTCGCGGTGACCGGGTGGCGCCGCCATCCGGTGGCCGGGGTCGGCCCCGGTCTGCGGGCCGCCCCGCCGGTCCGGCGCAAGGCCGGCGTGATGGACCGGATGGAGCAGCGCTGGCAGCGCCGCCGGGACGAGCACGACGGCATGTAGGCGGCCGAGGAGTTCTGAAAGCGGTGGGCGGGCAGTCCGAGGACTGCCCGCCCACCGCTTTCGTCCGTCCGCTCCTACTCCTCCTTCGCCCGCCGCGGCGGCAGCGCGCCGCGCAGCGCCGAGCCCGTCCGGGTCACCGCCGCCCGCCCGCGCAGCCGGACGGCCAGCAGCCAGTCGCCCGCCCGCCACAGCACCCGGGCCGTGGACGGCGGCAGCAGCACCGCCCGGAGCCGGCGGCCGCGGCCGGCCGAGGACCGCAGGCCCTCGCGCACGGTCCGGACGTCCGGGCCCAGCGGGAGCCGCTGCCCGCTCTCGCGGGCGTACATCACCCGCTCGGTGGCCAGCGCCACCCGCCCGACCGCGGCCTGCGCCTGCTCGCCCAGCGCCCCGGCCTCGGTGAGCCGGCGCACGGTGTACCGCGGGCTGCGGGAGTCGTCCGGCATGATGCCGAGGTCCCAGGCGGAGTCGATGAGCTCCTCCCAGGCGGCCAGCACCTGGGCGTCCGTCAGCTCGCCCGGCTCGGCCCCGGAGCGGCGCCGGCCGATGCCGAGCCGTCGCCGGCGCAGCCTGACCCGCAGGAGCATCGGCGCCAGCGCCAGGAGCAGCAGCGCGCCCGCCGCCGAGAGCAGGGCCAGCACCTGCGGGGAGACCCAGACCGACTCCTTGGCGGTGGGCGCCGCCGCCGTGGCCTGCTGGCCGGGGCACTCGCCCGCCTTGCGCTGCTGGGCCGTGCAGTCGCTGCTCGACGTCGGAGCCGCGGAGGGCTGCTCGGTCGGGCCGCCGGCCGCCTGCGAGGCGGTCGGCGCGCTGGTCGGGGCCGCCTGCACGTTGTCGTAGTTCGGCGGCGAGCCGCGGTGCGGGGTGGGCTCGAAGCGCATCCAGCCCGAGCCCTCGAAGTACAGCTCCGGCCAGGCGTGGTAGTCCTGCGAGCCGACCACGTAGTTGTTCTGGCCCAGGTCCCGGCCGGGCGCGAAGCCCACCGCGACCCGGGACGGGATGCCCAGGGTGCGGGCCATCGCCGCCATGGTGGCGGCGAAGTGCACGCAGAAGCCCTGCTTGTCCGCGAGGAACTTGGCGATCGCGTCCGGGCCGGTGCCGGGGTCGATCGTGGTGCTGTAGGTGAACAGGTCCGAGTCGGCGAACCAGGTCTGCAGCGCCATCGCCTTGTCGTAGGCCGTGGCCTTGCCCGCGGTGACCTTGTTCGCGGTGTCCCGCACCACCTGCGGGAGGTTGTCGGGCAGCTTCAGGTAGCGGTCGCGGATCGGCTGCGCGGGGGCGAGGGCCGCCCGCAGCTGCTCGGCGGTCGGCTTGAGGTCCCAGGAGCTGACGGTGTAGGTCAGCCCGTTCGCCTTCTGCCCCGAGTCGCCGATCACCGAACGGGTCGGCGGCTCGTACCGCCACTTGCCGGGCGGGTTCGCCTGGCGCAGCGGGTAGGGGGCCGGCAGCCACTCGGTGCCCAGCTTGTCGGAGGTCCTGATCTGGACCTCCATCGGGTCGCCCGACACCTGCGGGGAGAGCCCGTCGGGGGTGGGCAGGTCGCCGCTCGGCACCGCCTGCAGCTCCTGCTCGCCGGGCTTCCACTCCACGCCGTTGAACTCGTCCAGCGCGGTGATCCGCAGGTACGCGGAGGCCAGGTCGGGGCTGTCGCCGTGGTAGTGGATCAGGTCCATGCTCTGGTTGCGGCGCAGGCCGTCGGCCAGCGACACCACCGGGCTGAGCGTGTTGATGTTGCTGCCGTGACCGCCCGAGCCGCTGCCGCCGAAGCCGCTGTTCACCAGCGAGAGATCCCAGTTGGGGGCGAAGACGGGCAGCAGCAGGGCGATCGCCAGGGCGGTCACCCCGATCCGGTGGCCGCCGATGGCCAGCGCGCCGCTGCCGCGGTCGGCGCCGGTGCCGGCGCCGCGGAAGACCCGGCCCCAGCGGGAGAGCTGGTCGCGGCCCTCGGCGAAGAGCAGCATCAGGTAGCCGGCGGCGGTGAGCAGGAACCAGAGCCACGGGGTCCCGGTGTCGCCGACCAGGCCGCTGCCGACCGAGTAGAGCGCCAGCAGCGGCAGCCCGGCCAGCGCGGCCCGGCGGTAGGTGACCGCCAGCGCGTCCACCACCACGGTGATCAGCGCCACCGAGCCGAGCAGCAGCAGCTTGAGGCCCGCGGTCGCCGGGGCCGGGATCGCGTACTGCCGGATGTCCTGGCCGGACTGGGTGAGCAGCGAGGAGACCGCGCGGATCGCCTCCGGTCCCGGCAGGATGCCGAAGGACAGCTGCCGCGGGACGGTCAGCAGCATGGTCAGCCAGAGCACGATCATGAGCTGCGCCGCGATCACCAGCGGGCGGGCCAGCGCCAGCCGGCGCAGTCCGGCGCCGAGCAGCGCGGTCACCAGGATCAGCAGCAGCCCGCCGATCAGCCAGCTGGACGGGTGCAGCAGCGGGCTCATGCTGAGCATGGCGAGCGCGGTGGAGAGGGCCGCGTAGACCGTCAGCCTTGCGCGGGTGGTCATGCGCTCGCCTCCTTGCGGACGGGAGCGGCGGCCGCGGCGGGCGCGGCGTGCCGGTCGGCCAGTCGCCAGAGTTCGGGTACGGTGTCGCCGGCCCGGGCCGGCACGACGGTCCAGCCGGCCTCGCGCAGCAGCCGCAGCTGCCGGCCGGCCTCCTCGTCCTGGGCCTCGGGGAAGACCGAGCGGAGCCCGGCCCAGGTGCCGGTGTCCAGGACGAAGGCCACGGCCGCGCCGGCCCGCCGGCGCAGCCGGCCCAGGCTCGCCACCTGCTCGTCGTCGAGGTTGCCGAGGACGGCCACCACCAGGCCCTCGCCGCCGATCCGCAGCACGTCCTCGGCGCGGGCCAGCCCGCCGCCGTCGGAGTGCTCGACCACGGCGAGCGAGTCCAGCAGCAGGCCGATCGACTCGGAGACCGCGCCGGAGCCGCCGATGCTGGTGCTCGGCACCGAGAGACCGGTGTCGGTGAGCAGCCTGGTCCGGTAGCCGCGCTCCATCAGGTGCACGCCGACCGAGGCCGCGCAGCCCACCGCCCACTCGAAGGAGGAGGCCGGGCCGCTGCCCCGGTGGCCGATCTGGCGGGTGTCCAGCAGCACGGTGGCGCGGGCGCGCAGCGGCTGCTCCTCCCGACGGACCATCAGCTCGCCGTACTTGGCGGTGGACTTCCAGTGCACCCGGCGCAGGTCGTCGCCGTGCCGGTACTCGCGCGGCACCGCGTCGTCGTCGCCGGCCAGCGCGACCGCGCGCGACATGCTGTCGCCGTAGCCGGCCCACTCGCCGGCCAGCCGCACCTCGGGCAGCGCAAGCACCTGGGGCACCACGGTGAGGGTGTCCGCGGCGTTGAAGGCCCGGGTCAGCTCGCACATCCCGAACGGGTCGGTGAGCCGCAGTTGCAGCGGGCCGAGCGGATAGCGCCCGCGCAGGTCGGAGCGGACCCGGTAGGAGACCTCGCGGAAGCCCTTCGGCTCGACCCGGTCCAGCACGAAGCGCGGGCGCGGCCCGAGCACGTACGGGACCTTGTCCTCCAGCATCAGCAGGCCGGTGGGCACCCGGGAGATGTTGTCCACCCGAAGGTGCACCCGGGCCTCCTGGCCGGCCGGCGCGCGGTGCGGGCTGAGCCGGCGGCCGCTGGCCACCCGGTAGCGGGTGCGCAGCAGCAGGGCCGCGGCCGTCAGCGGCAGCGCCGCCAGCAGCACGCCGACCCGCAGCAGGGCGCCCTGGCCCAGCAGGTACGAGCAGAGCACCGCCGTCACCCCGGCGGCGAGGAAGGCGCGGCCCCGGGTGGTCAGGCCGCGCATGCCGGTCCGGAAACCGGACAGGTCGTCCTGAGCCGTCACCTCAGCCCCTCCGAGCCGGGCCAGCGGGGTGCGGGCCCTGCGGGCGCGGGAGGGGCAGCCGCTGCACCAGCTCCTGCACCACCTGCTCCGCGCTGCGGCGGCTCAACTGGGCCTCGGCGGTGGGCAGCAGACGGTGGGCCAGCACGGGCACGGCGAGCGCCTGGATGTCGTCGGGCAGCACGTACTCGCGCCCGTCCAGGGCGGCGGCGGCGCGGGCGGCCCGGACCAGGTGCAGGGTGGCGCGCGGGGAGGCGCCCAGGCGCAGCTCGGGGGAGTTGCGGGTGGCGGTGACCAGGTCGACGACGTAGCGCCGCACGCTCTCCGCGACGTGCACGGTGCGGACCACGTCGATCAGCTTGAGGATGTCGGCCGCGTGCGCGACCGGCTGCAGGTCGTCCAGCGGGGAGGCGCCGCCGTGCGAGTCCAGCATCGCCAGCTCGGCCTCGGGGCTCGGGTAGCCGATCGAGATCCGGGCCATGAAGCGGTCGCGCTGGGCCTCGGGCAGCGGGTAGGTGCCCTCCATCTCCACCGGGTTCTGGGTGGCCACCACCATGAACGGGGAGGGCAGTTCGTAGGTGGTGCCGTCGATGGTGACCTGGCGCTCGGCCATCGACTCCAGCAGCGCGGACTGGGTCTTGGGCGAGGCGCGGTTGATCTCGTCGCCGACCACGATCTGCGCGAAGATCGCGCCCGGGCGGAACTCGAAGTCCATCCGCTGCTGGTCGAAGACGTTGGTGCCGGTGACGTCCGAGGGCAGCAGGTCGGGGGTGAACTGGATGCGGCGCACCGTGCAGTCCACCGACCGGGCCAGCGCCTTGGCCAGCATGGTCTTGCCGACCCCGGGCACGTCCTCCAGCAGCAGGTGGCCCTCGGCCAGCATCACGGTCAGCGCCAGGCGCACGGCCTCCGGCTTGCCCTCGATGACGCTCTCGATCGAGGCGCGGACCCGGTCGATCACCGCGTTCAGCTCGGGAAGACCAACCGGCCCCACCGGGAACGGTCCGGCATCAGGTCGCGGGCCCGGCCCGCGCCCGTCGAAACCGGTCTGTTCGTTGTAGGTCGTCACCCGTGTGCTCCTCGCCCCACTCACGCCGGTCCTTCTCTCGCGGATCCCGGCCCCACCCCTAAGACGCGGCCGGTCTCTGCTTCGTTTCCGATCGGATCGACCTCGGACCCCTGCTCGCGGTCAGACCGCCCCAGGTGGTGCGGGGCTCTGGTCTGCAGGCGCATTCTTCCTGCCGAGCGGCCAGAAGTCACCCCCGTGCCGCTTGGCCGCACAGCTCGGGGGGCGTCGGTGTGGTCTCTACCACTGAGCCGATGGGGCTACGGGAGGGGGAAGCGGGCGGCCCGCCCGGCGTGTCGCCGGTCCGCGCCGGGGGTCTGG
>FTKT01001868.1_pt2 | contig 11674 bp, 12 predicted proteins | sample 1658271 | NCBI WGS metagenome assembly FTKT01 (sample SAMEA3914811, study PRJEB12502) | metagenome | biome: forest; material: soil | place: Canada | collected 2011-08-04 | depth 0.3 m | reverse complement strand
CGGCGCGGCGCCGGCGCCGAAGACGCTGAACGGATCGGCGGTATTCTTGTTGTTCAGGCCCTTTGCCGAGAAGTTCGCGGCTTCGCGCGACATGCGCGAGGCGCGGAAGGCCCAGGTCGGACGGTCCCCGGTGGCGATGGCTTCACGGTGGCGGCGGGCTTCGCCCTCGCTCATACCCGAGAAGAAGTTCCAGTTTTTATTGTACTCGCCGGCGTGCAGCTGGCAAAAATTATAGTACTCGTTCATCATTTCGCGCGACTTGGGCGCGCGGGCGGTCGCCGCCTTATGGCATTCCGGCCATTCACACGGCTTTTGCCCAGGCTTCAACTGCAGCACGTCATCTTCGGGACGACGCATATTCTCTTCGCCCTCCTTTGGCGGGCGAATACGCATGTCGAGGAATTTGGGCTTGAACTTGAAACCTTCGCTCATATGATGAATATGACCTTCAAAACTTAATAAACTTCGATTTTTCCAGCCCACTTTAAAAGGCCGTATCCATGGGCGTCGTTGCCGACCGCATCCGTTTAAAGCTCGATGAAGCCTTCGCACCCACGCATCTTGATGTCCAAGACGACAGCGCCAAACATAAGGGGCATTCGGGCGCGCGTGAAGGGGGCGAAAGTCATTTTTCCGTGCGTATCGTCTCGCAGCGCTTCGAAGGGCTCAACCGTGTGGCCCGGCAGAGACTCATCAACCAGACCCTGGCCGAGGAATTGGCCGGTCCCGTGCACGCGCTCAGCCTTATCGCTCAATCGCCTTCGGACCAGCGCCCCGCCGACACGGATTGAGTCGTTGACATCCGCCGCCTGATGCGCGACCTTAATTACGAAACTTGTTTCGCAATAGGTTTAGGACATGAGCGGACTTCAGGATATCGGCATATTGGCCATGGGCACGCGGCTGCGCGTGCTCAGCGAACAGATGATGACCACGGTCAAGGCGTTTTACGACGACTATGGCCTGGACTTCGAGCCGCGCTGGTTTCCGCTGTTCCAGCTGGTCGAGCGCCAGCCGGGCCTGCACGTCGCCGCCCTGGCCGCCGAGATCGGCATGTCGCACACCGCCATCCACGCCCTGGCCAAGCCCCTGGCCGAAGCCGGGCTGATCAGCTTGACGCCGGCGCCGGACGATGCGCGCGCCCGCCAGGTGCGCCTGACCCGCGAGGGTGAAGTGTTGTTCGACCGGTTGCGCCCGGCGTGGGCGGCGCTCGACCGTGCCCTGCACCGCGCCCTGCCGGACGGTGGCGTCGCCGAGGTATTGGCCACGCTCGACCGCCTGGACCAGGTCATCAAGGATGTCGCCATCCCGCGCGGCCTGCGCGAGGCGCTCAGTCGCGAAACCGTGGCCGGCGCCCTGCGCATCGTGCCCTACGATCCCGCCAATCCCCAGCACAAGCGCAGCTTTGCGGCCTTGAACATCGAATGGCTGCAACGCTATTTCTCGGTCGAGCCGGTCGACTGGCAGATGTTCGACGATCCGGTGGCGACCATCGTGGCGCCGGGCGGCGAGATCGTCCTGGCCGAAATCGACGGCGTCGTGGTCGGCTGCGGCGCCCTGATCAAGCGTTCGGACGAGATCTTCGAACTGGCCAAGATGGCGGTGTCGGCGGTCTACCAGGGCAAGGGCATCGGCGCGAAGATCGTCGACGTCCTGGTCGCCTCGGCCCGGGCGCGCGGACTGGCCAAACTGCACCTGGTGTCGTCGACCAAACTGCCCCAGGCCGTGCCGCTGTATCGCAAGCTGGGCTTCGTCGATACGGATCTGCCGCTGCACGCGGTCTATAAGCGCTCGGACATTACGCTGGCGCTGGATTTGCATCCAAACTCTCCTCCCATGTAAGCGAAGCGCAGCGAGGGAGGAGAGACTTTTGTCTATTTCTCGCGGATCACCGTCAAGGAAAACGCCGGCAGGGTGAACACATCGCCGGCCTTGGCCATCGCTTTTACCGGCGGCTCGTCCTTCGACGGATGCCCCTGCTCCTCGTCCGCCTGCCAGGTATATTGCGCCGGCGAATATTGCCAGACCTCGACGCGGCCGCGCAGCGGGCCCTTCAGCGTCACGGTGTGCGCGTGGTCGCCGTCGCGATTGACCAGCATCAGGGCCCAGGTGCGGTCGGGCCGGCGGATGGCATAGGCGGTCACCGCCTGGCCCGGCACGCTGGATGTCGCGCGATAGATCCGGTGCCGCCCATGGCCGGGCTCGACCCATTGCTGGGTCAGCAGGCGCGCGCCCCAATAGATCGGCAACGGCCATTTGGCGTCGCCGTTTTCGTCGGCCTCGTGCAACATCATGTCGCCATAACCGGCGCAGGACAGGTGCTGGTTGGTCGGGGTGCCCGGCGGGTACCCGAACAGGAAGGCCGCCTTGCCGCCTTCGCTCAGGAACTGGCCGACGACATCGGCGTTCAGCAAGGCGCCCGGCAATTCGACCATCGGCTGGCCGGCAAAGGCGGAAAAGCCGTATTCGGTGATGGCCCAGTCCGCCCGATGCGGCACACCGTCGCGATCCAGCCGCTTCAACGTCGCGGCCATGCCTTCGGTCTGCTTGACCAGCAAGTCCCCCATCGGCGCGCACATATTGTCGAAGGGATAGCGTTCGAAGGTGAAGAAATCCAGGTCCTTGAGACGGCCGCGCGCCCGCAGCCGCTTGATGAACTGGCTGGTGAACGACTTGTCTTTTTCGTCCTCCATAAAGGCGTCCGCCACGCCGTTCTGCAACGAAGGCCCACCCAGCTTCAGCCGGCGATCGACGCCGTGCACCGCGTCGGCCGCCTGGATATAGAGGTCGGCATAGTCGATGCCGCTCATCAGCTGGCCGTCCGGCTCCTCGCCCAGTTCGACGCCGCGGATCGGATAGCCGCGTTTTTCGACATAGCGGATCAGGGCGGCGGCATTGTCCGGCGTGTCGTAGACGGCGCCGACCGGCAGCATCATCGGCAGGCCGCGCGTTATGCCATTGGTGTAGATCAGGTCGATGCCCGGCTGTTCCAGGTCGTCGTCGCGGTCCGTGGCGCGGTGCCAGGGATCGGACGACGAGACCAGGGTCCAGGTCTGTTTGGTCCGGTCCGGCGCGTGCGTCAGATAGTCGGTGAAGACACCGTCGGCGCCGGTCACGCCGACATACCATTCGCGTACGGCAAAGCCCAAACGATCGCGGATATCGGTCGATCCCGCCGGCGCCGTCTTCGACCCCTGCTCCAGCTTCAGGCGGATAAAGCGCGCGGTGACCGGTTGGGACGCATGCAGCACCGTCGTGCCGCCCTTGCCATTGGCGACCGCGCCGCCCGGAAAATCGACCCAATGGCTTTTCGGATCGAATTCCGGCCCGACCCAGTACTGAAGCCGATAGGCGACCGCATAGGGCTCGCCCCAGGCGACCTTGATCGTATCGACCGGCTTGTCCGTGCCGAGATCGGTGATCGCCCATTGCGGATGGTTTTCCGCCAGGTGGGTATAGACCTTGTCGAGATAGGGATTGGTCTTCCAGAAAGCCGTCTCGTCGCCGTCATCGAGGCGCGACCAGCTGTTTTCATTGGCATTGTCGAGGCTGTCGCCGCGCCTGGGCAACTCATAGCCATGGGTCATCAGGATCGGCGCGCCCGGCGTGTCGGACGATGTCCAATAACCCTGCTGGTGCGCCGGATCGCTCCAGGTGCCCTGCTCGTTCCAATGCCAGGCCTCCACGCCCAGTTCCGTGCGCAGGCGGTAGCTGACCGGTCCCAGGCCCGCCGACAGCATGGCCTGGATATTATGCGGGGTGAATTGGCCGGCGATCTCATCCTTGCCGGCGCCGTCGAGCGCGCCGCCGAACGCCTGGTCGGCGCGGATCGTCTGCAGGACATGGCGGGTGTCGATGACGATCTGCCCGTCGGCATGCACCGCGTGCCCCCCGGCCATGGCCGGGGCGGCAAGCAAGGCGGTCAGGGTCAGGCCGGCGGCGATGCGTCGCATGTGTCTCCTCGTTTCCCGCTGTCTTACAGAGGCGGCCGCGATACGTATAGACGTTTCGATCGTCATCGTACCATTGTCACGCCACCGGGGGCTAAAGCATGACCATGACCGATTCACCGCCCAAAACCATCGCCGCGCCCAAAATCGCCGGTATCGTCACCGCGGCCAGCTTCGGCTTTGTCGTGGTGCAACTCGACGTCACCATCGTCAATGTCGCCCTGCCCGCCATCGGCGCAAGCCTGAAGGCCGGCATCGCCGAACTTCAATGGGTGGTCGACGCCTATGCCCTGGTCTTCGCGGTGCTGTTGCTGTCGGCCGGCGTCATCGGCGACCGGCTGGGATCGCGCCGCGCCTATCTGGCCGGGTTCTGGATCTTCGCCGCGGCCTCGGCGGCTTGCGGCCTGGCACCCGACGCCCTGGCCCTGATTACCGCCCGGGCCGCCCAAGGCCTGGGCGCCGCGCTGCTGGTGCCGTCGTCACTGGCCATCCTAAACCACGTCAGCGGCCATGACGCCGGCTTGCGCGCACGCATGGTCGGCGCCTGGACGGCCGCCGGCGGCGTGTCGATCGCCGCCGGGCCGGTGCTGGGCGGATTGCTTTTGGGCTGGTTCGGCTGGCGCACCATCTTCCTGGTCAATCTGCCGCTCTGTGCGTTTGCGATCTGGCTGACCGCGACCGTCGTTCCCAAAAGCGAGCCGCGCCGGTCGAAGGAAAGCCTGGACCTGCCCGGCCAGCTCCTGGCCGTCGCGACGCTGACCGGCCTGGTCGGCGCGGTGATCGAAATGCGCCCTTTGGGCCTTGTCCATCCGATCGTCATCGCCGGCTTTGCCATGGCCGTCCTGGGCGGTATCGCCTTCGTCATCGTCGAACGCCGCGCCCGGGCGCCGATGCTGCCGCTCGACTTCTTCGCCCGCCCCAACTTCACGCCGGCGACCGTCTTCGGCATCATGGCCAACCTGACCTATTACGGCGTCATCTTCGTGCTCAGCCTCTACCTGCAATCGGTCAAGCACTGGACGGCGGCGCAGACCGGCCTGGCCTATCTGCCCCTGACCGGCGGCTTCATCCTCAGCAATATGCTGAGCGGCGTCGCGGTCAGCCGCTTCGGCTCGCGCCCGCCGATGATCGCCGGCGGGCTGATCGGCACGGCCGGTTTCCTGTTGCTGTCGCGGCTCGACGCGCACAGCGGGTACCTGGCCATGCTCTTGCCCTTCCTGCTGATTCCCGGCGGCATGGGCCTGGCCGTACCGGCCATGACCACGGCGATCCTGGCCAGCGTCGAACGCCAGGCCTCGGGCGTCGCCTCGGCGGTGCTGAACACGGCGCGCCAGGCGGCGGGCGCCATCGGCGTCGCCCTGTTCGGCGCCCTGGCCGCCAATGGGCAGGTCGTATCGGGCCTGCACCTGTCGGCCCTGATCTCGGCCGGCTGTGTCTTTACCGGCGCAGTGGTCGTGTTTCTCGGGATGAAAAGCCAAAAGGCTTGACGCCTAAGGCCGCGGCCTTTACCGCCCGCCCTGTACCTGGGGTGCCCTTGAAAAAGGGAGAATAGGGAAGCGGGCGAAAATCCCGCACTGTCCTCGCAACTGTAAGCGCAGAGCCGATCCGCACACGTCACCTGTCATGGGGAAGACGCGGACCGGCGACGACGCGCAAGTCAGGAGACCTGCCCCGGTTGTCGTCCTTTGCCGGGTCGAGGTGTGCCAGGCGAGCGAAGGAGCTCCTTCGAGCGACGATATGTTGTGAGCCGCCAGGTGTTGCCGGGCGGGTCTCGTCTCTCATTGCGGCTCCGGCTGCGAAAGTCTGACCATGTCCAAAATCACCCTCCTGGCTGGCGTTGCCGCCCTTGCCTTGCTCGCCACCGCCGCCCACGCGCAGGACGCAGCCCCGACCCAGGTCGTCGTCACGGTGACGCGCGAAGCCCTGCCTGTCGACCGCGTCGGCCAGAGTGTCGACGTGTTGACCGCCGCCGATATCAAATCCTACCAGTCCCTGTTCATCTCCAACCTGCTCGAGCACACCACCGACCTCGCCGTCGTGCGCAACGGCGGTCCGGGCGAATCGGCCAGCGCCTCGCTGCGCGGCGCCGGCGCCGACCACACGCTTTACCTGATCGACGGCGTCGCCCTGAACGACCCGTCTCAGGTCGGCGGCGGCATCGACCTGGGCAACCTGACGACCAATGACGCCTCGCGTATCGAAGTGCTGCGCGGCCCATTGTCGACGCTGTGGGGTTCGGGCGCCATCGGCGGAGTCGTTTCGATCACCACCCGCCAGGCGACGAAGGCGCTGGAAGGCGACCTCTCCGTCGAAGGCTTCGATCGCTACGGCTCGGCGCAATTGGGTATCGGTGGCAAGACGGGTGGGCTGAACTGGCGCCTGTTCGCCAGCGGCATCAACGACCAGGGCGTCTCGGCCTATGACAAGGGCACCGAAAAGGACGGCTTTACGCAAAGCCACCTGGGCGCCAATCTCGGCTATGCGCTGACCGACACCACGACGCTGCGTTTCCTGTCGATGAAGACCCATGACTGGAATGCCTTCGACGGCTATCCGGCGCCCGACTACGTCTTTGCCGACACCGGCGACTTCGGCACGGTCGACACCTGGCTGAATGCGCTGGGCATCACCAACCGCTTCGCCAAGGGTGAGCAGACCCTGTCGCTCAGCGCCACCGAAACCCGGCGCGACGACTATAATCCTGACCATACGCCGAACTTCATCGCCCGCGGCCAGATCGAAGCGGCCGATTATCATGTGCTTTATAATATCGACACCGCCGACCGCGTCCTGGGCGGCGTGCGCTACGAGCGCGACGAGATGCGTGAATCCTCGCCGTCGTCGTTCGATCCGGCGCCGGTCCCGCTGTCGAAGTCTTCGACCCTGGGCAGCGTCTATGCCCAGTACAGCCATGATTTCGGCCTGGCCTCCCTGGCTGTCAGCGCCCGCCACGACAATGCCTCCAGCTTCGGCGGCGAGGACATCGCCCAGGCGTCGCTGGTCGTGCCCGCCGGCGACCACCTCCGCTTCCACACCTCCGTCGGCCAGGGCGTCAAGGTGCCGGGCCTCTACCAGCTCTATAGCGACTATGGCACAACGACGCTGCAACCCGAAAAGGCGCTCAGCGTCGACGGCGGCGTCGATTTGACCTATGGCCGCTCGACCCTGTCGGCGACCGCCTTCACGCGCACCGTGCGCGACCTGATCGACTTCGGTTATGACGGCTGCACGGCGTCGGAACCCTATGGCTGTTACGAAAACATCGATCGCACCAAGGCGTCCGGCCTCGAACTGGAGGGCCGCGACGACCTGACCGATGCCCTTCACCTGCGCGGCAATTACAGCCTGATCCGCACCCGCAACGAGTCAGCGGGCCTGGTCGGCAACCGCCTGGCGCGGACGCCGGACGATATGGGCAGCCTCGACCTGACCTGGGATGCGACGTCCAAACTGCAACTGGGCGGCGGTATCCGCTATGTCGGCAAGCGTTTCGACGACACCGCCAACACCGTCGTCCTGAAGGCCTACACCCTGGTCGATCTGCGCGCCGAATACGCGCTTAACGACCGGATCAGCCTCTATGGCCGCATCGAAAACGCCGGTGATCAAACGTACGAAACCGCCGCCGGCTACGGCCAGTTGCGCCGTCGCGTGTGGCTCGGAATCCACACTCGCCTGTTTTAAGCTTTTCCTTGGCAAATAAAGGGTTTTTGCAGCGCAACATTCGCGTTATGGTACCCTTGTTCTTTTGATCATTTTGCGATTTTATCGACCGCAGAAGACTTGTTCTTCTGCGGTTTTTTTATGCGCGACATCCATTCAACATATTGAATTTTTATATTTATCCCTGAGGGCCAAATTAGGGCCTGGCGGGCCAGTCGCCGGACTGTCCGCCATGCTTTTCCGCTACCGCAATGCGGGATATCTGCATGGTCTTGTCGATCGCCTTCAGCATGTCGTACAGCGTCAGGGCCGCGACGCTGACGGCGGTCAAGGCCTCCATCTCGACGCCCGTCTGGGCCGTGGCGCGCGCCTCGGCCTCGATGGCGAAGCCGGGCAAGGCCTCGTCCGGCACGATGCGCACCTGGACCTTGGTCAGCGGCAAGGGGTGGCACAGCGGGATCAGGTCCGGCGTGCGCTTGGCGGCCATGATGCCGGCCAGTTCGGCGGTCGAGATCACCGCGCCCTTGGGCGTATCGCCGTTGATCACCCGGGCGACGGTCGCCGCCGCACAGGTCAGTTCGCCGCGGGCGATCGCCGTGCGCACCGTCACCGGTTTCTGCGAGACATCGACCATGCGGGCGCGGCCGGCGTCATCGAGGTGGGTCAGGTCGCTCATGGGTGCGTCGTCCATCTGTCAAGGTCTTCACGATCGCCTTGGGTGGGTTCGATCCAGCGGTCAAGCCCCGGCCCGACCTCGCGTTTCCAAAAGGCGGCCTCGGATTTAAGCCGGTCCATGGCGTAGTCGACGGCCAGCAAGGCGGCACGGCGATGCGGCGCCGCCGCCGCGACGAAAACCACCGGCTGGCCGGCATCGACGCGCCCGCAACGATGCCAGACGGCCATGGCCGGCACACCGAATCGCTCAACCGTGGCGTCAGCGATCGCCTGGATCGACGCCTCGGTCATGCCCGGATACCAGTCGAGGTACAGGTATCCGATGGCCGCATCCGGCGCCTGGGCGCGCACCACGCCGGTAAAGCTGGCCACCGCGCCAAGGGCCCCATGCGCGGCCTGGAAAAGGGCGAAGGCTTCCGTTGCGTCAAAGGGTTGTTCCAGAAGGCGAATATCCATCCTAGCCTCCGGAAAAAACAGAGAAAAAAGCGACCTCGTCGCCATCGGCCACCGGCCCGTCGGCGGCCTGCACGACGCGGTTCACGCTCATGCGTATATCACCGGTCCGGGCCCGCCCCTCGGCGATGGCGCCCCCCAGCATCCGCTCACGCAGGGCGAACAGGGAATCACCGCCCGGCGCCGGGGCTATATCCTGCCGCCTGTGGCCGGCCAGGTCGGCCATTCGCCCGAAAAATAACACTGCAATCATGGATGGAAACCGACCTCTTGAAGAGTCAATAGACCATGACGGACATTTTTTTGCAAAAATGCGCGTCATAATTGGCTTTACGTCTTGCCAAGAAAGCCATTAACGGCTCAATAGCGAGGCCCCAATTTTAGCCGGGATGTCCATGGGCCGCTCCAGTTACCGCCTGCTCCGCCTCATGGCCCGGCTCGCGCTTACCAAAACCAATAGTGGCGTTCACTTGCCGGATCCCAGCGATCCGCAGTCGTTCAGCATCCTGTTGCACCGTCCCCAGGTCGAACTGGACACGGAAGCGCTCAAGAGTTTCTACAACGGCAAACGCGTCCTTGTCACCGGCGCCGGCGGCTCGATCGGCTCCGAGATCGTCAAGCAGGTCCTGGCCCTGGGCGCGGCCCACGTCACGCTGCTCGATCACTCCGAACTGGCCCTGTACGAAATCGACCGCGCCATCCGCGAAAACTATTCCGCCGCCCACGCCAAGCCGGTCTTGTGCAGCATCCGGCGCAAGGAGCGCCTGGAAGCGGTGTTCATGGCGGCGCGGCCGGACGTCGTCTTCCACGCCGCGGCGTTGAAGCACGTGCCGATGGTCGAGCTCAATCCATCGGAAAGCGTGCTGACCAATGTGCTGGGCACGCAGTACGTCATCGACGCCGCCAAGGCGGCGCGCGTCAAGCACCTGGTGCTGATCTCGTCCGACAAGGCCGTGGCGCCGTCGTCGCTGATGGGCGCCACCAAGCGCCTGGCCGAGCATCTGATCCGCACCCAGATTTCCGACACCCACCAGGCCTGCGTCGTGCGCTTCGGCAATGTGCTGGGCTCGACCGGCTCGGTCGTGCCGCTGTTCAAGTCGCAGATCGAGCGCGGTGGCCCCATCACCCTGACCGACGCCAAGGCCGAACGTTATTTCATGACGATATCGGAAGCGGTCATGCTGGTGCTGACCTCGGCCATGCACAATGCCGGTACGCCGGAACACAAGTCGGGCCTGTACATCCTAGAGATGGGCCAGCCGATCAAGATCCACGACCTCGCCGAACGCCTGATCGGGCTTTATGGCCTAAAGCCGGGCGAAGACATCAAGATCGTCTATACCGGCCTGCGCGAAGGTGAAAAGATCACCGAGGCCCTGGTCGACGACAACGAAGTCCGCCGGCCGTTGCTGCCGGGTATTTTCGAAGTGGCCAACCAGGAAACGGCGGCCTCCCTGCCGGCCAAGGTCCTGCACAAGCTCTACGATCTGGCCCAGGAAGGCCATGACGACCAGGCCAAGACCATGGCCTTCGACCTGGTGCGCTCGCTGCGCACCCAGCCGCAAAGCATTCCGGCGGAATAAGGCTGAACGGAAGCGACAGCCCCTTCCGCTCACCCCGCTTGCGGGGAGAGGGGACCGCCGCGAAGCGGTGGTGAGAGGGGGAAGCCGGCGGTACGTTCGAGCTATATCGGATATTGCGATGACGTGGATTCTACGGGTTCCCCCTCCCACCACGCCCTTCGGGCGCGGTCCCCCCTCCCCGTAAACGGGGCGGGCGATGGAAAAGCGCCAAGATATCCAAAAATCATTGATGGCTCAAACACTGCGAACTCCATTGCCTGTAGGTCAGGCCGTTCGTGGTGCTGGTGGCTTTCATGTCGCGCCATTTGGCGGCGCAGACCTGCATGCGGTTGGGGCGTTTGAGCTTGGCGACAGGCGATGTATGCGTACCCGCCCGCGCTTTCGAAACAGGCGCGACCGGCGGGTTTTTCAGGCATTGGACCAGAAACGGCCGGTACGTCGGCTTCGCGGCCTTCAGGTCCAGCCATTGCGCGGTGCATTGTTCCATCGGGCTGGCCGGGGCGGACCCCGCGGGCGCGGGGCCGGCGACGAGGCTCATGACCGCAACGATGGCGGCCACGAACCGGCGCATGCCCCTGCTCCCAAGATTACTTCAGCTTATCCGTACCGAAAGCGGCGAAGAAGGTCGAGATGGCATTGCGCACCTCGGTGTCGAGTTCCGTGTCGGTCGGGGTCGGCATGTAGCACAACAGGCGCGCCTTGATGATCCGGCCGCTCAGCAGCGACATGAACTGGTGTGCCGCGACCTTGGGGTCATCGAGGCGGAAATAACCGGCGTCGGCCCACTTCTTGAGGGCGTCGGCCAGGATCTGAACGCCCAGCAAGGGGCCGCTTTCGTAAAAGGTCCGGCCGAACTCCGGCGACTTCTGGCATTCCGCCGAGATGACGCGCCAATTATTCAGGCTCTTGTCGCCGGTGACCACGGCCAGGTAGCGGCGCGCCCAGATATCGATGACTTCGCGCGGCTCGCCGTCCTCGGTGAGGATCGACATGATCTCGGACTTCTGCACGGCGCAATGACGCCGGACATAGGCCTCGAAGAGCTCTTCCTTGCTCTTGAAGTAGTTATAAAGCGTGCCCTTCGAGCCACCGAGACGCGCGGCAATCGTCGACATCGAGGTCGACGCGTAACCCTCAGACAAGAAAATTTCACTAGCGACATCTAATATGGCCTCGCGACGATTGTCGCGGTCGCCATACGATCGTATGTCGCCGGAAATTCTGCCCTGGGTTTGGGGTTTTACATGTTGCATTGCAGAAAAAATTCCTGAACCGTACTGTATGGTCATATTGACAGATACACATATCTGCTCTATATGTCTACCCACAATATGACCATACAGTACGGTT
>FTKT01384267.1_pt1 | contig 11713 bp, 12 predicted proteins | sample 1658271 | NCBI WGS metagenome assembly FTKT01 (sample SAMEA3914811, study PRJEB12502) | metagenome | biome: forest; material: soil | place: Canada | collected 2011-08-04 | depth 0.3 m | reverse complement strand
AAGATCGAGGATTGGCCGGACGATCGTATCTGGGACGAGCTGTCGCTCCGCCTGGGCGACAATGGCCGGCGCATCACGCGCGGACCGGCGCTCGAGAAGAGCATCGCACCGCTGCGGTCTTTCGTCTGCGAGAAGATGCAGCACTGCCGACTTTTCCTGGCGGGGGACGCCGCACATATTGTTCCCCCGACTGGAGCGAAGGGGCTCAATCTTGCCGCTTCGGATGTGGCCTACCTCGCCGACGCCCTGATTGCGCTGTACGGCCGCGACGATGAGGCGCCGCTGAAAGCCTACACCGATCGAGCCCTTGGCCGAATCTGGAAGGCCGAACGCTTCTCTTGGTCGATGACGCAGCTGACGCATCGGTTTCCGCAAATGTCGGCCTTCGATCGCAAGATGCAAAAGGCCGACCTCGGCTACATTCGGGGGAGCCGGGCCGCCCAGACGGCCATCGCCGAAAATTACATTGGCCTCCCTTATTAGTTCCCGGAGTCTACCCATGCCGACCGTCGTCACCCATATCAAACGTCCGAGCCTGGACGCCTGCGCCGTCCTGGAAAGCCACGGTGTGGCGACGGTCCATGAAGCCCAGGGGCGTCTTGGGCTGATGAACGCCTATATGCGGCCGATCTACCGGCCGGCGGCGATTGCCGGTCCGGCCGTGACGGTCGAGGTCGCGCCGGGCGACAACTGGATGATCCACGTCGCGGTCGAACAGTGCCAACCCGGCGACGTGCTGGTGGTCACCCCGACCTCACCGAACGAAGACGGCTATTTCGGCGATCTGCTGGCGACCTCGCTTAAGGCGAGGGGCGTCAAGGGGCTGATTATCAACGGCGGCATCCGCGACATCGCGACGCTGACCGAGATGGGGTTTCCGGCCTGGTCGAAGGCGGTCTATGCCCGCGGCTGCGTCCGAAATACGCTCGGTAATGTCAATGTGCCGGTCGTTTGCGCTGACGCCCTGGTTAATCCGGGCGATGTCATCGTCGCCGACGACGACGGCGTCTGCGTCGTGCCGCGCGACAAGGCCGAAGAGATCGCCGGGAAGGCCGCGGCGCGCGCCACCTCCGAAGACGCCCGCCGCGTGCGGTTTCAGAACGGCGAGCTGGGCCTCGATATCTACGAGATGCGTGAGACTCTGAAGGCCAGGGGCCTGGTCTATATCGAGCAGAAAGACCTCTGATGCTGACCGTCATTCCCTGCAGCGTCTATCGCGGTGGCACGTCGAAGGGGCTGTATTTCCTGAAGGACGACCTTCCCGGTGATATCGCCACGCGTGACGCTGTCCTGCTGGCCGCCATGGGATCGCCTGATCCGCGCCAGATCGACGGGATAGGCGGCGCGCATCCGTTGACCTCAAAGGTAGCCGTCGTGTCCAGGTCGGCTCGCGACGACGCCGATGTCGATTACCTGTTCCTGCAGATATTTCCGGAAAAGGCCATGGTCACCGACCAGCAAAACTGCGGCAACATCCTGGCCGGCGTCGGACCGTTCGCCATCGAACAGGGCCTGGTCGCGGCGCGCGACGGTGTGACCTCGGTCCGTATCCGCATGCTGAACACCCAAAGCCTGGCCGTCGCGCACATCCAGACCCCGGGCGGCATCGTCGAGTACGAAGGCGACGCCCGGATCGACGGTGTGCCGGGAACGGCGGCGCCGGTGCCGACCGATTTCCTCGATGTCGCTGGATCGTCTTGCGGCGCCTTGTTGCCGACCGGCAATGCGACGGATCACATCCAGGGCGTACCGGTCACCCTTATAGACAACGGCATGCCGGTGATCGTGGTGCGTGCCTCCGACCTTGGCCTCGGCGGCTACGAAAGCCCGCAAGCCCTGGAGGCCGACGCGGCTTTGAAAGCCCGCATTGAAGCCATTCGCCGCGAAGCCGGCCCCCTGATGGCCCTTGGCGACGTTACCGACGCATCGGTGCCGAAGATCACCCTGATTGCCAGGGCGGCGAACGGCGGGACGGTCAGCACGCGCACCTTCATTCCTCACCGCGTCCACGAAGCCATCGGCGTCTTCGGCGCCGTATCGGTGGCGACGGCCTGCGTGCTCAAGGGCTCCGTGGCAAACGACCTGCTGGGCCTGGAGGTCCAGGGAGCCACCGACCTTGAGATTGAACACCCGACCGGCTTCTTCACCGTGTCGATGGACATCGAAGGCGAGGGGCCGGCGCTCAGGATCAAGCGCTCGGCCCTGTTGCGCACGGCGCGAAAGCTGATGACGGGCCAGGTCTTTGTGCCCTCGAAGGTTTGGGCCAGATGACCATCGAACGCGTCGCCATCATCGGCTTTGGCGAAGTCGGTCGCGCGCTCGCGACCGAAATGCCGGTCCCTGTCCGCACCTATGACATCGATACTTTCAAAGGGGCCAAATATGCCAATCCGGCGGACGCCGTCGCAAATGCCGATCTCGTCATCTGCGCGGTTACCGCCGCACAAACGATCGCCGCCGCGGAAAGCGTGGCGCCGCATATCCGGCCGAAGGCCTGGTATCTGGACCTGAATTCAGCCTCGCCCGACGCCAAGATCGGTGCGGCGCATATCATCGATGGGGCTGGCGGCCGCTATGTCGAGGCGGCCGTCATGTCCCCTATCGAGCCCAAGCGGCTATCCTCACCCATGCTGCTGGGCGGGCCCCATGCTGAAGCCATCGTGCCTTTTTTACAGGCCCGGGGCTTCAGCGGGGCTGTCTTCTACTCGCCGGCGCCCGGGAAAGCCGCGGCGACCAAGCTGTGCCGCTCGGTGATGATCAAGGGCCTGGAGGCGCTGATCTCGGAGTCGCTGCTCTCGGCCAGGCATTACGGGGTCGAGGATACAGTCCTGGACAGCCTGAACAACCTGTTTCCGCACGCCGACTGGCATGGCTATGCCCGCTACATGATTTCGCGAACCCTGGAACACGGGGCACGCCGCGCCGAAGAGATGCGCGAGGCGGCCAAGACGGTCACCGAAGCTGGCGTCACGCCCTGGATGAGTGAGGCGATCATCGAGCGCCAGGCCTGGGCGCCGGCTTTCGCGGCCGCGTTGAAACACAATGACCTGAAAGACCTGCTCGACGCCATGCGCGCGCAAATGTCGAAAGAGGAAGCCGCTAAATGAGCCTGCAAAAGCCCCTGATCATCGACTGCCATGGCCACTACACGACGGCGCCGGCGCCCCTGACGCAGTTCCGCGACGAACAGATCGCGCATTTCCACGATCCGCTGAAGCCGGCGCCGAAGGGCCTGGTCATCTCCGACGACGAGATCCGTGAGACGATCGAAAAGAACCAGCTTAAGCTTCTCAAGGAACGCGGCGCCGACATGACGATCTTCTCGCCCCGCGCCTCGGTCATGGGGCCGCACATCGGCGATGAAGACGTCTCCAAGCGCTGGACGGTCGAGAGCAACAACATCATCAAACGCGTCGTCGATCTGTTCCCCGATACCTTTATTGGCGTCTGTCAGTTGCCCCAGTCGCCTGGCGTGTCACTCGAAGGGTCGATAGCCGAACTGCGCCGTTGCGTCGGCGAACTGGGTTTCGTCGGCTGCAACCTCAATCCCGATCCATCGGGCGGCCACTTCAGCGCCCCGCCGATCTACGACAAATACTGGTACCCGTTCTTCGAGGCCATGGTCGAACTGGACGTACCGGCGATGGTCCACGTCTCGGGTTCGTGCAACCCGGCCTTTCACGCGACGGGCGCCTACTACATCAATGCCGACACGACCGCCTTCATGCAGTTGATCGAAGGCGACCTGTTCAAGGACTTCCCCGAGTTGCGCCTGATCATTCCGCATGGCGGCGGGGCGGTGCCCTACCATTGGGGGCGCTATCGCGGCCTGGCCGATATGCTGAAGAAGCCGCTCTTGCGCGACCATGTCATGAAGAACGTCTATTTCGACACCTGCGTCTACCACCAGCCGGGCATCGATCTCCTGTTCAAGGTCATCGACGTCAAGAACATCCTGTTTGGTTCGGAAATGGTCGGCGCCGTGCGTGGCATCGATCCGGAAACCGGTCATTACTTCGATGACACCAAGCGCTACGTGGACAATCTCGCCATCTCCGCCGAGGACAAATACCAGGTGTTCGAGGGCAATGCGCGCCGCGTCTATCCCCGGCTGAACGAAGCGCTGCTGGCGCGGGGGCTGTGATGTCGGACTTCATCATGGATATGGGCTGGCGGGTCTGGCACCCGAAGCCGACGAAACCGACCTTCGTCCCACCCCCAGGTGCGGTCGACGCCCACTGCCACGTCTTCGGCCCAGGCGACCTATTTCCGTATGCGCCCGGGCGAAAATACACGCCGTGCGACGCCTCTAAGGACGATCTTTGGGCGCTACGCAAGCACCTTGGTTTTACGCGCTCGGTGATCGTCCAGGCGACGTGCCACGGCGCTGATAACCGCGCCCTGGTAGACGCGATCGCCCACTCCGAGGGCACCGCGCGAGGCGTGGCGACCGTGAAGCGCGACGTGAGCGACGATGAGCTTCAGCGGTTGCATGCGGCGGGCGTCCGCGGTGTCCGCTTCAATTTCGTCAAGCGCCTGGTCGATAGCCTGCCGCACGATGAACTGAAGGAAATCGCCGCGCGCATCGCGCCGCTCGACTGGCACATCGTTATCTACTTCGTTGCCGAAGAACTGGAAGAGCTGTCGGATTTCTTCTTGGCACTACCCGCCCCACTGGTCGTCGACCATATGGGGACGCCGGATGTGTCAAAGCCCGTCGACGGGCCTGATTTCCAGCGTTTTGTCGACTTCATGGCCGCGCGCGACGACATCTGGTGCAAGGTAACGTGCCCCGAACGCCTGTCGAAGGAGACTCCGCCATTTTATAGCGATGTGGTTCCCTTCGGCCAGCGCATCGTCGAAACCTTCCCGGATCGGGTTCTGTGGGGGACCGACTGGCCCCACCCCAACATGAAAACGCACACGCCCGACGAGGGGCATCTGGTCGATTTCATTCCGCGGATAGCCACGAGTGAGGCGCTGCAGCGGAAGCTGCTCGTCGAAAATCCGATGCGGCTGTATTGGCCCGAAGAGGTCTCGAAATGAGCCCATCGCGACCTTACGACGATGTGCCGGGAACGACCGTGTTCGATGAACGCATGTCGCGCCTGGGCTATCACCTGAACCAGTTCTGCATGTCGCTGATGAAGCCGGAGAACCGCGAGCGGTTCAAGGCCGACAATCGCGCCTATCTCGACGAATGGCCGATGACGGAAGACCAGAAGCAGTCGGTCATCGATCGCGACTACAACAAGATGCTCAGCCTGGGCGGCAATATCTATTTCCTGGCCAAAATCTTCTCGTCGGACGGCCTGAGCTTCCAGTACGCCGCCTCGACCATGACCGGCATGTCCGAGCCGGAATACCTGCAGATGATGTTGAGCGGCGGCCGGTCGCCGGATGGCAATCGGTACAAGCATGAGTGGGAGCCCAAGTGATGGCCAGGATTACCGCAGGCATCACAACCTCCCACGTCCCGGCGCTCGGCCGGGCGATCGATACCGGTCAAACCCAAAGCGATTATTGGAAACCCATTTTCGATGGCTACGAGTTTGCCAGGCGCTGGGAAGAACAGGAAAAGCCCGACGTCGTGTTCCTGGTCTATAACGATCATGCGACGGCTTTCTCGCTGGACTTGATTCCGACCTTCGCGATCGGCGTTGCCGAGCAGTACAAGGTTGCGGACGAGGGTTTCGGCCCACGTCCCGTGCCGAACGTCGAAGGCCAGGCTGACCTTGCCTGGCACATTGCCGGCTCGGTCATTGAGCAAGATTTCGATCTGACCGTCGTGAACCGAATGGACGTCGATCACGGGCTGACCGTACCGTTATCTCTTATGTTCGGGCAGCCCGAAAAGTGGCCGTGCAAGGTCATCCCCTTCGCCGTCAATGTCGTCCAATATCCGGTGCCGTCCGGCCGGCGTTGCTATAATCTCGGCCGCGCCATCCGCAATGCCATCGAGTCCTTTCCCGAAGACCTAAACGTCCAGATCTGGGGTACGGGGGGCATGTCGCACCAGCTCCAAGGCCCGCGCGCCGGCCTGATCAACCAGCCGTGGGACAAGGCCTTCCTCGACGACATTGCCGACGATCCTGGCCGGCTCGCGGCCATTCCACCTGAGGACTATATCCGCGAAGCGGGTAGCGAGGGCATCGAGCTGGTCATGTGGCTGATCATGCGCGGCGCGCTGCAAGACGAGGTCGAGGTGCTGCACAAGCACTATCACGTCCCGGCATCCAACACGGCCATCGGCCACATCATTCTGAAGAACAAGGATTAAGTCATGAAAATCGCATTGGCCGGCGCCGGCGCCTTCGGAATCAAACATCTCGACGGCCTGAAAATCATTGCGGCGGAACAGCCCGATGTCGAGGTGGTGGCCCTGATCAGCCGTGACCTGGAAAAGACGAAGGAAATTGCCGCGAAGTACGGCATCGCGCACGCCTTCACCGAACTGGACGAAGCCCTGGCCCTGGCCGAGGTGGACGCGGTGATCCTCTGCACGCCGACGCAAATGCATGCCGCTCAAGCGGTTGGCTGCATGAAGGCCGGCAAGCACGTCCAGGTCGAAATCCCGCTGGCCGACTCGTGGGCGGACGCGCAGGCTGTGCTCGATACGCAAAAGGCAACGGGCAAGGTCTGCATGGTCGGACATACCCGCCGTTTCAACCCGTCCCACCAGTATGTGCACAACCTCGTCAAGGCAAACGAACTGCACCTGCAACAGATGGACGTACAGACCTATTTCTTCCGCCGCACCAATATGAATGCCTTGGGCCAGCCGCGGTCTTGGACCGACCACCTTTTGTGGCATCACGCCGCGCATACGGTCGACCTCTTCGCCTACCAGGCGGGCGCGCCGATCGTGAAGGCCAATGCTGTGGAGGGGCCGGTCCATGCGACACTCGGCATCGCCATGGACATGTCGATCCAGTTGAAGGCCGCAAATGGCGCTATCTGCACGCTCAGCTTGTCGTTCAACAACGACGGGCCGCTTGGCACCTTCTTCCGCTATATCTGCGACGCCGGGACATATATCGCCCGCTACGACGACCTGGTGAACGGCAAGGAAGAACCCGTCAACGTCAGCCATATCGCCGTGTCGATGAATGGGATCGAACTGCAGGATCGCGAATTTATTGCAGCCATTCGCGAAGGTCGGGAGCCCAACAGTTCGGTTGCCCAGGTCCTACCTTGCTACAAGGTATTGCACGACCTCGAACAACAGCTAAATGAAACACCCTGACGCAACCGTGGCTGACAAGCCCCGAGGGAACCGGGAAGTGCGTCGGCAGCAGATCCTGGACGCGACCGTGCAGTGTGTACGGCGCAAGGGTTTTCATGGCGCCAGCATGTCGGATATCGCCGCCGGAGCACAGGTTAGCGTCGGCGCCATATACCGCTATTTCACAAGCAAGGAATCGATCATCGAGGCCATCGTGGCGAACAACCTGGCGGAAATGCGCGACACCTTCGCCGAATGGGACGATACGCCCGACGACGCGTTGCTCGATCGCCTGCTAAACGTGTTGGGTCGTGCGATCGAGCGACGCTTTGGCGGCGACTATTCGGAGCTGGGGCTGGAGATCTTGGCGGAAGCCGGACGCAACCCGCGCGTAGCGGCCATTGTTGAAAACGCCGATGCTCAGGAACGGCAACTGGGCCGCAATCTCTGCCAGCGTCTGATGCCGGACGTCGAACCCGCGTTGGTTGAGGCGCGGAGCGAGATCGTCAGCATGTTATTCGACGGGATGATGGCCCGCGCCATAGCCAATCCGAGCGCAGATCGCGGGGCGCTTTTGGCGGATTTGCGAACGGTTGTCCGCCTTCTGTTTGCGCCGTCGCCCAAGCCCTTGGGGGTGGCCTAATGTCTGAAGCGATATGGCTGCCGGCAACGCCACAATTAAGTGACGTCTGTATGGTCAAAATCCGCGTCGGCCCGCCGATAGACGGCGGAGGTAGCACACAGGGACAACGCCGGATCATTCCGATCCTGGATGGCACGGTCACTGGGCTGCGGCTGAACGGCATCGTCAGGCCTGGCGGTGCTGATTTCCAACGCCTTCGCCCCGACGGGGTCACGGAAATCCAGGCGCGTTATATGATTTTGACGGACGATGGCGCCACAGTCTATGTCGAGAATACGGGCCTCCGCCATGGTCCCCCGGAGGTGATGGCCAGACTTCTGGCTGGGGAAAGCATCGATCCGGCTTTAGTCTATTTCCGATCGGTGCCCAAGTTTGAAGTCCAGGGCGCCGCCTACAGCTGGATGGAGCGGTCGATTTTCCTATGTGCCGGCGCCCGATTTCCGGATGAGGTCGTCCTGCGGTTCTTCGAGGTCAATTGAACCTCGACGGGCGGTCGTCGAAGACATTCGCAATGTGCCTGCGGTCCTCGTCGTTCGTCATCTTGGAACCACATGGACGATCATACGTCTGTACCGCACGAACGGAAGTTGCCCCGCCTTTGGGCGGTCGCGGACCTCCAGGATGATGTGATAAACCTTTTCGCCGGGAACCACCTGCTTGTCCGGCATGGTCATATCGGTTTCAGCGGCATCCGGCGCTGCGATCCTCGGGGCGGAAATGGGAAACAGAGGCGGCGAGGGATCGCGGTACCACCACCAGGCATAGCTCAACGCATCTCCGTCCGGATCCGTCGAGCCGACGGCACTCAGGTGGACGGTGTCGCCATATTTGACGGTCACTTCCATCGGCGCCAGACTGTAGTCGCCCTGCAGTGCGACCTTGGGCGGGTGGTTGGCCGACGCATAGGTGCTCGCGACCGTCCATTGCATACGATTGGCGAAATCAAGCTGCACCGCCTCTCGCCACCGCCAGACTCCGACGCGATTGCCGGTATGGGTCTGCCCGTCGTGGCCGATGGCGGTGTCCTGGGTATCGGCATGGAGGCCGAATTGGGGACTGACGCTGCCGTATCGACCGCCCCAGCCGCCATAGTCCGGATGCTCGGGATCGTCGAGTCCGTTCGGAATGAGATAGAGGAAGGACGGACTGTCGCCTTCGATCGCGAACAATGGCTTTGGATAAAGGCTACCGTACGGGCCAACGCGGATATGTGCGTCCAGCCAGGGCGGACTCATCAAAGACGTGTCCGGCCCCGGCTCGGGGAAGACGGTGTCCGCCGACATGCCCTGCCACGCCGCCTGGGGGTAATCGTTGAACGCGTGGATGCTGGCGATCCAGAACAATTTCGGGAAGGTCGCACGAACCCAAGGCCCTGCGTCGTCTTGGTCCGAAATCGAATAGACGCCTTCGTGAAGGATCTTGTCCCGATTGTGTATCTTGGCCATGCTTGGAAAATATGTCCGGACATAATTATGTCAAGTCAGCGTCGTTAAAGGATGTGCGGGCGGGCTTTGTTTGTAGCGTACACGCTCTCCAACAGACGCAGGCAACACACCCATGCAAAATTCCCCGCTCCAGATCGGTACGCTGATCTATGACGGCATAGACCAGATCGACGTAACGGGTCCATTTGAGGTTTTGTCGAGAATCCCTGGCGCCGTGCATCGGCTTTACGCCCAGGCGGATCGGCCGGTCAAAGACGTTATGGGGCTACGCCTCATGCCCGATGCGACCATGGACCAGGCGCCCCAGCTGTATATTCTTCACGTGCCCGGCGGACAGGGCCAGGAAGCCCTTATGGATGCCGAGGACGTCCACAAGTGGCTGATCGCGCAATCACGCGGGGCGAAAGCTGTTTTGTCGGTCTGCACGGGCGCGTTGTTGTTGGGTTCGGCAGGCTTGTTGATCGGCAAACGCGCGACGACGCACTGGGCGTCAACGCACCTCCTCAAGGATTTCGGCGCGACGTTCGTGGATGAACGCGTGGTCGTCGACGACCAATGGACGTTTGCCGCAGGGGTAACGGCCGGCATCGACGGCGCCCTTCGACTGGTATCGGAGATCGCCGGCCAGGAGGCGTCGGAACGTATTCAGCTCGATATTGCCTACGCGCCGGAACCGCCATTTAACAGCGGTGATCCGAAATCCGCGCCGGCCGAGATCGTAGCTGAGGCGCGCGGCGCCATGGCCGACCTGATCGCGCGGCGGGAGGCCACAGCCAGGCGGATAGCGCAACGGCTAGGAATAGGCAGGTCTGCTGCCCTCGCGGATGCGGATGCCTCTTAGGGGCTAGTCGTGCCGGTGTTCAATGTCATTGTCCAGGACGTCCACCCAATCGCATTTGCGGCTCTCGAAAACTGAAAATCGCGGCGGCGGGAAATCCTTGTCGGCACAGAGGCCGACAGGGATTGCAACGACATCACCTGCGCCCTCGTTCTGATAGTGAGTACCTGTGCCGCAGGCAGGGCAGAATGCCGAAAGATCTTGGTCCCGCTGTCGGCAACACGGACAAATTGGCGTGTATCTCCCTCGATTGTCACGGCCAAGCTCGGCCAACGGGCCTGTACAGCGAAAGCCGAGCCGCTCCTTTGCTTGCAGGCGAGGCAATGGCATACGGATATCCGTATGGGTGCTCCTTCACACGTGATGCGGACGGCGCCGCACTGGCATTTGGCTGACCGCACGATCCGGCTTGGTCTGGCGCTGCATGTCGGCTTCCTACGGTTCTCGGGCGGCCTCCTGAATACTACCGATCTCATACCGGAAGCCGTCCTTCAGCACATTGGCAAGCAGATATCGAAGGGCGAACGGCGCCGCAGATCGCATCGATCCGATCGCTGTACCGACGCCGCGGCCGCACACTTTTCGATCACCAACAGGCCGCCGCCGGTATCCTGGGCTTTCGCAAGCTGACCGAGGGCGCCGAGCGTAACCTGCTGGGCTATCTGCGCAAGGAAACCTGGGATGCGCTGGAAGACGAAGAGATGAGCTTCCGGATACGAAAATGGCTTTATGAGTTGAAGTATTTTTCCTTAGGAGACAGACCTTTACGCAGCTTGCTTTATCGGGCGCGCCGCATGCGCGAGGACGACCTCACCGGGGCGATCGCCCGGGCTGTTCCGGCCGAGATCCGAGAGACCTGGCTTTCCCGCCTTCTCGCCGGACCGCCGCACTCTCCCCTCCAAACGGGTCTCGACTGGCTACGCGAAGGGCCAAGGTCTCGCAAAGCTTCCGCGGTTATGGAGCAAATTGCCCGGGTCGAATTGCTGAAGGAACTGGGCGCAGAACAATTGGATCTCGGGATTTCGCTGGCCGCACTGACACACTACGCCCGCCCGCTGCAGTACCGAAAGCCGTCGAAGCTCCACCAGGTGCGCAACGAGGTCCTGGAGATCGAGATCGCCTGTTTTCTTCGGCTCCAGCTACTGCGTCACTCCGATACCGCGGCGGACCTAATCGATCGGCGGATTGCCGACCTTTGGCGCCAGGCCAAGGACCGCGTCGAAGAGCGTCAAGGCGACGAGTTCCGGCGCTATCGCAGGCTGGTGATGACGCTTCAGGGCCTGGCGGCCGACGGCCAATTGCCGGCGGAAGATTTCCGCGAATGCGTTCGGGAACTGCTGGTACCGTTTGGTTTCGACGAGCCTCCGAACAAGGTGACGGCCATCCGCATGGAGCTGGCCAACGACCATGTTCATCTTCGGACGCTTCTATCAGCCGCCCAGCGGATCGACGTTGTGCCCGAGGACGACCACGCCCTACAAGGCGCCCTACATGTCATCGACAAGACGCGCGGAAAACGCTCTGGCGCCTTGCGTCCGACCGAGACCAATCCGTTTGGCGTA
>FTKT01002826.1_pt3 | contig 11721 bp, 9 predicted proteins | sample 1658271 | NCBI WGS metagenome assembly FTKT01 (sample SAMEA3914811, study PRJEB12502) | metagenome | biome: forest; material: soil | place: Canada | collected 2011-08-04 | depth 0.3 m | reverse complement strand
GCCTTGAAGTCGACGTCGCCCTTGGCGAAGGTCTCCGTCGTGGTGATCGGCATCTTCTGGTCGTCCAGTGCCTTCTTGAAGGCGTCGTAGCCGCTCTTGGTGAAGACGTCGTCGTTGCCGTACAGCACGGCGACCTTCTTGATCCTGGCCACCTTCGAGGCGATCCGGATCGTCACCGGCAGCACGTCGGCCTCGGTGACGGAATTGCGGAAGACGTGGTCGCCGATCGTCGTGATCCCGTCGGCCGTGTTGGAGGTTCCGAACACGACGATCTTCGAGGCCTGCGCGATCGGGTCGGAGGCCTTGGCCGAGTTCGACAGGGTCGGGCCGAACAGCATGAGCGCCTTGTCCTGGAAGATGAGCTTCTTGAAGGCGTTGATCGCCTCTTCCTTCTTGCCCTGTTCGTCCTCGACGACCAGTTCGAGCGGCCGGCCATTGACGCCGCCGGCGGCGTTGATCTCTTCGACGGCCATCTGGAACGCGTTGCGGATCGGGATGCCGTATTGCGCGGCACCGCCCGACAGGGCTTCCGCGACGCCGATCTTGATGGGATCGGCGGCCAGCGCCGAGCCGAACGAGAGGGCGGCGGCCAGCGCCACGGCCGAGATCCGGGCAAAGCGTCGTTGCGAATTCACGGGTGTTGTCTCCATGGCGGTTCTGTGAACAGCCTCGACTGTAAGCGGAGTACGCAGATTTTTTTGTGAGGGCGGTTTCATCTTTGATAAGATGAATGCGAATGATTCGTATTTAGGTAGGCAACACCCCACCGAATCCTTTGCTCCAACCTGACGAAAGAACAATGAACCGACTGACCCCCATCGCCTCGGCGCTCCTTGCGCTGACCACCGTCGCGCCGACGGCCTGGTCGCAATCGGCGCCCACGCGGGACGCCGCTGTCGCCGGAAGTGCCGCGGCCGCCACCACGACGCCCGCTGCCGCGGGTGCCCTGATGGGCGTGCAGGAAGTGGAGATCCAGGGCGAGGCCGCGAAGGACTTCACGCGCAAGGACGCGTCGCTCAACAAGCTCTCCGCCGACCTGCGCGACGTGCCGCAATCCGTCACGGTGCTGAGCAAGTCGCTGCTGCAGAGCCAGGGTGCCTCGTCGTTGTCGGACGCGCTGCGCAACGTTCCCGGCGTGACGCTGGGCGGCGCCGAGGGCGGCCAGATCGGCAACAACATCAACTTGAACGGCTTCACGGCCCGCACGGACATCTACCTCGACGGCTTCCGCGACCGCGGCCAGTACTACCGCGACACCTTCGCGCTCGACGCCGTCGAAGTGCTGATGGGCCCGTCGTCGATGCTGTTCGGCCGCGGCTCCACCGGCGGCGTCGTCAACCAGGTGAGCAAGGTGGCGCAGCTCAAGCCGGTGACCGAGGTCGACGCGTCGGCCACCACCAACGGCATGGTGCGCACGACGGCGGACGTCGACCGCGCGATCGACGCGACCTCGGCGTTCCGCGTCGCGGCCATGGCGCAGTCGGGCCGCACGACGACCCGCGACGAGATGAAGAACACCGACTTTGGCCTGGCGCCTTCCGTGAAATACGGCATCGGCACGGACACCGAGATCACGCTGTCGGCGCTGCTGCAGCGAAACCACGACATGCCCGACTACGGCTTCTCGCCGTGGCAGGGCCGCCCGGTGAACGTGCCGCACGACGACTTCTACGGCTACAAGGACGACCGCACGAACCAGGACGTCGCCACGTTCTCGGCGCTGGTGTCGCACAAGTTCGGCGACGACATGACGCTGCGCAACGAGATCCAGAGCAACCACGTGCACGTCGACGCACGCGAGACGGCGTCGCAGTCGCTGGGCCTGCCCACCGACAGGCCGGGCGGCCTCGTCTGCGCAAGCGGCTTCTGCACCGCGCCCACGGCCACGCCGCTCGACCAACTGTTCGTCAAGCTGCAGAGCCACGACCGCGTCATCACCGACCACTCCGTGTTCGACCAGCTCGACCTGACGGCGCGCCTGGACACCGGCCCCGTGCACCACGAGATCATCACCGGCGCCGAGATCGGCCAGGACACCTACAGCAACCAGTCGTACAGCCGCACAGGCAAGTGCGACGGCGTCGCGATGGCCACCGGCTACGTCGGCTGCGAATCGCTGCTGGCGCCGGTCTACCAGGACAGCCCCGCCAGCGTGCCGGACGTCGCGGGCAACCTGTCCACCAGCCGCGCGAATTCGTACGGCGCCTACCTGAGCGACACCGTGAGCCTGGGCTCGCAGTTCAAGCTCGTCGGCGGCATTCGCCGCGACCGCTTCGACGCGACGATCACCAACACGATCACCGCGCCGAAGAACATCGCGCAGGACGTCTCGTACACGAGCTACCGCGCCGGCGGCATCTGGCAGCCGACGCCCGCGCAGTCGTACTACGTCAGCTACAGCACGTCGTTCAACCCGTCGCTGGAGCAGCTCACCAACACCACCGGCACCACGGCGCCGCTGCCGCCCGAGACCAACAAGGCCTACGAGGCCGGCGGAAAGGTCGACATCCTGACGGGCAAGCTGTCCGTCGACGGCGCAGTGTTCCAGATCACGCAGGACAACGCGCGCTCCGCCGATTCGAGCGGCAACTACACGGCCACCGGCACCGTGCGCGTGCGCGGCGCGCGCCTGGGCGGCTCGGGCCTGCTCGCGCACGGCTGGAAGGTGTTCGCGGGCTACGCGTACCTCGATGCGCGCATCATCGACGGCATCGGCGTCGGCACGCAGAACATGGTGCCGAGCAACACGCCGCGCAACTCGGGCACGCTCTGGACGACGTACGAACTGGTGCCGCACTGGGACATCGGCGGCGGCGCCGTCTATGCGTCCAAGCGCTACGCGAACAACACCGACACCACGCTGGTCGGCGGCTACGCGCGCTGGGACGGCACGCTCGACTACCACCAGCCCAAGTACGATGTGCGCCTCAACGTGTTCAACGTGTTCGACCGCAAGTACTTCGACGCGCTGATCCAGTCCGACGGCGGACGCTCCGTGCCCGGCACGGGCCGCAGCGCGATGCTGTCCTTCTCCTACCACGTCTAAGCCAGCTTCCCGCCGTCCCAGCGGGAGCAAGCCACTGCCATGCTCGTCTCCATTCCCAACGCGCTCGACGCCCGGCAACTGCAGGAGGTGCGCGCGCGCCTGGAGGCCGCGGGCGACGCCTGGGTCGACGGCCGCGTGTCGGCCGGCTACCAGGGCGCGCCCGTCAAGCACAACGAGCAGATCGACGAGCGCTCCGACGTCGCCGCGGCGTGCCAGTCCATCATCCTCGGCTCGCTGGAGCGCCATCCGCTGTTCATCAGCGCCGTGCTGCCCAACGAGGTCTATCCGCCGATGTTCAACCGCTACGGCGAGGGCATGACCTTCGGCGCGCACGTGGACGGCAGCGTGCGCATCCATCCGCACACGGGCCGCAAGCTGCGCACCGACGTCTCGGCCACGCTGTTCCTGAACGAGCCGGACGAGTACGACGGCGGCGAACTGGTGGTGCACGACGCCTTCGGCACGCACCGCGTGAAGCTGGCGGCCGGCGACATGGTGGTCTATCCGGCCACCAGCCTGCACGAGGTCACGCCGATCACGCGCGGCCGGCGCCTGGCCTCGTTCTTCTGGATCCAGAGCCTGCTGCGCGACGATGCGCAGCGCTCGATGATGTTCGACCTCGACAGCGCCATCCAGCAGCTGAACCAGACCGGCGCCGACGCGCTCGCGCGGCGCGGTCTCGTCGGCGTCTATCACAACCTCATGCGCCAATGGAGCGACACTTGAATTCACCGACCCGGGCCAACGCGGCCCTCTGGCTGCGCAAGGTGCATGGCTGGATCGGCCTGTGGGGCGCGACGCTGGGCCTGCTGTTCGGCTTCAGCGGCATCTGGCTGAACCATCGCGCGGTGCTGCCGCTGAAGCCGGCGGCGGAGCGCGGCGAATCGCAACTCGCGCTGCCCGACCCGGCGCCCGTCGACGCGAAGGCGATGGCGGCGTGGTTGCAGTCAGCGCTGTCGCTGCAGCAGCCGGCGGGCAACGTGCGCGTCGAGAAGGCCCGGCCCGCGCCGTGGGCGGAGGCGTCGGCCGCCGCCGCGGCGATGCAGCCGGCGCACTGGACGTTCAACTTCAACGCGCCGCGCGAGCAGGTCCAGGCCGACTACTGGGTCGGCAACCACGCGGTCAGCGTGCGCCGCACCGACAGCGGCGTCGTCGCCACGCTGACCAACCTGCACAAGGGCGTCGGCATGCCGGTGGCGTGGATCCTGCTGGTCGACACGCTGGCCGGCAGCATGATCCTGCTGTCGCTGTCCGGACTCGCGCTGTGGATGCTGACGCGGCGCAGGCGCATCGTGGGCCTGGCGATCTTCGGCACCGCACTCGCCGTCACGGCGGGCCTGGCGATCGCGCACCTGTAGGCGGCCGGGAGCGGGCGGCGCGCGCCTCGGGATTCGGGGCGTTTCAGGCGCGGTGAACCGATTTTCGGGTAACGTGCGCAGCAAACACGACCGACTCCAGGGATCGCTCCGCGTGAGTATTCGAACGAGACTGCTGCTTCTCGTCTTCGCCGTCTGGCTGCCTGCGATGGCAGGCTTCGGCATGCTCGCCCGCTCGACCTACCTGCACGAGACGCACGTCGCCACCGACCACCTGCGCGACCTGGCGCGCTCGATCAGCATGGTCGTCGACAGCGAACTGGACAAGCGCGTCGCGATCGCCAACACGCTGGGCGCCGCGCGCTCGCTGAAGGAGGGCGAGCTCGAACGCTTCTATGAGCACGCGAAGCGCGCCACCGAGGGCAGCGGCAACACGGTGCTGGTGGTCGACGCCGAGCGCCAGATCATCAACACCCGCAGGCCCTTCGGCGCGCCCTTGCCGGTGCGCGGCTGGAAGCCGAACCCGCCCCTGATCTCGGGGGCGCCGATCGCGGCCGACCTCATGCACAGCTCGCTCAACGGGCAACCGGTGCTGACCGTGGTGGCCGCCGAGCCGGGCGTCCAGCCGCAGAAGTACAACATCGGCATCGCCTTCGGCCCGGAGGTGATCCAGCACGTCCTCGACATCCAGAAGCTCCCGCCCGGCGCGGTCGCCTCGGTGCTGGACGGGAAGTACCAGACGGTGGCCCGCAGCAAGGATCCGCAGAAGTGGCTGGGCGTGCGCGCCGCCTCGGCCACGGTCGCGGCGGCGTCCAACGGTCTGCTGGATCAGCAGTTCGATTCGGTGTCGCACGAGGGCGAGCCCACGGTCGCCGTCGTCGCCCGTTCGGCGCGCTACGGCTGGACGGTCGGCGTGGGGCTGCCGCGTTCGGCGCTGATGGAGCCGGCGATCCGCGTGACGATCCAGGCGTTCGCAGCCGCCGGCATCCTGGCCGTCATCGGCCTCGTCCTGGCGCTGTACTTCGCGCGCCAGATCGGGGGCCCGGTGCTGGCGCTGAGCGACGCGGCCGCCGAGCTCGGCCGCGACCGCGTGCCCGATCCCTTGCGCACCGGGTTGTTCGAGGCCGACCAGGTGGGCGCGGCCCTGCACGAGGCGGGCCTGCGTTCCGCGCGCGCGACCGAGCTGCTCGAGTCGCGCGTCGCCGACGCGATCCGCCAGACGCAGGAGGCGCAGACGCGCCTGCTCGACGGCCAGAAGCACGAGGCGATCGGGCGCCTGACCGGCGGCCTCGCGCACGACCTCAACAACTTCCTGCAGACCATGAGCACCGGCCTGCAGGTGCTGGATCGCCTCGTCAAGGAAGACCCGGGCCGGCGCGTCATCGAGGCCAGTACGCGCGCGGTCGACAAGGCGGCGACGCTGGTGCGCCAGATGCTCGCCTTCGGCCGCTCGCAACCGCTCAAGCCGCTGCCGATCGACCTGCACGACTTCGTGCTTCGCTGCGATGACCTGATGGGCCGCGCCGTCGGCGGCAAGGTGCGCCTGACCGCCGACATCGAGCCCGGCCTGCCGCCGCTGATGGCCGATGCCACGCAGTTCGAGCTCGCGTTGCTCAACCTCGTCTTCAACGCCCGTGACGCGATGCCCGACGGCGGCACCGTGATGATCCGCGGCCGGTTGGCGAGTGCGACGCAGGCGTCCGCGCTGCCGCCGGGCCGCTACATCGCCGTCGACGTCGTCGATACAGGTGGGGGCATGGACGCCGAGGTGCTGCAGCGCGTGTTCGAGCCGTACTTCACCACCAAGGCGGTTGGCGTGGGCAGCGGCCTCGGGCTGCCGCAGGTACGCGCCTTCGCCGTGCAGTCCGGCGGCGCGGCCACGATCAGCAGCGAGCGCGGGGTCGGCACGACGGTGTCGCTGCTGCTGCCGGTGTCGCGCGACCCGCTGCAGGCGAGCGATGCCGCGGCGACGGCGTCGGCCGAGTTCATGCCGCTGCGGGTGCTGTTCGTCGAGGACGACCTGCTGGTGTCGTCGGTGGTCGTGCCCGCGCTGCGCGCCGCCGGCCACACGGTGCGCCACTGCCTCAACGGCGAGGCTGCGGCGCGCGCGTTGCAGGACGGCGGACTCTTCGACATCGTGTTCACCGACGTCGTGATGCCCGGCGCCATGAGCGGCCTCGACCTCGCGGCCTGGTGCCAGGCCAACATCCCGGCGATGGCGGTCATCGTCGCCACCGGCTACACGACGCAGCACATCGATGCCGGCGTGAAGGTGCTGTCCAAGCCGTACTCGATCGAGACGCTGCTGGTGGAGCTGCAGTACGCGGTGCGCGTGAAGCGGACGTAGGCGCCTCGCTTGCCACGGTCGCCCCATCCGAAACGGAGGGACACCATGACCGAAGTCCGCAGGGGCCAGGCGCCCGGGCAGCTTTCACGCGGCGAGTTCAGCGAACGCTACCAGGCCTCGTTCCGCGATCCGGCGTTCCAGGCCGAGAAGGAGGCGCTGGTACGCATCGAAGAGATCGCGTGGCTGGCCTACAAGGCCGAGCGCAAGTCGCCGGTGACGCGCAAGGCGGGCCCGGGCCATGCCGATCCGGACTACGACCTGTCCATCGACTGGCTTGCCGCGAGGGATGCGATCGCCGCGGCGCAGGCGACGCAGGCCGACGCGACCTCGCCATCGCGCGTGCTGATGATCAACGGCTCGGCGCGCAACGACGGCAGCTGTCCCGGCGAGATCTCGAAGTCGTTCCGTCTCGCCACGTGGATGGCCGAGGAACTCGAAGGGCAGGGCATGGCGGTCGACACGCTGGACCTGAGCCTGACGACCTCCGAGTACGGCCGCAAGATCCACCCGTGCAAGGGTTGCGTGTCGACCGCGATGCCGCTGTGCCACTGGCCCTGCAGCTGCTATCCCAACCACTCGCTGGGGCAGACCGGCGACTGGATGAACAAGATCTATCCGCGCTGGGTCGCGGCGCACGCCATCGTCATCGTCACGCCGGTGTACTGGTACCAGTCGCCGAGCCCGCTGAAGCTGATGATCGACCGCATGGTCTGCGCCGACGGTGGCAACGACGACCCGTCGTCGACGCACGGCAAGAAGGCCGCGGAGGCCAAGGAACTCGAGATGAAGGGCTGGGACTATCCGCAGCACCTGGCCGGCCGCGCCTACGGCCTGATGGTGCACGGCGACGTCGCCGGCATCGAGGGCTCGCGACGCAGCCTCAGCGACTGGCTGGACTGGATGGGCCTGATCGACTCGGGCCAGCCGGCGCTGCTCGATCGCTTCATCGGCTACTACGAGCCGTACGCGACCAGTCACGAGTGCCTGGATCGCGACCTTCCGGTGCAGCAGGAGGCGCGCAACGTCGCACGCGCGGTCGCCCATGCGGTCAAGGAACTGCGCACTGGAACGCTCGCCGCCGTGCAGCCCAGGCTGCAGCGGCCGCGTCCGAAGTGAGGCCGCGACGCAGGGGCGATCGACTCGTGGGCCTAGTGCGAGCGGTCGTGCGCGTGCCCGCGCGCGGGCGGCGCCTTCTTCGCGCCGCGCTTGCGCGCCGGCTGGCAGTCGCTGCAGCGTCCGTACAGCGTGATCTCGTGGCGCGAGACGCTGAAGCCCGGCGGCGCGAGGCCGGCGAGGTCGCCCGGGCAGTCGTGCACGTCGAACACGCGCTGGCAGGCGTCGCAGCGGAAATGGTGGTGATGGCCGCGCCGCGCGAGCTCGTAGCGCGCGGCCTCGCCGGGCAGCGTGACGACCTGGATCTCGCCGGCGTCGACCAGCGCCTTCAGGTTGCGATAGACCGTGGCCAGGCCGAGCGCGGCGACATCGCGGCGCGCCTCGTCCAGCACCTCGGTGGGCGAGAGCGGGCGTCCAGCGGCGGCGATGGCCTCGCGGATGGCGGTGTTCTGGCGGGTGGCTCGTTCCATGGTCTTTCCCGGTGAAATTCTGCCACGCCTGGTGATATTGAGGATGCATTATCATTAAGCGATGCTTGCTGGACTCTCCCCGGTCGCCCTGACCGCCGCCGCCGTGGTCTCGACGCTGGCCGGCGGGGCGATGGCGCTGCGCTTCCGCGACCGGTTGCACTACCTGCTGGGCTTCACGGCGGGCGTGCTGCTGGGTGTCGTCGCGTTCGACCTGCTCCCGGAGATCTTCGCGCTCGCGCGCACCCACGGCTTCGATCCGTCGGCCTCGATGATCGCGCTGGTGGTCGGCTTCCTGCTGTTCCACAGCCTCGAGAAGTTCGTGCTGGTGCATCCGGCGCAGGAAGACCACTACTCGCACCACCACCATCCCAACGTCGGCCTCGCGTCGGCCGCGGTGCTGGCGGGGCACAGCTGCATGGACGGCGTGGCGATCGGCATCGGCTTCCAGGTGTCGGCGGTGGTGGGCGTGACGGTCGCGATGGCGGTGATCGCGCACGACTTCTCGGACGGCCTCAACACCGTCAGCCTGATGCTGCGCCACCGGAACTCGACCCGCCGCGCGCTGACGATGCTGGTGATCGACGCCATCGCGCCGCTGGTGGGCGTGCTGCTGACGCTGGCGTTCGCGATCCCGCCGTTCCAGCTCATGACCTACCTCGGCTTCTTCGCGGGCTTCCTGCTGTACATAGGCGTCTCCGACATCCTGCCCGAGGCCCACTCGCGCGCCGGGCCCGGCGTGGCGACGAAGCTGATCGCGCTGACCTGCTGCGGCGCCGCGTTCGTCTACGCGGTCGTTCGCCTGTCGCCCTGAGACGCGCGTTCGTCCTACAGACGCAGCGCCGCAGCCGCGTAACGTCCTCGCATCACAATCTGCGAGGAGTGCCGCGATGGCCAGCGTTCGTCCGTTTCGTCGACTGCAGGTCTTAGGCGCGCTGCTGATCCTGGTCGGACTGGCGCTGCTGGCCGGTGGCGCGATGCTTGCCGTCGCCGGCGGATCGCCGGCCTACCTGCTGGCCGGCATCGGCTTCGCGTCGTCGGGGGTGCTGCTGTGGCGAGGCTCCTCGGACGCGCTGGTTGTCTACGCCGCGCTGCTGTTCGCCATGCTCGCGTGGAGCCTGTGGGAGGTCGGCCTCGACTGGTGGCCGCTGGCCGCGCGGCTGGATCTCGTCTTCGTGCTGGGCGCGCTGCTGCTGCTGCCGTGGTTCGCGCAGGCGCTCGAAGGACCGCGCAGCGGACGCGGCGCGTTGCTGGTGGCGGTGGCGCTGTCGGCCGGCGTCGCGGTCACCGCGGGGATGCGCGACGCGCACCGCATCGACGGCAGCCTGCCGGCCGCGGCGCCGGTCGTCGCATCCGCGGCGAGCGACGTCCCCGATGGCGAATGGCACGCCTACGGCCGCACCGCCGCCGGCCAGCGCTTCTCGCCGCTGGCGCAGATCACGCCGGCCAACGTCGGCGACTTGCAGGTGGCCTGGCAGTTCCGCACCGGCGACATGCGCGGCCGGCCCGGCGATCCGGTGGAGACGACCGACGAGGTCACGCCGCTGAAGATCGGCAGCCGCCTGTACTTGTGCACGCCGCACCAGTCGGTGATCGCGCTCGACGCCACCACCGGCGCGCAGGCCTGGCGCTACGATCCGAAGAACGCCACGGGCCTCGCGCTGCAGCACCAGACCTGCCGCGGGCTGTCGTACCAGCCGGCGCCGGACGCGGCGACGGTCGCGGCTTCGGCAGCATCTTCCGCCGCGAGCATCGCGACGTCCGGCCGCGCGCTGGACATCGCCGCCAACGACGGCAAGGCCCGCGCGGATTGCGGCGCCAAGCTGTTCCTGGCCACCGCCGACGGCCGCCTGATCGCGCTCGATCCCGACACCGGCGCCGTCTGCAGCCGCTTCGGCGGCGGCGCGGGCCAGATCGACCTCGGCGCCAACATGCCCAACCTGAACCCGGGCTCGTACTACTCGACGTCGCCGGTGGCCGTGACGAAACACCTCGTCATCGTTGGCGGCACCGTGCTGGACAACGTGTCGACGAAGGAGGAGTCGGGTGTCATCCGCGCCTACGACATCGACACCGGCGCGCTCGTATGGAACTGGGACTCCGGCAATCCCGAGGTGACAGCGCCGATCGCGCCCGGCGACCACTACACGGCCAACTCGCCCAACAGCTGGTCGATCGCGAGCGTCGACGAGGCGCTGGGCATGGTCTACCTCCCGATGGGCAACCAGCCGCCCGACCAGTGGGGCGGCAATCGCAGCCCCGCGGTGGAGAAGTATTCGTCGTCGGTCGTCGCGCTCGATCTCGCGACGGGCAAGGTGCGCTGGGTGTTCCAGACGGTGCACCACGACCTGTGGGACTACGACGTGCCGTCGCAGCCGTCGCTGATCGACCTCACCGTCGACGGCGCCACCGTGCCGGCGCTGGTGCAGCCGACCAAGCAGGGCGAGCTGTTCGTGCTCGACCGACGCACCGGCAAGCCCGTCCTGCCGGTGACCGAGGTGCCTGCGCCGCAAGGTGCCGCCGCGGGCGACCACTCGGCCGACTCGCAGCCCAAGTCGGCGCTGTCGTACGAGCCGCCGAAGTTGACGGGCAAGGACATGTGGGGCGGCACCATCCTCGACCAGTTGGCGTGCCGCATCGCCTTCCACAAGCTGCGCTACGGCGGCCGCTTCACGCCGCCGTCGACGCAGGGCTCGCTGATCTATCCCGGCAACTTCGGCACGTTCAACTGGGGCGGCGTGGCCGTCGATCCGCAGCGCCAGGTCGCCTTCACGACGCCGACCTACCTGGCCTTCGTCTCGACGCTGGTGCCGCGGCCGGACGCGACCGCCGAAGTGGTGCAGGGCGGGCATCCGCCCAAGGGCGCGTTGCCGGCGCTCAACGAGAATTTCGGCGCGCCGTTCGCGGTGCAGCTGCACCCGTTCACGTCGCCGCTGGGCATCCCGTGCCAGGCGCCGCCGTGGGGCTACGTCGCCGGCGCCGACCTGCGCACCGGCCAGATCGCCTGGAAGCATCGCAACGGCACGGTGCGCGACCTGTCGCCGCTGCCGCTGCCGTTCGAGATGGGCGTGCCCGACCTCGGCGGCCCGGTGATGACGGCCGGCGGCGTCGCGTTCCTGTCCGGCAGCATGGACGACTACGTGCGCGGCTACGACGTCACCGACGGCCGCCAGCTGTGGGAAAGCCGGCTGCCGGCCGGGGGCCAGGCCACGCCGATGACCTACATCGGCGCCGACGGCCGCCAGTTCCTGCTGGTGATCGCCGGCGGCCACGGCTCGACCGGCACCAAGGCGGGCGACTACGTGATCGCGTACGCGCTGCCGAAGAAATAGCGGCTCACTGCGCCGGGCGGTTGCGCGCGACGCCCGCCACCGACACCCATTCGAGCAGCGTCTTCACGAGCTTCTCGGCGTCGATCGGCTTGGCCACGTG
>FTKT01002935.1_pt2 | contig 11726 bp, 9 predicted proteins | sample 1658271 | NCBI WGS metagenome assembly FTKT01 (sample SAMEA3914811, study PRJEB12502) | metagenome | biome: forest; material: soil | place: Canada | collected 2011-08-04 | depth 0.3 m | reverse complement strand
GTTCTGCTGCGTGACCTGATCCATCTGGCTAACGGCCTCGGCCACTTGAGCAACACCGGAACTCTGTTCGACGCTCGCTGCCGTGATCTCGCCCATGATGTCGGCCACGCGCTTGATGGAGCCGACCACTTCGGCCATGGTCGCGCCGGCCTGCTCGACGAGCACCGTTCCGTGTTCCACGCGTTCGACGCTCGTACCGATCAAGGTCTTGATCTCCTTGGCAGCCTCCGCCGAGCGTCCCGCCAGATTGCGAACCTCGCTGGCCACGACCGCGAAGCCACGCCCCTGCTCTCCGGCCCGCGCGGCTTCGACCGCTGCATTGAGGGCAAGGATGTTGGTCTGGAAGGCAATGCCGTCGATCACGCCGATGATGTCCGCGATCTTGCGGCTGCTTTCGTTGATGCCCTTCATGGTCTCCACGACCTGACCCACCACTTCGCCGCCGCGAACGGCGACGCTGGTGGCACTGATCGTCAGCTGATTTGCCTGGCGCGCGTTGTCCGCGTTCTGGCCCACGGTCGAGCTGAGCTGTTCCATCGACGCCGCCGTTTCCTCCAGGGCGCTCGCTTGCTCCTCCGTGCGTTGGCTCAGGTCCTGGTTGCCCTGCGCGATCTGGGCGCTGGCGGTGGCGACGCCCTCTGCGTTTCCTCGCACGCCGCCGACCACGCCGGCGAGGCTTCCCTGCATGTCGTTCAGCGCAGACAGCAGTTGGGCGGTCTCGCTGTGGCCGGTGGCCTCGATGCGCGAGCTCAAGTCGCCAGCCGCCACGGTGCGAGCGACAGTGACGGCCCGCTGGATGGGGCGCGCAATGGAACGCGTGATCCAGAAAGCCAGGCCCACGGCCGCGGAGACGGCGATTGCGAGCGCGCTGCAGATGGTGACCTGCACGTTCGAGGCAGCGGCCGAGGCCTCGGTCGTCGCGACCGCCATGTCCGAGCGCTCATGAGTGATGAACTGGTCGACCGTCGTCAACAGGACGTCCTGGACGGATCGGATGTCGCCGAGCAGGAGCGCCTTCGCGTCATCGATGCGCCCCTTTCGCACGAGTTCGTTGAACTGTTCCTGCAATGCCAGGAGGCGCGTATTGGCGTCGACCATCCGGGCAACCTGCGCCCTTCCCTGCTCGGACCGCACCGTCTGCTGCAGTTCGGCGAGCCGTTGGGCGACCGATGTGCGGACCTCGGGCAGCCGCTTGAGTTCCTGCTCGCCTTGAGCGCCAGGGCCAACGAGGACGAAGTTGCGCATCACCCGCGCGGTGACGTTGATCCCGTCCTGCACGATGTTCGCATCGGCGATCTTGGGGTAGTGGTTGTCGACCACGGTGTGGATCGAGTCCACCACTTCCGCGACCTTGATCAGCGAGACGCCGCCCATGATGGCGATGAGAAGGGTCAGGACGCCGAAGGCGGCCGCCAGTCGCGTGGAGATTTTCGTGTCATCGAGCTTCATGATGGAGTGGGGAACTGGAGTGAAGGGGATGGGACTCCGACCGCGTCCAGTCAGCGCCCCGTGCCGGGCGCAGGCTGCGCCAGGCGTACATCGGTTCCGGGCTCGCCGAGGCAATCCCGTGACTTCTATTTCGGGACGGCGCCGATACTCCAAAGAGCCAGCCCGCAAATGAAGCGAAGGGCACAGTTCCGGCGCTCAAACGGCAAATCCGTGCGGATATACGCCGTCACCCAGGCCTACTTCAGCTTCTCTGTGCCGATGTTCGCGCCCTACCTTCCGATTGGAGATATCGGAAGGACACAAAACGAGAGATACAGTCCACCGATCGCCGCAATTCAGCGGCCATGACGTCAACCCGTTGCGGTGCATCGGTCCGTGCCGCGAAGCGTGCCGCCTGGGTGCATCTGCGCATTTGCCGGAAGGCGGCTTTCTACTCTGTCTGTCGAAGCGATCAGGCAGTACCGTGCCGTCTCTCGTCTTCCACCAGGGCGATGGCGGCTTCGGCACTCAAGGAGAGATGTACCTTCCGACCTTCGACACGGCTCACCAGGCTCAGGTCGATGTAGTGATGGTGCTTTTTGTGGCTTCCGAAGCCCTCGCTTCTGGAGAGCTTCATGCGCTGACCTTCGACACGATCGACCGTGCCGACTAGTACGCCATCAGAGCCGACAATTTCCATGCTCGGTTGAACGTTGACAGTCATCTTCGATCTCCTTCGTCAGGTGAGGTTCTGCACTCAGGATGGACGATTCCATCGTTGCTTGCAGTGCGGTGCGCCGTGACCCACCGATCGTTTGCGACCAAGCTCAGATCAGTACCTTGGCGCCCAATTCGACGACCCGGTCATCCGGAACCTTGAGGAAATCAGCCGCCGAAGACGCGTTGCGCTGCATGTTCGCGAAGAGGTTCTCGCGCCAACGCGCCATTCCCTTCTTCTTCGTCGACACGACGTTCGACCGCGAGAGAAAGTACGAAGTGGTCATCGCGTCGAGGCTGGCTCCGTAGGGCGTCACGACGCCCAGTGCCCCGGGCAGGTCGATGTCGTCCTTGAACCCGAATTTCAAGGCGACCTCCCAGCAACCCTCGGCAATCTGGTCCACCACCGCCCGCTCGTTCGGCACCACCCGCGGGATCTCCTCGGAGCTCACATTCACGAAGATGTTCTGCCGATGGAACACGTGGTTGTGCTTCAGGTTGTGCAGCAGCGCGATCGGCGCATGTTCCGGCACACCGTTCAGGTAGACGGCCGTTCCGTCGACCCGCAGCGTCGACCCGGCGATCACTTCGCGAACGAAGCCCTTCAGGTCGACGGCGTCGCGGAAGGCGGTCTCGGCGAGGAGTTCGCGCCCGCGCTTCCAGGTCACCATCACGGTGAAGACGGCGGCGCCGATGACCAGCGGGAACCATCCGCCATCGATCACCTTCATGAGGTTCGAGGAAAAGAAGACGAGGTCGATAGCGAAGAACAGCGCTGTGGCGCAGGCCGACAGCCACAGGTTCATCTTCCATGCGAAGTGCACTACGAAGAACGTCAGCGACGTCGTGATCAGCATTGTCCCGGTGACTGCGATTCCATACGCGGCGCCCAATGCCGCCGACGACTTGAAGGCGAGCACGGCCCCCAGCACACCGAACAGTAGCGCGCGGTTGATTGCGGGCAGGTAGATCTGCCCTGCCTCGGACTCCGAGGTATGGATGATGCGCATGCGTGGCAGATACCCGAGCTGGATAGCCTGCTTGGTCATGGAGAACGCCCCCGTGATGACCGCCTGGGACGCGATGACCGTGGAGATCGTCGCCAGCACGACCATCGGCACGAGCGCCCAGCCGGGGAACATGCGATAGAACGGGCTCTCCGATGCCGAAGGCTGCGCCAGCAGGAGCGCCCCCTGCCCGAGATAGTTGAGCGCCAGGGCGGGCAGCACCAGGACGAACCAGGAAAGCCTCACCGGCCCGGCGCCAAAGTGACCCATGTCTGCATACAACGCCTCGGCCCCGGTCAGGGCCAGCACGACGGAGCCGAGGGCGACGAACGCCAGCCAGGGGTTGCCCGCCGCGAAGTCGACTGCAGCCGTTGGATCGAGCGCTGACAGGATCGCCGGATTTCGCACGACCTGGCTGACACCGGAGACGGCGAGAACCAGGAACCACGCGGCCATCACCGGTCCGAACAGCCGGCCGATGCCGGCCGTTCCGAACCGTTGCAGCATGAACAGCGCGACGAGGATGACGATCGTCACTTCGACGACGTACTGACCCAGCGAGGGCTCCACCAGCTTGAGGCCCTCCACGGCAGACAGCACGGAAATCGCCGGCGTGATGACGCCGTCGCCGTAGAACAGCGCCGCCCCGAAGACGCCTGCGACCAGTAGCAGGCGCTTCAGCCGCGCGTTGCCCGAAACGGACGACACCGCAAGCGCCAGCAGCGCCATGATGCCGCCCTCGCCATGGTTGTTCGCGCGCATGATCAGGACCACGTACTTCAGCGTCACGACCACCACGAGCGACCACACGATCATCGAGATGACGCCGACGACGTGATGCGCAGTGGGACGCATGCCACCCGCAGGATCGAAGAGTGTCTGCAGCGTGTAAAGCGGACTGGTCCCGATGTCGCCGAACACGACCCCCAGCGCGGCCAGCGTGAGCCCGGCAACCCCGGTGCGTGTTGATGCGTTGTTCATTGCAAGGTTCAGGGCTGTCATTGGTCGTTGCGCTTCGCAGTTCCTCGTGGGGCCGAGCACGTCAGGCGTTCGCGCCGTCTTCGCCGGCGGTCACCAGGCGCCCGTCGACGCGAAGCGCCCACACGGGCCCCAGCAGCTCCAGTGCAGCGACGCCATCCCCATGCGCCGTCAAGCCACCATTGATGTCGATCTCCTGCGCGGAGCCGCCCGGCTTGATGCTCAACCCGATCGCTGCGAGCGTCGTGAGGACGCCCTTGACGAGCGACTCACCCGTGCCGCCGAACGTCTCGATGCCGTGATTCACGACGAGCTTGCCGATCGGCTTGCTGATCTGCACGCCGATGGCGCCGTCCCCATGTGTCGTGATGCGATCGAACTCGGCGATGCCCACGGTCCCGGCATAGACGTTGAAGCCGCGAGCCCCCTGGCCGAAGGTCTCAAGGGGGGCCAGCACCTTCAGCTCATTGATGGTGCCGAAATTGACGAATCCGATGCCACTCGGTGCGAGCGAAACCAGCTTGTCTTCCGCGGTCCAGAAGGCCACCGTGCCCCAGTTGTCCAGCACCATGTCGTTGACGCCATGAGTCATGACCGGCCCGAGGTTGCGCACAGCTTCGATACGTGCTCCAAAGCCCGTGAAGACGGCGCCCGAAATCCGATTCGCTGTGCCCGGGGCAATCCCGCCCTCGCTGTAGATTGCCCCGGTCTCCAGGAGTGGTGCAACGAGCCCACCGCCCGAGTATCCGCCGCCAGCCACGAAGACGCCGCTACCGACAACCGGCGCTCCAGGACGTCCGGCGGACAGGCCTGCCAAGCTCGCCGTGACGACGCAGGCCGCATCCGGCTGCATGTTCCAGAGCGTGAAAGCGCCCTGAAGCACGGAAACGCCGTAGCCTCGAGGCATGTCAGCTCGCGCGCTCGCATCGGCCTCCACGATGTCGAGTCCGTCAACTTCGACATGGCCTGATCGCACCGCGTCTCGCGCGAGGATCTGCACCTGGCCCGTGGCAGTCACGCCGGCGATCGCAATTCGGCCAAGGTCCGAGACGCTGTAGTCATTGAAGATCGCGCGCTGGGCAGCCGAGGCGTGCAGGCCCAAGCCTCGCACCGTGTTGTCCGCGCTCAGTTGCAGTCCGTCCTTGTCGGGCGCAAAGCTCACCTCGCAACCCGAATCCTCGCCCGACAGCGACTGGCCAGGCGCCAGGCGAGACGTCGGCACGTTCGACAACTGCCCACGCACGACGATGGCCCGGACGGCCGGGTCTCCAAGCGCGCTCGTCCACTCTTCGACGCTCGTCACGACCCGCGCGGTCGTCTCTGGAACAGTGGGAATGGTCATGAATGTTCAATCCTTCCTTTGCTTTTCCGGATGCCTTCAGGAGTCCTGTGCCGATCGCTGCCCCACCACCACGTCAGGTCGCCCGCCTTGGACCAACATCTACCAGCCAAGAACTCCCCGAAGCGCATGCAAGAGCCTCCCAACCCATGTCGGGGGCACCAACGACGGCAGGGGCCCGGGCTTTCGCAGGCGACGTGCGTGGCTCAAGCGTGCCTTCAATGGCGGCAGGCGATCACGGTCGGCCCCACCTCGCGTGCACATCGCGCCTCGCCCCTGGCGTTCGTAGCTGACGTGGCGTGGACGCAGCACTGTCACAGTGGCGCTAGCCCTCGCCGTACTGGGACCATGAGCACGGGCGGCGACGTTGCTCATGGCCGCGTCGCCGAGACCACGAGCAGGTGAAACGGAAGCACCAGGAGGGCCGTTCCTGCAATTCCGGCGAGCCACAGCAGAACAAACCAGGCCGCTCGCTTCAGCCGAGCTTTGCGCAGACTCTGATCGACACCTGACATCGCAGCTCCTTTCGTCTCGGGAAGGCGCCTCAAAAAGGGCCTTGCCCGCGCAGTTCTCCGACACACCCTTCGATGCTTCGTTGGGTGAGCATTGGTCACCCTATTCGACACGTCGCCTCAGTGGCCGTTTTCACGCCCATTCAGGATCTCGGGAACGAGCGTTTTCAGCAGATCCGTCAGCATGCGTATCCGCGGCAACGACGGCCGCTGCGCCAAGGTCAGCATGTTCAGTTCGACGGTAGGCAGCGAGTACGAGGGCAGAACTCGAACCAGCCGTCCCGACTTGAGTTCGTCAGCGCAGGCGACCTGCAGCACGACGCCCATGCCAGCACCCGCAAGAATCATTTCATACATCGGACGCCAGTGGCTGGTGGTCAGCTGTGCTTGAACGGTCGCGAAGCTGGCTTCGCCCTTCTCGTCCAGCAGCGCGATCTCGCTGTTGTCAAAGGTTCCCCTGACGCGAAGGAACGGGATCTTCCTCAAGTCAGAGACATCTCGAATCGAACCCACTCGCTCGAGAAGGCCGGGGGAGGCCACGAGGATCTGCTCGAGCTGACCCAGGGGACAAGCAACGAAGGTACCTTCGCCCAAGCGTCCAGTGCGAAACGCGATATCGACCCCTTCCGTGACGAGGTCGACGATGCTGTCATTCAGCACGAGGTCGATGTTCAGGTCCGGATGGACCTCGTGGACCCTCGTCACGACTTTCGGCAGCACGGCATCGCCCAGGCTGTGAGGCGCCGCGATGCGCACGAGCCCTTTCAGCACTTGCTTGTTCTGCGAGACCTCCGCAACGGCTCTCTCCACGGCGTCCAGCGCCTTCTTGCTCCATTCGTAGAAGATCTCACCTTCCGATGTGCACTTGAACGCGCGCGTGCTCCTCATCAGGAGGCGGCAGCCCAGGTGCTGCTCCAGGCGATCGATGCGTTCGCTCACGGCAGGCTGGCCCAGGTCGAGGTCCTTCGCCGCGCGCGAGATTCCCTCGCGCTCGACAACCCGGACATAGACGCGCATGGCCTCAAACAGGTTCACAGGCAACGGCCCTCACGCGCGCCAAGTCCTGCCGGGGAGCGCGGATGCGCTTGCTGACCTCTAGACACTTGATCCACTCCTGACTCTCTGAATATGCAGGCCACAAGCGTGCCGGTGATAGCGCAATCTGTGAATGCACAGCAGGCGCGCATTCGGAAGAGCACAGTTCACTAGCGCAGCCGCTTGGCTCTCCGGCGTGCTCTTGAAAAGTCGCAGCGAGCGGTGCTGTGGCACTGAGCCCACGCTGACGCGCTGCGCAGCCACGTCGCGCCTGGAGACGCTCTCGCACGGCGCTCACGACATCAGCCGCCAACGAGGGACATGCGAACCGTCGGGTATCGACCGTGACGACCGGTCCTGAGCGTTGCCGCTCGGTCTTCCGAATATCTGTCGTCACGCATTGCCCATCGAGCACGCAGAGCTTGCGCCAGGTCATCGGCGGATGTGCCAGCGTCCAGCCAAGGCCTGAGGTCGGTGCCGTCCAGGGCGAACAGGCACGTGTAGAGACGGCCGTCCGAAGAGACACGGGCACGCGTGCATTCGCCGCAGAATGGTTGCGAGACGCTCGCGATAAAGCCGATCTCTCCCGAACCGTCGGCGTGGACGAAGTTGCTCGCCGTGCTGCTTCGGTTGGCGGCGCGCTGTGGGATCAACGGATAGACGGCCTCGACCCTCTCACGCATCTCAGCCGCAGAAAGGACCTTGCTCGAGGACCAGGCGGCCGCGCCCCCGACGTCCATGTACTCGATGAATCGCAGCACGACCCCGGTACCCTTGAAGAACCTCACCAACGGAAGGATTTGGTCATCGTTCACGCCGCCCTCGATGACCGCGTTCACCTTGACTGGGTTCAATCCCTCAGCTCGGGCACGAAACACCCCATCCAGCACGCGCGCAACCGGTGTGGCCGTGTCTGCGATGCGCCGAAATGCGGCGTCGTCGAGAGCGTCGAGGCTGACCGTCACTCGCGACAAGCCCGCATCACGCAGCGCCCGGGCCTTGGAGGCCAGCAAGGTGCCGTTGGTCGTCAGCGCCACCTCCATGCAGCTTCCGTCGATCGTTCTCAGAACAGCCAGTCTCTCGACGAGCGATTCGAGGTTTCGCCGAAGCAGCGGCTCGCCGCCCGTGAGCCGGATCTTCTTCACCCCTACGGCCGCGAAGGCATTGGAAATCTTGACCATCTGCTCGAACGAGAGCCACTTCGATGGCGCCAGAAACTCGTAGTCCGGGCCGAACTCACTGCGTGGCATGCAGTAGGTACAGCGAAAGTTGCATTGGTCGATGACGGACAGCCTCAAGTCCTCGAGCGGTCTGCCACGCCGATCCACGAGGCGATGGTTGGCGGCATCATTCGATACCGGCTCATCGGCGACCTGGAATACCTCGGATTCAAGTGGCATGTTCACGATTCAGTAGGCATTGCGCAGCAACGCCGTGATGGCCAAGCTGCCCAAAAGGCGGTCTTTGGCCAGACTTCCAGCTTCTTCAGGCGAGGTCACTGCGTTGGACACAGGCTCTCGCGCGGAGCGCGAGTGTTCTGCATCACGTCAGCAGGAACCCATCCTTCAATGACATCGGCGCGGGAACTTCTCGCCCACAGAGCTCGAATACCGACCGCTCGATGCTTCGAGCGATCGCGTCCAGCGGAAGCGCATTCGGTGCGAGGCCAAACGGGTCAGCGATCTCGTCGGCGATGGCCTCGAGCGCAATCAAGGTATAGGAAAGGAAAACACATAGCAGCGGCGTGAAGAACTCCGTCGAATCGACCAGTCCGAATGGCAGCAGCATGCAATACGTGTAGACGGTGCGATGCAGCAGGACGCTGTATGCGAAAGGGATCGGTGTAGAAGCGATCCGCTCGCACCCGCCTATAGCCTTTCCGATTTCATTGAACTGCTCATCCAACGTCCAGAACCTGACGTCGGACAGCGCGCCTGCGTCATTGAGCTGACTCATCCGGGCGCGCAATGCGTGGAGCACGGCGATGGGCCGGTAGCTCTGCTTGCAGAACTCTTCTGCACGCTCGGCCCCGAGCAAACGAACAAAGTCATCCTTGGGGTCCGAGCCCCTCAACTCGTGCTTGAGGGCGTAGACGCATGCCACCAGATAGTCTGCGACCAGCAGCCTCGTCTCCTGGTCGGGCAGGTAGCACAGCGCCTGCGACATCATCGCGCGGGCTGCGATCAAGGCGTTGCCCCAAAGAACGCGCCCCTCCCTGAAGCGGTCGTAGCTGGCTGTGTTGCGGAACCCGACGAAGATCGCCAACGTCAGGCCGAAGAGCGTCAGCAGCGACGAATTGAGAGGAATCTTTTCCCCGAAGATGCGACCTTGGGTCACGACAGCCAGGATGCTGACGAGCGCCATCAGGGCCAGCTGGGGAATGATTGACTGCAATACCGATCCGTCCCACACGAAGAGGAGTTGGAGCCAGTTCTGCTTCGGTTTGACGATCATGGTGGCGTTTTGAACGGGTTGCCTTCGTGGCTATGCGACATCGAATAGCGCACCTTGCTTAGTGGTAGCCCGGATCACCTTCACGAACCTTCCCCCGGAAGACGCGGTACTGCATCACGTTGTAGACCAGGATGATGGGGAGGACGATGACCGTTCCGACGAGCGCGAACGCCTGACTCGCGTGGCTGGACGATGCATCCCAGATGGTCAATGACGGCGGAACGATGTTCGGCCAGATGCTGATGACGAGCCCGGTGAATCCGAGGAAGCAGATCCCGAGCGTCAGGAGAAACGGCATCGTGTCGTTCCCGCGGCGGACGGCTCGAAAGATTCCGAACACGCAGGCGACCAGCAGGACTGGAACAGGCATGAACCAGGCCAGGTTTCCGCTTCCGAACCAACGCTCGGCGACCGAAGGCAGGCCAAGGACCGTCCAAAGGCTTGCAATGCCCACCACGATGAGAAGCACGCTCACCATGGGCAACATGAGACGCAGCATCTTGCGTTGCAGATCCCCATCGGTCTTGTAGATGAGCCAACCGCACCCCAGGGTCGCGTACGTCACGACGACGCCCATGCCACAGAAGACGCTGAACGCGGACAGCCAGTCGAAGGGACCGCCGGCGAACTGACCGTTCACAATCCGGATTCCTTGCAAGAGGGATCCGAGGACAACGCCCTGGCAGAAGGCCGCCAGCGCGGAGCCGCTGATGAAGGCCAGGTCCCAGAGGGCTTGCGTCCTCTTCGATTTCACGCGAAGTTCGAAGGCAGCGCCTCTGAAGATCAGGCCGACCAACATCAGGATCAGCGGCATGTAGTTGGCAGGCAGGAGGGTCGCGTACACGACGGGAAAAGCCCCGTACAGGCCCGCGCCGCCCAGAACCAGGAAGGTCTCGTTGCCGTCCCAGACAGGTGCGACCGTGTTGAGCATGACTTGGCGGTCGGCCTTGTTCTCCGCGAAGAACGGGAACAGCAGCCCGATGCCCAGGTCGAAGCCATCGAGCACGACGTAGAGAAAGACGCCCAGGCCGATGATGCCGGCCCAGACCATTGGAAGATCGACTTGCATGGTTTCGCCCTCCTCTGTTACTTGAACGACTGGGACAGCGCCCGATTGCTCAGGCCCGGGAACTCTGGATCATCGACATGCTCTCGCTCGATCGACGGGCCGCGCCTCATCAGCTTCATCATGTAGTACACGCCCATGCCAAATACGAGGACATAGACCACCACGAGGATGAGCAACGAGACGCCCGCTTGCTGGCTTCCGATCGGGGAAACGGAGTCGATCGTTCGAAGCACGCCATAGACGGTCCAGGGCTGACGCCCGACTTCTGTCGTGATCCAGCCGGCAAGGAGCGCAACCAGGCCGGACGGCCCCATCAGCAGCACGAGGCGTTGGAACCAGCGGGCCTCGTAGAGGCGGCCGCCCCTGCGCAGCAGGAGGCCCAGAACGGCAGTCAACAGCATCAGCATTCCGAGCCCGGCCATGACGCGGAAGGACCAGAAGACAATCGGCGAGTAAGGCCTGTCCTGCGGCGGAAACTCCTTCAATCCACGGATCTCGCCGTCCCAGGAGTGGGTGAGGATGACGCTGCCCAAGTGGGGAACTTGCAAGGCATAGCGAGTCTCCTCGGCCTCCATGTCGGGAAGGCCGAACAGGTTCAGCGCCGTTCCGCCCTTCTCGGTCTCCCAAAGCCCTTCGATGGCGGCGATCTTGGCGGGTTGGTATTCGCGAGTGTTCAAGCCGTGCGCGTCGCCCACGAGGATCTGGATCGGTGACAGCACGAGCAGGATCCACAACCCCATCGAGAAGCAGACCTTGACGCCCTTGTCCCGGCGCCCCTTCAGGAGGTGCCAGGCGCCGCATGCCGCTACGATGAAGCCCGCGACGATGAACGCGGCGATCGTCATGTGCGCGAGCCTGTACGGGAACGACGGATTGAAGATGACCTTGAACCAGTCGACGGGCACGATCAGCCCGTTCTCCAGTGCATAGCCCTGGGGGGTCTGCATGAAGCTATTCGACGAGAGGATCCAGAACGTCGAGATGAGTGTTCCGACGGCCACCATGAGCGTCGCAAAGAAGTGCGCCCGCGGCCCGACCCGCTGCCACCCGAACAGCATGACGCCCAGGAATCCTGCTTCAAGGAAGAAGGCCGTCAGCACCTCGTAGGTCAGCAGCGGCCCGGTGACGTTGCCGGCGACGCGCGAGAAGCCGCTCCAGTTTGTTCCGAACTCGTAAGCCATGACCAC
>FTKT01073783.1_pt1 | contig 11737 bp, 8 predicted proteins | sample 1658271 | NCBI WGS metagenome assembly FTKT01 (sample SAMEA3914811, study PRJEB12502) | metagenome | biome: forest; material: soil | place: Canada | collected 2011-08-04 | depth 0.3 m | reverse complement strand
AGATCGCGGTTTTTCTTGCCAGACGCAGTGGGTGCAGTCGCCGCCTTAGCCATGGGTGGCCGCCTTCTTGGAACGGCCGACGAACAGGAAGAAGATAAGCCACAACGTCAGCATAACGCCGCCGATAGCGAAGCGGAATAGAGGCTCGGTGATCGTCTGGCGACCAATCCCTTCCAGGCAGCCGGCGACGGTCAACATCAGAGCCACGCCAATCATAACCGTCCCAGTCACCTTGCCAGCTTCGGCCAGCGCGGCACGCCGAGACAAGTCCCCTGGGAACATCAATCGTCGCGCTATATGAAAGCCACATGCGCTGGCAATTATAAAAGCGGTCATCTCGGTCGTGCCGTGGATCGAAAGCCAGGCCCCGAAGTCAACGCCCAGACCCTTGGAAGAAAACAGCCACAGCATCGCCCCCATCTGCAGGCCTTCGTACAACATCAGGCCGAAGGTCGGTATGCCGAAGACGATGCCCAGGGCGAACGACAGGATGGCGACGCGCGTATTGTGCGTCATCAGGAACACGGCGAACGGTGACAGCATGGCGTCCTTATCGCTATGCCCCAAAGTCTTGCGCAGGGCCTCGGCCGTCGCCGAAGGCGTGCGGCCTTCGCTCATGCCGCCGACGAAATTTGCATACCAACTTGAATCGTGGGCGCAAATGATCCAACCGGCGATAATCCCAACCACGAAGATGAGGACCGAAAGGGTAATTTCAGGCGACAGCTTGCGCACACCGCGCGGCCAGTCGCGGGCGAAAAAGCCCGAAAGGATGTCCTTCACGCGCGTCTGCGGTCCATAAACCGTGACGTAGGCACGCGCGCACAAAGCCTGCAGGTAAGTAATCATGTTGCGGTCGAGCGAGATCGACTGCGCCATCGACAGAGACGACATGGCTGAGCGGTAGAGAACCGGCAGATTGAGGATATCTTCAACCGAGAAACCACCCAGACCCTGGCGGTCGGCGCGATCAAGCGCCGAATTGAGCGCGCGCCAATCGCCCTGGCGGGCTTCGCGGAACTTCTGGCTCTTCAGTTGCAACGGCGGGGGCGGCGCTTTGGGCGTGTCATCGACCATGAGGACGTCCTTCCTACAACCGGTCGGCGCGTTTCAGCGCCAGATATCGCATCACCATTTCCGTAGCCAGAGCTTCGGTCGGCGCTTCCAGCACCTCGATACCCTGCCGGCGCAACTGGGCCAGTACACGCTCGCGCTGCATCGACAGGCGATTGGCGAAGACGGCACGAGTCACGTCTTCGGGCTGGTCTGGCTTGACCGCCAGCAGGTCCTCGACAACTTCGTCGCGGAAAGCAACGAACAGCACCAGGTGTTTTTTCGACAGCCGCTTCAGCGCCTCCAGCATTAAGTCCGCGCTGATTTCGTCGATGAAGTCGCTGAATAGGATAATCAGCGAACGTCGCGCGACTTTTGAGTTGAGGTCGGCCAGGGCCAGCGTATGGTTCGACTCTTCCGGACTGTCCTCCAGCGCCGACAATTGCCGCTTGAGCACGTCAAAGGCTTGGGTGCCGGAAATCATCGGTGCGGCGTGATAGGGTTGGGAATCAAATGCGAAGGTGCGAATATTGTCGCCGATCTTCAGCGCGCAATACCCCAATAGCAGCCCTGCATGGATAGCCCGGTCGAGGCGCTTTAGCCCTGCCAACGGCTCACCCATCAGCCGGCCGGTGTCGTAGGCCAGGACGATGTGGTGGTTGCGCTCGGCCTGGTATTCGCGCGAGAACAGCTTCATATGGCGCGCCGACGAGCGCCAGTCGATGCGGCGATGATCCTGTGACGCATCATATTCGCGCAGCGCATGGTATTCCGAGCCGTTGTAGAGCTGGTTGTGCACGCGCACGCCGTAGATGCTGTCCAACGAGAACAGATCAGAGGCATCGGCTTCAACGCCTTCGATGTCCGGCGTGACTAAAACTTCGGCATCCAACTTCACGCGCTTCTGAATATAGACTAGGCCTAGGAAGCCGCGCCAACGCACGAACAGTGCGTCCAGCCGGCCACGGCCGCGCGTGCGGCTTTTCAAGGTCAGGGCGCCGTCGAAATGCGCCTGTCCCCGCGTCAGGACGCGCGCATAGTCCGACCCGGCCAGCACCGTATTGGTCTCGGCGCGCAGTTCGACTGTCCCCGGCTGGCGCCAGCGCGTGAACCGAAGGGCAAAGGGCACGAGGCGATCGCGACCGACGCCGATGGTCTTCGGCAGCGTGAGGTCCAACACCAGGCTGTCACCCGCGGGTGCAAAGACCGCGTCGAGAAGGCCGAGGAACAGCAGGCCCAGCATGACAAGGGGCACCCATGGCCACAGCGCCGGCGCAAGCAAGCCGACCCCGATGGCGATAAAGACGCCCAGGATCAGAAGAACCAGCAGTCGTGGCGTGGGATAAACCGGCATTACCGAGGGATTTCAATCTTTTCGAGCAGATTCTGCAGCACGGCGTCCACGTTCTGGCCTTCGATCTCAGCCGACGGCGACAACAGTACGCGGTGGCGCATACACGGCCGGTAGAGATTTTTGATATCGTCCGGCAGGACGTAGTCACGGCCGTCGAGCACCGCGTGGGCACGCGCAGCGCGGGCCAACAGGGCACCCGCGCGCGGCGAAGCCCCGACCGACAGCTGCGGGGCTTCACGCGTCGCGCGGACCAGGTTGACGATATAGTCAAGATTAGCCGGGTTCAGCCTGACCGCGGCGACCGTTTTGATCGCGTCATCCAGGGAGGCCGCATTGAGCACGGCCACAACGCCGGCGCTGATGGGATCGGCGGCTGCCGCAGCATTGCCTGAGGTGTCGACGATGCGGCGCTCTTCCTCAAGCGAAGGATACCCCAGGATGTGCTTGAACAGGAAGCGATCGAGCTGGGCTTCCGGCAGCGGATAAGTGCCCTGTTGCTCGATCGGGTTCTGGGTGGCGATGACGGTGAAGTGAGCGCCCAGATCATGGCGCACACCGTCAAGCGTCACGGAGCGCTCCTGCATGGCTTCTAGCAGGGCAGCTTGAGTCTTGGGCGGGGTGCGGTTGATTTCATCGGCCAGAAGCAGGTCGCAGAAAATCGGCCCTTTGGTCAGGGTGAAAGCCGAATTTTGGAAGTTGAACAGGTTCGAGCCCAGGATGTCGCCGGGCAGCATGTCCGGCGTGAACTGGATGCGGCCAAAGCGCAAGGACAACGACTGGCAGAAGGTCTTAGCCAGCAGCGTCTTTGCCGTGCCCGGCGGACCTTCCAGCAGGATGTGCCCGCCGGAAAACAGCGCCGTCAGCATCAGATCGATGGTGTCGTTTTGGCCGATGATGACCTTAGCGATTTCGCCGCGCAGCGTCTTGGCGAGCGTTTGTATTTCAGCGATTTGCAAGGTGGCTCTCCGTCTTGCCCGTGTTATTTGGGCCCGTGTTGTTTGGACCCGTGTTGTTTGGGCCGGTACCTTGGCCTGTGCTCTGGCCTATTTCGTTTTTCCACGCATGCAAGCGCAGCGCGACGTCGATGAGTTGGTGGACCGTTATTACCTTCGCGGCCTGGACGCGCAGGTCGCTGTAGCGATCAGTGGCCTTATAGATCTGACTGATGCGATCGGCGAGATCATCAGCGCTTTCGCGTGCGTCTATCTGGCGGTAACCTCGAATCTTTAGGACTTGGTCGCGCATCAGTTGCGCGTAGGCCGGGCCCAGCTTGGCTTCCTTCAGCGTCACAGCCATCAGACGCGCGGCATTATCGGCCAGGATACGCACCCCGCGACCCAGCGCCGGACGCATCTCTTCAAGCGCCGGCGGCCCGAACCGAGCGAAGGCTGCCCACATCAAGCCCAGTGCCGCTATCAGTAACGCGATCGGCACGGCTATATAGGGCGGGCGCGACAAAGCATGCAGAAGGTCGTGATCGAACCCCATCGCGTTAAAGGTCAGGTTGAAGACATAAGCCGGCCGTCCCTTTGACGGCGGGGTCAGCGCCTTGACCAGATTAAGCGCAGTCACAGTGCGTGCCGGATCGGATAAAACTTGGTTGTCGAGGAGGTCGGGATCGGAAAGCAGGTAAACCGCCGTCGTCGTCTGCGGGCGGTTCCCCGTCACCACCACGCGTGACAGCAGGACCTCGCCATTCGCACCGGTCAACACCGGCACTAGGTTCGGTCCGGTCACCGACTGCAGATGATCAATGGCACCCGTGTGCAAGCCCCCGGAGAATGGCCCAGGCCCCTGCGGTGTCACCACGGCATTCCTTTTGCCTATTACCCGTGTGACGACGTAGGGCACGCGGTCGAGCGCGCGGGTCGGCGCATCGTCGCTGTCATCGTCGTCGCTTTTCACTATGCCCCTGGGCGCCGGCGTTTGGGTCTTGTCTACGGGCTTCCAGGTTACCGGCGCCAACACGGCCAGTATATTGCCGACATCTTCGCCCGATATCAGGGTCGCCCCCTGCCCCCATCGCGACTGGGGCCCGGTGGCGGCAGTAACCGTCCATTTCGGTGCGACGACAAGGACGGCACGGCCCAGAGGGCGGTATAACACATGTTCGACGCGGCGTGTATCTGGGACAGCATAGCCGTCGTCAGCCGTCCCGCCGCTCATCAGACGACGAAGGCGGCGGCGGTCTTCGGCCGGATCGCCACTGGACGCGGAAGCGCTAGCCTGAGCGTCGTTTTCGGCCGAGGCATCGTCGGAAGCCTGGGCAGATGTGCTGGCAGACGCATGGCCGCCGGCATGGTCGTAGTCGCCCGAAAAGGCGCCGCCATCGTCGTCGAGCGTGATGATTTCGAGGTCCCCGCGGTCGACATCCTTGCTGCCGTCCTCGAAGCGATTGAGCTTGACGCTATCCCCTTGCGCTTCCAGCAGGCGACGCAACCCTGCAAAGCCCTCGGCGCTGATAGAGGTAACGTGTCCGGCCGGCGGGCTCTTCGGTTCGGCGTTGACGTCGAACAGAGCGACCGTAGCGATGGCCAGCAGGGCCAGGCACAGAAAGGCGGCAATATACGGCAGCCACAGACGAGCGCGGTCGGCGATATCGGGCTTCGCCGAGACGGTGGGTACGGGCTTGCCGGTTGAAGTCGGGCGAATGGCCATCAGGCAAGCCCCTCCGGACCGACGCCCTCGGCGCGCACGAACTCGACATAGGCGGCCCGACAGGCATCAAAGCCCGCCTTGCCGACGCGCAGGCCTGCGAAATAGCTCTTTTCCACCCACTGCACGATGGCGCGGAAGGCCGGGCGGGCGCCTTCTGGCAACAGGGGATGGCTTAGGATTTCGCGGGCTGAATAGTGCGGGCGTACCAGGTCGGGGCGGAAGGCATTGATGTCGGCGACCGAACGCACCAGCAAAAGGTGCACCGCCTCGTCATATTCGCCCTGTTCGGCCAGCGCGTCGATCTCGGACAAAAGGGCCGTCACCGCGGCGCGGCTGGGCCGCCAAGGCGCGTCCGCGACCAAATAATGGCGTTGGAACAGGCGTTCGAAACGGGTGGTGATGAACAGGCGTACGACCGGCGATAACAAAAGCGCCAGGATGATGAAGCCGAAGCCATAGAGCAGGTAGGGCACGACCGGCGCCAGCGGCGAAAACACCTCGCCGACGCCGTGGAAGAAATTCCCGATGGCCTCGGCGATCTTGTGCCAGAATTCCAGCGACTTCTTGTCTGGTTCCGGCGCTCCAGCAAAGGCGGTCTGCAGATCATGACGGGCATTGACCTGGTCGATCAATCGCCGAGCGGTGGTCAGGTCCGAAGCGCTGGGACCAGGCACAGATGACGGCGCGGCGGACATGGCCGTGCCGGACGTTTGCGCTGCGGACTGCGCCTGCAAAAGCGGCACCGGATCACTCCCCCCGGGCGAACAAATTTACCCGCCCCTTGCCACTTAAGGGAGAAACGCCGCCAAGGTCAAGCGCGGCGGTGCGGCGCATAGGGATTAGGCTCCGTATGCAGTCGTGGCAGAACGGTGCCATAAGGACGCGGCCACTGGTCGGGATGGGTCGCGGCCACCGGCGGATGCGGTTGCTGGGCCAGGCGCGCGGCGTCGCGCGGACGCAGATCCAGCGGCGGATAGGCGGTTTTCGATTCGTCCGACGACATGCGCAGCTCCAGCAACTAGACTCGGAACTAGAAAAACACGAGTCGAGGCATTTGCCAGCCAGGTGAGCAAAAAAGTCCTGTGGAGATTTGCCGGAAAACCGCTCCTCCCAAGCAAGCCTCTTCGCGAGGCGGGAGCGGAGGCGCATCATAAGCGCCCAACCTCACGCGCTCGCCAGAAGCCAGGCCTGATACCACTGCGGCCACTGCGCCGACGGCGCGCCGGCCACGCCCATTCCGAAGCCATGGCCACCGCCAGGCAAAGCGTGGCGCTCGACCGACACGCCGGCAAGCTTGCAAGCCTTTTCCATGATGCGGGTATTTTCCGGATTGGCGATCGGATCGTCATCGGCCTGGACGAGGAAGACCCGCGGACAACCGCTGTGGACATGGGTTTCAACGGACCATTCGGCACTGGCCTCGGGCGTCGGATGATCGCCGACCAAAGACCGCCGCGTCACGGTATTATCGAAGGGCGGCTGTAGGGTAATGACCGGATAGGCCAGCGCGGCGAAGTCCGGCCGCGCCGACACCGCATCAATTGCATCGACAGGTGCATAGGATGCGAAATTCGCGCGCGCCGCCGTCATGCCCATGAGGTGACCGCCGGCGGAAAAACCCAGTACGCCGATCTTTCGTGGATCGAGTTGAAAATCCCGCGCCCTGGCCCGGATAAGCCGGATGGCACGCTGGGCGTCCTGTAGCGGCGCCAACGGACCATCCGTCCATCCCTCGGGCGGCAGCCGGTAGGTTAGCACAAAGGCGGTGATACCTTGCGCATTCAGCCAGCGCGCCGCTGGATAGGCTTCGTTTTCAAGCTCGATGCGCTTGTAGCCTCCACCCCCGGCAATCAACACGGCCTGGCCGTTCGGCTGGGCCGGCGCGAAGACCTGCAAGGTCGGGGTTTCGACGTGGCTGGCGGCGCCCTTCGCGCTGATCTGGATAGCGCCTTGCGGGCCGCCGCCGCCGGGCGGCGAACCGGGCCACAGCTTGAAGGTCGCCACAGGGCCGGCCAAGGCTCGCCCATAGGACAGCAAGGCTGAGGACATCAGAGGTAATGCGGACAGCGCGGCCAGGAGATTGCGGCGACCGATCATTTTAAAAACTCCGGAATTCAAAAAATCCGGCCGCACGCTGACGCACGCGGCCGGTAGTCACGCTTGGGGAGACATTAGAATGACTTGCCGATATTGAAGTACCAGTAGCGGCCGTAGGGGTTGTAGAGTGCGCCATTATAGCCGTCGGATTCGATCGGCGGCAGGCGGTTGGCCAGGTCGCGCACACCCAGCTTCAGGCGGACATTCTGCAGCGGCCCCGTGCTGGCCGTATACTGCACATAGAGGTTGACCTGGGTGTAGGACTTGACCAGCCACGGGGTGCCGCTGACTGACAGGAAGTTGGTGTCCATCGTCTCGCCGGTATATTGCACCGAGGTGCCGACCTGCCAGGCCCTCAGCTTCCAGGTCAGCGAGGTCGTAGACTTCCACTTCGGATTGCCCAGGACCTGCAGCTGGTTGCCCGGATCGGTCAGCGGCGTCGCCGCATTGATCTTGCCCGCGGCACGGGCGTCGAACAGGGCCTGGACTTCCGGCGAGGGCGGCTGGAAGAACTTGTCATTATAGGTGGCGTCGACATTGACGTCGAAGGTGCCGAGCTTTTCGGTACGCTTGTGCCACAGGACACCTATGTCGACGCCCTGCAGGATCTGCGGCTGCAGGTTCTGGAACTTGTCGGTGATTGAGGTGATCGCGCCGACCGGCGTCAGGCCCGAGCCGGCGAAGGCAGTCATATCGTCAGCCGTCGGCGCGGCGCGGATGACATTGGGATTGCCCGAACCACCGTTGACTCGGCTGAGATAGTCTTCGATCGCCAGGTTGGCCGGCCCAACGACGCCGACAATGCCCACCTGCTTCAGCTGCCAACGATCCAGGGTCAGGGTATAGCGGCCCCAGCCGTCGGGGATGAAGTTTGGCTGGAAGACCACACCATAATCGTAGCTTTCGCTGGTTTCCGGCTTCAGGTTGGGATTGCCGCTTTCGAAATAGGTGACGCCGACGCTGCGGTTGCAGGCGGTGAAGTTGGCGATACGGCCGGCACGCAGGTCGGCCTCGCAGCGCAGATAGTCGGTGACCGTTTGGGCACGGGCATAGGTGAAGGGATTGGTGGTTTCCAAGTTTGGCGCTTTGAAGCCCTGCTGCCACGAAGCGCGCAAGCGAACCCCGTCGACGACGTCCCAGGCCATGGCGATCTTAGGCTTGGCGACGTCGCCGAAGTCGGAATAGTGCTCGAAACGGCCGGCCAGTTGCAGATCGATTTCCTTGACGAGCGGGATATGCATGGCCGGCGAAATCACCGGCACGGCGAATTCGGTATAGGCCGATAACACCGTGCGGTGGCCCGAGGTCGACGGCGTGACATTGACGCCGGTCGCGCTCGACAGGGACACAAGCCCGGTCACCGGATCAGTAAAGGGCTCCGAACCATTGACGTGCGGATCGCGGATATCCTCGTGGCCTTCGCGACGCGCTTCGACGCCCATGGCGATGCCAACATTGCCTGCCGGAAGTTCGAACAGGTCTGATCGTGTCACCTTGAAATCGGCATTCAGCAAGGTGGTGATAGATTGGCGCACCAGGCGGATCTTGATGGCGTTGAGCGCCGTCTGGCTGGACGGCGTACAGTCGCCGCCTCCTGCCCCGTTCAGGCACGAACCGTTGAAGGGATCATAGGCGTCAGGCGTCGACAGGGCCAGCGACGCGGCCAGCTTGTTGCTGTCAACGCCGTCGGACGAATCCGTCACCTTGGCCTCGCCGTACAACAGGGCCGAATCCCAATCAAAGCCCCACTTGCGGCCCTTCGCGCCGACCAGGAAACGGTCCTGGTAGCTGGCGACATCGACATGGTCGGGGCCCAAATCGTCGAAGCGATAGGTGCCGAACGTCACCGGCAGGCCGGCGGCCGGCACATTGGTCAGGCCCGGCAAGCGGTTCGGGTTGACCGTGCCGTCGGCGAACTTCACCGGCCCCAGCGGGTTCCAGTAGTTCGAAGCCGGCACGCCGATGGCGACCAGGGCCGTCGGCTGGGTCGTCAGGCCATGCGATTCCGAATGATAATACTCGTCCTCGGTATAGACGGTCAGGTCGTCGGTCAGGTCGTAATGGGCGTTGAAGGCCAGGTTGGCACGGGTGACCGCCGGCGCAATGGTGATGGCGTTGTTGGCGACGGCATTATACTTCAGCACATTGGCGGTCGTCGAGAACGGCACCGCCCCGGTGCCGATGCACAGGCCATTGGCCACTTCGGTGACGCAACCGGCCAGGGTGTCGGGCTGGATGTGGAAGGCGCCGGCCGCCGTGGATATCGACTTGGTGCCCTGCTTGATAGCGCCGGTCGCGCCGACCACCGTCAAGGCCGGCCAGCCCCCCTGGTTGCCGCGACCGTCGGGCACGGTGGAAGTATTGTAGCCGGCATCGTTGGTGAAGTAGGACCGCAGGTCTTGGTTGGCGGTGAAAGGCTCGTCGCTGGGCAGTTGCGCCGTGCGCTGGCTGAGGTCGACCGACAGCGAGACATTGCCGCGGCCGTGGTCGAAATTGTGCCCCGCGAAGATATTCTCATCATATTCCCGGCGGTGCGTGCCCTCGGCCTGGCCCATCTGGCCGTCAATCGTCACTCCGTCGAAATTGGTCTTGGTGACGACATTGACCACGCCGGCCACGGCATCGGACCCGTAGATGGCACCGGCGCCGTCGCGCAGCACTTCCAGGCGGTCCATGCCGACGGTCGGCAGGGTCTGGGCATTGTAGGTGATGAGCGGCACATTGCCCTTGGACTGCGAGGTCGGATAGCTGACCATGCGGCGACCATTGACCAGAACCAGGGTGTCGCCGATGCCGGCGCTGCGCAGGTCGATCGAGGCGATATCGCCGCGTGCCGAATTGTTGGTCTGCTGGCCGTTCGATGCATTGAACTGGACATTGCCCATTTCCGGGATCGAGCGCAGCAGGTCGTCGCCGGTGACAGCGCCCGTGGCGGCGATCTGGTCCGAGGACAACACCGTGACGGGCAGCGCGGCCGTCGCCTTGGCGCCGCGGATGCGCGAACCGACGACGACGACGGTCTGGGCATCATCCGCTTTAGGGGGTGCTTTTGCGACGGAGGGGTTGGCGACGATGGCATCCTGGCCGTGCACCGCGCCGGCGGTCAACAAGCCCAACAGGGCCGCGCCAGTCATCAGATATTTGCTAGTCATGTTTCGGTTCCCTTTTCTTTTGTTCTTGTACGCGTTGGTCTTTTTTACGTTTGGGTTGGAGCAGGCTCCGCCGACAGCCCCGGCAGGTCCTTGGCCGTACCCGAGAGCTTGCCCGACAGGGCCAGACGCAGGCGGTCGCGATCGAGGCCGTTTTCCCATCGGCTGACGACGATGGTCGCCACCGCATTACCGATGAAGTTGGTCAGAGCCCGGCATTGCGACATGAAGCGGTCGACGCCCAGGATGATGGCCATGCCGGCAATCGGCACGCTGGGCACCACTGACAGAGTGGCGGCCAGCGTGATAAAGCCGGCGCCGGTCACCCCGGCTGCGCCCTTAGACGACAGCATGGCCACGCCCAGCAGCAGCAGTTCGTCCTGGAGCGTCAGGTGGGTATTGGTCGCCTGGGCGATAAACAGGGCCGCCAGCGCCATGTAGATATTGGTGCCGTCCAGATTGAACGAATAGCCAGTCGGCACGACCAAGCCGACGACTGGCCGGGCGCAGCCGGCGTCCTCGAGCTTTTCCATCAGGCCCGGCAGGGCCGATTCCGACGACGAGGTGCCCAGCACCAGGAATATTTCGGTCTTTATATAGGCAAGCAGGCGGAACAGGTTGAAGCCATGCAGCGCCGCAACAACGCCCAGCACGACGACGATGAAAACCGCCGAAGTCAGGTAAAAGGCGCCGACCAGCGAGGCCAGGTTAACAATAGCGCCGATGCCGAATTTGCCAATCGTAAAGGCCATGGCGCCAAACGCGCCGATCGGCGCCAGGCTCATCAGGATGTCGACCACCCGGAACACCGCATGCGACAAACCTTCAAGAAAGGCCAGAGCTGGCCGCGCCCGCTCGCCGGCCAGTGAGAAGCCGACACCGAACAGGATCGAAACGAACAAGACTTGCAGGATATTGCCGTCGACAAAGACGCCCGCCAGTGACGACGGGACGATCTCAGTGAAGAAGCCGAGGATCGTCGTATCGTGCGCCTTGGCGACATAATCCTTGATCGAGGCCGTATCGAGTGCCGCCACATTGACGTTCATGCCGGCGCCGGGGTGCAGCAGGTGGGCCGCGCCCATACCGATGACCAGGGCCAGGGTCGAGAAGAACAGGAAATAGGCGAAGGCCTTGACCGCCACCGAGCCCAGGCTTTTCAGGCTCCCCATGCCGGCGATGCCGGTCGTCAGCGTCAGGAAGATGACCGGCGCGATGATCAACTTGACCAGCTTGACGAACAGGTCGCCCAGCGGCTTCAACTGCACGGCGACATTGGGCTGGTAGTGACCCAGCGCCACGCCGGCGACGATGGCCACGATGACCCACAGATAGAGCCAGCTCCCCTTTTTCCGGGGATTTTCACGCGTATCGGCAGGCACGGCAAAGGCCATGGCATTATCCCTTTTCACCCAAAGCATTTCCT
>FTKT01002617.1_pt2 | contig 11754 bp, 6 predicted proteins | sample 1658271 | NCBI WGS metagenome assembly FTKT01 (sample SAMEA3914811, study PRJEB12502) | metagenome | biome: forest; material: soil | place: Canada | collected 2011-08-04 | depth 0.3 m | reverse complement strand
GCCTGCTCGATCAGGCGCGACATGTCGGCGAGGTCGCCGCTCGGCGGATTGCGGTAGTCGACCGTGACGTCGAAGTCCTCGCCGGCCTGCTTGACGGCGTTCTTGATCGTGTTCCACCACGAGTCGGAATCCGGGGCATGGCTGATCAGCACGTACTTGCCCGCCGCTGCGGCCGCGCCGGCGCCCAGCGCCAGTACCGCCGCCACCGCCAGGGTCTTCAGGATCGAACGCTTGCTCAGTGAGTTCATGGATCGTGTCTCCTTTGTTGTGGGTCGTTTCGGCACCGCGCTGCGCGGGCAGCCCCGAGGCCTCCTGGGCCAGGACGTGACGCATTCTGGGCGTCTTGAAACTTCAGTTCTATGCGTGCAATTACTTAGAAAAAGTTTTCCATATCGGTCGGCGCGACCCTATCATTCACCGGCATCAAGGCCCTGAGGGCAGGAGCAGTCGACGATGGGTTTCTCAGCAACAGGGCCGTTGAAGGTCGGCATCGCGGGCCTCGGCCGGCTTGGCAAGCGCCACGCCGAGCAGCTGGCGTTCCGCACGCGCGGCGTGCAGCTGGTGAGTGCCTGCAGCCCGGTGGCCTCCGAGCTGGCCTGGGCGCACGGCGAGCTCGGCGTCGCGACGCTGCACGAGGACTTCGACGCGTTCGTGCGCGACCCGCAGCTCGATGCGGTCGTGCTGGTCACACCGACCTCGCTCCACGCCGACCAGACGATCTCCGCGCTCGAGGCCGGCCGCCACGTGTTCGTCGAGAAGCCGCTGGCGCTCAACGTCGAGGATTGCCTGCGCGTGGAGGCGGTCGCGCGACGCCACCCGCAGCTGGTGGCGATGGTCGGCTTCGTGCGCCGCTTCGATCCGAGCTACGCACGTGCCGCCGCCGACATCGAGGCCGGCACCATCGGCCGCCCCTTCGTCGTGCGCTCGCAGACCTGCGACCGCAACGATCCCGACGGCTTCTTCGTGCGCTTCGCGCCCACCTCGGGCGGCATCTTCATGGACTGCAGCGTGCACGACATCGACCTCGCGCGCTGGCTGCTGGGCAAGCCGCGCGCGACCCGCGTGTTCGCCAGCGGCACCATCGCGCTGCACGAGGGGCTGCGGCCGCTGGGCGATGTCGACAACGGCATGGCCATCGTCGAGTTCGACGGCGGCCAGCGCGCGGTGCTGTACGCCTCGCGCACCTTCGCGCATGGCCACGACACCCAGACCGAGATCATCGGCACCGCCGGCCAGCTGCAGGTGGGCCACGGTGGCGAGCGCGATCGCGTCGTCACGAGCGACGCCACCGGCGTGCGCCGGCAATCGGTGGCGGACTTCTTCGAGCGTTTCGGCACGGCCTTCGAACGCGAGCTGCAGGCCTTCGTGGCGGCGTGCCGCGGCGAGCAGGCGATGCCGCTCGAGCTGGCGGACGCGACGGAGGCGACGCGCATCGGCCTGGCGATCACGCGCTCGCTGCGCAGCGGGCAGGCGGAGGCCGTCTGAACGGCGCGCTGCGCGCGATCGGCCACCTATCATCGCCGGCGCCCGATCCCCCCTCTTTCGACAACCAGCCACCCGAACCGATGCCGCGTCCCGCCGCCAGCAAGAAGACCGCCCCGTCCAGGACATCGAATCCGCCCGCCGCCGCGTCCGGCGCGAGCCATTCGCCCGCGGTCGACGCGCTGCTCGAGCGCATCAGCGCCGAATTCGGCGGTCTCAGCCGCCAGCTCAAGCTGATCGCCCGCTACGTGGAGCAGCATCGCGACCACCTCGGCCTCGAGCGCATCCAGGACGTCGCGGAGCGCAGCGGCGTGCAGCCGTCCGCGGTCGTGCGCTTCGCCAAGCACTTCGGCTTCTCCGGCTACACCGAGCTGCAGAAGGTCTTTCGCGATGGCCTCTCGCACCGGCTCGCGCCCGACCACAACTACCAGGCCCGCATCCGCGACGTCATCGATCATGCGCAAGGCCAGTTGTCGAGCGCCGACATCGCAAGCGAATTCATCGGCGGCGCGATCGCGGGCATGCGCGAGCTGGAGCGCGGCGTGCGCGGCTCCGCGCTCGACGCGGCGGTGGAGCTGCTCGCGCACGCGCCGGCGATCTGGGTCGCCGGCGCGCGCCGCTCGTTTCCCGCGGCCAGCTACCTCACCTACGCGCTGCAGCATACGGACCGGCCGGTCCACCTGGTCACGGGGTTGGGTGCGATGCACGAAGGCCAGCTGCGGGGCCTGCGCGAAGACGACGTCATGGTGGCGATCAGCTACGCGCCGTATGCCGACGAGACCTTGCTCGCCGCGCAGCAGGCCTGCGAACGCGGCGCGAAGCTGATCGTGCTGACGGACAGCCGCATGAGCCCGCTCGCCACCGACGCCGCGGTGACCTTGCTGGTCTCCGAAAGCAGCACGTTCGGCTTCCGCTCGTTGACCAACACCATGGCGCTGGTACAGAGCCTGTTCATCGCGCTGGCCTATCGCCTCGAACTCGACATGCCCTGAGGCATCGGCCTCGTTTGCCCTTCCCGCTTCACTGATCGGAGTCCCCATGAAGAACGTCGCCGTCTTCGGCGCCGGCCGCATCGGCCGCATCCACGCCGCCAACCTCGCCGCGCTGCCCGGCGTCGCGCTGAAGTTCGTCTGCGACCCGATGGGCGACGCGGCCACGCAGCTCGCGGCGCAGCTCGGCGCGCAGGTCTCCACGCCGGAGGCCGTCTTCGCGGACGCCAGCATCGACGTCGTCGCCATCGCCGCGCCGACCGACGCGCACAGCGACCTCATCACGCGGGCCGCGCAATCGGGCAAGCACATCTTCTGCGAGAAGCCGATCGACCTGTCGGTCGAGCGCGCGCAGGCGTGCGCGGAGGCGGTACGCACGGCGGGCGTCGCCTGCATGATGGGCTTCCAGCGCCGCTTCGACCCGACCTTCAACGAGGCGAAGGAGCGCCTGGCGCGCGGCGACATCGGCAAGCCCGAGATGCTCGTGGTGACGAGCCGCGACCCCGGCGCCCCGCCCGCGCAGTACCTCAAGGGCTCGGGCGGGATCTTCCGCGACATGCTGATCCACGACTTCGACATCTTCCGCTGGATCCTGTGCGCCGACGGCGACGAGGCCGAGTGGCTCGCGGCCACGGGCTCGTGCCTGGTCGACCCCGAGATCGCCACGGTGGGCGACATCGACAGCGCCGTCGTCACGCTGCGCACGCGCCAGGGCCGGCTGGCCCAGATCAATGCCAGCCGTCGCGCCGCCTACGGCTACGACCAGCGCTTCGAGATCCTCGGATCCAGCGGCATGCTTCAATGCGGGAACCATCGGCCGAGCGAAGTCGTGCAGTCCGACGCCACCGGCGTGCATGCCGACAAGCCGGAGCACTTCTTCCTGCAGCGATACCGGGAGGCGTATCGCCTCGAGCTGGCACACTTCTTCGAGACGCTGCAGTCGGGCGGAACCTTCCGCACGACGATCGCCGACGGCGTCGCGGCGCAGAAGCTGGCCGATGCGGCCAGCGAGTCGTTGCGCAGCGGGCAGGCCGTGCGGCTTTGATGCCGCGTGCTTCGAGGGGGCGGCCGCTGCGCGGCCAGTCGGTCGAATCACGCGGTGCACTACATTGCCACCATGACCGATCCCCAGAACGATCTGCAGCGCGCGTTCCAGCTGCATCAGAGCGGACAGCTGGCCGCCGCCATCGCCCTGTATCGACAGGCGCTGGCCGGTCAACCGTCGAACGCGCACCTGCGGTATCTGCTGGGCACGGCGCTGCTGCAGGCGGGGCAGGCGGCCGAGGGCTGCGAAATACTCCGAGGCTCGCTGGAACTCGATCCAGGAAATGCCGGGGCGCTCAACAATCTCGGCATCGCCCTCAAGGAACTCCGGCGGCTGGAAGAGGCGCTCGAGTGTTTCGACAGGGCCATCGCGCTCCAGCCCGACGGCGTCGATGCCCACAACAACCGCGGCGTCGTCCTCAAGGACCTGCGGCGGCTCGACGAGGCCGTCGCGAGCTACGAGAAGGTGATTGCGCTGCGTCCCGGTCATGCCGAGGCGCACAACAACCGCGGCAACGCGTTGCACGAACTCCGGCGCTTCGACGAGGCGCTCGCGAGTTGCGACCAGGCGATCGCGCTGAAGCCGGACTATGCGGACGCGCACACGAATCGAGCGCGCGCCCTCGAGGCGCTTGGTCGCCTGCCGGAGGGCATCGCGAGCCTCGACCGGGCGATCCTCGCGCAGCCGAACCGCGCCGGCCTGCATGCGGAGCGCGCTCTCGCACTGAGGCGGCTCGGACGGCTGGACGAGGCCATCGCGAGTTTCGACCGGGCGCTTGCGCTCGACGCCAACGACGTCGAGACCTACGTCAACAAGGGCGCAACGCTGGGCGAGCTGAACCGGTTCGACGAGGCCCTGGCATCCCTCGACCGGGCGCTCGCGCTCATGCCCCGCCACCCGGCGGCGCACAGCAACCGGGGCCTGGTGTTGAAGGACATGGGGCGGCTCGACGAGGCGCTGGCGAGTTTCGACCAGGCGATCGGGCTCTTCCCCGAGTACATCGATGCCCACAACAACAAGGGCACCGCCTTGTTCGACGCGGGCCGGCTGGACGAGGCCCAGGCGTGCTTCGACAAGAGCATCGAACTGAATCCCGGCGTCGCGCTGTCGCATTCGAACCGGGCCGCCGTCCTGCTGCGCCGGAATCGGCTCGATGACGCGCTGGCCACCTACGACCAGGCCATCGCGCTCGATCCCGCACAGACCCGGACCGCCTTCTACAAGGCCGGCACGCTGATCCTGCGCGGCGACTACCTCGAGGGCTGGAAGCTCTACGAGCGGCGCGCGGAACAGGCGCACCTGAAATCCCACTTCCCCAGCTTTCCCAGGTCGTCCTGGCGCGGACAGCACAGCATCGCGGGCCAGCGGCTGTTCATCCACTCCGAGCAGGGCTTCGGCGACGTCGTCCAGTTCTGCCGCTACTTGCCGCTGGCCAGCCTGCTGGGCGCGGAGATCATCTTCGAGGTGCCCACGCCGCTGGTCCCGCTGCTCTCGACACTGCGTTGCAACATGACCCTGATCGCGCAAGGCGCGCCACGACCGGACTTCGACGCCTATTGCCCGGTCATGAGCCTGCCGTTCGTGTTCAAGACGACGACGGAGACCATTCCCGCCCGAACGCCCTACCTGTCCTGCGATCCGGCCAAGGTCGCCCGGTGGCAGGAGCGGCTCGGACGCAAGTCGCGGTTGCGGGTCGGACTCGCCTGGTCCGGCTCGGCTACCCACAAGAACGACAGGAATCGAAGCATGCGGCTGGAGACGCTGAGGCCGCTGATGGATCTTCCGGTCGAATGGCATTCGCTCCAGAAGGAATATCGTCCGCACGACACGCAATTGCTGGACGCGTTGCCGCAGCTCCGACAGCATCACGACGAGATCGGCGATTTCTCCGATACCGCGGCGCTCGCGCATTGCATGGATGTCGTCATCTCGGTCGACACCAGCGTCGCGCACGTCGCCGGGGCGATCGGCAAGCCCGTCTGGATCCTGCTGCCGCATGCGCCCGACTATCGCTGGCTGCTGGGTCGAACCGATTCGCCCTGGTACCCGACGGCCCGCCTGTTCCGGCAGCCCGAGGCGGACAACTGGGCTGCCGTGGTCGAGCAGCTTCGCGCCGGCCTGCTCGAACAGGTCGCCCAGGCCGCTGCCGCCTGATGGCCTGCCGCACGACAGGCGGCCGTCGCCGACGCCCTGCTTTCGTCACTTCATCGCTTTCGCGCTGTCACGGCACTTCGCCAACGCCTACCCTGCGCGCCATCTTCGTTTCCCAGAGGCCCGAATGAACCGTCGCCTGTTTCCGTTGTCCCTCGTCGTCGCGTCGCTGCTGGCGGCCGGCCAGTCCGCCTTCGGCGCGCTCCCGCGCTTCCCCCAGCCGTTCGGCGACCGCATCGTCTTCGTCGCCGACGGCAACCTGTGGTCGGTGCCGCAGTCCGGCGGCACCGCGCTGCGGCTGACCAGCGCCCCGGGACAGGACATGTTCCCGCGCGTCTCGCCCGACGGCCGCTGGATCGCCTACACCGAGGCCAGCAAGGCGGGCACCGACATCTGGGTCATCCCGTCCGGCGGCGGCGCGGCGCGGCGCCTGACCTTCCACCCGCCGACCGAACCGGGCACCGGCGGCCGTCACAGCCCGGACGACATGGTCGTCACCTGGACGCCGGACTCGAAGTTCGTCGTCTTCCTGAGCAAGCGCGACCAGTGGAACGACCAGGTCCGCAACATGTACAAGGTGCCGGTCGACGGCGGCGCGGCCGTGCCCATGCCCATCGACAGCGCGGTGGGCCTGGCGACGTATGCGCCCGACGGCCACACGATCGCCTACAACCGCATCTTCCGCAACTTCCGCACCTGGAAGCGCTACAACGGCGGCCTGGCGCAGGAGGTGTTCACCTTCGATTTCGACACCCGCAAGAGCGAGCAGCTCACGCACTGGTCGGGCACCAACACGTCGCCGATGTGGGTGGGCAACAGGATCTACTACCTGAGCGACCAGGACGCGCAGCGCCGCGCCAACATCTGGGTCTACGACCGCGAGACGAAGAAGACGCGCGCGGTCACGCACTTCACCGACTACGACATCGACTTCCCGGCCTATGGCGGCAACGCGATCGCGTTCCAGCAGGGCGGCAAGCTCTATCGCCTCGATCTGCCGGGCGAGGAACTGCATGAGGTGCCGGTGAACGTTCCCGACGACAACCCGCGCCTGCGCGCGCGCGTCGTCGACGTCAAGGGCGAGATCCGCGAGGCCGACCCGGCGCAGCAGGTCGACTTCGCGCTCGCGCCCAACGGCCGCCGCACGCTGTTCTCGGCGCGCGGCGACATCTTCAGCGTGCCGACCGAGAACGGCGCCACGCGCGACCTCACGAGCACCCAAGGCATCGACGAGGATCACCCCGCCTGGTCGCCGGACGGCAAGTGGGTGGCCTACACGACCGACGTCGGCGGCAACCCGCAGGTCGCGATCCGGCCCGCCGAGGGCGGCGCGGAAAAGGTGCTGACGGCCTTCGCGGAAGGCTACCTGTACGCGCCGGTGTTCGCGCCGGACGGCAAGACGCTGGCCTTCTCCGACAGCGCGCACCGGCTGTGGACGGTGCGCGTCGACGGCGGCGCGCCCAGGCAGGTGGCGCAGGACAAGCTGGGCGAGATCCACGACCAGGCGTTCTCGCCGGACGGCCGCTGGCTCGCGTTCAGCATGTCCGCCGTCGGCCGCCGGCGCGACCTCTACCTGCACGAACTCGCGACCGGCCACGTCACGCGCCTCGGCCAGGGCAACGAGATCGACGGCAACCCGGCCTGGTCGCCGGACGGCAAGTACCTCTGGTTCACGTCCAGCCGCCACGAGAACCCGGTCGGCTCCGACCTCGACTTCGACTTCGCGTTCCTGAAGTCCGCCGGCATCTACGCGATCTCGCTGGCCAGGGACACGCCGTCGCCGGTCGCGCCCAGGTCCGACGAGGCCGACAGCGCGCCCGACAAGGACGACGCGAAGATGGACGACGACGCGCAGCGCAAGAAGGCGGCCAAGGCCGTCAAGGACAGCGCCAACGCCAAGGGCAGCGCCGCCGACGAGAAGCAGCCGCCGGACAAGACCGCGCCCATCGCGCCGATCCGCATCGACCTGGACGGCCTGATGGCGCGCGCGGTGGCGCTGCCCGTCGACGCCAGCAACATCGGCCAGCTCGACGTGCGCGGCAGCCGCATCTTCTACCTGACGCAGCCGCTCGGGTTGATCGACGGACAGCTCAAGGGCGAGAAGTCGGCGCTGCGCTTCTACGACCTGAAGAAGCGCAAGGCCTCGGTGGTGACCGAGGACGTCGACGCCTATTCGCTGTCGCTCGACGGCGAGCGCGTGCTCGTGCGCCACGAGAAGGACTACACGGTGCTCGACACCAAGGCCGACGCGTTCAAGGACGAGGAGACGAAGAAGGCGCTCAATCTCGGCCACCTGCGCGCGCTGGTCGATCCGGCGCAGGAATGGTCGGAGATGTTCGACAACGCCTGGCGTCTCGAGCGCGACCTGTTCTTCTCGACCGCCATGAACGGCGTCGACTGGAAGGCCGTGCACGCGAACTACCGCAAGCTGCTGCCGCTGGCGGGCTCGCGCGAGGACCTGAACTACCTGATCGGCCAGATGATCGGCGAGATGGGCAACTCGCACACGTACGTGGGCGGCGGCGACGACGGCGAGACCGCGCCGCAAGCGCACGCCGGCCTGCTGGGCGTGGACTTCGCGCTCGACGCCGCCTCGGGCCGCTACCGCTTCGCGACGATCTACCCGGGCGACAACACGCGCGACAGCTACCGCAGCCCGATCGCGCAGCCCGGCCTCAACGTCAAGCCCGGCGACTACCTGCTGGCCATCAACGGCGCCGAGCTGCGCGCGCCCACCGACCCGGACAGCCTGCTGCAGCTCACCGACGCCGACACCACCGTCGACCTCACGATCGCCTCGAGCCCGAACGGGCCGGCGCGCCACGTCGTCGTCAAGCCGGTCGACAAGGAGCTGCCCCTGCGCGAGGCCGCGTGGATCGAGCACAACCGCGCGCTGGTGGACAAGCTCTCGGGCGGGCGCGTCGGCTACGTCTACATGAGCGACATGGAGCAACTGGGCATCCAGCAGTTCGTGCGCCAGTTCTACGCGCAGCTGGGCAAGCAGGCGATGATCATCGACGACCGCTGGAACGGCGGCGGCTTCATCGCGCCGTTCGCACTCGAGCGGCTGCGCCGCGTGCTGGCCACGCTGGGCACCAACCGCGAGGGCGCCGTCGTCACCGAGCCCGAGAACGTGATGAACGGCCCGAAGGTGGCGCTGCTCAACCACTGGTCGTCGTCCGACGGCGACATCTTCCCCGACCTGTTCAAGCGCTACGCCCTGGGCCCGCTGGTGGGCACGCGCTCGTGGGGCGGCGTGCGCGGCATCCGCGGCTACTGGCCGATGATGGACGGCGGCTACGTGACGATCCCCGAGGACGCGATCTACTCGCTGGACAGCCAGTGGATCGTGGAGAACCACGGCGTCGACCCGGACGTCGAGGTCGAGAACCAGCCCGCGGACCTGCTCGCCGGCCACGACGCGCAGCTCGAGACCGCGATCGCGATGATGGTCAAGGCGATCAACGCCAAGCCGTCGACGCTGCCCGCGCCGCCGCCGCTGGTGCCGCCGTATCCGCCGAGCGGCATGGTCAAGCCGCAGGAGTGACGGGCGGGCGGCGCGGCGGGAACATCGATTGCTCGACCGTCGCTTCGCCCACCCGCCGGAACTCGCTTGGACCCGCACCCGAAAGACCTCGTCGTCGCGCGCCCCGAAGGCCTCTATTGCCCGGCGGGCGACTTCTTCATCGACCCGTGGCAGCCGGTCGCGCACGCGCTCATCACGCACGCGCATGGCGACCACCTGCGCATGGGTCATGGCCGCTACCTGACGGCCGAGGCGGGCCGGCATGTGGTGACGCACCGGGTCGGGCCGGTCGACCTGCAGACGCTCGCGTATGGCGAGGCCATGACGCATCGCGGCGTCCGCATCTCGTTCCACCCCGCGGGGCACGTGCTCGGCTCGGCCCAGATCCGTCTGGAGCACGCGGGCCGCGTGTGGGTCGTCTCGGGTGACTACAAGACCGGCCCGGACGCGACCTGCGCGCCCTTCGAGCCGGTGCGCTGCGACGTCTTCATCACCGAGTCGACCTTCGGCCTGCCGGTGTTCCGCTGGGCGCCGCAACAGGACGTGTTCGATTCGATCAACGCCTGGTGGCGCGACAACGCCGACGCCGGCCGCGCCTCCGTCGTCTACGCGTATTCGTTCGGCAAGGCCCAGCGCGTGCTGGCGGGACTCGATCCGTCCAACGGGCCCATCATCGTGCACGGCGCCGTCGCGGCGATGGACGAGGCCTACCGGCAGTCGGGCGTCGCGCTGCCGCCGACGAAGGGCGTGCTGGAGGCGACGCCTGCCGAACTTCGGCGCTGCCTCGTCGTCGCGCCGCCGTCGGCGCAGGCCAGCGCGTGGCTCAAGCGCTTCGGCGACTACAGCGACGCCTTCGCCTCCGGCTGGATGCTGCTGCGCGGCGCGCGCCGGCGGCGCAACGTCGACCGCGGCTTCATCCTGTCCGACCACGCCGACTGGCCCGGGCTGCTGGAGGCGATCGCGGCGACCGGCGCGCCGCGCGTGATCGTCACCCACGGCTACGTCGAGCCGCTGGTGCGCTTTCTCGCCGAACAAGGGCTGGAGTCGGGCGCGTTCAAGACGGAGTACGGCGACGACGAGGACGCCAAGGAGGCCGAGGAACCCGCGCCGGCCGAAGCGCCATGAAGGAGTTCGCGGCCCTGTTCTCGGCGCTGGACTCGACGACGTCGACGAAGAAGAAGACCGACGCGCTGCTGCTGTATTTCCGCTGCGCCCAACCCGCCGACGCGGCGTGGGCGCTCTACTTCCTGGCCGGCGGCAAGCCGCGCCAGACCGTGCCCACCGGCCTGCTGCGCAGCGCCGCGCGCGAGGCGGCGGGCATCCCGGAATGGCTGTTCGACGAGAGCTACGACGTCGTCGGCGACCTCGCCGAGACCATCGCCCACGTGCTGCCGCCGGCGCCGCAAACGATCGAGCTGCCGCTGCACGTGTGGATCGAGGAGCGGCTGCTCGCGCTGCGCGGCCAGGCGCCCGAGGCGATCTCGGCCGCGTTGAAGAGCTACTGGAGCGAGCTCGATACCCCGGGCCGTTTCCTGCTGACCAAGCTGATCGGCGGCAGCTTCCGCGTCGGCGTGGCGAAGAGCCTGGTGCTGCGCGCGCTGGCGGAAGCGACGGGCATCGACGCGAAGCTGCTGGCGCAGCGGCTCATGGGCTACACCGACAAGAGCCACGCGCCCGATGCTGCGCGCTATGCGTTGCTGGTCGATCCGTCGCAGGCGTCCTCGCCGGCCGAGTCGGGCCAGCCGTATCCGTTCTTCCTCGCGCATCCGTTACAGGCCGCGATCGAGACGCTGGGCGATCTGGCCGACTGGCAGGTCGAATGGAAGTGGGACGGCATCCGCGCGCAGTTCATCCGCCGCGGCGCGTGCTCGTGGCTGTGGTCGCGCGGCGAGGACCTGCTCAACGGCCGCTTCCCCGAGATCGACGCGATGCACGCGCAGTTGCCCGACCACACGGTGCTCGATGGCGAGATCGTCGTCTGGCGCGACGGCCGCGTGCAGCCCTTCGCCGACCTGCAGAAGCGCATCGGCCGCAAGACCGTGACGAAGAAGATCCTCGCGGACCTGCCCGTCGCGTTCCTGGCCTACGACCTGCTCGAGGCCGACGGCGTTGACGTCCGCGACTGGCCGCAATGGCAGCGCCGCGAGCGGCTCGAGCAGATCGTCGCGCAGGCCTCGCGCGGCGCAGGCGATCCGCTGCAGATCTCGCCTCTCGTCGATGCGCCGGACTGGGCAACGCTCACCGCGCTGCGCACCGAGTCGCGCGCCCGCGGCGTCGAGGGCTTCATGCTCAAGCAGCGCGAAGGCCGCTACGGCTCGGGCCGCACCAAGGACGTCGGCACGTGGTGGAAGTGGAAGATCGATCCGTACAGCGTCGACGCGGTGCTGATCTACGCGCAGAGCGGCCACGGACGGCGCGCCAATCTCTACACGGACTACACCTTCGCGGTGTGGGACGGCGAGGCCGGCGACGAGGCCAATCCGCGCCGGCTGGTGCCGTTCGCGAAGGCCTATTCGGGCCTGACCGACGACGAGATGCGCCAGGTCGACCAGCGCATCCGC
>FTKT01090847.1_pt1 | contig 11757 bp, 10 predicted proteins | sample 1658271 | NCBI WGS metagenome assembly FTKT01 (sample SAMEA3914811, study PRJEB12502) | metagenome | biome: forest; material: soil | place: Canada | collected 2011-08-04 | depth 0.3 m | reverse complement strand
TCCTGCGCGCTCAGCCGGGTGCCCTTGAGCATCAGGGGCAGGGCCTTGGCGATGCCGATCAGGCGCGGCAGCCGCTGCGTTCCCCCGGCGCCTGGCATCAGCGCCAGCGTCGCCTCGGGCAGGGCCAGCTGCACCTTGGGCGTATTGGCGGCCACGCGGTAGTGGCAGGCGAGCGCGAGCTCCAGTCCGCCGCCCATGGCCGGGCCGTTGATGGCTGCCGCCCAGGGCTTGCCGCTGGTCTCGATCCGGCGCAGCGTGGGCTGGAACTGGGTCGCGACGGCGAACGCCTCGTCGGCGGTGTGCGACCTCGAGAACAGCTGCACCATGGCCTTGAGGTCGCCGCCGGCCATGAAATCGGCCTTGGCCGACGTCACGACCACGCCCTTGATGGCCGCGTCGCCGCGCACCTGTTCGATCAGCTTGTCCAGGTCGGCGCGCAGGGCGTCGCCGATCACGTTGGTGCTGCTGCCGGGAACGTCGAGGGTGACCAGGCCGACGCCGTCTGCGTCGAGCTCGAAACGGAAGGTCGAGAAAGTCATGCGGATTCCTTATGCGTCAGCGCGTCGCTCAGACGCGTTCGATCACGGTGGCCGTGCCCATGCCCAGGCCCACGCACAGCGCCACGACGGCGGTGCTCTTGCCCGTGCGTTCCAGCTCGTCCAGCACCGTGCCGAGGATCATCGCGCCGGTGGCTCCGAGCGGGTGGCCCATCGCGATGGCGCCGCCGTTGACGTTCAGGCGGTCATGCGGGACGTCGAGCAGCCGCATGTACTCCAATGCCATCGAGGCAAACGCCTCGTTGAGTTCGAACAGGTCGATGTCGCCGACCGACATCTTCGCCAGCTTCAAGGCCTTCAGCGTGGCGGGTGCGGGGCCGAGGAGCTGGATGTTGGGCTCGCAGCCGATGGCCGCGTAGCTGCGGATGCGGGCGCGCGGCTTCAGGCCCAGCGCAGCGCCGGCTTCCTGGCTGCCGACGAGCACGCCCGAGGCGCCGTCCACGATGCCGCTGGAGTTGGCCGGCGTGTGCACATGGTCGATCTCGAAGACCTCGGGATAGCGCTGCAGGGCGACGGCGTCGTAGCCGCCGAACTGGCCCATCTTGGCGAATGCCGGCTCCAGCCTGGCCAGGTCTTCCAGGGTGACGTTCGCGCGGATGTGCTCGTCGCGGGACAGCAGCGGGCGGCCCAACTCGTCCTTGACGGTGATGACCGACCGCGCGAATCGACCTTCGTCCCACGCGCGGGCTGCACGCCTCTGGCTCTCGACGGCAAACGAGTCCACGTCGCGGCGGCTGAAGCCGGAGCGCGTGGCGATCAGGTCGGCGGCAACGCCCACCGGGTTGAAGTAGAGGTCATGCACCAGGGCCGGATCGAGTGCGTAGGCGCCCCCCTGCGATCCGATGGGAATGCGCGACATGGACTCGACACCGCCCGCGATCACGAGTTGCAGCTGGCCGGCCATCACCTGGGCGGCGGCCATGTTGACGGCGTCCAGGCTGGACGAACAATAGCGGTCGATCTGGATGCCCGGCACGCTCTCGCCCAGGCCGAGGAGGGCGGCTGGCCGCGCGATGTCCGCGCCTTGCTCGCCTACCGGGTTGACGCAACCCAGGATGACTTCCTCGACCAGCGCCGGATCGAACCGGTTGCGCTCGCGCAGCGAACGCAGCACCTGGGCGGCCATCTCGACCGGCGGCACCATGTGCAGGCCGCCGTTGCTGCGGCCCTTGCCGCGCGGCGTGCGCACATGATCGAACACGTAGGCGATGGACATCGAAATTGTCTCCTGCATGGGAATGGGTGGACGCTTCATGCGCCGCCTGGTGGGCATAGTGCATCGTCTTGTGCTTAATACTATCAATCATTAAGATGATTGTGAAGCCTGGGAACCCTACATTTCCCCCTTGCCCGCGGCGCCCGCACGGTGCAGACTGGCAACAGATCGAATTCAGGTTCCTATTTAGCACACATGACCGAGACAAGCCGCGCCATGGACTACAGCACCATCCTCTACGAGACGACGCCCGATCACGTGGCCACGATCACCATCAACCGGCCCGAGGCGCTGAACACCTTCACGCCGCAGATGCGCCGCGAGTTCGAGCATGCGTGGGGGCGCATCGCCGCCGACAACGCCGTCCATGCCGTCGTGCTGCGCGCGGCACCCGGCAAGGCCTTCTCGATCGGAGCCGACGTGCGCGGCGGCCACACGCCCGAGGAGTTCATGCTGGCCAGCAACACCTTCCACGTGAGCGACCCCGGCGAGAGCTTCGGGCCGAAGATGCGCAAGCTGTGGAAGCCGGTGATCACCGCGGTGCACGGATGGTGTTGCGCCGGCGCGTTCTACTGGCTCAACGAGAGCGACATCATCATCTGCAGCGAAGACGCGCAGTTCTTCGACCCGCACGTGGACTACGGCCTGGTCTGCGCCGTCGAGCCCGTCGGCCTGCGTCATCGGCTGCCGCTCGGCGACGTGCTGCGCCTGGCCTTGCTGGGCAACGACGAACGGCTTTGCGCGCAGACCGCGCTGCGCATCGGCCTCGTCAGCGAAGTCGTGGCGCCGGATCGGCTGTGGTCGCGGGCGCACGAGCTGGCCGCGAAGATCGCCGCCAAGCCGCCCACCGCCGTCCAGGGCACCGTGCGCGCCATCTGGGAATCGATGGAGCTGCCGCGTACGGCCGCCATCGTCGGGGCGCTGCGATACCCCCAACTGGGCAATCCCGTCGCCGCCACGGAAGTGGACGCACAGGCCATGCGCGCCAAGGGCAAGACCTTCGAGACGCGCTGAGGCGCGCCCCGGAAGGCCGGGCGCGGGTTTGTCCGATGCGGCCTTCGTTTGCGCGCGCCCAGGTGTGGGACTAGAATAGAGGTATCTGATTTAAGACGCCGGAAGAGGCAGCCAGCGAGCGCCCTCGGTCAAAGGAGACAGCCATGAGTGAACCCGCTGCGCCGATCGCCGGCAAGCACTTCCGCGGCGCGCTCGGCGCCTTCGCCACCGGCGTGACGATCGTGACCTCGCGGGACGCCGAAGGCAAGGACGTGGGCCTGACCGCCAACAGCTTCAACTCGGTGTCGCTCGATCCGCCGATGGTGCTCTGGAGCCTGGCCAAGACCTCCGCCAGCCTGCCGGCCTTCATGACCAACGATCACTTCGCGGTGCACGTGCTGGCCGCAGACCAGCAGGCCTTGTCGGACAAGTTCTCCCGGCGCGGCATCGACAAGTTCGCCGAGCTGCCGGTCACGCGTGGCGTCGGCGACGTGCCCTTGCTGGACGGTTGCTCGGCGCGTTTCCAGTGCAGGACGGCCTACCGCTACGAAGGCGGCGACCACATGATCTTCGTCGGCGAGGTGCACGAGTTCGACCACCTCGACCACGCGCCGCTCGTCTTCCACGCGGGCAAGTACGGCAAGGTCCTGCCGCGGATCGCGGCCAAGCCGGGTGCCGCCGAAGAGGTGGAAAGCAGCTTCAGGAAGGACTTCCTCGGCTACCTGCTGGGCCTGGCGTCCGTGCAGCTGCACAGGCCGGTGAAGGCGCGCTGCGCGGAGCTGGGGGTGTCCGAGACGGTGTACTACGTGCTGACCATCCTGATGGCCCAGCCGGACCTGACCCTGGAGCAGGTCAACACGCTCATGAGCTACACCGGGTCGGGATTGAGCCCGCAGCTGCAGGCGGAGATGGTGCGCTCGGGCTGGGTGGAGGTCGGCGGCGCCGGCGGCGAGAAGCGTCTGCACCTGACCGCTGCGGGGCGGCTGCTGGCGATCCAGATCTTCGCCGCGGCCAAGGCGGCCGAGAGTGCGGCGTCGCGAGTCCTCGATTTCGAGGAAGCCAGCCTCCTCAAGCAACTGTTGAAGCGGGTGATCCGCGCGACGCTCGATCCCGCCGCGGCCGAGTTTCATCCGCAAGGCTGATGGCCGTTCATGGCCACGACGGACAGCCATCCAGGCGCGTCCCGGAGCTCCAACCCTGACGAGAGGATCCTTGCCCGGATCAGGCGTTCCAACGGACGATCTTCAACGCCTCCGCCGCGTTGTCCAGCACGAACTGGTCGAACATCGCTCCCATCTCCGCGGACATCTGGCCCTCGGTCGCCGCCGCCACCTTGTATTCGAGGATGCAGGCGCCCTTGTAGAGCGCCAACACCAGGTAGTAGTCCAGGCGGCTGACGTCACGTCCGGTGCCGCGCGCATAGTGTTCGGCAAGGCGCTGGCGGGTCGGGAACCTGGCGGCGTCGAAGTAGGTGGAACGCGGAATGACCTCGGGCTCGCGCTCGTCGCGAAAGCCGCAGAAGTACCAGCCGAGGTCGAGCAGCGGGTCGCCGACGGTGGCGAGTTCCCAGTCGATCATCGCCGCGAGGCGAGGGGGCTTGTCGTGGCTGAACATGACGTTGGGGAAGCCGTAGTCGCCGTGGATCAGGCCCGGGCGGCCGCCGCTCGGGATGTTCGAATTCAACCAGCGGGCAACTTCGGCCAGCCCCGGAATCTCCCGGCCGGGATAGTTCCTGTAGGTCTTGGGGTAGCCGGCCAGCTGCGAGCCCCAGCGCTCGACCTGCCGCTGCAGGAACCCCTCCGGCTTGCCGAACGTGGCGAGGCCGATGGCCTCATGGTCGACATTGGCCAGGTGGATCAGGCCATCGACCATCGCATAGGCCAGCTCCGGGAGCAAGGCGGGGTCGTCGAAGCGCGGGTCGAAGCGGCACATGCGCTGGTTGAGCTCGGGCGCCCACCCGTTCACGCGCTCCATGATGTAGAAGCTGCTGCCGATCACCGACGCATCGAAGCATTTGCCGTAGACGCGCGGGTGCGGCACCGACGTCGCTGCCAGCGCGCTCAGCAACGTGGCTTCGCGTTCGATGGCCTTGGCGCTGCCCGGAGGCGGATCGGAAGGCGGACGTCGCATGACCAGCGTCAGCGGACCATCGCGGTCGAGCGCGATGATGACGTTGGACGTGCCACCGCTGATCAGCTTGGCTTGCAGCGGGCCCTGGCCGAGTTCGGGGATGTTGACGTCGAGCCAGGGTTGCAGGCGATCGGCCTGGACCAGGCTGGCGAGGTCCAGCGAAGCATGGGAAGTTGTCATGGCGATGGTCGGCGAGGCCGCATGGAGTCGAACGGCGTGTCATGGCCTCAGCCGAGGACGTGCGCGTAGCGTTTGCGGGCGGCTTCCACCTTGGGCGGGATGTGCTCGGTCGGGAACAGGCCCGGCGCGGCCTTGAACTGGCGCAGCAGCAGCTTCGCCACGGTGGCACGGTGCACCTCCGTCGGGCCGTCGGCCAGCGCGATGGCGGGGACGTTCATCCACATGGTGGCCAAAGGCGTCTCGAGCGTGGTGCCGAGCGATCCGTGCACGTGCAGGGAGCGTTGCACGATGTCGTGATAGACCTTGGCCATGGCCACCTTGACCATGGAAATGCTGGCGCGGGCGACCTTGGGGTTGCCGTGGCTCTGGTCGATCAGCCAGGCGGTGTGAAGCACCAGCAGGCGGAACTGTTCCAGTTCGATCTGGCTGTCGGCGATCATCTGCTGGACCGCCTGCTTGTCGGCCAGGAGGGAGCCCTGCGTGCGACGGCTGAGGGCGCGTTCGCACATCATCTCCAGGGCGCGGCGGCATTGGCCGACGGTGCGCATCGCATGGTGGACACGGCCGCCGCCGAGGCGCGCCTGGGCCACCGCGAAGCCGCCGCCTTCCGCGCCGAGCATGTGGTCGAGCGGTACCCGGACCTGGTCGTAGTGCAGGTAGCCTTCGGTGGCCTCGTCCAGTTCCGGGCGCTCCAGCATGTAGGGCGCGTTGCGGATGAACCTCAGCCCGGGCGTTCCCCTGGGCACGATGAACATCGAGGCGCGGGTGAGCAGCGGCGCGCCCGGATCGGTGACGGCCATCACCAGGATGAATTCGGCGTTGCGGGCATTCGAGGAGAACCACTTTTCGCCGTCGATGACCCAGTGGTCGCCGTCGCGGCGAGCCGCGCAGGTGAACTCGCCGGGGTCCGCGCCCGCCTGCGGTTCGGTCATCGAGTAGCACGACACGATGTCGCCGGCCAGCAGCGGCTGGAGGTACCTGGCCTTCTGCTCAGGCGTGCCGAACATGGCCAGGATCTCGGCGTTGCCGGTGTCGGGTGCCGCGGTGCCGAAGACCGTGGGCGCCCAGGTCGAACGGCCGATGATCTCGTTCATCAGGCCCAGCTTGACCTGGCCGTAGCCCTGGCCGCCCAGTTCGGCGCCGAGGTGGCAGGCCCACAGGCCCTGGGCCTTCACCTGCTCCTGGAGTGGCTTGAGGATGGCGCGCGAGGCCGGGTGCTGCGTGTCATAGACGTGCCGGATGCTGGGGAAAAGCACGTCGAGCGCGTCGACCTCCTCGCGCACGAAGCGATCCATCCAGTCGAGCTTCTTCTGGAACTCGGGTTCGGTCGAAAAATCCCACATCGCACGGTCTCCGTAGATTTGAAAGTTCCGGCCTCGACTGCGCGGGCCGCGCACGATGCCGGCCGGGCTCTTCAGCGTCCCTTGAACTCCGCAGCGCGCTTTTCCATGAAGGCGCGCACGGCCTCCTTGTGATCCTCGGTCTGTGCGGTGCGCACCATCGCCGCGGCCTCGAGGTCGAGCACCTGGGCCACGCTGGCGCCATCCGCCGCGGCGTTCAGGGCCCGCTTCATGTGTCCGAAGGCGATGCTGGGCCCGGCAGCGAGCTCCCGGGCGACGACCCATGCGCGCTCGTCCAGCGCGTCGTCGTCCACCAGTTCGGTCACGAGCCCCAGCTTCAAGGCCTCTTCGCCATCGACCCGGCGCGAGCGCAGCATCAGGTCGCGGGCCGTAGACGTGCCGGCGAGGCGGGTGAGGAAGTAAGCGCCGCCGAAATCGCCCGAGAAGCCCAGCGACTTGAACGCGGTCTCGAGCTTGAGCGTGCGCGAGGCGATGCGAAGATCGGCCGCGAGCCCCAGGCCCACGCCGGCGCCCATCATCGCGCCGCGCAAGGCGCTGACAGTGGGCTTGGCCATCGTATGCAGCAGTTCGGCGCTGGCCATCTGCTGGCGCAGGCGGGCGACGCGGTCTTCCTGCGTCATCTGCGCGGCCTCCTCGCGCGAGATGCCGCCGGCCTTCATGTCGCCTCCGGCGCAGAATCCGCGGCCCGCGCCGCGCAGCAGCAAGGCGCGCACCGTGCGGTCGCCGGCCAGCGTGCGCAGCGTGGCTTCCAGTGCGTCCATGATCGGCCCCGACAGGGCGTTGAGGCGATCCGGGCGGTTCAGCGTGACGATGGCCAAGCCGTCCTCACGAGTGCACAGCACCGGATCGTCGCTTGCCGGCGTTGCGGCATTCTCGGAACCATTCGTCTCGGTCATCGATCAGCGTCCGGTCGGGATTTGGTTGAAGGGAAGATCCTTGTCCACGCGCAGGTCAGGCGGCAGTTCGAGCGCACGTTCGGCCAGTTGATTGCGCAGGATCTCGTCGGCGCCGCCCGCGATGCGCATCGCTGCGCCCCAGCAGTAGCCGTGCTGCAGGCGATCGACGGTACGCTGGCTTTGCGCGTCGGGATAGACGCCGGCCAACCCCATCAGGTCGATGGCCTGGGCAGACAGGTCCTGCAGCAGCTTGCCGTAGACGAGCTTGGTCAGCGCGACGTCGGCACCCGGCGTCTGGCCGCGGGACAGGCGCGTCAGCAGCCGATTGCGATAGGCGTTGAGGCCCATCTCCTGGGCGATCATGCGGGCCAACGGCATGCTCAGCGTGTCGGCGTCGACGCCCCCCACCGCGGCGGCCAGCACGTCGCGCGTGTCCGGCAAATGGCCGGGCTCGCCGACGGCCGTGGCACGTTCATTCATCAGCGTGGTCATCGCGACCTTCCAGCCGGCCCCGACGGCGCCGATGCGCTGGTGGTCGGGAATACGGACTTCGGTCAGGAAGACCTCGTTGAATTCCGACTCGCCCGAGATCTGGCGGATCGGCCGCACCTCGACCCCGGGACTCTTCATGTCGAGCACGAAATAGCTGATGCCCTTGTGCTTGGCCACGCTGGAGTCGGTGCGTGCGATCAACACGCCCCAGTCCGCGACCTGGGCCCAGGAGTTCCAGACCTTCTGACCGGTGACGACCCAGTCGTCGCCATCGCGAACGGCGCGCGTGCGGATGCCGGCCAGGTCGGAGCCGGCGGCCGGTTCCGAGAACAACTGGCACCACTGCAATTCGCCTTCGATCGTGGGACGGACGAAGCGCTGCTGCACCTCGGGCGTTGCATGCGCCACGAGGGTCGGAATGACCAGGTTGACGCCGATCGAGGTGAAGATGCCCGTGGGCAGTTCGTGGCGGGCCTCCTCCTGAAGGAAGATCACTTCCTGCATCGGCGTGGCCGCCACGCCGCCCAGCTCGCGCGGCAGGCAGATGCCGCCATAGCCGGCCGCGGCCTTGTGTCTTTGCCAGGCGCGTCCGCGGCGCGCCAGCTCGTCCAGCGTCAGCGCGGAGCGATCGATGACGAATGGCGCGGCGTTGGCGGCGAGCCAGTCGTGCACTTCGGTGCGGAATGCGGCTTCGGCCGGCGTGTCGTTGAAGTCCATGGGGATCGGGATCAGTGGGCGATTGAACGGTGTGCGGCGAGCAGCCGGCGGCTCCAGGCGGCCGCACCGCCGAGGGAGACGGCCAGCAGGCGCGCGCGGCGCAGGTACAGGTGGCAGTCCGCCTCCCACGTGTAGCCGATGCCGCCATGAAGGTGCAGACCTTCTTCGGCGGCGAAGATCAGGGCTTCGGTGGCCGACAGGCGAGCCGCCGCCGCGGCCTGCGGGAGAGCCGACTCGTCGTTGACCAGGGCCCAGGCGCCGTAATAGGCATTGGAGCGGGCCAGTTCGTTCTTGACCAGCATGTCGGCCAGGCGATGCTTCACCGCCTGGTTGCCCGCGAGCGGGCGCCCGAACGCGTAGCGTTGAAGCGTGTATTCGCGCGCCAGGCTCATCGCGCTTTCGGCCGTGCCGACCTGCTCGAACGCGGTGTAGATTGCCGCACGATCACGGATCTTCTCGAGCAGGCTGGCCGCCTCGGTGCCGCGCAGCAGGACCTCGGCGGCAGCGGACGCCAGCGTGAGGCGACCGTGCGGCCGCAGATCGTCGAAGCCGGCCAGCGCCTGGCGACCCACGCCGGCGGCGTCGGCGGCGACTGCAAGCACCACGAGCGTCCCGTCCGGCTCGCGAGCGATCGTCAACAGGGCGGTGGCTTCCATCAGGTCGGGGACGCGTTCGCAAACGCCGCTGACGACCCCGTCCGACCACTGCGGTAGCCCGTGGCCCGTGGCTATGGCCTGTTCCAGGCCATTGGTCAGCGAGACGATGGCCGTGCCGGCGGCGATCGCGCCCAGCAGGCCGTCGCGACGGGGCGCGGCGGGGCAGCGCTGGAGCAGCTCCGCAGCGACGCAGACCGTGCTGAAGAACGGCACCGGCGTCAGTGCGCGGCCCAGTTCCTCGGCGAGCACGCAGAGTTCGAGGCCGCCGAGGCCGAGGCCGCCGTGGTCTTCGTCGATGGCGGCACCCAGCCATCCCATCTCTGCGAGTGCTTGCCAGAGCGTCGCCGTCGCCGTGGTCTTGCTGTCCAGCCATTTGCGAACGTTCTCCTTGCTGCTGGCTTCGCCGAGATAACGGCGCGCCTGGTCACGGAGCATGTTCTGTTCGTCGGAAAAGTCGAAGTTCACGGATGCAATCCTGTCGATGTCTTGTGGCATGGCGTCGCGGGCTGGCATGCGACGTCCCAGGCAATGATTTGTATAATGAGGTATCTCAATAAAATTCGCAAGTTGGGACTAGCCCCTGCAGACATCGATGTCGCTCACGGGCGACTCGGGCGGCGTCTGTCGCCACGGATGAGCAAACCTAAAGAGTTATCTCAAGATCGGGTTGTGCCGCATGGGCGTGCGGCTGCGCATCTGGTGTAATTCCCCCATGGGACCGTCCCGCAAGAGAAGCCATGAAAACTGTTGAGAGCGCGACCCGTCGTCGCAGGAGCCCTGGAGATGCCGCTGCTGCCAAGGCCGTTGCACGCCGACCCGTCGACAAGGCGGCTGACGGCACGACGAAGGCGGCCAAGACCGCCCAGACGCGGCCTCCGCGCAAGAAGGCCGCTGACAAGGCCGTGCACCCGGTGGCCGCGGCGCCTGCGCTTCCCGTTCGTGCGGTCGATGGGCGCGCCGGGGTCTCGCTGGTGCAGCAGGCGGTCGACGCGCTGCGCCGGGCGGTGCTCGACGCGCCCGGCCCTGCTGTCTTCCTGGGCTCCGAAGAGCAATTGATCGCGGCCCTGGGTGTGAGTCGACCCACGTTTCGCCAGGCGGCCAAGTTGCTGCGGCACGAGAACCTGCTGACGATCAAGCGCGGCATGGGCGGCGGGTTCTTCACCCGCTCGCCATCGGCCGACGCGGTTTCCCGGATGGCCGCCATCTTCCTGAACGCCCAGGGCACGGGGATGCGGCAGATCAACGACGTGGTCGGCCCCTTGCAGGCGGAAGCCGCTCGATTGATCGCCACCAATCCCGATCGGGCCGTGCGCTCGCGCCTGGCCGAATTCATCGCCGAACAGGGCAACGATGACCCCCTGGCCGTCGGCGCGTCGCGTCGCGTGCGCAGCATGCTGGCGTTCGAGCGCCTGCTCGCGGAGATATCGGGCAACCCCGCCATTGCCCTGGTGATCAACGTCATGCTGGACCTCGTGCGCGACGCGCGCAGGGTCCAGCCCCTGCAACGGCCGGATCTCATCGTGTCGTATGGCCAATTCCAGAGCCGGCTGGCCCAGGCCGTCCTCGAAGGGGACGCCGAAATGGCCGTGTTGATCTGCAACCGGCATGCCGAGGAAGTTCGGCGCTGGATGCCTGAAGGAAAGCTCGAACTGTCGATGGTCGAGCGAACTGGCGCGTGACGGTGTCGACCTCCAGACGCAAGTCGATGCCCAAGCCGGTCGTTCGCGGCGGCACCGCAGCCGAAGGCTCCTCGCTTGTTTCGCAGGCCGTCGACGCCTTGCGCAAGGTCGTGCTCGATGCGCCTGGACCCGGCACGTTCCTCGGTTCGGAAGGCGACCTGATGGCGGCTCTCGAGATCAGCCGGCCGACGTTTCGTCAGGCTGCCAAGCTGCTGCTCCACGAGAATCTGCTGACGATCAAGCGCGGCGTCGGCGGCGGATTCTTCACGCAGGCCCCTTCGGGCGAGGCCGTCTCCCGGGCAGCCGCGCTGTACCTGAATCTTCATCAGACGACGCTGCGCCAGATCAGCGACGTCGCGATGCCCTTGCAGACCGAAGCGGCTCGCCTGCTGGCCAATCATCCTGATCCCGCCCACCGCGCAAGACTGCGTGCCTTCGTCGCTCGGTTTGACGCGGGCGATCCGACGGACGCGGAACGCAACCCGTTTCGCCGCATGCTTGCGTTCGAGCAATTGCTGGGCGAACTGGCGGGCAGTCCGGCCATCTGGCTCGTGATGAAGGTGATGCGTGACCTGGTTCGCGACCCGAGGCACGCCCATTTCAAATTGACCGCTGAGCGCGCCAAGGCCTATGAAGAGTTCCAGCGCCGCCTGTCCGACGCCGTCCTCGATGGCGACGCGGAGATGACCGTGCTGATCTCCAAGAGGCATTCCGCCCTGGTCCATGGCTGGCTAGACGAGGTCGCCGCAACCCCGGCGACCGCAGGCTGAGCGTCAATCCTGAAGCAGTCCGCCGAGGCGTTCGGTCGCATCGACGAACTCCCCCAGCATGTCCTCGATCACCTGGCGGCAGGTCGTCTCGTGCTTCATGTCGCCGACGA
>FTKT01003201.1_pt1 | contig 11785 bp, 12 predicted proteins | sample 1658271 | NCBI WGS metagenome assembly FTKT01 (sample SAMEA3914811, study PRJEB12502) | metagenome | biome: forest; material: soil | place: Canada | collected 2011-08-04 | depth 0.3 m | reverse complement strand
GCCTCGGCCAGCCGGTCCAGCACGGCCCTGACCTGCTCGTCGGTGATGGTCAGCGGTGGCAGCAGGCGCAGCACCGCGTCGTGCCGGCCGCCGAGTTCGACGATCAGCCCGCGCGCCAGGCAGGCCTCCCGGACCCGGACGGCGAGCGCCGGGTCGGCGGGCCGCGCGCCGCACTCGTCGGGGGCCGCGGCGGGGTCGACCAGCTCGACGCCGAGCATCAGCCCGCGACCGCGGACGTCGCCGATCACCGGCAGCGCGCTCTTCAGCGCGGTCAGTTCGGCCAGCATCCGCGCGCCCACCAGCGCCGCCCGCTCGGGCAGCCGGTTCGCGGTCACGTGGCGCAGGGTGGCGGCGCCGGCCGCCATCGCCAGGGTGTTGCCGCGGAAGGTCCCGGTGTGCGCGCCGGGCCGCCAGCCGTCGTACTCCTCGCGGTAGACCACCACCGCGAGCGGCAGGCTGCCGCCGATCGCCTTGGAGAGCACCATCGCGTCCGGCACGATGCCGCTGTGCTCGACCGCCCACATCGCGCCGGTCCGGCCGACGCCGGTCTGCACCTCGTCCACGATCAGCGGGATCCCGCGCTCGGTGGTGATCCTGCGCATCTCGCGCAGCCAGCCGTCCGGGGCGGGGACCGCGCCGCCCTCGCCCTGCACGGCCTCCAGGATCATCGCGGCCGGGCGCACCACGCCGCCTGACGGATCGTCGAGCAGCCGCTCGGCGTAGACCGCCGCCAGCCGCTCGCCGCGCTCCCCGCCGAGCCCGAACGGGCAGCGGTAGGAGTGCGGGTAGGGCAGCCGGGTGACCTCGCCGGCGCTGGGCAGCGGTTCCTTGACGGCGACGTTGCCGCTGACCGCGAGGGCGCCGGCCGTCATCCCGTGGTACCCGCCGGTGAAGGCGAGCGTGCCGCGGCGGCCGGTCGCGGTCTGCATCAGCTTGAGGGCGGCCTCCACCGCGTCGGTGCCGGCCGGACCGCAGAAGTGCACCCGGGCGCGGGCGGCGAACTCGGCGGGCAGGCTCTCCAGCAGCGCGGTGGTGAAGTCGTCCTTCTCGGCGGTGGCCAGGTCGAGCAGGTGCAGCGGGGCGCCGCTGTCCAGGGTGCGGCGGATCGCCTCCAGCACCACCGGGTGGTTGTGGCCGAGCGCGAGGGTGCCGGCGCCGGCCAGGCAGTCCAGGTAGCGGCGCCCGTCGGCGCCCTCCACGGTCATGCCGTGCGCGCGGACCGGCACGATCGGGAACGAGCGGGCGTAGGTCCGGGCGGCGGACTCGCGGATCCGCTGGCGGCGCAGGATCGCCTCGCCGGGCGCGGGGGCGGCGGTCGGGGTGCTCGGCTCAGCAGTGAGGGTCACAGCAAGACTCCAAGGTTAGGTAAGCCTAGCCTTAGTTTACGGGTAGTCAGCTCTCCCTCCCACCCGAGTCAACGACGCGCCCGCCCACCGGTCACGGGTACGCTGCGCGGATGGACGACGCTGCCCCGCCCGAGGACCACGCAGCGACGCTGGCCCGCATCCGGGAGTTCTTCGCACCCCGCGCGGCCGGCTGGGAGACCCGCTTCCCCGACGACGGCCCCCGCTACACCGCCGCCGTCGCCGAACTCGCCCTGCGGCCCGGCCAGCGCGTGCTGGACGCCGGCTGCGGGACCGGCCGGGCGCTGCGACCGCTGCGCCACGCGGTGGGCGAGCAGGGCACGGTGCTCGGCCTGGACCTCACCCCCGAGATGCTGGCGCAGGCCGCCGCCGAGGGGCGCGGCGCGCTCGCCGTGCTGGCCGTCGCGGACTGCGGCCGGCTGCCGCTGGCCGACGGCGCGGTGGACGCGGTCTTCGCGGCCGGCCTGATCAGCCACCTGACCGTCCTCGGCGACGCGCTGGCCGAACTGGCCCGGGTCACCCGGCCCGGCGGCCGGGTGCTCTTCTTCAATCCGATCGGCCGCGCCGCGCTCGCCGCCCGGCACGGCCGCCGGCTCACCCCCGCCGACCTGCGCGCCGAGCCCAACCTGCGCCCGCTGCTGGCGCGGACCGGCTGGACCCTGACCCGCTACCTGGACGAAGAGGACCGCTTCCTCGCCCTGGCCGTCCGCGCCTGACCCGGACCGTCAGCCCTGCCATGGCCGGCCTCGCCTGACCGGACCGTCGGGCCTTGCCCCGCCCGCCTGCGAAGCGGCTCAGTCGTAGTCGGACCCGCTGACCGCCCAGGCGAGGCCGGTGGCCGGGTCCTCCAGGGCCAGGTGCAGGTGCCAGATCTCGTCGGCCGGATCGCACCAGGTGAAGCAGCGCATCCGGGCCACCAGCGCGTCCACCTCCTCGGCCGCGCAGTCGCCCGCCGGGTCCGCCATCGCGGCCAGCGCCCGCCAGACCGCCAGCCGGCCCCGGGCCGCGCCGAGCGGTTCGCCGTACGCGCCGGCGCCGGAGGCCGCCCGGACCAGCGCGGGGTAGGCGGTGGCGAACGGGATCCAGCCGCCGGTCGTCGAAACCTCCGCCGGCCCCAGCAGGGCCGCCGCCTGCGGCGCGCCGCCACGCAGGCAGCGAGCGGTGAGCCAGCCGGAGAGTCCGCGCAGCGCGGCGGTGGCCGGCTGCTCCAGGACGGGCGTGGCGGCCTCGTCCGTCTCCAGCCGGACCGGGCCGAGCCCCTCGCGGCTGTCGGGGAGCGAGAAGAGGGCGGTCGCGGCCGTCCCGCCGCGGCGGTAGCAGCTGACCCGGCTGCCCGGCTCCCAGCCCGCCTCCTCCCACGGGCGCAGCAGCAGCGGCGGGTCCGCGGCGAGCCCGGGCGCCCCCGTCAGGTCCTCGCCGAGCAGCACCCGGGTGTGGGCGGCCAGCGTGCGCAGCGGCTCGGAGGGCAGCAACGGGTCCAGCACGTACCAGGGGTGACGGGTCGCCAGCACCTCCCAGAGCGGGCCGACCTGGCCGTCCTGCTCCCCCGCCGCCGCGCCGGGGCCGGCGGCCGGGTCGAAGAGCCCGGCCGCCACCCAGGCCGGCGCCGCGCAGGCCAGTTCGTGGCCGAGCGGCGCGGCCGCCTCGGCGCCGGCCCGCTCCCCGCTCAGCGCGGCGGTGGCGGCCCGGGTCCGCCGGTAGATCCCGAGCAGCTCGACCCAGCGGCCCCGGGCGGCCAGGTCACGGAACCTGCTGTCCTCGTGAGTGATCATATTTGTCAGCGTACGTCCAACTCTCGGCCGCGCCCTGACACCGCCTCAGCCCGGTGCGTCGCCCGGCCGGACGGCGCTCCTGACTGGCAGCATTCCCGACTGGCGGCGCTCCCGCCGGACGGCGCTCCTGACCGCGTGGGCCTACTCGTACTCGGTGCCGCCCTTGCGGGTCAGGTAGGCGCCGCTGACCACCTTGGCGATGGCCCGCCCGCCCAGCACGAAGCTGTACCGCTCGACCGCAGGCCGCACCACCACGCCCTCGCGCAGGTGCAGCCCGCGCCCGGAGACGGTCTCCCGGCCCTCGGCCAGCGCCAGCACGGTGGCGGCCTCGTACGGTCCGCTCCACAGCGGCGGGACCAGCGGCAGCCGCCCCGCCAGCAGCGCCGGGGCATCCAGCCAGTGCGACTGGCCGTCGATCAGCGCCGAGACGTCGAAGACCGCGTAGCCCGGCAGTTCGGCGCGGCCGGACTCGCCGTACGTCAGGTCCTGCACGCCGGTGCCGAAGACCTCGCCGAAGATCCCGATCCGCTCGGCGCCGAGCCGCTCGGCGAGCGCGGCGGCGACCTGCGGGACGCCGTGCGCCTTGACGGCCCGCCAGTACAGGTTGCGCTCCTCCTCCTTGAGCGCCAGGCCCTGGGCGCCGATCCCCTTGGAGGAGACCTGCACGGTGCCGGTGGCGGCGTGGTAGGTGAGCAGGCAGCAGCTGCCGTGCAGCTTCTCGGTCAGCACCACCGGCTCGCCCGGCTCGAAGACGTCCGGGAAGCGCTGCAGGTTCTCGATGTCCACCCAGGGCATCAGCTCGGGGGCCGCCTCGACGTCGCCGCTCATCGAGGTCGGGATCGGCGGCACCCACTTGACGACGCCCAGGTCGGCGGCGAAGTCCCGGCCCTCGGCCGCGGCCCCGGCGAGGTCGACGCCGGCCAGCGCGCGCGGGCGGCAGACGATGCCCTGCGAGAGCTCGCCGCGCAGCCGGACCGCCCGGACCCGGTCGGCGGCCGGGCCGGCCAGCCGTCCGGTCAGGCCGAGTTCCTCGACCAGCGCGGCGGGCAGCACCGACTGCTCGGGTATGTAGAGGGCGTACTCGCCGGTCCGGTAGGCGCCCTTGGCCACCACCGCGCGGTAGAGCCCGACCTGGGCCAGCTCCAGCGCGTCGGCGTTCGGGTGGTCGAGGATGGTCAGCCGTTCGGCGGTGACGCGCAGGGTGGACATCGGTGGATTCCCTCGCTAGACGTGTAGGGCACCACTGTCGCGAAGGCCGGGGGTCGGCCGCTATCGGTTTTCACAGGCCCGGCGGGGTCCCGCGCGGGTCGCTCTGTGCAAAGCCACAGGGGATTTCAGGCTTGCATTTGCGGCACTATGATCCCCATGGCGACCGCAGATACGAGAGTATTTCGCGTGACGCCAGGGTCGCCCCCTTCCGCCGTCCCGACGCGGCGGACCGGCCCGCACCGACCTCACCCCCGTGCCTGACGGCGCGGCAGAAGGGGAATCTCCCGATGACCACCGCCCGGACCCGCACCGCCGCCGCCGCGCTCGCCGCGCTCGCCCTGGCCGCCGGCCTCACCGCCTGCTCCTCCTCCAAGAGCACCGCCGGAACCGCGAGCAGCGCGTCCGCCTCGGGCCCGAAGCTCTCCGGCACCGTCACGGTCTTCGCCGCGGCCTCGCTCACCGGGACCTTCACCGACCTCGGCAAGAAGTTCGAGGCCGCGCACCCGGGCGTCACGGTGAAGTTCAACTTCGGCGGCAGCTCGGCGCTGGCCCAGTCCATCGTCAGCGGCGCCCCCGCCGACGTCTTCGCCGCGGCCAGCCCGGCCACCATGAAGACCGTCAGCGACGCCAAGGCGACCGCCACCGACCCCAAGGTCTTCGTCCGCAACACCCTGGAGATCGCGGTCCCCAAGGGCAACCCGAAGCACTTCGGCAGCCTCGCCGACCTCGCCGCCTCCGGCGTCAAGGTCGCGCTCTGCGCGCCGCAGGTGCCGTGCGGCGCGGCCGCGCAGACCGCCCTCAAGGCGGCGAACGTGAACCTCACCCCGGTCACCCAGGAGCAGGACGTCAAGGGCGCGCTGACCAAGGTCGAACTCGGCGAGGTGGACGCCTCGCTGGTCTACCAGACCGATGTGAAGGCCGATGCTGCCAAGATTGACGGCGTGGACTTCCCCGAGGCCGCCAAGGCCGTCAACGACTACCCGATCGCCGACCTGGCGAAGGCCCCGAACGCCGACGGCGCCAAGGCTTTCGTCGCCTACATCGAGTCGCCCGAGGCCCAGCAGGTCCTGACCGCGGCGGGCTTCAAGACCCCGTGACCCGACGCGCCCGGATCCCGCTCACCCTGCTGCTGCCGGCCCTGCTGGGGCTGCTCTTCCTGGTGCTGCCGCTGGCGGGGCTGCTGATCCGGGCGCCGTGGCGCGCGCTGCCCGGCCAGCTCTCCAGCGCCGCCGTCTGGGACGCGCTGCGGCTCTCGCTGGTCTGCGCGAGCGCCGCCACCGCCGTCTCGCTGGTGCTCGGCGTGCCGCTGGCCTGGCTGCTGGCCCGCACCGAGTTCCCCGGACGGCGGCTGATCCGGGCGCTGGTCACCCTGCCGCTGGTGCTGCCGCCGGTGGTCGGCGGGGTGGCGCTGCTGCTGGCGCTGGGGCGCAACGGGATCGTCGGGCGCTGGCTGGACTCCGCCTTCGGCCTCACCCTGCCGTTCACCACCACCGGCGTGGTGATCGCCGAGGCGTTCGTGGCGATGCCGTTCCTGGTGATCAGCGTGGAGGGCGCGCTGCGCGCCGCCGACCCGCGCTACGAGGAGGCGGCCGCCACGCTGGGCGCCTCGAAACTGACGGCCTTTCGGCGGGTCACCCTGCCGCTGATCGCGCCCGGCGTGGCGGCGGGCGCGGTGCTGGCCTGGGCCCGGGCACTGGGCGAGTTCGGCGCCACGATCACCTTCGCCGGGAACTTCCCCGGCCGGACCCAGACCATGCCCCTGGCCGTCTACCTGGCGATGGAGACCGACCCCGAGGCCGCGATCGCGCTCAGCCTGGTGCTGCTCGCGGTCTCGGTCGCCGTCCTGGTCGGCCTGCGGGACCGCTGGATGAGTGCACCGTGACCCTCGACGCCCACCTGCGGGTGGCCCGCAGCGGCTTCACCCTGGACCTCGCGCTCACCGCCGGCGCCGGCGAGGTGATCGCGCTGCTCGGGCCGAACGGCGCCGGCAAGTCCACCGCGCTGCGCGCGCTGGCCGGCCTGCTGCCGCTGACCGGCGGCCACCTGCGGCTGGACGGCGCCGCGCTGGAGGACCCGGCCGCCGGCCTGCACACGCCCGCCGAACAGCGCCCGGTCGGCGTGGTCTTCCAGGACTACCTGCTCTTCCCGCACCTGAGCGCGCTGGACAACGTCGCCTTCGGCCCGCGCTGCCAGGGCCGCTCCAAGAAGGAGTCCCGGGCCGAGGCGCTGCCCTGGCTGACCCGGATGGGCCTGGCGGAGCACGCCGCCACCCGTCCCGGCAAGCTCTCCGGCGGCCAGGCGCAGCGGGTCGCACTCGCCCGCGCGCTGGCCGTCCGCCCCCGCCTGCTGCTGCTGGACGAGCCGCTGGCCGCCCTGGACGCCCGCACCCGGCTCGACGTCCGCTCCCGGCTGCGCCGCCACCTGGCCGAGTTCGAAGCCGTCGCGATCCTGGTCACGCACGACCCGCTGGACGCCATGGTGCTCGCCGACCGGCTGGTGGTGATCGAGGAGGGCCGCCAGGTTCAGGCCGGCACGCCCGCCGAGATCTCGCGGCACCCGCGGACCGACTACATCGCCCGGCTGGTCGGCCTGAACCTCTATCAGGGCAGCTGCGCCGGCCATCTGGTGACCCTGCCGAGCGGCGTCGAGGTCACCACCGCGCAGGAGTTGACCGGCCCCGTCTTCGTGGCCTTCCCGCCCTCCGCCGTCACCCTGCACCGCACCCGCCCCGACTCCAGCGCCCGCAACGTCTGGGAGCTCACCGTGGCCGGCCTGGACCTGCACGGCGACCAGGTCCGGGCCGACCTGACCGGCCCCCTCCCGCTGGCCGCCGACCTCACCCCGGCCGCCGCCGCGGAACTCGACCTCACCCCGGGATCCACCATCTGGGCCACCGTCAAGGCCACCCAGACCCACACCTACCCGGCCTGACCTGCCTGACCTGCCTGACCGGTGGTCAGCGAGCCAGCCCCGGGTGGTCGGCGACCACGGTGCAGGAGCCGGGGGCGATCTCGGTGAAGCCGGCGTCGCGGACCAGGGGGAGGTCACTGGCCGTCAGTTCGGCCCAGCGGTCCTTGTCGGCGGTACGGACGGCGAGGGCGAAGCCGGAGTCGGCCCACTCCTCGCGCTGTGCCTGGTCCAGGCGCCACCAGGCGAGCTGGGCGGCGTGGCCGGTCTGGGCCATCGTCTTGCCCGCGCTCATCTCCAGCTCGGGGTTGAGCCAGAGCACCGGCAGGCCGGGCTCGGGGGCGCCGGGGGCGGCGGGGTCGTCCAGGTCGGTGCCGGAGACCTGGAGCTTGGCGAGCTCCTTGGGCCAGCCGTCCAGCGGGACCGGCGGGAAGACCCGGACCTCGGCGTCCGCGCCGGTCACCGTGATCCCGGGCAGTTCGCCGGCCTTGCGCCACTCGCCGCCGCGGGCCCGGCGGACCACCTTGCGGATCCGGGCGTCCTCCCAGGCGTGCACCCGCTCGGCCCACTCGCCGTCACCGGTCGCGCGCGGGTCCGCGAGCAGGGTCAGCACCGCGCGGGCCGAGGTCTCCAGCGCGTCGGTCCGGGCGGGCGGGGTGTCGCGCTCCAGGCGGACCAGCAGCGGCAGCACGTACTGCGGGTTGGCGTCGCGGTCGCTGGGGTCGGCGGGGGTGCTGGGAGCGTCGAACGGTGAGGTCACCCGGACAGGCTACCTGCGGTAGCCGCGCCCGGGTTCGCGCTCCTCGGCCTCCTCGTAGCCGAGGAACCAGCCCTCGGGGTGGGTGGCGGCGAGCAGGTTGTCCAGCCGGATCGCGCTGTCCTCGTCCGGGTCCTGCCCGGCCAGGTCGTAGATGCCGAGCAGCTCGTCGACGCAGCCGTCCCAGTCGTAGTCGTACAGGTCCGCCGGGAGGTCGCCCATCAGGTCCGCGACGGCCTGCGGCTGCGAGCCGAGCAGGGTGCGCGCGTCGGTCAGCGCCAGGCGCAGCGCCAGCTCCTCGCCGGGGCAGCGGGGCAGCGGCCACTCGCCGAGGCCGAGGTCCTCGGCCAGGTCGTCGAAGGCGCGGGCCATCGCGCGCCGCCAGGAGCGGTGCATCGGCCAGCTGCGGCGCGGCAGGCGGGCGAAGACCGCCCAGTCATGCTCGTCGCCCTCCGTCACCGGGTCGTCGCCGTGCTCCTCCAGGTCGTCGTAGGCGGCGTCGGCGAGCGCGAGCAGCTGGGTGTGCAGCAGGCAGGCGGTGCGCGGGGTGAGCGACCAGTCGCCCGGTTCGCCGTCCTCGGTGTCGAGCGGGAAGAGCTCGGCGAAGTCGGGGGCGAAATCGTCGGTGGTGCTGATCTCCAGGGTGCCGCCGAGCGGCTCGATGCCGGGGATGGCGCCGATCAGCCGGTCCGGGTGGAGCAGCGCGCCGAGCGCGGCGTGCGGGTCCTCGCAGACCTCGCGCAGCAGGTCACGGCGCTGGGCGGCCGGGTCGATGCCGGCGAAGTCCAGCTCCTCCACCGCGGCCACGGCCGCGGCCCGCAGCGCGGGCCAGTCGGTGACCCGGATGCCCAGCACCACGGTCGCCTCGATCTCCAGCGCCCCCGGATTGTCCGTCGCGCCCGGCCCCTGCGGATGATCACTTCGCTCGCCCATGCGCCTACGGTACGGCTTTTCCGCTCGCCGCTCACCGGTCGGTGGCAGCTTTTCGGGCGAGCTTGCCTGACAGCGGCTCCGCGGCCGGTCAGGATGAGGGCATGAGCAACCTTGACGAGTACGGCGGCGGGACCCAGCCGGGCGCCGATGTCCTTGTGGTGACCACGAACGACGTGCCCGGATACCGGGTGGACCGGGTGATCGGCGAGGTCTTCGGCCTGACGGTGCGCAGCCGTCACATCGGGACCCAGATCGGCGCCTCCTTCAAGTCCATGCTGGGCGGGGAGCTGAAGGGCCTGACCAAGACCCTGGTGGAGAGCCGCAACCAGGCGATGCAGCGGCTGATCGAGCAGACCCGGGCGCGCGGCGGCAACGCGGTGCTGATGATGCGCTTCGACGTCACGGAGGCGGCCGACCTCGGGACGGAGATCTGCGCGTACGGGACGGCCGTGGTGATCAGCCCGGCCGGCTGAGCGGGAATCCCCGGTCACGCCCCTGATGTTTCAGGGGCGTGACTGTTTACGGCGCAACCAACGTGGATGTCGTGGTGATCGGCGCGGGCCAGGCGGGCCTCTCGGCCGCCTACCACCTGCGCCGACGCGGTTTCCCGCCGTACGACGGCTTCGTGGTGCTGGACGCGGACCCGGCGCCCGGCGGGGCCTGGGCGCACCGCTCCCCCTCGCTGCGGATGGCCACCGTGCACGGCTTCCACGACCTGCCCGACTTCGAGCTGCCCCCGCCGGACCCGGCCGCCCCGGCCCGCGAGGTGGTGCCGGGGTACTTCGCGGCGTACGAGGCGCGGCACGCGCTGCCCGTGCGGCGGCCGGTGAGGGTGACGGCGGTCCGCTCGCAGCCGGACGGCCGGCTGCTGGTCGAGTCGGAGGCCGGCACCTGGTCGGCCCGGGCGCTGATCAACGCCACCGGCACCTGGACCCGGCCCTTCCTGCCGCACTACCCCGGCCACTTCGCCGGCCGTCAGCTGCACTACGCCGACTACCGGGGCCCGGCCGAGTTCGCCGGCCGGCGGGTGCTCGTGGTCGGCGGCGGCGCCTCCGCGATCCAGGTGCTCTCCGAGGTCGCGGCGGTTGGCGAGACGGTCTGGGTGACCCGCCGTGAGCCCGTCTTCCGGGACGGCCCGTTCAGCGAGCAGGCCGGGCGGGCGGCGGTCGCGCTGGTGGCGGACCGGGTCCGCCAGGGGCTGCCGGTGCGCAGCGTGGTGAGCGTCACCGGTCTCGGCCCCTCGGTCGCGCTGCGCCGGGCCGAGCGGTTGGACGCGCTGCACCGCCGGCCGATGTTCGACCGGCTGACCGAGCACGGGGTGGCCTGGGGCGAGCGGGAGCTGGCGGTGGACGCGATCGTCTGGGCCACCGGCTTCCGCCCCGAGGTCGGCCACCTGGCACCGCTCGGGCTGCGCGAACCCGGCGGCGGCATCCGGCTGGAGGGCACCGCGGCCGCCGCCGACCCACGCGTGCAGCTGGTGGGGTACGGGCCCTCGGCCTCCACCATCGGCGCCAACCGGGCCGGGCGGGCGGCCGTCGGCGCCGTCGTCCGGCTGATCGGCGCGCCCGCCGTGCTGCCCGCTCAGCGGTCGTAGTCGACCGTCACCCGCTCGGAGACCGGGCGGGCCTGACAGGTCAGCACATAGCCGGCCGCCAGTTCCTTCTCCTCCAGCGCGAAGTTACGGCGCATCACCACCTCACCCTCCGTCACCAGGGCGCGGCAGGTGCCGCAGACCCCGCCCTTGCAGGCGAACGGCAGGTCGGGGCGGGCCTGCTGGGCGCCGTCCAGCACGCTGCGCTCGCGCGGCAGGCGCAGCGCGCTGCTCCGCCCGTCGAGCACCAGGGTGACCTCGCTGAACTCCCCGCTCGGCACCTCCTCGGGGCGCTCGGCCACCGGCTCGTCCTCGGCGTGGAAGAGCTCCTGGTGGACGGCGCCGGCCGGCACGCCGAGCGTGCCGAGCAGCTCGCGGGCGTCGGCGACCAGGCCGAACGGGCCGCAGAGCCACCAGTGGTCCACGGCCGGCACGTCCACCAGCGCCCGGAGCAGCGCGCCGACCCGTCCGGCGTCCAGCCGGCCGCTGAGCAGTTCGGCGTCCCGGACCTCCCGGGAGAGCACGTGGACCAGCTCGAACCGGGTCAGGTAGCGGTCCTTGAGGTCGGCCAGCTCGTCGGCGAACATCACGGTGTCGCTGCGCCGGTTGCCGTAGAGCAGCAGGACCCGCGAGTCGGGATGGGCGGCGAGCACCGAGCCGGCGATCGAGACCATCGGGGTGATCCCGGAGCCGGCGGCGAGCAGCACGTGGCGGCCCGGCACGGTGAGGTCGGCGGTGAAGGCGCCGCTGGGCGGCAGCACCTCGACGCTGTCGCCGACCGCGCTGCGCCGCACCAGCTCGGTGGAGAAGAGCCCGCCCGGCACCTCGCGCACCGCGATCCGCAGCGGCCCGCCGACCGGCGAGCAGATCGAGTACGAGCGGCGCTCCTCGCCCTGACGCAGGGTCAGCGTCTGGCCGGCCTTGAAGGCGAACTCCTCGGCGAGCCCGTCCGGGACCTCGAAGGTGACGGCGACCGCGTCCCCGCAGAGCCGGTCGACGGCGGAGATCCGCAGGGGGTGGAAGCGCACTCGGCGGGGCGCCATTCAGATCTCCTTCATACGTTCGAACGGCTCGCGGCAGGCGCGGCAGCGCCAGAGCGCCTTGCAGGCGGTGGAGCCGAAGCGGGACAGCTCCTCGGTGTCGGCGGACCCGCACTGCGGGCAGCTGACCAGGTGACGGGTGGGGCCGAGCCGGAGCAGGCCGGAGGCGGGCCGGGCGGGGGCAGACGGGCCGGGGGCGGGCGGGGCGATGC
>FTKT01002716.1_pt1 | contig 11807 bp, 9 predicted proteins | sample 1658271 | NCBI WGS metagenome assembly FTKT01 (sample SAMEA3914811, study PRJEB12502) | metagenome | biome: forest; material: soil | place: Canada | collected 2011-08-04 | depth 0.3 m | reverse complement strand
TCGATCGACCCGCACATCAACCTGAACGACCAGCCCTGGTCGCTGCCCGTGGTGACGCAGGGCAACACGATGTCGCTGCGCTACACCCAGGCGCTGAACGCGCAGTGGCGCTTCAAGGTGCAGGCGCTGCAGCAGCGGCTGGTCAGCAACGACCACCTCGCGTTCGCGTTCGGCGCCAACGAGGCCTGCGACCCCTGCGACCGTTTCGCGGCCGACGGCACCTACGCCCTCTACGACTTCCGCAGCGACGACGAGCGCCGCCAGACGCGCGACCTCGACGTGTCGCTGTCCGGCGAGTTCGACACCGGCACGCTGCGGCACTCGCTCACCGTGGGCACCCTGCAGACGCGCTTCATCGGCCGCTTCAACGACGAGGCCTACAACTTCGTGGGCATCGGCAACATCGCCGGCACGGCCATGGTGCCGCCCGACCCGGCGCTGACCTCGCCCAACACCAACCGCACCGAGCGCAACAACGAGCTGTACCTGCGCGACTCGGTGCAGCTCGCGAGCGACTGGACGGCCTGGCTGGGCGTGCGCCACACGCAGCTGCGCCGGCAATCGGCCGAGACCTCCACCGGCAGCTCCGCATTCGACACCGACTACCGGCAGACGTTCAGCACGCCGTGGCTGTCGCTGAGCCGCCAGCTGACGCCGGCCGACATGGCCTACGCGAGCTGGGGCGAAGGCGTGGAGAGCACGCTCGCGCCCACGCACGGCGACGCGATCAACAACGGCCAGCCGCTGTCGGCCACGCTGAGCCGCCAGTGGGAGTTCGGCTGGAAGCACGCCAGCGGCGCCACCACGTGGGGCCTGACCGCCTACGACGTGACGCAGGCCTACGCCGGCGACATCACGACGGACGGCGTCACGGTGTACGGCCACGACGGCATCACGCGCTCGCGCGGCCTCGAGGCCGAGGCCCAGACGCGCGCGGGCGCGTTCACGCTGCGCGCGTCGGCCATGCTGCAGCGGGTGCGCCGCGAGCAGGCCACCGACGCCGCCCAGGACGGGCTGCGTCCCGCCAACGTGCCCGACAGCGCCGTGAAGCTGCTCGCTGCGTACACGGTGCCGCAGGTGGACGGCCTCAGCATCCTGGCCAACATGGCGTACGAAGGCGCGCGCGACGTGCTGCCGGACAACAGCGTGCAGATCCCGGGCTGGACGCGCTACGACCTCGGCGCGCGCTACGTGCAGGCGCTGGGCACCACGACGCTGGTGTGGCGCGCGGGCGTCGACAACCTGTTCGATCGCCGCGCCTGGCGCGAGGCGCCCTACCAGTACAGCCACGCGTATCTTTTCCCCCTCGAGCCGCGCACGTTCCACGCATCTGTCGAAGCAAAGTTTTGACGTTCCTCAAAAACTGGCTATACTGAGAGGCTTCGCAGTTCCCCGATAGCTCAGTTGGTAGAGCGCCGGACTGTTAATCCGTAGGTCCCTGGTTCGAGCCCAGGTCGGGGAGCCATCCCTCCCGAGAGGATTGCGAAGAAAAAGCGTCAAGCCCAGCCCCTCACCGGTTGGGCTTTTTGCTTTCTGGCTCGACAATCGCCGCCACCTTGAACGCGGAGACTCGATTGAAGAAGACCTTGACCGCCGCCGCGCTGTGCGCACTCGCGACGCTGGCGCACGCCGCCGACGCCCGGCCGGAGTTCCCGCCCTTCGGCTTCGACCTCACGGCGCGCGACCTCTCGGCGAAGCCCGGCAACGACTTCTTCCAGTACGCCAACGGCCGCTTCCTCGCGCGCACCGCGATCCCGGCCGACGAGCAAGGCGTGTCGCGCCGCAGCGGCATGTCGCGCACCATCGACGACCGGCTGCACGCGATCCTCGAGGCCCTGTCGCACGGCGTGGCCGAACAGCCCGCCGACCTGCGCGGCAAGGTGGGCGCGTTCTACGCCGCCTACATGGACGAGGCGCGCATCGAGCAGGTGGGCGTGCGCGCCCTCGCGCCCGAGCTCGACGCCATCCGCGCCGCAACCGACCTGCCGGCGCTGGCCACGCTGATGGGCCGCTCCACCGTCGACGTGTTCCCGAGCCCGTTCACGGTCTCGCTCGACGTCGACCTGAAGAAGCCCACGATCTATTCGACCTACGTCTCGCAGGCCGGACTGGGCCTGCCCGACATCGACTACTACCTGAAGCCCGACTACGCGAAGCAACGCGACGCCTATCGGGCCTACATCGCACGGATGCTGACGCTGGCCGGCTGGCCCGACGCCGACGCGGTCGCGCCCGAGGTGCTGGCGCTGGAGGCCCGCATCGCCGAGGCGAGCTGGACCAAGGTGCAGCAGCGCGACACGGTCGCCCTCTACCACCCGGTCTCGCGCGCGCAACTGCAGGCGCTCGCGCCCGCGTTCGCGTGGGACGAGTTCCTGCAGGCCGCGCAGCTGGGCGACCGCGACACGCTGATCGCGATGCAGGACACCGCGTTCCCGAAGATCGCCGCCGCGGTCGCCGCCACGCCCCTGCCGGTGCTCAAGGCGTGGATGGCGTTCCGCAGCCTCGACAACGCCGCCGGCTGCCTGCCGCGCGCCTTCGCCGACGCCGCGTTCGAGCTGCACGGCAGGACGCTCGGCGGCCAGGCCGAGCAGGCGCCGCGCTGGAAGCGCAGCCTGTACGTGGTCGCGGGCAAGGACTGCGACATCGACCCGCACGCCTGCTTCGGCACGCTGCAATGGGCCGTCGGCCAGGCCTACGCCGAACGCTGGTTCCCGCCGGCCGCCAAGGCCCGCATGACGGCGCTGGCCGTCAACCTGAAGAAGGCGTTCCGCGCGCACATGGAGGCGCTGACCTGGATGGGGTCCAGCACCAAGGCCGAGGCGCTGCGCAAGCTCGACGCGGTCACCATCAAGGTGGGCTATCCCGACAAGTGGCGCGACTACGCCGGCGTCGTCATCCGCCGCGACGACCTGATGGCCGACGTGCGCGCGGCCGCCGCCGACGACTGGTCCTTCATGGTCCGGCGCAGCAAGGGGCCGGTCGACCGGAGCGACTGGGACATGACGCCGCAGATCAACGATGCCTACAGCGGCAACCTGCAGGACATCGTGTTCCCCGCCGGCATCCTGCAGCCGCCGATCTTCGACGCCGCCGCCGACGACGCGATCAACTACGGCGCCGCCGGCGGCGTGATCGGCCACGAGATCACCCACCAGTTCGACGACGAGGGCCGCAACGTGGACGCCGACGGCATCCTGCGCGACTGGTGGACGCCCGCCGACGCGGAGGCGTTCAAGGCGCGCACCGCGGCGCTGGGCGCGCAGTACGCGCAGTACGAACCGCTGCCGGGCCTGCACCTCAACCCGGGCCTGACGATGGGCGAGAACCTGGCCGACCTCGGCGGCCTCACCATCGCGCTCGACGCGTACCACGCCTCGCTCGGCGACAGGCGCGCCCCGGTGCTCGGCGGCCTCACGGGCGACCAGCGCGTGTTCCTCGGCTGGGCCCAGGCCTGGGCCGGCAAGTCGCGGCCCGAGACCGTGCGCCGCCTCAACAGCAGCGACCCGCACAGCCGCCCCAAGTTCCGCGTCAACGGCGTCGTGCGCAACATCGACGGCTGGTACAAGGCCTTCGGCGTCAAGCCGGGGGACGCGCTCTACATCCCGCCCGAGAAGCGCGTCCGCGTGTGGTGACTAGCGCGCGGCGATGCACTCGATCTCGACGCGCGCGCCGAGCGCCAGCCCCGCGCAGCCGAACGCGCTGCGCGCGGGCATCGGCTGCTCGCCGAAGAACTCGCGCCACACGCCGTTGAACGCTGCCCACTCGCCGATGTCGGCCAGCATGATGGTGCAGCGAAGCAGGTTGGGCAGGCCCAGGCCCTGCGCCTGCAGCACCGTCAGGATGTTGGCCAGCGCCTGGCGCGCCTCGGCCTCGATGCCGCCCTCCACGAGCGTGAGGGTGCCCGGCACGTTGCCCAGCTGGCCGGACAGGAAGGCGAGGCCGCCGAGGGCCGTGCCCTCGCAGAACGGCACCGACGCGGGCAGCACGCGGCCACTGTTGAAACGCTCAATGGCTGCGGTCATCAGGAAACCTCCGGCCTGCGGCCTGCGGTGCGAGCGCCCTTCGGAACGGCCGGGCGCGCGCTCATCGGCTCATCCCCATGGCTTGCTCCAGCGCCGCCGGATCGTAGACGCGGCCGCCCTTGATGGTGCGCCACACGCGGCGGACGTCCGATATGTTGCGCGACGGATCGCCGTCCATCAACACCATGTCGGCCTGGCGGCCCGGCGCGATGAAGCCGCGCTGGCTGGGACCGGCCGTGCCCAGCACCTGCGCGGGCACCAGCGTGGCCATGCGCAGCACCTCGGGCGCAGGGATGCCGGCCTGCACGTAGAGCTCGAGCTCGTTGTGCAGCGTGTAGCCGGCGAAGCCGTCGGTGCCCGGCATCAGCGCGATGCCGTCGTCGTACAGCCTCTTCAGCAGCCGCAGCAGCGCCGGCAGCGCCTGCGCGTAGGCGGCCTCCTTGCCGGGCGGCACGGCCACGGCGCCCGACAGCAGGCGGCGCCGCGTGACGGGCGGGAAGCGGGCCATCATGGCGCACAGGCTGTGCGCGCAGGCGCCCGGCGCGCCCGAGAACAGGTCCTGCAGCACGGACACGGTCGGGTCGAGCACCGTGTGGCGGCGGCGCAGCAGCGCGACGAAGTCGGCGAACTCGGGCGAGTCCAGCCTCAGGCCCTGCAGCTTCTCGGCCATCACCGTGTAGCGATCCTTGGTGCGCGTATCGGCCACCTCGGGGAAGAAGTTCAGCACGATGAAATTGAGGTGCTGGATCTCGTCGGCGCCGGCCTCCACGAACTGGCGCGCCACCATGAAGGCCGGCACGTGGCCGCTCACGCGCAGGCCGCGCGCATGCGCCATGTCGGCGATGGGCGCCACCAGCGCGGGCGGGAACGACGAATAGATCTTGATCTGCTCGTAGCCGTGGTCGGCGTACCAGTCGACCGCGGCCTGTGCCTGGGCGCGCGTCTCGATGCGCACGTCGGTAGGCCCGGCCAGCGGCCCGCTGCCCTCGACGATGCCGGCCAGCACCACGCGCGGGCCCAGCTCGGTGCCGGTGTCGAAGCGCTTGACGCGTGCCAGCAGCGGCACGTTGTCGTTGGCCATGTCGCGACCGCTGGTGACGCCGGCGATGAGGTCGAAGGTGCCGTCCACGCCGGCGAAGTGCTGGTGCACGTCCCACAGGCCGGGCATCAGGAAGCGGCCCGCCGCGTCGATGACCTCCGTGTCCGCCGGCGCGGGGCCGGCGTCGTCGGGATCGACGCGCACGACGTGCTCGCCCTGCACCAGCACGCGCATGTCGTCGTGCACCGCGAGGTCGCGCGGATCGAACAGGCGTGCATGGCGGATCAGCAGCGCGCCGGCGGGCACGTGCGTCAGGCGGCGCGCGACGTCGACGCTCCAGGCCTGGTCGGCGGCGCCCTGCGCGGCCTGCAGTCGCGGCAACATCGGCTTGAACTCGCCGCCCAGCACCTCGAACCAGTCGTCGATGACGGCGGCGGTGGCGCCCCTTTCGTCCAGCCACACGGGCACCGGCGTGAACTCGATGCCGCCGATGCGGTACAGGGTGAGCACGTGCCCCGCGGCGTTCACATGTGTGCCGCGCTCCAGCCAGGCCTCGCCGGCCGGCAGCAGCTTCAGGCGCTGCCCCGGCGCCTTCAGCAGCGCGCGGGCGAGCACGCCCATGAACTCGGGCGGCGCGTTGGCCGGCAGGTAGAACGCGCCCGCTGCGGCCGAGCCCGCCTCGAGGCGGTTCTTCCACGTGGCCTTGGCCGCAGTCACGTCGAAGTGCTCGGCGAGCGGCACCTTCCAGTAGTCGTTGCCTTCGGCGTCGTAGGCCACCGGCAACCCTTGGGCGTCGACCGACCAGCGCGCGAGGATGCGGTCGCCGCGGCCGCGCTCGCTGAAGCCGTAGTCGGCCTCCATGACGCCGTCCGGCAAGGCCTTGAGCTTCTGGCTGCCGACGGCCACGCCGTGGATCTGCACGTCGTCGTCGTGCGCGAGGGCCGGCGAGCCGCCGACGATGAAGGCCAGGGCGGCGAGCAGGGCCGGCAGGCGGCGCGGCGATTGACGCATGGTGGTTCCTCGGCGTGTCAGGCGGGCGACCAGGCCTCGGCCATCAGGCGGCGGAAGTTGCCGCCCAGGATCTTCTCGATGCGCGCCTCGCCGTGGCCGCGCGCGGCCAGCAGGTCGGCCAGGCGCTGGAACTGCGTGGGGCCGCACAGGTCGGGCAGGAAGGTGGTGACGTCGGCCGTCTCGCCCGGCGCGCCGATGCCCAGCGCGCGTCGTTGCGCGATCTCGTCTTCCAGCTGGCGCCGGTAGGCCGCCATGTCGTCGTGGGCGGTGGTGCCGCCGTCGGTGCCGAGGCCGACGTGGTCCTCGCCGCACACCTCGATCGCGTGCTCCAGGTGCGCCACCAGATCGGCGGCCATCGGCTGGCCGGCCAGCCGCAGGTACGGCATGAAGTACAGGCCGAGGACGCCGCCGCGCTCGGCCAGCAGGCGCAGCTCGGCGTCGCTCTTGTTGCGCGGGTGGTCGGCCACCGCGCGGCACGCAGCGTGGGTGATCGCCACGGGCTTGCGCGCCAGCGCCAGCGCGTCGAGGCAGGTCTTCTCGCTGCTGTGGCTCAGGTCCACCAGCACACCCTCGGCCTGCAGGCGCTCCACCACCTCGGCGCCGAAGCGCGACAGGCCCCGGTCGTCGGGCACGGTGGCGCCGTCGCCGACCGCGTTGCGGCCGTTATAGGTGAGCTGGATCACGCGCACGCCCATCTTGGCGAACAGGCGCACGCGGTCGATCTCGCGGCCCAGCATCTCGGTGTTCTGGAAGCCGTAGACGACGCCGACCTGGCCGGCCGCGGCGGCCGCGGCGATGTCGCCCACGTGGAGCACGCGGCGCAGCGCGCCCGGGTGCCGCGCGATGAAGGCGTTCCAGCCGGTGATGTCGCGCACCGTCTCGCAGAAGGGATCGGCGGTGCCGGCGACGTGGCCCAGCGTGATGTTGACCGCCGAGAGCCCCGCGCTGCGCGCGTCGGCCAGCGAGCGCGCGTCGACGCTGCGGGCGCCGCCCAGGTAGACGGCCGCGTTCGCGGCCGCGGCGTCCGGATGCGGCGGCAGGTTGGGATTGTCCAGCACGCCCAGGGCGTTGATGGTCGCGTAACGGCTCTCTATCACGGCTTCCTCGGGCTGCGAGTCGTCGACTGCCCCGGATGGCGGCCTTTCGGCGCCGCGACGACGATATCGAGTGACTAGAACGTTATTCTAGAATACTATTTCACACATGGCGAGAAAAAGATTGTCCGCAGCGCAGGCGGCCGCGCCCGACCGGCTGCTGGCCAGCGTCCTTCCCGAGCCGCGCCAGGCGAGCCGGCGCAGCGTGCTGCGCCATGCGCTGGCGCTGTTCAACGAGAACGGCGTCGAGGCGACGACCATCGACGACCTGCGCCGCGCCAGCGGCCAGAGCGTGGGCACGATCTACCACCACTTCAAGAACAAGGAAGGCGTGGTCGCGGCGCTGTTCTTCGCCCTGTTCGACGACCAGAGCCGCGCGATCGCCGAGCGCATCGCCGGCGTCACGGACGGCCACGCGGTGGTGGACGCGCTGATCGCCGCCTACACGGCATGGATCACCGCGAACCCGGAAGGCGCGCACTTCGTGTTCGTGGCCCGCGATCCGGTGGATCAAGGACCGCACGCCGCCGGCCTGCAGGAACGCCTGCTGGCGCGCTACGAGCCGATCGACGAGATCCTGGCGCGGGACGCCGCCGCCGGCCGCATCCTGCCGCTGCCGGCCGACCTGATCCCGGCGCTGGTGCTGGGCGCCACGGAGTTCTACGCGCGCGGCTGGCTGGCCGGCCGGCGCCAGGCGACGCCGGCGAGCCATGCGCAGCGCTTCGCCACCGCGGCGTGGCGCTCGTTGACCGACTGACCCAGGAAAGGGCGCCTCCCGGCGCCCTTGATCGCCTACTTCGCCGCCGTTCGCGGCGCCGCGTTCTTCACGTACATGTCGAACCAGCGCACCATCTCGTAGATCTGCTGCTCCTGCGATTCCATCGCGGAGTACCAGTGCGGCTCGTGCGGCAGCATCACCAGGCGCGCGGTGCCGCCGTTGCCGCGGATGGCCTCGTACAGCTTGGTGGCCTGCAGCGGCGTGGTGCCGGGGTTGGCGTCGTCCTCGCCGTGCATGATGAGGATGGGCAGCTTCATCTTGTCGGCCATGAAGAACGGCGACACCTTCGAGTAGACGTCGGGCGCCTCCCACACCGAGCGGCGCTCGCTCTGGAAGCCGAACGGCGTCAGCGTCTTGTTGTACGAGCCGCTGGTGGCCACGCCGGCGCGGAACAGGTCGGAGTGGGCCAGCAGGTTGGCCGTCATCAGCGCGCCGTGGCTGTGTCCGGTGACGCCCACGCGCTCGGGGTCGGTCACGCCCAGGCGCACCGCCTCGTCGACGGCCGCCTTCGCGTCGGCCACCAGTTGCGGCAGGTAGGTGTCGTAGGCCTTCTTCGGATCGCCGATCACGGGGAACGACGCGCGGTCGATGATGGCGTAGCCGGCCAGCAGCAGCAGCTGGTACTGGCGCAGGCGCGTGAACGTGGCCTGCGAGCCGGTGACCTGGCCGGCACTGGACGCGTCGGCGAAGTCCAGCGGATACGCGTACAGGATCGTCGGGACGCGCGTGCCTTCCACGTAGCCCGGCGGCGTGTACAGCGTGAACGACAGGTCGATGCCGTCGGCGCGCTTGTAGGTGACCAGGCGCTTCTTGATGGCCCGTACCGCCGGCGTCGGGTCCGGGATGCGGGTGACGGCGACGCGCGTGGAGTCGAACGCCGCCTCGCCCACGGGCGCGGACGCGACCGGCGCCGCGCCCAGCGTGCGCAGGTAGGCGTTGGGCGGGCTGGTGATCGACTGGTGCCAGGTGAGGAACTGGCGGTCGTCGTCGCCCGTGAAGCCGATGAAGCGCTCCAGCGAGTCGCGATCGCTGCGGAACAGCCGTTCGGACTGGTTCGTCTTCAGGTCGAGGCGATCCAGGAACGGACGGTCGCCGTCGGGCGACGCGCCGGTGCCCGCGAGCCACAGCGTGTCGCCCTGCATGCGGATGAGGGCCTGGCCGCTGGCCTGGATGCGATAGACCGGGGCGCCCGGGTCGGCGTACTTCTCGTCGCTGGAAAGATCCCACAGCACGCGCGGCGCGACCTGCGGGTGGTCGACGTCCATCAGCGACACGTGGCGCCAGTGGCGGTTCTCGTCGTACTCCTCCAGCAGCGCGGTATCGGTGCGCTCGGTCCAGGCGAAGCCCGTGAAGCGCTGCGTGGTGCGCGCGATCTCGGTGGCCGGCGTCGTGAACGGCGCCTTCTGCAGCATGACCTTGTCGCGCTGCGGCACGTTCACCTTCCAGTCGCCGCCGTCCAGCGCCTCGGCCCAGATCAGCGTGGCCGGGTCGGTGGGACGCCAGGAGAACTCACGCGGCCCGGTGGGCACGCCGGCCACCGGCACGCGGTCGGTCAGCGGGATCGACGCGATGGTGGTGGACGTCACCGCGTTGCGCCTGGCGATGTTCCACACCTGCACCTCGCGCGGGAAGCGCTCGTGCGTGGTGACGTAGGAGTACGGCTTGTGCAGCGCGACCACCAGCAGGTGCTGGCCATCGGGCGCCGGCTCGACGTCCTCGATGTTGCCCGGCTTGCCCAAGCGCGTGACCGCCAGCGTGGCGGCGTCGACGAGGGCCACCTGCGAGCGCGCGTACCAGTCGAACAGGTCCTCGTCGTGCGGGTTCTTCAGGGTGTCGCGGGTCTCGTAGGTGCTGCTCTCGCCCTTGCCCGAGCCCGTCTCCTGGATGCTGGGGCCGGGCGGAACCAGCGGCTCGGCCGGCGGTGCGCCCATGTTGTCGGGCACCAGCTTGACCAGCAGCGCGCGGCGGTCGGGCATCCATTGCAGGGCGCCATCGAGCATCGGGTTCAGGCGCACGCCCGGCACCTTGCGCAGCACGCCGGTGGTGGCGTCGCCGATCCACAGCTCCACCGAGTCGTGCGCGGTGTTGGCGAACGCGAAGCGCTTGCCGTCGGCCGACCACCAGGGCCGGCCCGTGCAGGCGCCCGCCGGCAGGGCGACCGGGGTGACCGCGCCGGACGGCACGCTCACCAGCTGGAACGCCGTGGCGCACGGGGTGACGCCGTAGCCGCCGGGGGTGTCGTGCTTGCTGTGGTTGGCGATCTCGACGCGCGAGCCGGCCAGCTTCAGGTACGGCGCGGCCACGCGCGACATCGGCGGGAACGCCTGGGTCGTGACCAGCAGCATCGCCTGGCGCGTGGGGCTGACGAACGCCCCGGGCGGCTCGGGCGCGTGCAGCACGTCGAGGATGTTCTTGGGCGGCTGGTCGTAGCCGTGCGGGGCGGACGCGGCCGCGGACGGCGCCGTGGCGGCAGAGGCCAGGCTGGCGGCCAGGGCCGCGATCAGGGCCGGCACGACGCGGCGGACGATGGCAATGGGCATGGAACGGAATCCTTCGCTGCGAGGGTTTCGAAGCGCCGGCCCCGGTCGACCTCGTGGGTCGGCCGGACACGGCCGGTGCAGCCTTCGACTATGGCACGGCCGGACCACCGCGCCGGCCAGGGATGTCACCGTTGCCGACGCTATGCTGCGCCCATGAACCACGATCTCGACGCCCTGCGCGATCGCCTGCGCGCCTTCGCGCTCGAGCGCGACTGGGGCCAGTTCCATTCGCCGAAGAACCTCGCCTGCGCGCTGTCGGTGGAGGCCGCCGAACTGCTGGAACATTTCCAGTGGATGACCGAGGCCGACAGCCGCGCGCCCGCGGCGGCGCAGCGCGAGGCCATCGCGCTCGAGGCCGCCGACGTGCTGCTGTACCTGATCCAGCTGGCCGACCAGTTGGACATCGACCTGCTGGCTGCGGCCGATCGCAAGATCACGCTGAACGCGGCGAAGCATCCGGCAACGCCCGCGGGCGGCAGCAGCCGCGAGGCCGGTCGATAGCGGCCCTTCGCCGTCTCTTTTTCGCACGGTCGTTCGCTGCACGCTTCGCGCGTGCCGCAGCGCCTGCCGCGGGGTGCGCCGAGCCGTTGCGCGCGGGGTGTCCTCCTCGCAGGCGCGTGCACCTCGAAGAGGCGCGGCGAAAGGCGCCGGTGCACGGCCCGACGCCCGGTGAGCGCGCCGACGCGGCGTTTCGATGCCAGGGCGTACTTACCCTTCACCAAGTTTGGGGGGGAAGCCCCGGCTTGAGGCCGGAATGGCACCCGAATGGGGCAAAGTGCGGGTTCATTCCTATGTCGGTGCGAAACCCCGCTGGCTACTATTTCATGCATTAAATAGAACGGTCGTTCTATTTTAAGAAGAGAGCTGCCGACACCCCGTCGACCCCTCTCGCAGCGAATCGGAGTCACCCGTGGTCGTCGTTCCCATGTCCCAGCTCAGCGCGTTCAAGGCGATGAAGGACGGCTTTGCACAGCGCGGTCTCGACTTGTCCGGCATCCTCGCGGAGGCCGGCCTCAACCCCGATCCCAACGAGACGGTCGACGCCGAGCACCTGGCCGACATCTTCTCGGTCGCCTGGGGCGCCGCGGTCGCCAAGACCGGCGACCCGGCCATCGGCCTGGCCCTGTGCCCGCGCCAGCCGCTGATCGGCCTGGGCTCGCTGTCCAGCCTGATCCTGTCGGCCCCCGACCTGCGCAGCGGCCTGCAGCGCATGGCGCGCTACACCAGCCTGATCTCGCCCACGACGTCCATCGGCATGGACATGCCGACCACCAGCGTGGGCATGCACGTCGACCAGGACGCCTGCCGCATCACGCTGCGCAT
>FTKT01000810.1_pt2 | contig 11828 bp, 7 predicted proteins | sample 1658271 | NCBI WGS metagenome assembly FTKT01 (sample SAMEA3914811, study PRJEB12502) | metagenome | biome: forest; material: soil | place: Canada | collected 2011-08-04 | depth 0.3 m | reverse complement strand
GCAGCTTGATCATCGACAGGGCGAAATCGAGGCCGTATTTTTCCGCCTTCAGCACGATCTCCTTGTTCAGATCGAAGCTCGGCATGTACTGCGGTGAATTCTCCGAGATGAGCCAGCCGTTGTTGCCGATAGGAATGAAGACGCCGATTTCCATATGATCCCCTTTTTCAGTTAGCCGACGTGCGCGACCGAAGCGATTTCAACGACCAGGCCCGGCTTGACCAGGCCGCACTGAATGCAGAAACGGGCCGGCCGCTCGTCCGGGAAATATTCGGCATAGACGGCGTTCATCGCCGGGTAATGCGCCCAGTCGGTCAGGAAGATGTGGTTGAAGGTGACATCGGCCAGGGTGCCGCCACCGGCCTCGACGACCTTTTTGATGGTTTCCAGAATGTGCCGCGTCTGCGCCGTCGCGTCGTCGGGCGCATGGATCGACCCGTCCGGATCGATGGCCAGGGTCCCGGACACATAGACCACGCCATCGGCCTTGGTCCCCGCCGAATAGGGCGCCAGGGGCTTCGGGAACCCAGGCGGATTGATCACGGTCTTCGCCATTATTTCGCTCCCTCGAAATAGGGTGATGTTTCGGCCGGCGCCAAGCCGTCAACGGCTGTGACGAAATCGTCGACGCCGGTAACCCAGCCGAAAAAGGTCTCGATATTGTAGATCGTCGCCTTCTGGATGAAGTCCGGCCCCAGGTGGTGGGTGGCGTCCTCAAGAACCGTGCAGAAATATTCGAGGTGGAAGCCGTCGCGCAGGGTCGACTCGACGCAGACATTGGTGGCGATGCCGACGAAGATCAGGTTGCGGATGCCGCGGGCGCGCAGGATCGAGTCGAGCTGCGAGTTGAAAAAGGCCGAATAGCGCGTCTTGTGGACGCGAATGTCGCCGGGTTTGGGCGCCAGGTCGTCGACCAGTTCATAATCCCAGCCGCCGCGCGCCAGAAGCTGGCCCTTCAGGTTGGGACTGCGGCGCATGGTTTTCAGCGCATTGGACTTGTGCCAGTTCGGCGAAAGCGGCGTACCTGCCTCGACATAGTCGGGGTCCCAGCCGTTCTGCAAAAAGACGACCTGGATGCCGGCGCCCCTCGCCGCGTCCAGCGACCGCTTGATATTGGCGATGGTCGATTGAGCACCCGAAATATCGAACCCGGCCAGATCGACATAGCCGCCGATCGAGGCATAGGCATTTTGCATGTCGATGACGATCATCGCCGTTTCCGACGGCGCGAAGGTCATGGGCTCGGGCCGGCTGGCCAGGGTAAACTTGGAACTGGACATTGCGGGCGCACCTGCACAGCTAAAAAGGCAGTACACGGCCGAAAGGCGCCGATCGTCAAGCGCGTTTTGTTACGTTGCAAACCATTACGCCAATGTGAGCGAAACCGGCGCTACTTCCCCCCCTTGGGCAACGCCCTCGCCGCCACGCCTTCATTGGTCATCACCACCGGCTGGATCGAACCATCCGCATTGAAGACCATTTTGTCGATGGCCATTTCGCGGTGATTGCCATCGGTTTCATTCAATGGCCGACGATGATAGACGATGTACCAGTCGTCGGTACCGGGAATATTGACCACGGAATGGTGGCCGGCGCCGCGGGCGATACGGTCATCCTGGGCCAGGATCACGCCGCCCGGCTTGAACGGCCCGGTCGGTGACGGACCGGTGGCGTAGGCGACGCGGTAGTCCGGCCCGGTCCAGTCACCTTCCGACCACATCAGGTAATAGACACCCTTGCGCTTGATCATGAAGGCGCCTTCGACATAGTCAAGGTCGGGGGTGATTTCCTTGTAGGTCGTGCCATCGGGAAACGCCTCGACGTGCAGCATGTCCTTGCTTAGGCGCACGATATTGCAGTGCTTCCAGCCGCCATAGATCATGTAGGTCTGGCCGTCGTCGTCCTGAAAGACCATCTGGTCGATCGGCTGGGCGCCGTTATGGATCTGGCCGATCAGGGGATGTCCCAGGGGATCGCGGAACGGCCCGCCCGGCCTATTGGAAACCGCCACGCCGATGCCGCCCAGTTGATTGTTGTCCTTGATGTCGTTGGCGCCGAAGAACAGATAATACTTGCCGTTGGCGTGGACCGCCGACGGCGCCCACACGGCATAGGCCGCCCACGACACATCCTTCACGTCCAGCACGTGCTCATGCTTGGTCCAATGGACCAGGTCGAGCGAGGAAAAGGCGTTGAGGAAGGTCTGCTTCAGGAACGGCGCCCACACCCGCGACGACTGCGCCCGCTGCCATTGCTGGCCGGCGCTGAACTGCGTCGAGACGTCTGGCGTGGCGCCATCGGCCGAATAGGTCGGATAGATCCAGTATTGGCCGGCAAAGATGCGGATTTCCGGATCGGCATACCAGCCGGGCACGATGGGATTGCCCGCCAGGGCGGGCGCGGCCATGAGAAAGCTCGCCGCGATCGCCGCAAAAAACGCCTTCATTTCCCATCCCTTGATATGATGATGACCATCCGTCGGGCGCACCGTAGGATGAACGTCCATCACCGTCAACGAACGGCATAACGGCCGCGGAGCAAGCCCGCGGCCGTTCGTTTCTAGAACGACCAGTGCAGGCCGATATCCACGGCCTGGCGCCCGTTCTTGCCGAATTCGCCGTCATAACCGACGGACGCCTTCAAAGCATGGGACAGGTCGTAGCGAACCCCTCCCCCAACCGCGGCGCGTGTACCAGGCAGGTCGAGACCGTCGACGGTCAGCGGCACCGGCAACCCGGCCAAGGTTGCCGAAGCTATATTCGCCTGACCGCTGGTTCGCGTGACGAAGCCCACCGACACGAACGGATGCACGGCTTGCCCCACGCCTTGGCCGCCGTCGAATTCGACATGGCCATCGACAAACCAGTTGGCCGAACGGCCTTCATCGACGGTCAGGGCGAAAGCGCCCCCGCCCTGCTCGGTCGTGCCGTCGCGGACCGTGCGCACGTAGCTGGCCGCCAGCCTGGGCTCGACGGCCCAATCGGCGTTCAGCGGTGCGCGATAGGCCACGTCGATATTGCCGATCCAGCTCTTCAACGCATAGCGGCCGTTGGCGTCGATATCGCCGGGCGCCGAACGTTTGGTATTGGCTTCGCCGCGGTCGTAGGCGCCCATCAGGCCGAGACGGAAACCGCCGGCCTGCACCTGGCCTTGGGCGCCGAGCACCAGGCTATGCGTCGTGGTGCGCGCGCCCAGTTCCGGCAGACGCTCCAGGCCATCGAGATACCCGCCGAACGCGGCGATCCAGGCGGACCTGGCGCCATAGCCCACGCCGCTCAGCACACCGCTATCGGTCAACCGGCCTTCGGAGACGCCGCTGGCGGAATCGCCGGCGGCCTTGCGTCCGCCAGCCACGGCGTGCCCGAAGGCGAAACCGGCCGGTGCGCCATCGACGAAGTGGGTTTCGTCACGCAAGGCGTCGACGACGGAGAGCGCGTCCTCGGTCGCCAGTTGCGCGGCCGAGGCGTAGGCCTGCGGCGTCAGGCGCAAGAGCGCGTTCGGATCGCTTTCGCCGGTCGTCGCATTGACCAGGGCCGGCATGGCGGCGATCAGGGATGAACTGGCCTGGCCGTTGATCAGCGCCGTATTCAGGATGCCGACCGTGTTCGACACCTGGGTCGGGAAGGCGGTATTGGCGGTGAATAGCTCAAGCCCCTGCAGGGTGTTGGCCGACTGTATCAGATAAAGGGCCGCCGGCCCGCCCGATACGGTCGAGAACTTGCCGGTGATTCCGCCGCTGGCCTGGATCAGATTGAGCTTTTGCCCGGGCGTCAACGCCGCCGGGTTACCCGTCAGTTGAAGGGTAGCGCCGTCGGCGATCGTCACCAGCCCCGCGACCTGCAGCTTGTAGGCGGCCGTCGGCGTCAGGTCGAACAGGGCCGTCGCGCCCTTGGCCAAGGCGACAGCCCCCTTGACCGTCATCGTGCCGCCCACACCACCGGCATAAAGCGTGCCGTTAACCGCGATATTGCCGGTAACGGTCCCCGCCGAGCCGAAACTGGCCCCCTTGGCGACGGCGATACCCGGCGCCGACAGGCTCGAGCCGGCCAGGCCGAAGAGCGCGCCACCAGACACATTGACCGTGTCGAAGCTGTAGGTCCCGCCCAGGGTCGCCGCACCGGCCTGCATGTCCAGTTCGGAGAAGCCGGTAAAGGTTGAGCTTCCCAGCGCCAGGATCGGGGCATTGGCATCCGTTACATCAAGCTCGAGCCGGCCGTTGCCCTGGGCCGTCGCCGCTCCCGTGAAGCTGCCGCCGGTCAGGAGAAGCGTACCGTTGCCATAGCCCAGATTGATGTTTCCGGTAATCGTGCCATGGTTTTCGACCAGGTTGGTTCCCGAATAAAGCTGGATATTCCCGGTGATGATGCCGTCGTTGTAGATATTGGTCGAATACCCACCGCTATTGATGGCGTCGCCCTTGTCGCTGATGATCTGGCCGCTGGCCGTATTGGTGATGGTCGTCGCGCCGGACGGTTGCGGATAGGAATAGTATTGATCGATGGCGTCGCCGCCGGTGCTGTGGATCACACCACTATTGGTCACCGAAGGCGCTGGGACCGAAGTCGCGGAATAATTGACATAGCCCAGCGTAACAGCCGCGCCGCCGGTTACAATCTTGCCGCTGTTTTCGACGTTGTTCACGCCATACAGGCCATAGGTGTACTGGCCGAAAGCGGTCTGCGCATTTGGCCCCTGCATGATCGTACCGGTATTGACGACCTTCAGGGCGTTCAGAACCGCCGCCGCATCGGTCACCGTAATCGTCCCGGAATTGGTCACAAGGGCGCCGCCATTGATCGCCGCCGGCGACGGAGTCGTAATGACCGAACTGGAAACCGTGATATTGCCGGCATTTTCGAACGTCGTCGTGCTGGCCAGCGTCATGCCGATATTTGAATAGCCCGACGTCCGCGTGAATACCAGGTTGCCATGGCTGACGATCGACAGCGCACTCGGATCGTTATAGTTGCTGCCATAGGCCGTCCCCACGACCAGAGCCTGAACATCGGTCACGTTGAAATCAGCCGTGAGGTTGACACTGCCGGTCCCGGCCAGGACCAGAGTCCCCGTAATCGGTGCATCCGCGCCCAGGCTAAGCTTGGCGCCGTTGCTCAGGTCGTATTGCGTCCGTTCGAAGTTCGCCGCCGCGGCGAACTTGGTCGTCGTATCGGCCCCGACACGCAGGATCAGGCTATCCTGTCCGCCGCCGCCGTCGACCGTGCCACTGACATTGGTGAACTTGCCGTTCACGAATTTCGAGGCATCCGTCACGTAGGTGTCGGCGCCGCTGCCGAACAGCAGGCTGCCGTTGATCGTCCCGCCCTGATCGACGAAGACGTTGCCTTGTGTGTAGTAATAGGATGGCGCCAGCGCGAAGTTGACATTGCCGTTGATCGTACCGGCATTGGTCACGGTAATTCCGCCATAGGTATTTTCGATGGCGTCGCTCGAGCCGGTGATAACGCCGCCGGCCAGGTTGTTGAGGGTGCCATAATAGCTGGATACGCCCACGCCGTTGGTCGCCGTTATCGTGCCCGCGTTCGACAGCGTGCCCCCGGACAGTTGCACGCCGGTAGCGCTGCCCGTAATCGTTCCGGTATTGGACAAGGTACCGCCGTTGACAGTGGCGCCCGAGGTCACGCCTGCGATCGATCCGCTATTGACCAGCGAACCGCCCAGGGACAAGCCGATACCCTGGTTAGAGCGAAGATTGCCGCTATTGGTGCCGCTGCCGGACGCCAGGTTCAAGGCAGTGCCGTCGGCGATGATCGAGCCGGAATTGGCGAAGGTGCCGGTCGTCGATCCATCCTGTGAGCCCAGGACCACGGAAACGCCATTGCCGCCCGTCGAGGTGATCGTCCCCGAATTGTTGAAAGATCGGACGGCGGATAGCTGGACCGCATAGTCGTTGTATTGGATGACGCCGCCGGGCGGCGAAAACACCGAAGCGATATTACCACTGTTGGCGAAACCGATCGCCGACGTGTAATCGTACGGCGGCCCCAGGGTCTGGGTGAACGCCGCGCCGGTCGATGTGACGCTTCCGGTGTTGACGAAATTGCCGTTGCCGCCGATCAGCAAGCCATTCGGCGCATTGCCGTTGAGCGTGGCGGTCACGCCGCTGTCCAGAACGAAGCCCAGCTTCTGGAAGTTTGCCGGCATGGCGAGGTGGCCGAGGATATTGTCCACGCTGGCGTTTTGCGACAGTTCCAGGCGCAAGGTATTGGTGCCGCCGCCGCCGTCGATCGTCCCGGAAATACCGGCAATGCGGTTGGCTGACGCATCCCAGGCCACGTTGAGGACGTCATTTCCGCCGCCAAAGACAACGTTTCCGTTTATCGTCCCACCGACGTTGGTCAGGATCGAGTCATTGCTCGAAAAACGGCTCATGGATACCGTGCCGTCGATCTCCCCCTGATTGACGATCGTACCGCCGCCCGCCGCATTGATAGCGTCGCCCCCGACCTGGTTGGTCCTGATCACGCCCCCGGCCGCATTGCTCAGGTTGATATAGCTGTAGGCGTAGACGGCGCTATTGTTGGCCCCCACAATCGTCCCGCTATTAGTGATCTGACCGACATAGCCCTCGATATCGATTGTCGCAAATATGCCGGAGGCAGTCATGGTGCCGGTATTCGTCACGCTTGACGGATAGATAGCCACGCCCGAATAGCCGACGGAAAACGAATAGGCGGAGCCCGATCCGCCATCGATCAGACCGGCATTCGTCAAGTTGCCGACCGTGGTATAGATCGCGCCGGAACCGCCGCGAATGATCCCCCCCGCCTCATTGGTGATCGACAGGAAGCCGGACGTCGATGTATTGCCCGACACCAACGCCTTGTAGACGCCCGTCACCAGGCCGCTATTGTCGAGCGTCGCGCCCACGGTGCGGTAACCCGATCCGCCCGTATCGGCATCCAGATAGACCCCGTCATACCCGGAAATCTGCCCCGTCGCGCCGACCTTGATATCCAGGCGCGTTGAAGGATAGGCATAGTTGGGTGTTGTCGCGTTGCCGATAATCCCGGAGCCGTTGGCGGCTGTTCCGGTAATCGTGCCATCGACTTGAATAGTGGCTACCGTCCCGTAGCCCGCCCCCGAAGTCACCCCCAGGGCCGCATTGTCGCCGGTCGCGGCGGTCAGGGTGGCGCCACTGGCCACGTCGACCGTTCCCGTCGAACCGGTCGTCACCTTGCCGACCGTGGCGCCTGTGCAATCGACCGGATTACCGGTCGTGCACGCGGCGGATGCAGCCGTGGCGCCGCCGGCCATAAGGGCGATGACACTGGCCCCGACAAAATAGCGCCGCACCGACCGCAGCGTAACGACATGCAACTTGCGCATGTTTCCCTCCCCCTCGAAAAAAATCCATTCGCAGCGGTGGTTTAGCGTTTCAAACCTGCCATTGTCGAGCCAGATTTTTGAAAATTCCGATACATTTTTGCAATTCAGACTTGAGCCTGCGGCCGACAACGCTCACTGCCCTTCAGATGAGGGTGGACATCCTTTCAGCGCCCCCTAGGATGACATTGACGGTCGCAGCGATAAAAGGGCCGGGCTGCCGGAAGGATTCTCAATGCGCCTCACCTATTTGGCCCTGGCCACCACCCTGCTCATCCTTCCGTTGTCAGCCGAAGCCCGGCCACAATGGACGGCGGCGGAGGCCAATGCGTGGTATGCCAAACAGCCCTGGCCGGTCGGCAGCAACTATATCCCCAAGGACGCCATCAACCAGCTCGAGATGTGGCAGGCGGATACGTTCGACGCCAAGGAGATCGACTGGGAACTGGGCCTGGCGGAAAAGACGGGCATGACCACCATGCGCGTCTTCCTGCAGGACCAGTTGTGGACGCAGGACCGCGAGGGCTTTCTGGCCCGCATGGACATCTTTGTCGCCATCGCCGCCAAGCACCACGTCAAACCGCTCTTCGTGCTGTTCGATTCGTGCTGGGACGCCCATCCGCACCTCGGCAAACAGCCGGCGCCCCGGCCTGGCCTGCACAATTCCGGCTGGGTGCAGAGCCCCGGCATCGATCGCCTGACAAACACGGCCGACTATCCCGAACTGGAAGCGTATGTGAAGGGCGTCGTCGGCCATTTCGCCAAGGACGACCGCGTCATCGGCTGGGACGTGTGGAACGAACCCCACGAAGGCGGGACCGACACCATCCATTCGGCGGACGACTCGGCGTTAGTCGCCAAACTGTTGCCGCAGGTCTTCGCCTGGGCGCGCTCGGTCGATCCGGTCCAGCCCCTGACCTCCGGCGTGTTCGACGGTGGCGACTGGGCGCCGGCCAACGAGGCCAAACTGACCTCGATCCAGCGCACGCAGCTCGAACAGTCGGATGTCCTGAGCTTTCATGCCTACAGCTGGCCGGAAGAATTCGAACGGCGCATCCAGCAGATGAAGGCCTATGGCCGCCCCGTCTTCTGTACGGAATATATGGCGCGCGGCGCCGGCTCGACGATCGACGGCTCATTGCCGCTCGGCAAGCAATATCGTGTGGCGATGTACAATTGGGGCTTTGTCGACGGCAAGACGCAGACGCGTTTGCCGTGGGATTCGTATCAACACCCCTATACGGATCGCGAACCGACGGTATGGTTCCACGACCTGTTCCACGCCGACGGCACGCCCTACCGCCAGCGCGAGATCGACATCATCAAGACGCTGACGGAAAAATAGAGGCTCGCCCATGACGACATGCGACACGAATTCCACGGTCGACGCCTTCATGACCCAGGACGACCCGTGGTGCGAAGCGTTCAATGCCTTGCGCCCGATCCTCCTCGACTGTGACCTGGTCGAGGACTTCAAGTGGGGCAAGCCCACCTACACCCTGGACGGCCAGAACGTCGTGCTGATGCACGGCTTCAAGGACTATGCCGCCCTGCTGTTCATGAAGGGCGCGCTGATGAAGGATCCCGCCGGCATCCTGGTCCAGCAGACCGAGAACGTGCAGTCGGCGCGGCAGATCCGCTTTACCGACGCCGGCCAGATCAAAAGCATGGAAAACATGCTGAAGGCCTACATCCACGACGCCATCGAGATCGAAAAGTCCGGCGAAAAGGTCGTCAAGAAAACCACCGCCCAGTTCGCCGTGGCCGAGGAATTCCAGGCCCGGCTGGATAACGACGCCGAACTGAAGGCCGCCTTCGAAGCCCTGACGCCTGGGCGCCAGCGCGGATACCTGCTGCATTTCTCATCGGCCAAGCAAGCCAAGACCCGCGAAGCCCGCGTCGCGGCCGCCGCGCCCCAAATCCTGGCCGGCAAGGGTATCGACGATTAGGGCGCCGCGGGAAACGCGACGCCCCTCTCCGTCTTAGTACTTGTAGCGAACCCCCAGATAGAAGGTCCGGCCCGTCTGGTCGTCTTCCAGTTGGGCGTTCGGATTGTTGATCGTCACGCTGGCTGGAACGCCGGCCGTGTTGGCGGTATTGACGTACTTGATATTATAGATGTCGTAGAGCTTGTTATACTGGTTGGTCAGGTTCAGTCCCTGGAACACCACGGTGAAATGCGGGGTCAGCGCATAGGTGATCTGGGTATCGATGTTCTGGGTGCCGTACTTGCCTTGGGCGAAGACGCTGCTGCCCGGATTGAGCAGCGACAAATAGCTCGAGCGCGACGACATCGACAGGCGCGCATCCAGCTTGCTATCCGAATAATAGAGCGTGCCGTTCCAGGCGATCGGCGACATGCCCAGCAGGTTATAGAGCCCGTAGGTCGTGGTGGCGCCGCCGGCCAGGGTGGCCGACGTGCTCAGCACGTAATTGATCTTCGACGCGATATTGGTGTAGTTGGCCAGGACGCCGAAGTGATGGAAAAAGCTCGGAATATAGTCCGGCAGGAAGGTGAACGGGTGCTGGAAGTTGATTTCATAGCCGTTCAACTGGCCGCCCGGCGTATTGACCGCGGTATAGACGACATAGGGCGTGGCGCCCGTCTGGCCCGAAGCGAGCAATGACGGGTCGTAACCCGTGTCAGAGAAGGGTTCGGTCGTCGCCACGGTCTGGATGTAGGTCTTGATGTCCTTGCGGAAGAAGCCGACGCTGAGCAGGCCGTCCTTGTCCGGGTACCATTCGACGTTCAGGTCGAGATTGTTCGACTTGATCGGGTTCAGATAGGGATTGCCGAGCGGCGCCGAGGCGCTGCCGATCGTCTGGGTCGAGGTGGTGATCGACCCGCCGGGCGCCAGGAACGACAGGGCCGGCCGCGCCACGGTCTTGGCCGCGGCGAAGCGGACATAGAGGTTGTCCCACGGCTGGACCGAGATGTTGAAGGCCGGCAGGATGTCGGAATAGCTGCGCTTGATGGTTTCCCAGGTCGTGCTGACATAGCCGTTGACGGTTTCGTCAGTCGTGACGTCGCGTACGCCCAGGTTGCCGCGCACCGGCATCTTCATCACGTCGAAATCGTAGTCCATCTGGACGTAACCGGCGCCGTCGTCCTCGACGACGCTCTTGTGGTTGAGGCGCGACGACGAATTGGTGCTGTTCAGGGTGAAGGTGCCGTAGGCGTTCTTGCAGTTGCAGGTATAGTCGAACGCCTGCTCGAGCGCGTTCAGGTCCATGGCGTAGAAGCTGGTCCCGGCAATGGTGACCGGCTCGAGATACTTGGCGATGTTCGAATTCACCGTCGCCACGAACGGGTCGTTGAGGACGCCGGTGCTGGTATTGGCGGCTTCGTCGCGCGTCGTCGGATCACCGGTGACGCGGCCGTATTCGATGCTGGTATATTTGAATTTCTTGGCCGACACGCCGGCCTTGAAGGTGATGTAGTCGTTCAGCTTGTACTTGCCGTCCAGCTTGGTTTCGCCATAGCTGTTGGTGACGATGTAGGGGCGCAGACGGATCAGCGAGGCATCGCCACTGGTATTGGTCGTGGTCGCCGTCGACGTATTGTTCGGCGAGCCGTTGGTGGCAGTCGAAGTGTCATAGGACCAGTAGCAGGGCTGGTTGATCTGGCAGCCGCTTTGCGACGTGCCATAGGTAAAGGTCGGGTGTTCCGGATTGGTGAAGTCGTAGGAATAGCCGTTGACGTTGTAGGACTCGACCGTGAACGTCGATTGCTGGCGGTCGTCCTGGACGTTGCGCGTACCGGCGACCGAGGCCTTGAACGAGAACTTGTCGCCGATCTTTTGGTCCCACACCAGGTCAAGCTGCTCGAACTGGGTATCCAGGTCGTCGTAGCGGTGCTCCGCCCGGATATCCATATTGTTGAAGCTGGCCTTGGTGATCGTGTTCGTCGCCGCATCGATCGTATAGTTGTAGATGCTGGTCGCCGGCAGGCCGGCGCCGTTGCGGCTAAGGCCGATGGCTTCCAGGTCGTATTCGGTGCGCGGCGCGGCATAGTCCGAATAGACGGCGTCGAGGGTCAAAAGCGTGTCCGGATTCGGACGGGCCTGGAACGAACCCGACAAGCCCAGGCGCTTTTCGTTGGTCAGGTATTCCGTATAGCGCGGAATGCGCGGATGCAGAGCGCTGTTGACCGCCGCCGAGGTGGCCAGGTTGGCCGCCGAACCGCCGGTCGTCGGGCTGCAGGTTCCCGTCCCCGCCGCGGTGCAATCGGTGACGAAGGTCGTGCCGGTCGGGTCGCCGATCGACAGGAAGTGGCCGACCGAAGACGCCGTCACCTGGGTGAAGGCGTCTTCCCAGCGCGTCGTATTGGCGCCCTCTTCCTCGATCGTCGTCTGGTCGTAGGTGACCGCCAGGCTGGCGCCCAACTTGCCGTCGGCCCAGCGGTTGGAGATCAGGAACGAGCCGCGCGGCCCGCCCTTGTGGTCGAGGTCGTTATAGGATTCGGCCAGCTGCGCGCCGAAGGT
>FTKT01000255.1_pt4 | contig 11868 bp, 9 predicted proteins | sample 1658271 | NCBI WGS metagenome assembly FTKT01 (sample SAMEA3914811, study PRJEB12502) | metagenome | biome: forest; material: soil | place: Canada | collected 2011-08-04 | depth 0.3 m | reverse complement strand
GTTTCAATTAGGCTTGAATTAAAACGTATACTTAATATTGTAACGAACCGCAGCCGATTCAAACAGAGCTGCCGTGTTGGGAATCGAATACGCCATGGCCATCGTCGTTCAAACGCTCTCCGAGCAGATCTATGCCCTGATGCGCGACCGCGTCATCTCCGGCAACCTGCCCGCCGACGTCGCGATCCGCCAAGACGCCCTGGCCGCCGAGCTGGGCGTCAGCAAGATCCCGCTTCGCGAGGCCTTCGCGCGCCTGGAGCAGGACGGCCTGCTGCAATATATCACCAATCGCGGCTATTTCGTGCGGTCCCTGTCCTACGAAGAGGTCGAGGAAATCTATGCGCTGCGCCTGAAGATCGAGCCTGAAGCGGTCGGCACGGCGGCCAAGAAGGCCGGCGAAAAGGAAAAAAAGATCGCCCACGATGCGCTGATCGCGCTCGAGGAAGCCGCCGGCTCCGACAAGAGCAGAGTCGGCAAGCTCAATCGTGAGTTCCACATGGCACTTGTCCGCCCGATCGGCCGCCAGATCACCATCCAGATCGTCGAGCGCCTGAACCTGATTTCGGAACGTTATGTCGGCAAGCACCTGGAGCCAGCCGGCCGCGACAGCCGCGCCCAGCAGGAGCATACGGCCATGTACGAAGCGTGGCGCGCTGGCCAGTCCAAGGTCGTTGAAGGCATGATGCACGACCATATCGCCTCAACGCTCGATGACCTACGCAAGCAGTTCGAGATCGAACGCGCCGCCGCCAACGGCTGACCAGATTAAGCCGAAATCCGCTTCCGCAGATGGGAAAGCGTGACCTCGAGATGCACCCTGACCTGTTCACTGGCCAGGTCGGCCTTGCCGGACAACCAGGCCCTGAGGATATCGTGATAAGTGATTAAGTCGCGGTCCTCGCGATGGGCCGGCGCCAGGTGCTTGCCAGCATAGAGCTCCGACATTCCATGCAGGCGCCGCATGATTTGCCCCGTCAACGGATTGGCTGCCGTCGAAGACAGGGCAAGGCGGAATAGCCTATTGCGGCGCCCCACCTCATGCCCCGCCCCGTCGGACGTGGCGTCAAGCGCGACAAGGGCGGCCCGCGCCCGGTCGCGCTCGGCGTCACTGGCGTGGATCGCCGCGTAGGCGACCGCGTCCGGTTCGAGCTTCAGGCGCAGGGCATAGACATCCTCTGCGTCTTCGGGGGACAATGAACGGACGAAAAACCCGCGATTCGCCTGCGCGACCAACACACCGTCCTGCTCGAGGCGGATAAAGGCTTCGCGGATCGGGATCTTGCTGACACCGAGTTCCGCCGCCAGCAGATCCTGGCGAACCGGCTGGTTCGGCGGCAGCTTCCCCGCCAGGATCTGGTCCTGGATCTCAGCCAGAATCCGGTTGGCGAGCGTTTGCATCACCAGGCTCATGAGCGTCCCTCTGCGTCACCTGCCTTCGCCGGCGGCGCGCCGCGGCAAAAATGTGACAATTCTTATAATCGTATACGATATCATGTATATAGTATGAAATATCTTTGACAGTTCAAGGGTGTTGTGGCCTCCCTGTGTCAGCTCGATCAACGGGCTGACACAAATGCCCCCGCACGGGGTAGGCAAAATCGGAAGGGGAGTACGATGAGCACAAGCGTAAAGCGTTTGACCTTCATGGCCGGAGCGGCAGTGGCCGCGCTGATGGCCGGCGTATCAACTGAAGCCTTCGCACAGGCGGCGGATAGCACCGCGGCGCCAGACGCGACCCAGGTCGTCGTCACCGGCACGCGCATCCATCGGCCGAACCTTAAGAGCAACAGCCCGATCACCACGGTCGACTCGAAGGAAATCCAGTACGAAGGCGAAACGGCCATCGAGACGGTGCTCAACCGCCTTCCGCAGGTCACCGCGGATGCCAATGAAAACGTATCGAACGGTTCGGACGGCACGTCGAACGTCAATTTGCGCGGGCTGGGCTCAAACCGCAACCTTGTGCTGATTGACGGACAACGCATGTTGCCGACCCTGGCGGTCGACCTCGATTTCATTCCCTCGTCAATGATCAGCCGCGTCGACGTGCTGACCGGCGGGGCCTCTTCGGTCTATGGCTCCGACGCCATTTCTGGCGTCGTCAACTTCGTGCTGAACAAGCATCTGAACGGCGTCAGTCTCGATTCACAGTACAGCATCTATCAACATTCGAACGACGATTCCTACCTGCGCGGCATCCAGACCGCCGCCGGTTATGCCACCGCGCCCAGCCACGTGACCGACGGCGAAAAGTACCAGCTCAACCTGGCGGTCGGCAGCGACCTGGCCGACCATCGCGGCAATATCTCCGCCTATATTGGCTATCGCAGCACCCAGCCCGTCACCCAGGCCGAGCGCGACTATTCGGCGTGCAGCCTTACCGAAAGCGGTTCGAACTTCGTCTGCGGCGGTTCCGGGAACAATGCCTATGGCCGCTTCGATCCTTTGAGCGGGCCGAATGCCGGCGCCGATTACGACAATGCCAAGGACGGCAGCAAGGCCTGGGTCCCCAATGACAGCTCGTTCCTCTACAATACCGCGCCGGTGAACTACATCCAGCGCCAGGACAAGCGCGTCACCTCGGGCGCCTTCGTCAACTACAAGTTCAACGACAAGGTCGAGGGCTATGGCAGCTTCATGTTCATGGACGACCATACCTTCTCGCAGGCGGCGCCCAGCGCCATCTTCCTGGGCACCAACTTCGTCATCAACTGCGACAATCCGCTGATGAGCGCACAGCAAAAGACCCTTTTGTGCGGCTCGACGACGTCAACGGCCGACGCCCACGCCCTGGTCGCCTATCGCGCCGCGACCGGCCCCGGCCGGCGCGACGATCTGCGCCATACCGACTATCGCTATTCCGGCGGCCTGCGCGGCCATTTCAACGACGCCATCACCTATGACATCAGCGCCACGCGCTCGCAGATGGTGCTCGACGAGAACTACCAGAACAATATCGACCCGACCAAGGCCGCCAAGGCGCTGCAGGTGGTGCTGGTCAACGGCACGCCGACCTGCAAGTCGGTGATCGACGGTTCGGACCCGTCGTGCGTGCCGATCGACATCTTCAGCGCCAAGGGTCCTTCGCAGGCCGGCCTGCAATACCTTTATGCGCCGCAATTCACCCATGGCGAACAGGACCTGACCCAGGTCACCGGCTCAGTGAACGCCGATCTCGGCGCCTATGGCGTCAAGTCGCCGTGGGCGGCCGATGGCCTGGCGACCGTGGTCGGCTTCGAACACCGCGTAGAGACCCTGGTATTCAAGGCGGATGCCGTGTCGATTTCACAAGGCTCGCAAAACGCCGACGGCTATGTGAAGAACGACGAACTCTTCACCGAACTGGACCTGCCCGTAGTCCAGGACCGGCCCTTCATCAAGTCGCTGGGCTTCAACGCCGGCTATCGCTACACCAAGTACAATTCGCATTCTTCGACCGAGACCTCGCCGGAAAAGAGCTTCTCGACCTGGAAGATTGAAGGCGACTACGCACCGAACAGCGATGTGCGCTTCCGCATCAGCTATAACCAGGCCGTCCGTGCGCCGAATATCTCCGAGTTGTTCGCGGCGCAAAGCGTCGGCAATGTCAGTGGCGACGACCCCTGTTCGGGCTCAACGCCGGTCGCCTCCCTGGCCAAGTGCCAGGCCTCGGGCGTAACGGCTGCGGAATACGGCCATATCGTCGAATGCCCGGCCTCGGTCTGCGACGCCCTGGGCGGCGGCAACCCTGCCCTGGATCCGGAAACGGCCAAGACCCTGACCTATGGCCTGGTCTTCACACCCAGCCAGGTGCGCAACCTGCAAGTGTCGATCGACTATTTCAACATCGAGGTCGACAACTATATCAGCTCGGTCGATCCCGAACTAATCATCGACGAATGCGTCAATGGCGGCAACACCTTCTTCTGCGGCCTGGTCCATCGCGACCACGCGTCGGGCGGTATTCTGTTCGGCACGAACGGCTACCTCGTCTCGACCAACGTCAATACCGGCTACCTGAAGACCGCCGGCATCGACCTGGCCGCCAACTACCGCCTGGACATCGCCCGCGCCGGCCGCCTCGACTTCGATTTCGCCGGCACCTGGCTGCAGAAGAAGGTCACCGAGCCCCTGCCCGGCCTGCCCAGCTATGACTGCAAGGGCCTGTTCGGCTCGACCTGCGGCGAGCCCTCGCCGGTGTGGCGCCACAACCTGCGCACCACCTGGACGATGCCGGGCGACACGACCACCCTGTCGCTCAACTGGCGCTATACGGGCAAGGTCGACGTCTCGACCAAGGTCAGCGGCGCGACCAGCGCGGTCACCCCGTCGATCAAGGCCTACAACTACATCGACCTGGCCGGCACCTGGAGCGTCGGCCACGGCGTCGTGCTGCGCGGCGGGGTCAACAACCTGTTCGACCTGGCGCCACCGGCGATCTCGGCGGGCCTGCTGCAGGCCTTCGGCAACGGCAACACCTATCCCGGCGTCTACGATCCGATGGGCCGGATGGTCTTTGTCGGCCTGTCCGCCAAGTTCTGATCGACCAAGCTTCAACCCAGATCCCGGGTCCGTCATGACCCGGGATTTTCCACATCCGGAACAGCCTCATGACCACACCCATGCTCGTCGATCTCGTCGCCCACCGCCTGGCGGTCGCGTCCAGCGCCGTCAAGGCTGGCAAGCGGACACAGCTGTGCGCCCCCAAGGGCCTGAACACGCACGAATGGACCCTGCTCCTCCTGCTGAAGAACCTCGGCCCCAGCGGGCCGCATACCCTTATCGACAAGGGCCGGATGGACAAGGTGACCGTGTCGCGCACCGCCCAGGCCCTGCAAAGACAAAGGCTGATCCGCCGCCGGCCGTCCTATACCGACCATCGCTCGCACATCCTGGAACTGACCGAACAGGGCATCGCAATGGTCGAGACCCTGGCGCCCGCCGCGCTGGATTACGAACGGGTGCTATTCCACGACTGGCAACCGGGCGAGATCGAAGACTTCAAGCGGCTGTTGCGCAAGATAGAGCGTACGGCCCTGGCAGTTGGCGGATAATCCGCCGCCGCCCCGGCTTAAAAGAACACGTCGCTGCCCGTTTTGATCCGGTCCAGCACGACCATGGACGTGTAGGATTTGACGCCCGGATTGTCCGCCAGAAGACGTCGGGTCCGCGTTTCATATTCCTGCATGCTGGGGACCAGCATGATGAGGACAAAGGCCAAATCTCCGGTGACGCGATAGCACTGCTGGATTTCAGGCGCCGCGAGGAACGTCGCACGCAGTTTGTCGATTTCGGCCGACCCCGCGCTTATGGCGGAGACTTCGACGACGACGGTGATGTTCTGACGGACAGCGTCCGGCTCCAGGATGGCGACATTCGCCTTGATGACCCCGCCCCCTTCCATTCGCGCGATACGCCGCTGCACCGCAGGTGCGGACAACCCCACGCGTTCGCCGATCTCGCGCTGCGGCGCCTTGTTGTCCCGTTGCAGGATACGCAAGATGCTGCGGTCGTGAGCGTCTAACTCGATTTCCATCATTTCCGTGAACATTTGTTGCGCCAACAGTCCCGAAATATAGCGCAAATTTCGCGTTTTCCGAACTAATGTTTCGCTTCGGTGAAATTCTGTAAGGCGCCCGCCCTATGTCCCTCCAGACCTGGCTCTTGTATTTTGCGACGGTGTTTTTGCTGAGCGGTACGCCGGGACCGAACATGTTGCACGTGTTGTCACGCAGTGTCCGGTTTGGTTTTCTACGCACCTTGCCGGCGATGGCCGGCTGTGGTGCCGCGGTCATCACGGCCTTGATCGCGTCGGCGGCCGGGCTCGCCGCAGCTCTGCAGGCTTCGCCCATACTGTTTGCCATCATTCGGTATCTCGGGGTGGCCTATCTCGTCTGGCTGGGCGTGAAAGCCTGGATGGACAAAGGCGAAGCGGCAACGCCCCTCGAAGGCGCGCCAGTCCATCACCCGGCCTGGGCCCTTTTCCGGGGCGGGTTCCTGATCAGCATTTCCAATCCGAAGCTGTTGCTGTTTGCCGCGGCGTTCCTGCCGCAGTTCATAAACCAGTCGGCGCCGACCTTGCCGCAGTTCGTCATTTTGATCGCCACGTTCGGCGCCATCGAGACGTTCTGGTACATGCTCTACGCGCTCGGCGGTCAAAAACTGGCCGGGTATCTGAAACGCCCGGCGCTCAACCGGCTCTTCAACCGGGTCACCGGGACAATGTTCTTCGGTTTCGGGGCGCTGCTGCTAAAGGCCAAGGCCTGAAGGCTGGCGCCGCACCATGGCTGCTCGCGTCAAGGCCGTCCTTGAAAGGGCGGCTTTCCATCCGCCTGGCCGCGATGCAACTCATCCATTGCCGTGACAAGTGACAGTGAGCCGAGTTCTCCAATGACGAACCTTAGTCCGGTCGAGCCGTCTGCCTTTATAACGGCCTGAGCCCCCAAGGCGCAGTCCTTCGTCGTCAAGCGAGATATGGACGCGCTGGCAGCTTGCTGACGTTGGGTGGCTATCGCGGCGGAAACCGTCGTCGTGTCCTGGCCATCAGCCAAGGCGCCAACAACCTGTCTTCCAATCGCCAGATAATCGTCTTCCTTTGCCGACTTTTGAAAGCAGCCCATCAAGGCCTCCTCGGGGGATTCAGCATGGGCCGCGAGCGGCAAAAAAGTGGACGCGTTGACGGCAGCCAAAACGGCCAGGAGAATTGGAAATCGGCTCATAGATCCCTCCGCATACGGCTCAGATAACGTATACAGTATCCAATCGGCCCGCAATCGAAATGCGCCCTATGGTTGCCCCGACCTTTAACGATGGGATGGAACGAACGGCCGTCAGATGCCAAAGACTACGCCTGTAAACTAATTATCTCGCTGGGGTTGACTTTAGACTACACGTGTAGTCTTTCAAGTGAGCGTCAACGCGGCGGAAAGGGCAATCCGAATGCCAAAGGTCACGATACTCACGCCTTTGCGCCTGAGATGTCCGGGATGCCTTGTAGCATTCGTATCGAGTAGGTCGGCGTCATTCCCCTCACTTACATAAGCGGGTTGCCAGGGTGGATGACTGTATAGAAATCAAATATTTCAAGGCTGGCGTCGATGCCTGGCGCCCAGCCGATGCCGCTCCGGAGCCGATCCGCGGCCAGAATATCGTCCGCGCCGGCGCCCACAACCGCGAATTGGTCATGCACCATATCCGCGCCAAGGGGCCGATTTCGCGGATCGAACTAGCGCACCTGACCGGCCTGACCCAGCCCGGGGTCTTCAAGATCGCCAAGGACCTGCTGCACGAAAACTGGCTGCTCACCACCCGTATCAAGGACGGTTCCAAGGGCCAGCCGACCTCCCTTTTGTCGATCAATCCCAACGCGGCCTTCGCCATCGGCGTCAATATCGACCGCGACCATGTCACATGCGTTGTCCTCGACTTCGGCGGCACGGTGCACGACACGATCCGCCATGACATCCCCCACGCCACACCAACCGAGGTGAGGCGCCTCTTTGCGGCCAGTTATGCCCGCCTCCTGGGAGAATCGCCCGCCCCGCGGAATATCGTCGGCATCGGCGTGTCGATGCCGGACGATTTCACGCAAGGCCATGCCCAGGCGTTGGGTGCGCTATGGCGCGGCACCGCCGTCGCCCGCCTGTTCGACGGCATAAGCGACCTGCCCGTCGCGCGTGAAACCGATACAGCGGCGGCGGCCATCGGCGAAATGACCTTCGGCGCCAGGCTGGAGGTCAATACCTTCTTCTATCTTTATCTCAGCACCGGCCTGAGCGGCGGCCTGGTCATCAATCGCGCCTATGTCCGCGGCAGTCATGGCCGCGGCGGCGAACTGGGCTATCTGCCCCAGGTCAATCCCTTCCGCTCGACGCGCACGGCGCTGGGCCAGCCGGTCGAACGCGTTGTTTCGCTGACCGGCCTGCTGGAGGCGCTGAAGGCAGCCGGCCTTGACATAGCGCAGATCGACGCCGCCGATCTCGATGACGGCAAGGTCCAGGCTGTGATCGATAACTGGGCGCGCGACGCCGCCGACCTGCTCTATTTCCCGATCCTGTCGATCCTCCACGTCATCGATCCAGACGCCATCCTGATCGGCGGCCACCTGCCCACGACCATCGTCGAGCGGCTGGCCTGGGAGGTCAACAAGCGCGTCTCGCTGAACCTAGGCACGCACGGACAGGCCAGGGCCGTCCGCCCAGGCCGGATCAGCGCCAATGCGGCGGCCGTTGGCGCCGCGGTCGTGGCCTTCCGCGACCTGTGGGACCGGGACTTCGCAGATTGATTTCGCGACCTGCCCAGCAAAAAGGCGCTTCCGAACCGGAAGCGCCTTTTCGATTCAGCCCTGCCGGGCTTCCTTGCGTATCCGGCTATTCCAGCGGCCGTAGCTGAAATAGAAGACCAGGCCAATCGCCATCCAGACCAGGGTGAAGATCTGACTCTGGATGCGCAGGCCGCTGAAGATGAAGATGCAGCCGGCAATGGCCAGGGGTCCGGTCAGCCAGAAGACCGGCGTCTTAAAGACGCGCTTCAGTTCGGGCTTTTTCACGCGTAGCACGATCATCGACAGGCAAACGGCGACGAAGGCGATCAGCGTACCGGCGTTCGACAGCGAGGCGATCTCTTCCAGCGGCACGAAGCCGGCGAAGACGGCGACGAACAGGCCGGTCAGCAGGGTGATCAGGGCCGGCGCGCCCTTTGAGTTTACCTTGGCGACGACCGACGGCAAGAGGCCGTCGCGCGCCATGACGAAGAAGATGCGGCTTTGGCCGTACATCATGACCAGGATGACCGACGGCAGGGCGACGATGGCGGCCAGGCCGACCAGGCCGGCGACCAGCGGGTGATTGACCGAGCGCAGGATGTGCGGCAGCGGCTCGCCCGAGGCGGCGATTTCCTTGAACGGCAAGGCGCCCACGGCGGTCGCCGCCACCAGCATGTAGATGACGGTCGAGACGGCCATCGAGCCCATGATGCCGATCGTCAGGTCGCGATTGGGGTTCTTGGCCTCTTCCGACGAGGTCGAGACGGCGTCGAAACCGAAGAAGGCGAAGAAGACGACGGCGGTCGCCGCCAGGATGCCGACCTTCTTGTCGCCCACCTGGTGCGCCAAATAGCCGAACGGGGCAAAGGGATCGTAATTGCCCGCCTTAATCGCCGGGAACGCCAGGAAGACGAAGGCGCCCAGCGCCACGATCTTGATGATGACCAACAGGATGTTGAGCGTGGCGCTTTCACGCGCCCCGACCAGCAACAGGCCCATGACCGCCAGTGACACCAACACGGCCGGCAGATTGACCAGGCCGCCGGCGAATGGCCCATTCAGCAAGGCCGCCGGCAGGTGCAGGCCCAGCCCCTGCTCCAGCCAACCGACCAGGTGCGCCGACCAGCCGACCGCCACGGTCGAACAGGCCAGGCTATATTCCAGGATCAGGGCCCAACCGACGATCCAGGCGATGATCTCGCCCAGCGCCGAATAGGAATAGGTATAGGCCGAACCGGCCGTCGGGATCAGGGTCGCCATCTCGGTATAGGCCAGCGCCGCGGCGGCGCAGACGATGCCGCAGGCGGCAAAGGCCAGGATCACGCCCGGGCCCGCCAAACCGGCGCCGACACCGGTCAGGGTATAGATGCCGGTGCCGATGATACCGCCGATGCCGAGCGCGATTAGGTGCGGCCAGCTCAGCGTCTTGGCCAGCGCCTTGCCGTCCGCCTCCGCGCGTCCCAGGGGTTTAAGAGGCCCGAACACTCCCATGATGTCTTCCTTTGTAGGGTCACCCGCCCCAAATTGCGGGATTATTTGATATCAATTGTTACGTTCAGACCACGGACATGTCCAGTGGGCGTTACCTGTCGGTTGCAGGCGCCAGTTCCACAGTCGCCCCGGTGGCCGTCAGCGGGATGGTATAACCCCCGCGTTCGGCCGTTGCCGCCGTCGTCAGATGATAGGGCTTACCGTCCTTCGTCGTCGTGGTGATGTCAAGGAAGGCCTGCGGCGTATGGGCGTCGGCCGGCGCCAGGTCGATGCCGACCTGGCCGGTCTTCGGATTATACGACACGTGTTCGAAACGGCCTGCGTTCAGGGTCAGCCACAGGCCGGCCGGCGCGACGAAGACGCGCGTGCGGGCGCTGTCCTTCGGCGTCAGCGTCACGATCCCCTTGGCCTGTTCGACATTGCCGCCGAAGCCCAGCCAGCCGAAGGTCGGGTGGTCGACCAGGTAGGACGCCGTCGAATAGGCGTGGGCGAAGAAGCTCATGCCGTAGTCGCCGCTGATGCCGTCGAACGCCATCATGTCCGGGAAGGAGTGGAAGGCCGCCGAGCCGAAGCCGTCGGCGTCGATATTGCTCAGCGAGCCCATCAGGCCGCCATAGGCGACGCGCAGCAGGTAGAAGTCTTTCGGGTCGTCGCGGTAGGATTCGAACAGCGGGATGGCGTTGTTCGACGAGCCGTAGTGGTGCAACTGGCGCTCGATACGTTCGGTCTTGCCGGCATAGAGGAAGTCCCAGAAGCGCCGCGCCGAGCCGTTATAGCCCCAGTGCGGGATGGCCGGATCGTAGGCCAGGATGACTTCGCGGGTTGAGACGGCCTTGTCGTCGTGGCCGAAATATTTCATCCAGTCATAGACTTCGGACTGGCCGGTCGAATCCCACGGCATTTCCGAACCGAAGGGGTATTTTTGCGTCACCCACTGATCGGCGCGCGTCTTCATCATCGCTTCGATCGTCGCCGCCTCGTCGGTCATGCCCTCGCGCTTGAGATCATTCAGGATGGCGACGAAGACATTGCCCTCCATCTGGCCGAACTGGGTGTAATAGGGCGCATCCGTCATCATCGCCTTGGTCGTCTCGGCGGCGCGGGTCAGATAGGTCTGCCAGGTCTGCTGGGTCGCCATGCCCGGATGGTAGCGGGCGATATGATACAAGGACCACCAGGTCGCGGCGACGTGGGGATAGTTGTACGACCGGCCAAGGTCGGCGGCGCCCTCAGGGTTCCACGACTCCCAGCTCTTCCAGTTCTTCCTGGGATCGTAGGTGCCGGCCGGGAACTTGTCCGGATCGTAGTAGAAGATGCTCTTGTGCACGCCGTACTTGGTCGGGCCGTCGGCGACCTGGATCTGGCCCCACAGGGTCTGGTTGGCGAAGGTCTCGAACTTGGCGACTTCGTCCGGATTGGGATTATCCATCTCCTTCATCGCCGCCGCCAGGTAGGACCCGGCGCCGCCCTCGTCGCTCAGCCCCGACACCCAGACGCGCGTGTCGTCGGCGTCGATTTTCTGTTCGTCGCGGTCATAGGTCATGATCGAGGGCGAGCGGTGGAACGGATCGTTCGGCACGTCGAACCACTGCCTGGTCGTCAGGAAATGCCCCATGGTGTCGACCACGGCCTGCTCGGGCGGCGTGACCAGGTATTGCACGGTCTGCACGGAACCGTCGGCATAGGTCAGGGTCAGGCGTACCCGGCCGGCCGTTTTGCCGGTCAGGACGTATTTGATCCAGCCCTTGGCGGCCGGCTGTGCCGCGCCGACGTCCAGGGCGCCTTCCGGCGAGACGGCGACCGCCTTGACGGGCTTGGGGCTATGGACGAACAGGGTCGCCGGCATGTCAGTCGGCACGATATAGCCGGGCACGCCGATGGCGACGGGGCGGTCATTGGCAATCAGGGTGTCCTCGATGCCGCGGATCGATTTCGACGTCACCAGGCGCACGCCGATGGTCCGCGTCTCGCCGGGCTTCAGCACCAGGCTCGACGGTTCGTTCCATTGCTGGACACCCTTCCAGTCGGTGTCGGCGAAGCCCTTCGACGCCACCATCCAGTCGTAGAAGCCTTCGAACGTCATGCTGCGTCGCTGCAGGTCATTATAGATCACCGGCGAGCCGTCGCGGTTGCGG
>FTKT01000652.1_pt2 | contig 11876 bp, 10 predicted proteins | sample 1658271 | NCBI WGS metagenome assembly FTKT01 (sample SAMEA3914811, study PRJEB12502) | metagenome | biome: forest; material: soil | place: Canada | collected 2011-08-04 | depth 0.3 m | reverse complement strand
CCGCGCTGGATGTCGCCCTTGGCGTCGGCGATGACCTTGCCGTGCTCGGAGGACAACAAGGCCGCCAGTTCGTCCATGTGGGCTTCGATCAAGGCCTTCCAGGCGAACATGACGCGCGCGCGCCGTTGCGGGTTCATCTGCGCCCAACCGATTTGCGCCTTGGCGGCCGCCTGGATGGCGGTATCGACTTCGGCGGCGGTGGCCAGGGCGACATGCGCCTGGACCTGACCGGTATTGGGATCATAGACATCGCCGAAGCGGCCCGATTGACCCGCCGTGGATTTACCGTTCACATAGTGATGGATGTCGCGCATTTGGGATTAAGCCGCCTTCAGTTTCCGTGCGGCTTGAATCTTAGCCTGCGCCATCAGATCGGCAATCTCGAAGGTCATGGCTTCACCCGATTGTGCACGGGCAAAGATGTCGTCGAGGCGGCCGCCGATGCGATCGACCGCGGCCAGCACGACGGCCTCTTCGTTATTTCCGGAAATCTCGCCCGACACCATGATGATGCCGCCGGCATTGATGACGTAGTCGGGGGCATAGAGCACGCCGCGACGCGCCAGGATGCGGCCGGCTTCGGGCGTCAGCAACTGGTTGTTGGCGGCGCCGGCGACGATGCGCCCCCCCAGATGCGCGGCGACGTCCTCGCTGATCGCGCCCCCGAGCGCGCACGGGGCAACCACGTCGACGTCCTGCATCAGGATGTCGTCGACATGGGCGGCGGTAGCGCCGAAACGTACCTGGGCCTCGACGACGCGATCGGCATGGATGTCGGCGACGACCAGCGTGGCGCCACGCGCCGCCAGTTCTTCGCAGAGATACATGCCGACATGGCCCAGGCCCTGGACGGCGACCTTGATGCCGTCGAGATCGCGGCGATTCATCGCCGCTTTGACCGCGGATTCGATACCGACGCGCACGCCGCGCGCCGTGAAGGGCGACGGATCGCCACCCGATTTGCCGTTCCCGCCCGAGATGCCGGACACGTACTTCGTCTGGGTGGCGATAGTCTCCATATCGGCGACCGAGACGCCGACGTCCTCGGCGGTGATGTATTGCCCAGCCAGGCCGTCCACGGCGCGGCCGAACGCCTTGAACACCGCGACGCGGTTTTCCGGCGATACCGGCCCGCAGATGACCGCCTTGCCGCCGCCCATGGGCAGGTCGGCCATGGCGTTCTTGTAGCTCATACCCTTCGACAGGCGCAGCGCATCGACCAAGGCGGCCGAGTCGCTGTCATAGGTCCACAGCCGGCAACCGCCCGCCGCCGGGCCCATGGCCGTCGAATGGACCGCGATAATAGCCTTCAGGCCGGTCGCGGCGTCCTCGACCATCGTTACCTTTTCGTGGCCGTCATAGGCGGGCAGATCAAACATGTACGGATTCCTTGGTCTTTTTTGAGAGCGTCCATTGGCTGGACGTCGGTGTGGATGCAGTTTCGAACGCCGCAAGAAGTTCGGCGCGCTTGGTTTCGGCCTTTTCGAGGTTGGCCAGCTTGATATGGCCGAAGCCGCGGATCTCTTCCGGCAGGCTGGCCAGGGCCACGGCCGCGTCGAGGTTGTGGGCGGCGAGTTCGGTATTCAGGCGAGCGACAAGGCGCTGATAGTCGGCGACCAGGCGACGCTCGGCCTTGCGTTCGGTCGTGTAGCCGAAGACATCGAGCGCGGTGCCACGCAGGCCCTTCATCGCTTTCAGCATCGCAAAGGCCTGGAAGACCCATGGGCCGAACTTGCGCTTTTTGGGCAAGCCGGTGTGCGGGTCCTTTTCGGCGAACAAGGGCGGCGCCAGGAAGACGCTGATCTTATCCGGGTTCTCGAACTGCTCGGCCAGGGACCGCTTGAAATCCGGATCGCAATAGAGCCGCGCAACTTCGTATTCGTCCTTGTAGGCCATCAACTTATAGGCGTTGCGCGCCACGGCTTCGGTGAACCGGCGCGCCCCCAGGGGCGCTTCGGCCTGGCGGGCGGCATCGACCAGGGCGCGGTAGGACGCGGCATAGGCGGCATTCTGATAGGCCGTCAGGTCGGCGGTGCGATCCTCGATGAAGGCGGCCAAGTCGAAGGGCTTGTCTTCAGTCTTTTCGGGTTCCAGACGCCCCGCCACATAGGCACGACCGATATTGAAGGCGCGCAGATTGGCCGTGACCTCGGCGCCGTTCAGCTTGATAGCGGCTTCGATGGCGGCGCGCGACAGCGGCAGAGTGCCCGCCTGCCAGGCGGCGCCCCACATGATCATCAGGGCATAGACGGCGTCGCCGAGATATTGCCGCGACAGGCCGGCCGCGTCGAACGTCGTCAGGGTCTTGACCGCCGTCCTGACCTTGCGGGTCATGGCGAACTGATCGAACACCGTATTGGTGTTCAGCGTGAATTCCGCCGTCGGCGTCAGGCGCGAATTGAGGAAGCCCGTCGTATGCGCGGCATCCATCAAAGGCAGGGTCGACTTGCCGTGCGCCGTGACCATGTCGGCGGCGATCAGCACATCGGCTTCGCCCAGGGGGATGCGACCGCCCGGGATCGTGGCGCCGGCCTTCATCAAACGAATGTGGGCGTCGACCGCCCCGCCGCGCTGGGCCAGGCCGATCTGGTCGACACACAGCACTTCCAGCGCGTCGATGTGCGCGGCCATGCCCATCATGGCGGAAAGCGAGGTCACGCCCAGGCCACCGATGCCAGTCAGGACGACATTGAACGGCTGGTCGGTCAGGGCCGCGGGTGCGGCTTCGGGCAGGCCGGCGATCAGGTGATCGATCGCCGCGGGCTCGGAGCGCTTCAGTTCGGCACCGGCCAGCGACACGAAGGACGGGCAGAACCCCTTGACGCACGACGTGTCGATATTGCACGCCGACTGGTCGATCTCACGCTTGCGGCCAAGCTCGGTTTCCTTGGGGCCGACGGCGATGCAGTTCGACTTGGCGGAACAGTCGCCGCAGCCTTCGCAGACCTTGGCATTGATGAAGATGCGTTCCTTGGTCTTCGGCGCCAAGCCGCGCTTGCGGCGGCGGCGCAACTCGGTGGCGCACATCTGGTCGTAGATCAGGACCGTCGTGCCCTTGATCGCCTTCAGCTCGGCTTCGGCGACTTCGAGATCGTCGCGATGAAAGAAGCTGACCTTGGCCGGCATGCCCGGCGCGTTGCGCCAGCGGTCCGGCTTGTCCGAAACCATGATGATGCGTTTGACGCCCTCGGAGGCGACCTGCTTGGCCACCGTCACCGGGTGCAGTTCGCCGTCGACGTGCTGGCCGCCGGTCATGGCGACGGCGTCGTTGTACAGGATCTTGTAGGTGATGTTGACGTGGGCGGCGACCGCCTGGCGGATGGCCAGCAGGCCCGAATGGAAATAGGTGCCGTCGCCCAGGTTGGCGAAGATGTGCGGCTCGTCGGTGAATGGCGCCTGGCCGACCCAGGTCACGCCTTCCCCGCCCATATGGGTGCAGATTTCCGAATGCCGGTTCGGCATGAATTGCACCATGTAATGGCAACCGATGCCGGCCGTGGCGCGCGAGCCTTCGGGCACGGTGGTCGAGGTGTTGTGCGGGCAACCGGCGCAATAGAACGGCTTGCGCGCATGCAGCGGCACGACGCTGTCCTTGACGGCCGTGCGCGCCCGCAGGCTGTCGGCGATGGCGCGGCGGTCTTCGGTTTGCGACATCGCCGGCAGGGCGGCGAACAGGGCCAGCGCCACATTGACCGTATCGAGATCCAGCGTATCGCGAACCAGTGGCTGGCCGTGAGCGTCCATTTTGCCGATCACCACCGGACGGCGGCCGTCGGGCAGGCCATACAGCACGGTCTTCAACTGATGTTCGATCAGGTCGCGGCGCTCCTCGACGACCAGGACGGTTTCCAGGCCCTCGGCGAAATCGCGCGCCGCCACCGGATCGAGCGGCCACACCAGGCCGACCTTCCACAGGCGCAATCCCATGTCGGCGGCTTCCGCGTCGCTGATCTTCAGAAGGCGCAGCGCGTCCAGCACATGCAGGAACCCCTTGCCCGAAGTGGCGATGCCGAAACGCGGCTTGGCGGCATCACGCACGACGCGGTCGAAACCGTTGGCACGGACAAAGGCCTGGGCCGCCGGCAGGCGATGATGACGGTGGCGCAGTTCCTTGGCCTCGGCCAAGTCGTTCAGGCGGATGTTCAAGCCACCGTCGGGCAGGTCATAGTCGGGGATGCGCGTATAATAACGCGACATGTCCAGCGTCGCCGAGGTCGAAGCGTCCATCAAATCGGCGATGGTCTTGATGCCGACCCAGCAACCGGAATAGCGCGACAGCTGGATGCCCTTGGCGCCGAATTCGATGACCTCGTCGATGGTCGATGGCGACAATACCGGCATTTCGGCGTCGGCAAAGGCGAATTCCGACTGGTTGGGCAGGGTCGAGGACTTGCAGGAATGGTCGTCGCCGGCCAGGGCCAGAACGCCGCCCAGGGCGGAGGTCCCGGCGAAATTACCGTGCTTGAAGACGTCGCCGGTCCGGTCGACACCCGGGCCCTTGCCGTACCACAGGCCGAAAACGCCATCGCGCGTATGACCGTCGAACAGGGGGACGTGCTGGGTGCCCCAGACCGCCGTGGCGCCCAGGTCCTCGTTGATGCCACGCTGGACGACGATGTCGTAGGCTTTCAGCAGCTTGTCCGCCTGGGCTAGCTGCATGTCGTAGGTGCCGAGCGGCGAGCCGCGATAACCGGAAATAAAGCCCGCCGTGTTCAGGCCGCGCGCGCGGTCGATTTGACGGATCAACATGGGCAACCGGACCAGGGCCTGGACGCCGGTCATGAAGGCCCGGCCGTTCTCCAGCTCGTACTTATCCGCGAGTGTGACCTCAGCGCGCATGGCATACCCTGTTGCTTATAATTTCAGATGAGACTACTCCAACCGTCAGGAAAAGGCTTCCGAAGTGCGGGCGCGAAACCCTGGTATTCAGAAAATTTTTCCGCGATTATGCAAAACTGAAGAAAATAACTCTATCGCAGCGCACAAATGCCAACGAAACGTACCAAGGGCGCCTATGATCTCGATGAGATCGATCGCAAGATTCTTAGACTATTGCGTGAAAACGGCCAATTGACGACCCAGGACATCTCGGCCCAGGTCGGACTGTCGGCGACACCGTGCTGGTCGCGCATCAAGCGATTGGAAGAGGCCGGCGTCATCGCCGGCTATGTGGCCCTGCTCAGTCCTGAACGTATCGGACGGCCTCTGTCGGTCATCGTCGAAGTCAATCTGGAGCAGCACGACGACGAGAAGATCGAATCCTTCTCGCGCCACCTGGCGCAATTGCCCGAGGTGACCGATGCTTACCTGACCACCGGCGAGTACGACTATGTCATCATCGCCGCGGTCGAGGACACGGAGGATTACGAAGCGTTCCTGCGCAAGCGGTTGCTGAAGTTCCCGGGCATCCGCCACACCCGCTCGACCTTTTGCCTGCGCCGGCTTAAGCGCGACGCCTCGCCGAGTATCTAGGCCGTCGCCACGGTCTCCAGCGCCAGGGCGTGCAGCGGCCCGGCCAGCAGGTCGGCCAGGGCCTTGTTGACCAACTGGTGCTGGCGCACGCGCGGCAGGCCGTTGAAAGCGTCTGAGACGATGCGGGCGCGATAGTGGTCGCCGTCACCGGCCAGGTCGGTGATCGTCACCTCGGCGCCCGGAAAGGCCTGCTCGATCCGCGCCTGAAGCTCGCTTTGCGCAATGGCCATGATGTTCCTCGTTCGACGATCCAATACCGGCGACGGCTTTACCAGCGCGCGTGCCCGTTGTCACGGCCCGACCGCCCTTATCGGCCTATGGCAATAAGGCCACATATGGCAGAATTATGACAGATAAGCTTGACGCCGCGTCAGGCCTATTGACGGCCGTATCGACGCGTGATCAACCTTATGAAGGTTCGGAAACCCTTGCCAACGAAGGCCCGGCGAACCTTTTCCCTGATGATGATGATGCGGCGACAACGAAGTGGCTGGGCATCGGCTCACAGTCTGTCTTCAGCGTCCATTTACCACAATCGCAACATCATTTGCGCCTCGCGAACAACCCTGGATGGGTTTTTCCGGCGAGCCCGCACACTCAAGGACTGCCCACCATGTACCGTACCGTTTACAGGACACACCTGACCAAATCTCACCTGCTATTGGGCGCCAGCCTGATCGCTGCCACGGTCGCCCTGGCCGCCCTGCCCGGCGCCGCCGAAGCCAAGGCCAAACCGCACGCCACCAGCCAAGCCGACCTCAAGGCCCAGATCATGGCCGAGACGCAAAAGCTGCTCGACGCCCAGCGCGCTCAGTTCCAGCAGGACGAAGCCGCCAAGCAGGCGCAGATCGACGCGCTGCAGGCCAAGGTCGACACGCTTACCAGCCAGTTGCAGACCGAACAGACCAAGGTCGCCGCCATTCCGCCGGTCCCGACCATCGCGCAAATAACGCCGCAAGTCATCGCGGCCATGCCCAAGCCCGACGCCACGGCCAGCGACAAGAAAGGTACACCGTCGATCGCCAGCAATGACGGCGCTTTCACCATCGCCTTCCACGGCATCATGCAGATGGACGCCGCCAGCTATAGCCAGGACAAGGGCTTGCCGGCCGCCGTCACCAATCGCGACCTGAATTCCGGCACGGACCTGCGCCGCGCCCGCATCGGCATCAACGGCAAGCTGTTCAGCGATTTCGACTATAATTTGCTGGCGGAATTCGGCGGTTCCGGCGCCGAGGATGCCGGCCGCTTCCAGGAAATCTGGCTGCAATATTCCAAGTACCAGCACGTCAAGTTCCGCGTCGGCGCCTATCCGCCGCTGGTCGGCCTGGAAGACGCCGCCTCGACTAATTCCATGCCCTTCCTGGAACGCCCCGCGTCTTCGGAAGTCGCCCGCTCGATCGCCGCCGGCGACTATCGCATGAGCGCTGGCGTTTTCGGCAACGGCGACCACTGGCTCTATTCGTTCGCTCTGACCGGCAATACCATCTCGACCCTGAACACCCAGGCGACCGCCTTCACCGCGCCGAGCTTCGACGAACAGTTGGGCATCGCCGCCCGGATCGCCGGTACGCCGCTGCACGGCAAGGACTGGCTGATCCACGTCGGCGTCAACTATGTCGCGGCGATCAATCCGGCCGATGCCGGGACCGCGGCAGCCGTGCGCTACCCGATCCAGTTGCGCGACCGTCCGGAACTGCGCGTCGACGGCACCCGCCTGATCGACACCGGCGCGCTCAACGCCCAGAACGCTGCTTCGACCGGCTTCGAACTGGCCGGCCAGTACAAGGGCCTGTTCGCCCAGGGCGAAACCTTCCACTATACCGTGACGCGGTTCAACCCGGCGACCGGCGCCACCAATCCGGACTTCGACGGCTGGTACGTCGAAGGCGGCTGGTCCCTGACCGGCGAGGCCCGCAAGTACAATACGGCCACCGCCGGCTTCGACGGCATCACCCCGCGCGTCAATTTCGATCCGAAATCGGGCAACTGGGGCGCCTTCGAACTGGTGGCGCGCTATTCGACGCTGGACCTGAACTATCACGACACGGCAAGTGTCGCCGCCGACCGCGTGCTGGGTGGCCAGCAGGACATCACCGCGCTCGGCCTCGACTGGCAACTGAACCCGGCCGTGCGTTTTGTCTTCCAGGGCCAGGAAGTCAAGATCGACCGGCTGAATACCGCTGGCGCTCAGACCGGACAAAAGTATAATAGCTACGCGGTCCGCAGCCAGTTCAACTTCTAAACGTCCAAGAGGGGTTTATCATGAAGCGTCTGAAATACGGCTGCGCCGTCGCCTGTGCGACCCTGGCCCTGGTAGCGGGCGCTTCAGCCCCCGGCTTGGCCCGGGCCGGCGACGTCCCGGTGGCCGTCGCCGCCAACTTCACCGAGCCGGCCAAGGACATCGCCGCCGCCTTCGAAAAGAAAACCGGCAACCATGTCGTGATGAGCTTCGGCGCCTCGGGCGCCTTCTTCAGCCAGATCGAACAAGGCGCGCCGTTCGAGATCTTCCTCAGCGCCGACGCCGAACGCCCGACCAAGCTCGAGGCCGACGGCTTCGGCATCAAGGGCACGCGCTTCGTCTATGCCTACGGGCAACTGGTGCTGTGGAGCCCGACGCCCGGTCTGGTCGACACCCAGGGCGCCGTCCTGGCCCGCGGTAATTTCGACCATCTTTCGATCGCCGATCCGGCGGCTGCCCCCTACGGTCTGGCCGCGGTCGAGACGCTGAAGAAGCTGAACCTCTACGACAAGCTGTCGCCCAAGATCGTCAAGGGTGCCTCGATCGCCCAGGCCTTCACCTTCGTGCAATCCAAGGCCGCCGATCTTGGTTTTGTCGCCCTGTCGCAGGTCATCAAACAGACCGGCGGCTCGGAATGGATCGTGCCGCACGACGACTATACCCCCATCGACCAGCAGGCCGTCCTGCTGAAGCCCGGCGCCGCCGACCCGGCAGCCAAGGCCTATCTCGACTTCCTGAAATCGCCGGAGGCGCTGACGATCATCAAGTCTTACGGCTACGACGTGAAGTAGCCATATGGATTGGGGGGCTCTGGACAGTGCGATACGGGTGACGGTGGCCCTGGCCGCCGTGACCACGCTTGTCCTGTTGGTCGTCGCGACGCCCCTGGCCTGGTGGTTGTCGCGCGGCAAGGGTTTGCTGCGTGACGTCGCCACCGCCCTGTTCGCCCTGCCGATCGTCCTGCCGCCGACCGTGCTCGGCTTTTATCTGCTCGTCGCGCTGGGCCCGCAAAGCCCGTTGATGGTGCTGCTGCATCCCTTCGGCATCAAGACGCTCGATTTTTCCTTTGCCGGACTGGTCATCGGTTCGGTGATCTATTCCCTGCCCTTTGCCGTCCAGCCGATCCGCAACGCCTTTGAAAACATCGGCGAGCGGCCGTTCGAAGTCGCCGCGACGTTGGGCGCCTCTTACTGGGACCGTTTCTGGACCATCGCCCTGCCCCTGGCGCGCAAGGGTTTCCTGACCGCCGCCGTGCTGGTCTTTGCGCATACGGTCGGCGAATTCGGCGTCGTGCTGATGATCGGCGGCGCCATTCCCGGCAAGACCGAGGTCGTATCGGTGCGCATCTACGACCTGGTCGAGCACCTCGACTGGCCGGGCGCGCATCGCCTGGCCGGCGGCTTGCTGGTCTTTGCCTTTGTCGTTCTGCTCAGCCTGCTGGTCATCGACCGCAAATGGACAAGAAGGGCGAAGGCATGATCGACATTTCGCTCAAGGGACCGCACCTCGACGCCGCCTTCACCGTGCCTACCGACGGCGTCACCGCCATTTGGGGCCCGTCCGGTGCCGGCAAGACGACGCTGTTGCGCGCTATCGCCGGCCTGGCCCGCTTGACCGGCCATGTCCGCATCGGCGACGAGACCTGGCAGGACGGCCGTCAGTTCCGTCCGGTGCACAAACGCCGCGTGGCCTTGGTATTCCAGGAAGCGTCGCTGCTGCCGCATCTCGGCGTGCGCGGCAATCTGGATTACGCGGCGAAACGCGCCGGCCAGAAGGTCGATTTCGACGGTGTGGTGGCGCAGTTGAAATTGGCGCCCCTGCTCAACCGCGGCGTCGGCCGTTTGTCGGGGGGCGAGCGCCAACGGGTGGCGCTGGGCCGGGCACTGTTGTCGGCGCCCAAATTGCTGCTGATGGACGAGCCTTTGTCGAGCCTCGACGGCGAGGCCAAGGCACAGATCGTGCCGATGATCGCCGACCTGGCCAAGACCTCCGGCCTGCCGATCCTTTACGTCAGCCACGACGCCTACGAGATCGAACGCCTGGCCGACCGGATCCTGCGTATCCAGGACGGCAAGGTCACCGCCGCGCCGGAAAAGGCGTTTGACGCGTCGCTGGAGGGCCTCAACGAGGCCCAAGTCCGCGCCCTGGCACAAGCCGCCTTGAAGGCAGGGATCAAGATATAGATCCTCCTCCCCTGCGCAGCGGGGAAGGAGGAAGTTAAGCCTCCTACTTCGGTGCAACCCGCCAGATCTTGCTGCCGGCGTCGTCCGCCACGTACAGCGCGCCATCGGGGCCGACGGCGACGCCCACCGGGCGGCCGGCGACGCTCTTGTCGTCGATCACCAGGCCGGTCAGGAAGTCCTCATATTCCCCCGTCGGGCGGCCGTCCTTCATCACGACGCGCACAACCTTGGAACCCGTGCGCTGGGCGCGGTTCCACGAGCCGTGCAGGCCGACAAAGACGTCGCCGGTATACTCGGCCGGGAAGGCATGGGCGGCATCGGTTGGCGCCTTGTAGAAGGCGAAACCCAGGGCCGCCGAATGCGACACGAACAAAAGGTCCGGCGTCGTCACCTTGCCCTTCAGGTCCGGACGCGCCCCGGCCAGGCGCGGATCTTCGTGGTCGCCCAAATAATACCAGGGCCAGCCGTAGAAATGGCCGTCCTCGACATGGCTGAAATAGTCGGGCACCAGGTTTTCACCCAAATTGTCGCGCTCGTTGGTCGTGCAGAACAGTTCGCCACGGCCGCTGAAGCCCAGGGTCACGCAGTTGCGGATGCCGTCGGCCCAGACATAACGATCGGACCCGTCCGGCTTGAAGCGCAGCACCATGGCGCGGCCCTCTTCCGAGCCCCAGGGTTGGCCCAGGCCATGCGAGGCGACCCAATTGGCCGGCGGGGTCTTCGGCATGTCGTCGGCGACGTTCGAGGCCGAGCCGACCGAGACGTAGATATATTGGCCATCCGGCGAGACGACGATGTCGCGCGAGGTGTGGCCACCGCCCGTCGCCAGGTTCGGAATGATCTTTTCGCCCGGCCCGCGCGCCTTTACGTCGCCGGCCTGGTAGGGATAGCGCATCACATAGCTGATGGCGCCGACATAGACCCATTTGGGATTGTCCGCCGGATAGAAGGCGATGCCGTAAGGATCGGTCAGGCCGGTGGCGAAGACCGACTTGGTGGTCTTCAGCGTGCCGTGATCGTTCTGGTAGACGACGATCTGGCCCTTGCCGCTTTCGCTGACGAACAGGTCACCGTTCGGCGCCACGCGCAACTGACGCGGATGTTCGGCGTCACCGACATAGCTCGTCACGGCAAAGCCGGCCGGCACCTGCGGCGCGGCCTTGGAGGCATCGACGACCGACGGGCTGTTGCTGGCCGACGGCGTGGCGTAGGGCGCCGGCAAGGTGGCGATGTCGACGTGGTGGCGCACGCCCGGCGCGTCCTTGCGCCAGTTGAGATTGTCGTCGCCGGTCAGGGTCGCCGCCGGCGCGGCGGAAGCCGGTGCCGGTTCGGGCGTGGCGGCGACAGGGGCGGCGGCGACGGCAGCGCCCTTCCCTTTCAGCGTCCCGAGATAGGCGACAACGGCCTTGCGCGCCTTGGCGTCGGAAACGGCGACCGGCATCAGCGTGCCCGGAATGGCCTTTTGCGGATCGGCCAGGAAGGTGCTGAGCGACGCAGCGGTCCACGTCTTGCCCTTTTCGCCCGCCGCCTTCAGCGCGTCCGAATAACCGAAGCTGGGATCGGTGCCGACCTTGCGGCCGATGACGCCCCACAGCGGCGGGCCCTGCATGGCGTTCTTGGCTGGGCTGGCATCATGGCACAGGGCGCAATTGGTTTTGAAATAGGCCTGACCATCGGCCACGACGTCGGCGTGACCCTGGGCGGCGGCGAAGGCGGTAAGCAGACTGGTGGCGAGAACAATTCGTCTGAACATGGTTTGTTTCCCTCTTCGCGCCCCGTGCGCTTTTGAAAAGCGCATAACCGAAAAACCGGTGGCGTCCTGTCACCGCAGGGAAAGATTGTCAGGCAACAAAAGTCAAGACGGGAGTCCCAACAAAGGGCGCGGATCCGGACAGGCCAATTTCCAATAATCGCGCTGGCTCTTGCGAAACACGCCGGGAAAGTCGCCCTGCTTGGGATGGCCGTCCGGCGCGGCGATG
>FTKT01001200.1_pt3 | contig 11879 bp, 8 predicted proteins | sample 1658271 | NCBI WGS metagenome assembly FTKT01 (sample SAMEA3914811, study PRJEB12502) | metagenome | biome: forest; material: soil | place: Canada | collected 2011-08-04 | depth 0.3 m | reverse complement strand
CTGGTAGACCTGGAGTTGGCCCGCCCTGCCGACAGTGTCGCGGGCTCCGCCGGGACGCCCGGCTACCGCGCCCCCGAACAGACCCCCGGACCGCTGGCGCTGGTGGACGCCGAGGTCCCGTACGGCAGCTGCCGGGTGCGGCCGCAGGCCGACCTGTACGCGCTCGGCGGGCTGCTCTTCCTGCTCGCCACCGGCCACGACCCGCTGCTCCCCGAGGACCTGCCGGCGGCCCGGCCCGTCGCCGAGCGCCTGGGCCGCTGGCTGGCGCTGGCCGCTCGCGACGGACTGACGGCGCGCCGGCTGGCCGCCGCGACCCTCGGCCTGCGCGCCGAGGACCCGTCGGCCCGCTGGGGACTCGCCCAGGTCCGCGCGAGCCTCGAAGCCGCCGCGCAGCCCGACACGGAACCCGCCACACGGCCTGGCACGGAACCCGCTACGCACCCCGGCACGCTGACCGTCGCGCAGCCCGACACGCCGACCGGAGATCCAGCCGAGCGCCGGGCCGGGCACCAGGCCGACCGACAAGCCGCACAGCCGCTCGACCACACACCCGACCACCCCCTGGACCGCCTCCTGCACGACGGGCTGCGCCACCTGCTCGCCACCGCCACCCCGCAGCGCCCCGACCGCCTGTGGCCGACCGTCCCGGCCGGACAGCTCACCGACCCGTGCAACGTGCAGCACGGCGCGGCCGGCGTCTTGGCGGTGCTGGCCCGCGCCACTGCCACCGAGGGCCTGCCAGCCGGGCTGCGTGAGGAGACGGCGCGGACCGCGCGGCTGGCCGCCGACTGGATCGAACGGCGCTGCGCGGCCGAGCCGGTGGCACTGCCGGGCCTGCACTTCGGACGCTCCGGCCCGGCCTGGGCCCTGCTGGACGCCGCCGAGGCGCTGGCCGACCCGGAACTCGCCACCCGGGCCCGCCGACTGGCCGCGCAGGTGCCGCTGACCTGGCCGAACCCCGACGTCTGCCACGGCGCGGCCGGGGCCGGCCTGCTCCACCTGCGGCTCGGCGAGCGGGCGGCCGTCCTGCAGTGCGCCCGCGGCCTGCTGGCGGCGGCCACCGAGGAGCCGTACGGCACGGTCTGGCCGGTGCCGAAGGGCTTCGACTCCAGCCTGGCCGGCATCACCCACCTCGGTTACGGCCACGGCGTGGCCGGCGTCGGCGCCTTCCTGCTGGCGGCCCACCAGGCCACCGGGGACGCGGAGTTGCTGGCCGGCGCCGAGCGTGCCGGGCGGACGCTGGCGGCCACCGCCCGCCGCCAGGGCGAGGCCGCCCGCTGGCCGCAGAGCGCCGGCGACCCCGCGACGGTCCGGCTCACCCACTGGTGCAGCGGCTCCTCCGGAGTGGGCAGCTTCCTGATCCGGCTCTGGCGGGCCACCGGCGACCCGGCGGCGCGCGAGCTCGCGGTGGCGGCCGGACTCGCCGTGCTGGCCGACCGCTGGCACAGCGGCAGCAGCGCCTGCCACGGCCTGGCCGGTGACGGCGAGTTCCTGCTGGACCTGGCCCAGCTCACCGGCGAGGAGCGATTCGCCCTCGGCGCCGAGGAGTTGGCCCGTCTGCTGGCGGCGCGCGCGGCCCTGCGCGACGGCCTGCTGGTACTGCCGGACGAGACCGGCACCGGCTGCGCCGCGGCGTACGGCACCGGCACCGCCGGGGCGCTCGCCTTCCTGCTGCGACTGCTGCACGGCGGCCCCCGACTCTGGCTCGACCCCGTTCCCTCCCCCGCCATCACCCCCGCAGACGCAGAAGCAGACACAGACACCGACGCAGAAGCAGACACCGACGCGAAGGCGGTCACCGCATGAGCACCGTGCTGCGCGCCACTACCCAGTCCCTGCGCAGACTCAGCTTCACCTTCGCCGCCGACGGTTCGCACGCCGCCTGCCTGGCGACCGGCGCGGACGGCGGCTGGTACACGGAGAGCTGGGATCTGACGAATCATCAGAATGCTCTGCCCACCGCCCTTCCGCTGCCCGGCAACCGCTCGGAGAGCCTGCGCTCACAACTGGTCTCGCTCCCCGACGGCCGAGTGCTGGTCTGCCGACACGACGGCGAGCGCCACGAGCTGGTCCTGCTCAGCGCCGACCCGACGAGCCCCGAGCGGTCCGTCGCCACCCTGCGGATGCCCGGGCTGCGCCTGCTGCCGCTGCCCGTCGAGGGCGCGACGGCCACCGGACCGGTCGCGGTCGCGCTCGGCACCGACACCCGGCCGGCCACCACCGTCTGGCTGGTGCCCGCGGACGGCGGCGCGCCGCGCCAGGTGGCCGAGTTCCCGGGCCTGCACGGCGGCGGTGTCTGGCTCGACCGGACCGGCCGGCTGCTGGCCCTGGACCGGGTCCACGAGGGCGTCGTCAAGAGCGTCGTGCTCGATCTCGAACTCGGCACCGTGACACCGCTGTTGGAGATCGCCGAGCGGAGCAACGACCGGCTCGTCCTGTTCGACCCGGACACCCGCTTCCTGCTGCTGCGCAGCGACGCGCCGGGCGCCGACCGGCTCGGCTGGGGCGTGCTCGGCAGCGCGGAGCCGGTCCGGTTCCCGGACTGCCTGCACGTGCCCGGGATGTTCCTGCGCCCGGTGGTGCTGGAGCCCGGCGCGCCGAGCGCCGAGCTGAGCCGGGTGGCGGTGCAGATCGACCACGGCGCGGCCTCCGCGCTGGCGATCTGGCGGCCCGAGGCGGGCAGGCTGGACCCGCTGCCGGTGCCGCCCGGTCGGCTGGGCGCGGTCGGGCACTGGTCGCCGACCGTGCTGCGGATGCCGTACTCGGCGCCGGACCATCCGGCGGCGCTGGCCACGCTGGACGTGGACGCCCTGCTCGCGGCCGGTTCCGCGCCGCCGGCCGGCGCGCCGCTGCCGCTGCGGCTCGCCCCGCTCGGCGGTCCCCGACTGCCGACCGGCCTGCCGCACGGCGAGCCCTGGCCGGTCGGCCCGCGCACCGGCTGGCGACTGGAGGGCAGCACGCAGCCCTCCGACGGCAGTCGCTGGCACCCCGCGCAGAGCCTGCAACTGGCCGGGCCGGCCGGCCCGATCGAGGCCGTGCTCTACGGCGGCGAGACCTGGTTGAGCAGCCCGCACCTGGTCATCGCGCTGCACGGCGGCCCGGCGGACGCCTGGCGGCTGGAGTTCGACCCGGCACTGCAGCGGATGGCCGCCACGGGCCTGGCCGTGCTCGCCCCCAACCAGCGCGGCAGTACCGGATACGGGCTGCCGCACGCGATGGCGATCCGCGGCGCCTGGGGCGGCCCGGACCTCGCGGACATCCTCAGCCTGCTGGAGGGGATCGCCGGGCAGCGGGCGGCACTCGGCCTGGAGCCGCCGGCCCTCTTCGGGGTCAGTTACGGCGCCTTCCTCGCCCTGCTGACGGCCGCCCACGCCCCGCCCGAACAGGTCGCGCGCTGCGCGGTGGTGGCCCCCTTCCTGTCCGGGGCCCGGCTGCTCGCGGAGGCCGCGGCGCCGGTCCGGGCGCTGACCACCCGGCTGGGCGGCAGCGAGCCGATCGAGGACAGCCGGGGTCCGCGCGACGTCCTGCAGCTCGCGCACCGGCTGACCGCACCGCTGCTGGTCGTCCACGGCGACCGCGACGAGGTGGTGCCGGTCGGCCAGTCCAGGGCGCTGCGCCACGAGTTGCTGCGGATCGGCCGGACCGAGGGCACCGACTTCCGCTACGTGGAGGCGGCCGGCGCCGGGCACGAGGTACTGGCCGAGGAGGGCGCGGCCGTGCTGCACGAGCTGCTGGCCGGCTTCCTGCGCACCGGCCGGCCCGGCTGACCAGCCCGGCCCGCCAACCGAACTGACGAATCGTCAGAAACAGACTTCCCTGGCCCACCGGGCCACGGGACACCGACCTGCGGTCGTATCGGCCGCAGTGGCACCACCAGAGACAGCGCAGCGCACTCCGCGCTGCGTGCATCCAAGGGGAGGAACCCACTCATGGACACCATGACGAACTTCGAGACCGACCTCGCGGCCCTGCAGGACCTGCCGGAGACCGAGTCCGTCGAGCTCAACGGCGGCAACGGCTGCCAGTTCACCTGTCTGATCCTGACCTGCCTGATCTTCACGATCAGCTGACGCGGAATCGATTCACCGGTAGGCCCGGGACTCCGGTCCCGGGCCTACCGGCCCATCCGGCGAAGGGAGTTAACGGTGAGCAGCTGGTGGACCAGGGCACTCGTGCTGGCGGCCCCCGCGGACGCCGCGCTCGCCCTCGCCCTGCCGGCCGCACTGGCCGGCGCGGTGGACGCCGCGCTCGGCGGCCAGAGCGGCGCCGGGCCCGCGAGTTCTCCGCACGCCGGTCCCGCCGTGACCGCCGCCGTCCTGCTCGCCCTCGTCCTGCTGGGCGGCTCGGCGACCGGCGCCGTGCTGGCCCTGGCGGGCCCGGTCTGCTCCGCGAACGCCACCTTCGAACTGCGCCGCCGGCTCTTCCAGCACCTGCTCGACCTCGGCCCGCAGCAGGTCGACCGGCCGTCCGGCGACCTGACGGCCCGGCTGGTCGGCGCCACCTCGGACGCCGGCGGACGGCTGCCGGCCGCCCTCGGCACCGCGACCGCGCTGCTCACCTCGCTCGGCGCCGTCCTCGGACTCGCCCTGCTCTCACCCTGGTTGGCACTGGCCTTCTTCGGCGGTGTGCTGCCGGGCATCCTGCTGGTGCGGCTCTTCAGCCTGCACGCCGCCCAGGCCTTCGTGCGCTACCAGAGCGCCCAGTCCGACCTTGCCGCCCGGCTGACCGGCGCACTGGCCGGGCTGCGCAGCATCCAGGCGGCCGGCGCCGAACAGCGTGAGCAGGCCAGGATCCTTCGCCCGCTGCCCGAACTGTCCGCCGCCGGGCACGCGTTGTGGACCGTCCAGCGCCGCACCGTCTGGCAGGCCACCGTGCTGATCGCCGTCGTGGAGCTGGCCGTCCTGGCCACCGCCGGAACCCTGGTGGCCGAGCACGCGCTGCCGCCCGGTGCGCTGGCCGCGGCGGCCGGCTGGGCCGCGCTCGGCGTCGGCTTCTTCGAACAGGTGGAGGCGGTGGCCGGGTTGGCCCACGCCCGGGCCGGCCGACAGCGGGTGGCGGAGCTGCTGGACACCGTGCCCCGATCCCGCATGCCAGCACCGGACACCGTCCCCCGCCCCCGCACACTCGCCGATCCACCGCCAGGACCGGGCACCGCACCCCACCCCCGCGTCTTCGCCGATCTACCGCCCGGCAACGGCGAGTTGACCCTGCGCGCGGTCCTCGTCCGGGACGCCGAGGGCCGCACCCTGCTCGGCCCGCTCGACCTCACCGTGGCGAGCGGCAGCACGGTGGCCCTGGTCGGCGCCACCGGCAGCGGCAAGTCGCTGCTCGCCGCGCTCGCCGGACGGCTGCGCGACCCGGACGAGGGCGAGGTGCTGATCGACGGCGTCCCGGTGGCCGCGCTGCGCCCCGAGCAACTGCGCGCGGCGGTCGGCTACGCCTTCGAGCGGCCCGTACTGGTCGGACGCACCCTCGGCGAGGCGCTGGAGGGCGCCGGGCCGGAGCAGTTCCGGGCCGCTCGGGCCGCCGGGTTCCTCGGGAGGCTGCCGCACGGAGTGCGGACGCCCGTCGAGGAGCTGCGGCTCTCCGGCGGCGAGTGGCAGCGGCTGGGGCTGGCCCGGCTGCTCGCCCAGCGACCGCGCCTGGTCGTCCTGGACGACGCCACCTCCAGCCTGGACCTGGTGACCGAGTACCAGGTCACCGCCGCCCTGGAGGAGGCCACCCGCGGCCGGACCAGGCTGCTGGTGGCGCACCGCGCCCGGGCGGCGGCGCGGGCCGACCTGGTCGCCTGGCTCGACGCCGGACGCCTGCGGGCGCTCGCCCCGCACGGCGAGCTGCTGGCCGATCCCGAGTACCGCGCCGTCCTCACCGGCCTTACCACGACGGAGGTCTGATGGGTCGTCACACCACTGCGGCCTCCTCGCGTCCCGGCTGGACCCTGCTGCGCGAGCAGCTGCGGACCACCCGCGAGCCGCTGCTCCGGGTCCTTCTCTGGTCCGGCGTGGAGGCCGTCCCGCCGCTGCTCTCCGGCCTGTTGATCGCCGCCGCCACCGACCGCGGCTTCCTGGCCGGCCGCCCGCTCACCGGCTGCGGCTGGCTCGCCGTGCTGGGCGCGGCGATGCTGGTCCGCGCCTACGCGGCGCGCGCCGCGTTCCCGCAGGTGGCGGCCGTGGTCGAACCGCTGCGCGACGCACTGGTGCACCGGGTGGTGGCGGGCGCCCTCGCGCGACCGGAGGCCGATCTGGCCGCGGTCGCCCGGCTCACCGAACAGGTCGAGACGGTACGGCAGTTGACGGCAACCCTGCTGCGCACGCTGCGCGCCGTCGGGGTCTCGCTGCTGGCCGCCCTGCTCGGCCTGGCACTGCTGGCCCCGGTGGTGCTGCCGCTGGTGCTGCTGCCGCTGGCCGCCGGCGGCCTGCTCTTCGTACGGCTGCTCGGTCCGCTGGTGGAGCGGCGGCGGGCGGTGCTGAGCACCGACGAACGGGTGGCCGCCGAGGCCGGACACGCGCTGGCGGGCCTGCGCGACGTGGCCGCCTGCGGCTCCCAGCAGCGGGTGGCCGCCGCGCTAGGCGAGGCGTTCGAGGCCCAGCGGGCGGCGGTCCACTCGCTCGGGCGGGCCACCGCGCTGCGCTCGCTGGCGGTGGCGCTCGGCGGGCGGCTGCCCGTGCTGCTGGTGGTCGCGGCCGCGCCCTGGCTGGTGGCCCGGCACTGGCTGACGGCCGGCGAGGTGCTGGGCGTGGCGGCCTATCTGACCCAGCAGTTGGAGCCGGCCGTCCGGACACTGTCCGGCACGCTCGGCGGCTGGGTGCTGCAACTCTCTGTGGTCCTGGACCGGTTGGCCGAGTCCGGCCCGGGCACACCGACTCGCGTCGCCACCTCCCCGGCCCCCGCCGGCCCCGGCCGGCTGCGGGTGCGCGGGCTGCGCTACGCCCACGGGCCGGCCGCCGAGCCGGTGCTGGACGGCCTGGACCTGGACCTCGCCCCGGGCGAGCACCTCGCCGTGGTCGGCGCCAGCGGGGCCGGCAAGTCCACCCTGGCGAGCCTGCTGGCGGGCCTGAACTCCCCCGACCAGGGCGAGGTGACGCTGGACGGCGTCCGCCCCGACACCCTGCCCGCCGCCGAACGGGCCGCCCGGCTCGCGCTGGTCCCGCAGCAGGCGTACGTCTTCGCGGGCACCGTCCGGGAGAACCTGGAGTGGCTGAACCCCGGCGCCGCGCTGGAGCCGGCCGTCGAACTGCTGGGCGCCGCCGACCTGGTGGCCCGGCTGGGCGGCCTGGACGGCGAACTCGCCGACCCCGGAACGCTCTCGGCCGGCGAACGCCAACTGCTGGCCCTGGTCCGGACCTACCTCTCGCCGGCCCCGGTGGTGGTGCTGGACGAGGCCACCTGCCATCTCGATCCGGCCACCGAGGCGCGGGTGGAGGCCGCCTTCGCGGCCCGGCCGGGCACCCTGGTGGTGATCGCCCACCGGATCACCTCAGCGCTTCGCGCCGACCGGGTGCTGCTGCTGGAGGGCGGCCGGGCCCGGGTCGAGCGCCACGGCGACCTCCAGGTGCTCTCCCCGCTCTACCGCGAACTCGTCGGCCACTGGCTCGGCTCCACGGTCCTGCCCGGCTCGCGGGAGGGTCCGCCCGCGCTCACCGTGCCCCATCCGTGACCGTGTCGCCCCGCGTCCCGATGGTCATCCGTCCGACCCGCCGGTTAGGGTGACGGACGGGGCGTGATCGTTCCGGCGTGGTACGGATCCCGTGGCACGCCGGGGTCGCACCCCCCAGTCGGCCCGTACCCGGCCGGCGGTGCCCTGCGCACCACAGACCTGCACCCTCGCACGGAGAAGACGATTCAGATGTCCGAAACCCTCACCGACACCACCAAGCACGGCGCCGACGAGGCCACTTCCGAGGACGCGATCCACGGCCGTCACCGGGGCGTCACCGCCGCGGACGACACGCCCGAAGCCGATCCCCACGGCCGTCACCGAATGGGCGCGGCGGAAGCGTCCTGATTCACCGTCATGCCTGAGGCCCCGTCCGGTGGACGGGGCCTCAGGCATGACGGTGAATCAGCGCCCCGCACCTCGACCGCTCAGCGCCTCAGATCTCGATGACCGTGCGCAGCGCCTGGCCGCCGCGCATCTGCGCCAGCGCCTCGTTCACCTCGCCGAGCCCGACCCGGTGGGTGATCATCCCGGCCAGGTCCAGCCGCCCGGCCCGCCAGAGCTCGATCGCCAGCGCCGCGGTGCGGGCCACCTCGCCGCCGCCGTACATCGAGGGCAGGACGCGCTTCTCGTTGAAGAAGAGCTCACCCATGCTGAACTGCACGAGGTCGTCCGCGGCGCCCGCGCCGATCACCACCACCGCGCCGCCGCGCCGGGCGGCGTCGTAGGCCGCGCGGACCGTGGCCGAGCGGCCGACCGCCTCGAAGACGTAGTCGTAGCCGCCGCCCGGCAGGCCCTTGGCGGCGCGCTTGAGCTCCTCGGGGGCGAGCGCCTCGGTGGCACCGAAGGCCAGCGCCCGCTCGCGCCGGGAGGCCACCGGGTCGACCACGGTGATCCGGGCGGCGCCGCAGATCCGGGCGCCCTGGACGGCGGCCACCCCGACCCCGCCCGCGCCGATCACCGCGACCGAGGCGCCGGGCTCGACCCGCGCCGTGTTGACGGCGGCCCCGAGCCCGGTGGTGACCCCGCAGCCGATCAGCGCGGCCAGCTCGTACGGCAGGTCGGCGGGCACCACGATGACGCTCTCGGCCGCGACCACGACCTCCTCGGCGAAGGTGCCGGTGCTGTAGAAGCCGTAGGCCTCGGTGTCGGCGCCGAACCGGAAGCCGGGGGTGCGCAACCACCCGAGGCTCTCCACGCAGAGCTGGCCCTGGCCGCGCCGGCAGTGCGCGCAGTGCCCGCAGGGGGCCATCCAGCAGAGCACCACACGGTCGCCGACCGCGACGCCCCGCACGCCCTCACCGACCTCGACCACGTCGCCGGCGCCCTCGTGCCCGGGGATGAACGGGGCTGGCTGCGGCAGCACGCCGCTCATCGCCGAGAGGTCGGAGTGGCAGAGCGCGGCGGCCCGCAGCCGCACCCGGATCCGGCCCGGTCCGAACCCGACCGCCACCACGTCCTCGCGCACCTCCAACTCGTCCTGGCCGATGGTGTGCAGAACGGCTGCGCGCATGCCCGGTTCTCCCGCGTGCTCGTGAGGCGGCGCCCGCTCCGCCTGCCTGGAGCTCCTGTATAGCGCATCGGCGAAACCCCGGACAGCCCCGCTACCGACCGGTAACCGATGGGTCCGGCGGATCGAGTAGGGTCCCCGACAAGGCGCCGCCGCACGTACAGGGAGCAGCACGATGACCGACACCCGGGCCCAGACCCACCCCGCGCCCGAGATCCTGGCGGCCTTCGAGAACGCCACCGGCTTCATGCCCCTCGACGAGGGCCTGGCGCTCTACGCGGCCGCCGTGCAGGCGGCCCGCCGGACCGGGCTGCCGGTCCTGGAGATCGGCAGCTACTGCGGGCGCTCGGCGATCCTGCTGGCCGCCGCGGCCCGGGAGAGCGGGACGGTGGCCCTGACGGTCGACCACCACCGCGGCTCCGAGGAGCAGCAGCCGGGCTGGGAGTACCACGACCCCTCGCTGGTCGACCCCGAGGTCGGCCTGATGGACACCCTCCCCCGGTTCCGCCGCACCCTGCACGCGGCCGGGCTGGAGCAGCACGTGATCGCCCTGGTCGGGCGCTCCCCGCAGGTCGCGGCGGTCTGGGGCGGCCGGCTGGCGCTGGTCTTCATCGACGGCGGGCACACCGACGAGCACGCCACCGGCGACTACCTGGGCTGGGCGCCGCACCTGGCCGAGGACGGCCTGCTGGTGGTGCACGACGTCTTCCCGGACCCGGCGGACGGCGGGCAGGCGCCCTACCGGGTCTACCTGCGGGCGCTCGCGGAGGGCTTCGAGGAGATCTCGGTCACCGGCTCGCTGCGGGTCCTGCGCCGCACCGCCACGGCGGCCTGACCGCTCGGGCCCCGCCGGGCCCGGATGCGTCCGAGCAGCTGGGCACTCCCGGTTACCGTCCGGTAGCAGGTCTGGTCGGGCGATTTCCCGGAGCCGCCACCCCAGAGCGGGTGATCGGCCGGTACGGTGGCGACGGACGATCGCGGCTCGACACCGGCGCGGACGCCCGGTGCGGACAGCCGGTGCGGGTGCCCGGTGCGGACCGACCACGGTGAGCAGAGCGCGGTGAACCGGCCGCGGCGGACCGGCCGGGCCGCGCGGCACGCCGACCACGGACTCGGAGCGAGGCATGAAGGCGGGGGCCAGGGCATGACGGACCAGGGCGACATGACACCGGCGGTCTGGGACCCCACCGCGCGCGGCGGGGCCGGCGGCTGGGTGCGCCGAGCCGCCACGCCGCCACGGGCCGACGCCGCACCGCTGACCCCGCCGCCCGCCCAGCCCGCACCCGCCGGCCCGCCCGGACCGCCACCGGCCGGCCCGCCGCCGTCCTCTGCGGCCCCGGTGGCCCCCTCGGCCGGCGCGGTGGGCGACCAGGGACCGCCGCTGGCGGCCCGCCCGTACCTGGCGACCGCGCTGGACACCCCGACGGCCCGCCCCGCCCCGCCACAGCCCCCGGCGGCGCCGCAGGGCGGCTACGGCTACCCGCAGCAGGTGGCGACCGGGCCGGTCCGGCCGACCGGAGGCTTCCCCGCCCACCTGGACGCGCCCGCACCCGGCGCGCCGCCGCAGCCGTACCAGCCCTACCAACCGGCTCAGCCACCCCACCAGCAGCAATACCCACAACAGCACCAGCAGCAGTCCTACCCCGCCCGGCCCCCGTACGGTGCCCCCACCCAGCCGTACCAGCCCCAGCCGCAGGCGCCGGGCTCGTACCCGCCCGCCGGCCCGATCGAGCTGCCCGACCGCTACCACGAGTTCGACCAGTACCAGGAGGCCCGGCCGAGCCGGCGCACCCCGCTGCTGATCGGTATCGGCGTGGTCGTGCTGCTCGCGATCGGCGGCGGCACCGTCCTCGCCCTGCAGAACGGCTCCGGCAGCCCCAAGGCCGCCGCCGGCCCCTCCGCCGCGCCGCCGCCGGCCGCCTCCAGCCCGGCCGGCGGCTCCGCCACGCCGTCCTCGACGGCCACCGGCTCGGCCGACCCGAGCAGCAGCGCGAGCGGCAGCGCAAGCGCGGGCCCGAACGCCGCGGGCGAGGCGAAGGCGCTGGACGACCTGCTGACCCGTGGCGAGTCCGCCAAGGCGCCGATCAGCAGCGCGGTCGCCAAGGTCGGCAGCTGCCCGGCCAAGGCCGACATCGACAGCGCCGCCACGACCTTCGACACCGCCGCCACCCAGCGCGACCAGCTGATCACGGACCTGACCAAGCTCAACCTCGCCGACCTGCCGGGCGGCGCCGACGCGGCCTCCACCCTGAAGACCGCCTGGCAGCAGTCCGGCGACATCGACCGCTCCTACGCGGCCTGGGCCCGCACGGTCAGTGCCCAGGGCTGCGGCGCGGGCAAGACCGCTCCGAGTACCCCCGACAAGCAGCATGCCGACGACCTCAATCCGCAGGCGACCCAGTCCAAGAAGGACTTCGTCGACAAGTGGAACGCGCTGGCGGGCACCTACGGCCTGACCGCGCGCACCTGGGACAGGATCTGACACTCCGTTGAACGGCACCACCATGCGCACCCGACCCGCCCGGCTCCTGCTCGCCGTCCCGCTCTGCCTGGCCGGCCTGGTCGGCTGCGGGCCCGGCGGCTCGGCCGGCAGCGCCGTCGCCCCGCCGCCCGTGGCGAGCGGCGGGGCCGCCGCGACCTCCGACGCCGGCTCCCCCACGCCGTCCGCCGGCTCACCGAGTGCCGCGCCGAACAGCCCCTCCGCCGCACCCC
>FTKT01003051.1_pt2 | contig 11898 bp, 8 predicted proteins | sample 1658271 | NCBI WGS metagenome assembly FTKT01 (sample SAMEA3914811, study PRJEB12502) | metagenome | biome: forest; material: soil | place: Canada | collected 2011-08-04 | depth 0.3 m | reverse complement strand
TTGGGAAGCTGCTGCGCAATCGCTGAACGCGTCATGCAGGCACACGACGCGATCCGCGATCGATCAACAGTGATGAGCTCTTCGCAAGGGCCACACGGTGGGTACGATCCTGGGACGACTGTCGATCGAGCGTCGGCGATCTGGAGCGGGTGACGAGGATCGAACTCGTGCCTGAGGCTTGGGAAGCCGCCGTTCTACCATTGAACTACACCCGCGGATCGAGAATTGTAACGGTTGCGATGACGCCGGCTCTTTACCGCTCTCGGCTGCTGGAGCCCAACGGCGACCCGTTGGTTGCCGTCACAGTGAGCCTCGCTTCCTGGCGCTGCCCTGCTGGTCTTTCGCTTGACTGCTCGTGGTCAACTTCTTGTAGAGGTCGGACGTCAGGTAGAACACCGTAAACTCAAAGGCCAGATTCACGAGAGCCTTCATTTTTCAGGGACAAGGTCATGCAGACGGTCGCCCGAACTGAGGGGGGCAAGTTTGGGCGCAACCATCGCCCGCTCGGGCCAAATCAGAACAACTCGTCGCTGCTTAATCAAGGTACAAAATTCGACTTCATTCGGAACACTGAGAACTGCTTGAGGGCCATTGAGCGAAGGATTGATGACGGAACTTCGACCGAGATCGAGTTCGGACAAAGCTTGTTTGTTTGCCTTCATAAAATCGGTGGATCTGTCACTGTCAGGTCCCGGCAATCGCGTTTTCCATGACTCCTCGATTTTGTCGATCTCATCTTTGAACAATGGCTGCACCACAAATATCAGTGCGCCGTGATCGAAATGAGGAATTTGCTCAGTGACTGAAGATTTTTCGTGAAAGGTCGATTCGCAATTCTCAGCATACGAATGAGAAGCGAATAGGGTGCATGCAAGGAGTGCGAATCGAATAGACATATCAAGTTATCGCTTTACCGCTAAGAGCAAGCCCTTGGGTTGGCTTTGCAGTTCGGAGGGTTTATGCCAGTCTGCGAAGATACCGTAACCGGCACATCGACTGAGGTACCGGCTCCGCTAGTGTTGGAAGCCTTTACGGTCATCGTCGTGCTGCCCGCAGCCGATCCGGAGATCACGAAGTTGTAGATTGGCCCCGAAAATGAGCTACTTGCGTTAGCAGCGATCCCGCTGGGATTCCAGCTAATGCTCCATGTGAGTGAACTACCATCCATTTGGTTTCCGAACTGATCTTTCGCAAATGCTGAGAAAGCAGTCGAAGACCCTACCGGTATGGCTACAGAAGTAGAAGACAGCCATATCGACACGGGATGAGGCGTTGTTGCTCCTGCAGTTCCCATTGCGGCCAAAATATCGAGGCGATGCTTGCTGTTGGTGGTGCTATTTCGATCAGCGACAAGAGGCCCGCTTGTTGTCAACAGCGTCTTGATCTGAGTTGCAGTTAAGTTTTTCCCATATGCGTTGTCCCCCATCAAAATGGCAATCGCACCCGCAACATGAGGCGCTGATAAAGAAGTTCCCGAGCCCGCGGCGACTGAAGTAGCGTCACCCGCGATCAATTCAGTTGAATACCCAATGTCAACTCCGGGCGCAAGCATCGAAGTTAATGTACTATTGGTGTTCGAAAAGCAGGGAACTTGATCTGCGCCAAGTGCCGGATCAGAGCAGCCGCCGTATTGCGGATAGGACTGTGCGGGGACACTGGAATCTGTTGTCGCGCCAACTGCAATGACTCCAGGCACACAGGCAGGATCAGTCACACCAAGCTTAACGCCATCGTTTCCTGTTCCCGTGACTGTCAGAATGCCGTAAGTGTTAAGTAGCGTCGATATTGGCCCGGCGAATTGACTCGTAGGGCACGATTTCGTGTAATCGGTTCCTACGACTGCCCCGCTATAGTTCACCGCGACAATGCGAGGCGTTTGCAGATGATTCTGTATGACCCATTGCAAGCCCGCTATCGCGTAAGCGGGGGTACCAGCCCCAAGGTTATCGTAGACCTGCAAGTTGGTAATGTAAGTTGATGGCGCAACCCGTGCGATGACATCATCAATGGCTGTACCATGCTGCCAACCGCTGTTATGACAAGGCGGATCAGGCATGCCAAAGACAGGGGTAACCGGTGACGCACAAATTGCGGAATTGGTCATGTCATACATGCTCCAAATGCGACAATTTGCTGACAAATTTGTCCCGCCAATTGCAAAATTCGATTCCGTAAAGGTATACCCAGTTGCAGCACTGCTGCCAGCGCTGCCCGTATAGACGTATGGATTGCAAGCGGCTGAGCCGTCTTCAATCCACCCTGGCACGGCTTTGACATAAATGCCCGTATCTAATACAACGACGCGGGTCCCTGCGCCTTTATAGCCGTTGAGACCATTTCTGATATCTGAGTGGATAATCGAAATGTCAGAATACGAAGATGGCCAGTTGGCAATTGGCTTCGTCTTCCGGTCAGCGTAAATGCGCTTGACTGAAGGGCTGGCAATTAATTGGAGTAAAGAGGTTTCGTCGGGAATGCGGACTACCGCAAGTGACAAATGCTCAAAATCTCTTGTGATGACGCTATTTCCAGCACTCACGGAATTCAATGCGGCCGACTTGACCGAATTCAATTGGGAATGCAATGTTTGAAGCAGGTTGTCGTCGTCTCTGAATTCAGAGCTACGGGATTGCTCTACCGCGTCCGCCTTCATGAATTTTCGGGCTGACTCAGCACGGTTGTGGAGTGCTATCCGCTGCTTGCCCAGCCTATCTTCGATGTCGCCAGTTTCAAACGAAACCATCAATTCCTGGCTTTTGCCGGCATGAGCCGTCTCAAAAATCTCTTCTGCCTCAAGCTTGTCGAGGAACGGCGATTGGGCGTGTACCGGATTGCCGGTGTAGAACAAGCAGCATAGCGCCGCAATTGAAAAAGCATTTCGGAATCTTTTCATCAGCTCCCCTAGTCATGCCGCAAGGTTGATTGTTTGAGACGCGACACGTATCGCGATGCTACCCGGTTGTGTCAGGTTTGCGAAGACGACCGCCCCCAAGAGGATGGGTACGGACAGCCGCCCATGTCTCGAACCAAGAGACCAAGAAAGGGCGTGGTTCTACCTGACGTCCGACCTCTACAAGAAGTTGACCACGAGCAGTCAAGCGAAAGACCAGCAGGGCAGCGCCAGGAAGCGAGGCTCACTGTGACGGCAACCAACGGGTCGCCGTTGGGCTCCAGCAGCCGAGAGCGGTAAAGAGCCGGCGTCATCGCAACCGTTACAATTCTCGATCCGCGGGTGTAGTTCAATGGTAGAACGGCGGCTTCCCAAGCCTCAGGCACGAGTTCGATCCTCGTCACCCGCTCCAGATCGCCGACGCTCGATCGACAGTCGTCCCAGGATCGTGCCCACCGTGTGGCCCTTGCGAAGAGCTCATCACTGTTGATCGATCGCGGATCGCGTCGTGTGCCTGCATGACGCGTTCAGCGATTGCGCAGCAGCTTCCCAAGCTTCATACGTGGGTTCGATTCCCATCACCCGCTCCAGTCTCGCGCCCGGCATCCACCGGGCGTTTTGCATTCCGGCAACTGAAGGGGAATCGACAGCCAGTTCGCTCGATCCTTCAGTGTTTCCATGCCTGTGCACCGCAGCAAAACCGGTGCATCATCGTTTCCACACCACCGTCGGCATGCCATGGGAAATCCGTATCAGGTCATCTGCCTCAGTGCCGTCGCGCCGGACCTGTTCACGTCGTCCTATGGCCCGTTCGTCGTCAATGCCTGCCGAACGCTGGCCGACATCGCCGACGCGCTGCACGACAGCCCCTGCGACGCGCTGCTGGTGGAGGTGAAGACGCCGGCCGACTACGACAAGCTGCTCGCCTGGCCCGGCCTGGCGCATGCGGTGATGGACTCGGCCGTTGTCGTCGTCGCCCCCGAGCCCACGCCCGCGCAGTGCATCAAGCTGCTGCAGATGGGCGTGCAGGACGTGCTGGCCAAGCGCCACGCCAGCGACGATTCCCTGGGCCGCGTGCTGCGCGTGGCCATCGAGCGCAAGCGCATGGACGCGAGCGCCAGGCGCGCGTTCTCCACCGACCTCACCACCGGCCTGCCCACGCACGCCCAGTTGCTGGAGCACATGACCCACCTGCTGGCGCTGCGCGAGCGCGAGCCGGCGGCGATGGCGCTCATCGTGCTGCGCCTTGAGGGCTTCCGCGCGGCCGAGATGGCGCTCGGCGTCGAGGCCGCCAACGTGCTGCGCCGCAAGGCCGCGGTGCGCCTGCGCGCGGCGCTGCGCGCCAGCGACGTCGTGGCCTCGCTGGGCTCCGACATGTACGGCGTGCTGCTCGCCTGGATCGACGCCGAGTCCGATGCCGAGGGCGTGGCGCGCAAGCTGCTGTCGTCGCTCAAGCAGCCGTTCAATGTCGCGGGCCAGGACCTGCCGGTGATGGGCACCGTGGGCATCGGCCAGTATCCGGCGCACGGCAAGGACGCCGCGGCGCTGATGCGGCGCGCGGTGGGTCAGGCCTCCAACGGCAACCTCAGCGAGCTGGGCCACGTCGCCGCCGGCGCGGCCAACGACGACTGAAGGCGTCATCCTGCGCGCAGTCGCAGGATCCACGTGATGTCGGGGTCGCGCCTAGTTCCTCGGGTTGCGCGGGCGCAGCGCGAACCAGCCCCCGATCGCGGCGAGCACCACCAGGCCGCCGATCACCGATGTCCAGGGCAAGCCGTCGTCATCGACGCCGGCCGCGGGGGCGGACGCGGCCTCGGCCGTGAACGGGCTGAAGCCGCCGCCGCCCGGATCGCTGGGCGCCGACGCGGGCGCGGTCGGCGCCGGACGGTTGCCGAGCGACGCGGCCGGCACGACCGCCGTGGGCCCGCCGCCGTTGGCCAGCACCCAGTGATCGGCCTGCCATTCGGCGCGCAGGTCCTCGCCGTCGCTCGTGTCGTCCTGCGGCTTGCGCTGGAGCATGGCCATGCCGGCGTCGGTCACCGACCACAGTTCGCCGCCGGGCCTGGCGCCACGCACGGTGACGGCGACGGCGGCCAGCCCGTCGGTGCTGGCGGCCAGGCTGGTGGCGGTGGAGGACTCGGCGTCGCCGGGGCGCTCCCACACGCCGTCGGTGCCGAACCTGCGGTCGAGCGAGCCGTCGGCGTTCAGGTGGAACACCACGGCACGCGGCGTCGCGAGACCCGTGGCTTCGCCGGCCACCAGCACCGAGCCGTCGGCCAGCGGCAGCAGGTCGTTGGGCTTGACGGCGACCCTGGCGGGCGTCAGCTGCACCTTGCCCTGCACGCCCCAGCGCGGGTCGGCGTCGCCCTGGGCCAGGAAGCGCGCGACGACCGGCTGCGGCTGGTTGCCCGCGAGGCCCGCGCCCACCATCCAGATCCGGCGGCCGGCGTCCACGCGCACGCTGGCCGGCGGATCGTTGCCGGCGCCGAGGGTGAACGCGGTCTGGCCGAGGCGGCCGAAGCGCTCGTCGGGGCCGGTGCCGTTGACGAGGTGCTTGAGCAGGTAGTCGTTCGCGTCGGCCTGCGGATCGTCGGTGACGAGCCACGCGGTGTTGCCGTCGCGCACCGTGAGCGAGCCCGCCAGCGCGGGCGGGCCCGCGCACGCGAGGATGGCCAGGGCCGCCGCGAGGCGCGGCGTCATTTGTGGATGTCGCCCAGGCAGAGGTACTTCACCTCGACGTAGTCCTCGATGCCCTGGTGCGAGCCCTCGCGGCCCAGCCCGGACTGCTTGACGCCGCCGAACGGCACCTCGGCCACCGAGATGAGGCCGGTGTTGATGCCCACCATGCCGTATTCGAGCGCCTCGCCCACGCGGAAGATGCGGCCCACGTCGCGGCTGTAGAAGTAGCTGGCCAGGCCGAACTCGGTGGCGTTCGCCGCGGCGATGGCCTCGGCCTCGGTCTTGAACCTGACCACCGGGGCGAGCGGGCCGAAGGTCTCCTCCTTGGTGCACAGCATGTCGGAGGTGACGTCGGCCAGCACCGTGGGCGTGAAGAAGCGCTCGTCGATGCGCGCGCCGCCCACCACCACGCGGGCGCCCTTGGCGAGCGCGTCGGCGATGTGCGATTCGACCTTGGCCACGGCGTTGGCGTCGATCATCGGGCCCTGGTTGATGCCCGGCTCGAAGCCGTTGCCCACCTTGATGCCGCGCGCCTTCTCGGCCAGGCGCGCGATGAACGTGTCGTACACGCCCTCCTGCACGTACAGGCGGTTGGCGCACACGCAGGTCTGGCCGGCGTTGCGGTACTTGGAGACCATCGCGCCTTCGACGGCGGAGTCGATGTCGGCGTCGTCGAAGACGATGAAGGGCGCGTTGCCGCCCAGCTCCAGCGACAGCTTCTTGATGGACGGGGCGCACTGCTTCATCAGGATGCGGCCGACCTCGGTGGAACCGGTGAACGACAGGTGGCGCACCACGTCGCTGGCGCACAGCGAGTTGCCCACGAGGATGGAGTTGTCGCCGTCGGCGGTGACCACGTTGAGCACGCCCGCGGGCATGCCCGCGCGCTGCGCGAGTTCGGCCAGCGCGAGCGCCGACAGCGGGGTCTGCTCGGCCGGCTTGATGATGACGGGGCAGCCCGCGGCCAGCGCCGGGGCCACCTTGCGCGTGATCATCGCGATGGGGAAGTTCCACGGCGTGATGGCCGCGCACACCCCCACCGGCTGCTTCAGGATGAGGTAGCGCTTGCCGTTGTCGGTGGTGGGGATGGTCTCGCCGTAGACGCGCTTGGCCTCTTCCGCGAACCACTCGATGAAGCTGGCGCCGTAGACGACCTCGCCGCGCGCCTCCGCGAGCGGCTTGCCCTGTTCGGCGGTGAGGATGCGCGCCAGGTCGTCGGCGTTGGCCACGATCAGGGAGAACCACTTCATCAGCACCGCGTGGCGTTCCTTGGCCGTCTTCGCGCGCCAGGCGGGCCAGGCCTTGTCGGCCGCGGCGATCGCGGCGTCGCTGTCGGCGCCGCCGAGGTTGGCCACGTCGGCCAGCTTCAGGCCGGTGGCCGGGTCGTTGACGTCGAAGCGTGCCGTGCCGGCCACCCATTCGCCGCCGATGAGGGCGTCGGTCTTGAGCAGGCCCGCGTCGTTGAGCGCGGCGATGGGAGAGGTTTTCATGTCCATTCCAGGAAGCTCCTGGGCCGCGGTCGGGATGACCGGACGGCCCGTGATGGTGGCAACTCTACCCGCTGCGGGCGCGCGTTTCCCGGCGCCCGGGGCGGTGTTTGCCTGGGTCAATGCAACGAAAGGAAAAGCCGCCGCGGATGCACCGGTGGGCGGCTTGTCGTGCGGATGTTGGCGCTCGCTCGCGGGAGAGCGAGCAGGCGCCCGGCCTCAGGCCAGCGCCTTGAACGAGTCCGCCATGATGGCCAGGCCCTCGTCGATCAAGGCGTCGCTGGCCGTGAGCGGCACCAGCACGCGCACCACGTTGGCGTAGGAGCCGCAGGACAGCAGGATCAGGCCGCGCCTGGCCGCCTCGTTGCACAGGCGCTTGGTGAGGTCGGCATCGGGCTTGGACCGGTCGCCGTCCTTGAACAACTCGATGGCGATCATCGCGCCCAGGCCGCGCACGTCCTGGATGGACCTGTGCTCGGCGGCCATCGCCTTCAGGCCGGCCGTCAGGCGCGCGCCGATGGACCTGGAGCGCTCCAGCAGGTTCTCTTCCTCGAACACCTGCAGCACGGCCAGCGCCGCGGCGCAGGCCAGCGGCGAGCCGGCGTAGGTGCCGCCCAGGCCGCCGGGGCCCGGCACGTCCATGATCGAGGCCTTGCCGATGACGGCCGAGATGGGGAAGCCGCCGGCCATCGACTTGGCCATGGTGATCAGGTCGGGCGCGACGCCCCATTGCTCGCATGCCAGCCAGGTGCCGGTACGGCCGGCGCCGGTCTGCACCTCGTCGGCGATGAACACGATGCCGTGCCTGTCGCACAGCGCGCGCAGCGCCTGCGCGAACGCCGGCGTGATGGCGTAGAACCCGCCTTCGCCCTGCACCGGCTCGATGATGAGGGCGGCCACGCGCTCGGCCTCGACGTCGTACTTGAAGATGGCCTCGATGGAGGCCAGCGCGTCTGCCTCGCTGACGCCATGGAGCGCGTTCGGGTACTTGGCGTGGTAGATCTCGGCCGGGAACGGGCCGAAGCCGGCCTTGTACGGCGCGACCTTGCCCGTGAGGCCCATGCCCAGCAGCGTGCGGCCGTGGAAGCCGCCGCCGAACGCGATGATGGCCGAGCGCTTGGTGGCGGCGCGCGCGATCTTCACCGCGTTCTCGACGGCCTCGGCGCCGGTGGTCAGGAAGAACGCCTTCTTCTGGAAGTCGCCCGGGGCCTTGGCGATGAGGCGCTCGGCCAGCTCGATGTAGGGCTCGTAGGCCAGCACCTGGAAGCAGGTGTGATGCACCTTGTCGAGCTGCGCCTTGACGGCCTCGACGATCTTCGGATGGCGATGGCCGGTGTTGAGCACGGCGATCCCGCCGGCGAAGTCGATGTAGCGCTTGCCTTCCACGTCCCACATCTCGGCGTTCTCGGCGCGGTCGCAGACGATGTCGTAGGTCTGGCCCAGGCCCGTGGGCATGGCGGCACGGCGGCGGGCCATCAGGGCGGCGTTGTTCAGGTGGGCGTCACGTTGCATGGGGGAGCTCCAGAAGGGAATTCATCGACTTTAGGACGGTCGACCCGATACAGCCATGTACAGTTGACCGGTTGGGCCCGCATACTGTGCAGGTCGAAGTCCCTGTACAGATGACGCCATGTTCACGTTGCAGAACGATTCCCCCACCCCGCTGGTCACGCAGATCGTCGACGGGCTGCGCCGCCTGATCGCCGACGGCAGCCTGCGCACGGGCACGAAGATCCCGTCGATCCGGCACTTCGCGAAGACGCACCAGGTGAGCGTGTTCACCGTGGTCGAGGCCTACGACCGGCTGGTGGCGCAGGGCTACCTGGTGTCGCGGCCGCACTCGGGCTTCTTCGTGCGGCGGCGCGCGCCGGCCGAGGTCGCGCCGGTGCCGGGCTTCGCCTCCACGGCCAGCTTCGACGCGCAGTGGTACCTGCGCAGCATCTTCGAGAACCGCCACCTGGCCGTGAAGGCCGGCTGCGGCTGGCTGCCGCAGTCGTGGCTGTTCGAGGAAGGCGTGCGCCGCAGCCTGCGCGGCCTGGCCGCCGAGAACGTCGAGCTGGACGGCTACGGCGACCCGCGCGGCCACCTGCCGCTGCGCGAATGGATCCGCGACGCGCTGGCCGAACAGGAGGTGTCGCTGCAGCCCGACCAGGTGCTGCTGACGCACGGCTCCAGCCACGCGCTGGATCTGGCCATCCGCCGCCTGGTGCGCGCGGGCGACGCCGTGCTGGTGGACGACCCGGGCTACTCCAACCTGCTGTTCGCGCTGCGCGTGGCCGGCGCGCGCCTGATCCCTGTTCAGCGCACGCCGCAGGGCTACGACCTGGCGGCGCTGGAAGAGGCCATCGCCACGCACCACCCGCGCGTGTTCTTCACGCAGCCGCGGCTGCAGAGCCCGACGGCGTCCACCGCCACGCTGCCGCAGCTGCACCGCGTGCTGCAACTGGCCGACAAGCACGGCCTGACCATCGTCGAGAACGACCTCTACGTCGACCTCGATCCCGACCCGCGGCCGTCGCTCGCCAGCCTCGACCAGCTGGCGCGCGTGCTCTACGTCGGCAGCTACTCGAAGACCATCTCGCCCAACCTGCGCGTGGGCTACATCGCCGCGCATCCCGCGCTGATCGACGACCTCGCGCAGCTGAAGATGATCTCGGGCCTGACATCGTCGGCCTTCAGCGAGCGCCTGATCCTGGGCTCGCTGACGGAAGGCCGATGGCGCAAGCACCTGAAGAGCCTGCGTACGCGCCTGGCCGCGGCGCACGAGGCCTGCGGGCAGCGCCTGGCGGCCCTCGGCTTCGAGCTGTTCCACGAGCCCAAGGCCGGCATGTTCCTGTGGGCCCGCCATCCGCGCCTGCCCGACCCGGTGGCGCTGTCCAACCGCGCCGCGCAGCACGACATCATGCTGGGGCCCGGCAACCTGTTCTCCGCCACGCTGCAGCCCACCGACTGGATGCGCTTCAACGTGGCGTTCGCGAACGATCCGCGGCTGGGGGCCTTTCTCGAGTCGGAATTGGTGGCGGCCTGACGGCGGATGTCATCCTGCGCGCGGTCGCAGGATCCACCCCCGCCGGGCTCACCCCAGCCGCGGCTGGATCCCGAAGATCAGCCCGAACACCACCGCCACCACGGTGATCGCCAGCCAGACGCGCTGCATCGTCTCGGCGGCGCGCTTCTCCTTGACCGTCGCGTCCAGCTGCTGCTGCAGGGCGGCGATCTGCTGGCGCAGCACCGGCGTCTGCATCTGCGCACTGACGGCCTCGGCCAGCAGCGGCGCCGTGAGTTCCTGGGCCTTCTCGGTGTTCCAGGTGGTCTTGAGTTCCTTGATCGAGCGCGCGTAGAACGTGCCGCCGCCGCCCGAGGTGGGCTTGACGATGAAGCCGGAGCGCGAGAAGAAGGCGTCGCGCAGCGCCATCTCGGCCTCGCCGGGCACGTCCACCTGGTACAGCGAGCCGGTGAGCAGGCTCGCATCGGGATGCTCCAGCGCCACCCATTCCACCAGCAGCGCGCGCAGCAGGCTCATGATGCCCATGCCCTTGGGATCGGCCAGGATCTGGCCCTTGGGCCCCAGGCGGGCGGCGCACACGGACCTGCCGTCGGCGGCGTTCATCCGCAGCACGCGGAACTGCAGCGCGTTGGTGGCCCGGCCGGTGGAGGCGCGCTCGGCGAAGTGCTGGGTCTTGCCGTCGCGCGGATCGAACTCGGCCAGCCAGCTCAGTTGAACGCGGTACAGCTGTTCGACGCGGCTGTCGGTGGGGCTGTTCTCCACCGCGCGAAAGTAGGTGACGCCCGCCACGCGCACATGGCCCGAGGGCATGCGCAGGCGGAACAGGCGCGTGCGCGTGGGCCGCGCGGCCGTCTCCATCTCGTGCTGCGTGCTTACCCATGGCGCCACGGCCGGCGGGGCATCGGCGGGAATGTCGGGGGAGGATGCTTGGTCTGGCATGGCGGGCTGGAGGCGGATGCGCCGATTGTCCGATCGCCCCGCGCGGCGGCAAGAGGAATTTGCCTGGAGAAAGGTGACGTAGTACCGATTCCCGCCCACCCCGGGACGCCACCCCCGGCCTCCTATAATCACCGGTTCCGCGCGACCTCGTCGCACGCCTCATCGTTCCTTGACGCCCGCCCCGGTGCAACCCGGGCGAGGCCCCCAGAAAGTGCCGGAATGAAAGCCGCAGAAATCCGTTCGACCTTCCTGAAGTTCTTCGAATCGAAGGGCCACACCATCGTCGCGTCGTCGCCGGTGGTGCCGGGCGACGATCCGACGCTGCTGTTCACGAACGCCGGGATGAACCAGTTCAAGGACGTGTTCCTGGGCTTCGACAAGCGCCCGTACACGCGCGCCACCACCTCGCAGAAGTGCATCCGCGCCGGCGGCAAGCACAACGACCTCGACAACGTGGGCTACACCGCGCGCCACCACACGTTCTTCGAGATGCTGGGCAACTTCTCGTTCGGCGACTACTTCAAGAAGGACGCCATCAGCTACGCCTGGGAGCTGCTGACGGTGCACTTCAAGCTGCCCACCGACAAGCTGTGGGTCACCGTCTACGCCGAGGACGACGAGGCCTACGACATCTGGAACAGGACCGTGGGCGTGCCCGCCGAGCGCATCGTGCGCATCGGCGACAACAAGGGCGCGCGCTACGCCTCCGACAACTTCTGGATGATGGGCGACACCGGCCCCTGCGGCCCGTGCACCGAGATCTTCTACGACCACGGCCCCGGGATCGAAGGCGGCCCCCCCGGCTCGCCGGGCGAGGACGGCGACCGCTACATCGAGATCTGGAACAACGTCTTCATGCAGTTCAACCGCACCGAAGACGGCGTGATGCACAAGCT